>Ga0315910_10004320_pt1 | contig 11908 bp, 7 predicted proteins | sample EdamamesoilMG_FD_204470 | JGI IMG/M metagenome (GOLD analysis project Ga0315910, IMG submission 204470) | Garden soil microbial communities collected in Santa Monica, California, United States - Edamame soil | ecosystem: Environmental > Terrestrial > Soil > Garden | place: USA: California... | reverse complement strand
AGCTGCATCGCGTGCATGGTGAGCACGCCGGTGACGTCCACTTCGCAGGCGCTGGGCATGAACTTCTCGCTCATCATGCTCATCAGCGTGCAGACGTTGCAGCCGTAATTTTCCTGCACGCTGGTCCAGCATTGGATGGCGGTGGCGTCGAGGTGATTGGCGTCCATCCATTCGGTGAGCACCACACCCATCTTGGCCATCTGAACGAGTTTTTCCGGCGGCACACCAGGCGCGGGCGCGTAGCCGGTGATTTCGGCGAGCTTGGCTTTCACGGCGGCGGCCTGGGCGTCGAGCTTGTTGGCTTTGCCGATGATTTCAGAAAGGTCAACCGTCGTGACGCTGATGCCGTGGCGTTCGAGAATTTTTTCCGAGTAACGAACCGTGTTGAACGCGCCAGGTCGCGCGCCGACCGCGCCGAGGCGCACGCCACGGATGCCATTTACCACGCGACAAACGCCGAGGAATTGCTGCAAATCTTTCTCGAAGCTCGCCGAGGTCGGATGTGAAACGTGCTTGCTCGTCAGAGAAAATTTGATGCCGGCCTGGACGAGATTGTTCGTCACGGAAATCTTGCCGCAGAAGGCGTCGCGACGGCGGGCGGGATTCAGTTTGTTCAGGTCGTCGGGATAACCCTGGATGAGCACGGGGACGTTGAGGCTGGCGAGCTTCAGCGTGTCGGCCACGCCTTTTTCGTCGCCGAAGTTTGGCAGGCAGACGAGCACGCCATCAATTTCATCCGCGTGCTTCTTGAACAGTTCGGCGCACTTGCGCGCTTCGGTGTGCGTCTCGACGCCGCCAAGCTTTGAATCGGATTCGCCGAGTTGAATCGCCTTGATGTCAAACTTGGCAAAGACCTTGGCCATGTCGGCGCGGGCTTCGGTGACGAGTTGGTCAGGGAAGAAATCGCGGTTGCCGTAGATGACGCCCAGAGTGGGTGGTGAGTTCAGAGCCGGTTTCATAGCATTGTCTATCCGCCGTTTGTGAGTGCGTAACCAAGGAAGCGATTTGGCGCGAGCTGATGCAAGCGGTTTTTGGTCGCTGTGTCGTCGGGAGGCTGCGGGTATCAATTTGAGTAAGGCATTTGGCGCTTTTTAGATGATACATTCCCCGGCGATAGTTATAAGCTATCAATCATCGCCAAACTGGTATGCAGATACGCACCGCCTTGCTGGTAACTTCACGACTCACGGCCCTTCTGGCCGTAGGCTTGTGGTTGGTAGCAAGCGCGGACGCACAGGCAACTGGAGACGCCGACACGATCCAAGTCAACGCACCGGGATTTCAGTTGGGTGAGGCTGCATCGATCCGCGAGGGCGAGAAACAGACCGTGCTTTCACTGGTGGGGACTCGTGCGCAAAAACTCTTCACCCAATCGGGCATCAAACAGGACCTCGCACCGGCGTTGCGCGGGCCGGAGCCGAAGCGACCGCATTTTTCCGTGCGATTCGCCCTGCCGTTGCCACCGGACAATAATACAAATCTCGTTGGCGGGTTGGTCGGATTGGATGCCGGCGTTTGGGCGCACAACCATTCGCCCGGGTTCGAGGTATTGCCCAACGGCGATCTGCTGGCGGTTTACTTCAGCGCCCGCATGGCCAACGGCGAGGCCGAAAGCGCAAAGGACACGCGATTCATCCAGGCGCGGTTGCGGCATGGTGCGGAACAGTGGGACATGCCCGAGCCGTTTCTGGACTTCGAGGGGATGAATGATCAATCCGCCTTGCTGTGGCGTGACGGAAAGAGCGTCTGGTTTTTTGGCGGCGGTCGGGGTGCTTCGACAATGATGCCGTTCAAGCTGGCAGCATCGACGAACAACGGCGTCACCTGGACATTGACGCTCCCGCAACTGGACAAACCGGCGACGGATTTCACGGCGCAACCGATCTCCAGCGCGTTTCGCGGCGCGAATGGCGCAATGTATTTCGCGATGGATGCAAAGGAGGATTCGAGCTTTTTGTGGCGTTCATCGGACGCTGGAGTTCACTGGACCGACATGGGTGGGCGCACGGGCACGCGGCATTCGCCGATTGTTCCGCTTGATGACAAGGGAAATCTCCTTTCGTTCGGCGGCAAGAACAGTCCGATGAACGGTTGGACCCCGATGAATCGTTCCAGCGACTGGGGGGCGACATGGAACGAATCCAAACCGGCCCCGTTTCCGGCGCTAGGCAACAACCAACGGCCCAGTTTAATCCGGCTGGCGAATGGGAATCTCTGCTTTGTGACAGACACTTACACCCGGAAAATCGGCAAGTCACCCGAAGGCTGGAAACTGGGCGAAGGATGTGTGGTGGCGATTTCGACGAACAGCGGCAAGGACTGGCATATGAAGCGACTGCCGGTGGAGTTGCCGCATGAGAAACTGGAATCGCGGAATGGCACGCTGGGCTATGCAACCGTGCGACAAGCGCCGAATGGCCTGATTCATGTGCTGGCGACAATGACAAGACCGTGTCTGCACTACGAGTTCAACGAAGCATGGGTGATGTCAAATACTGGCGACATCCAGCCGGAGCATGCCGGTGGCATGATTGAGATGTATCGCGAGAATTACACTGACGGTTCACCGCGCGTGACGTGGAATGCGCGCGTCTGTCCGAACGGTCGTTACCTGCTGGAAGGCAAGGAAGCGAGTTACCATCCGGACGGCAAGGTCGAGCATGAAGTCACTTATGCCAGCGGACGCAAGACCGGTGAAGAAACGTTCTGGGCCACCGACGGGACAAAGTTGTGGAGTTGGAATCACGACGTAAAGAAGCATGTGAGCATCTGGACGCATTACTGGCCGGATGGCCGCAAGCGGATCGAATCCACGTGGGATACAAACCCGCGCGCACAGGATGTGAAGCGAGAATTCCCTGGGTTCGTGGCCGATGGTCCGGCCAGGCACTGGAACGCGAGCGGAAAGCTGACGGACAGCTATGAGTTTGCGGATGGCGCGCTGAACCGCGAGTCGCAGAAGGGGGCGCATGCATCTCGTTGATTCGATCATCGTGCTCGTTTACCTCGGGGTGGTCTTCGGGATCGGGATCTATTTCTCCCGGAATCAGAAGACCACGGAGGACTTTTTCCTGGCCGGCAAAAGTGTTCCCGGCTGGGTGGTGGTGTTCGCCATTGTCGGCACGATGATCAGCAGCACCAGTTTTGTCGGACATCCCGGCAACGTTTACGCGCGGGACATGTGGAATCTGCCGTCGTTCCTGATGCTGCCGATCGTGATGGTGTTCATCTCGCGCTTCGTGGTCGTGTTCTACCGGCGTACGATCAAGATGAGCATCTACGATTATCTGGAGCGGCGTTTCAGTTATGGCGCGCGGGCGTATGGCGCGGCGGCGTTCATCGTCAGTCGCGTCGTGGATATGAGTGCGACGCTGTACTTCCTGGCGCTGCCGGTGTCGTTTCTCACCGGGGTAAGCGTCTGGTGGGTGATCATGATCGTGGGCGTGGTGACGCTGGCCATGACTGTCGCCGGTGGGATCGCCGCGGTGGTTTATGCGGACGTGTTGCAGGGTGTGCTGTTGGTCGGCGGAGCGTTGACGTGCATCGGTATCGCGCTGTTCCGCCCGGAGCAGGGCGCCGCCGCCGTGTTGAGCAAGGCATGGGAGGGCGGAAAGTTCGGGCTCGGCAACACATCATTCAGCTGGTTCACCGACAACATCTGGTTTTACATCGTCGGCGGTGGCATCTGGGCGGTACAACGCTATGCGCTCGATCAGCACATCGTGCAGAAATATCTTGTCGCCCAGACTGACCGGCAGGCGAAACTGAGTGCCTTCTTTGGCGCGATGGCCTGTCTGCCGGTGTGGCTGATGTTCTTCCTGTTCGGTGCGGTGTTGTGGGCGTTCTTCCAATTGACCGGCGCGGCTTTGCCGGCGGATGTCGCGGCGGTGAAGGACAACATCGTCCCCTACTTCATCAAGACGCAGTTGCCGGTCGGCGTGATCGGGCTGGTGGTCGCGGCCTTGCTGGCCGCCGCGATGTCGAGCCTGGATTCCGACCTCAACAGCATGGCGACGGTGATCGTGGATGATTTTTATGGCCGCCTCCGGCCGGATTCCACGGACAGCCAGCGACTGTGGCTGGGGCGGGTGGCGGTCACCGCGCTCGGGGTCATGTCCATCGTGTTCTCGTGGTTATGGATCGGCATCGGCACGGCGATGGAATTCGGTGTGCAACTGTTCTCCATCGCCACGGCAGGAATGCTCGGTCTGTTTGCACTGGGCGCGTTGACCAAGCGCGCGAATGCCCGTGGAGCAATGGTGGGAATCGTCGCCTGCGTGTTGTTCACAGCCTGGGCGACGCTCACCTCGGTGAAATTGCCGGTGCTTGATCGCGTGCTGCTGCCGCTCGGCCCATTGAATTACGGATTGCATCCGTTTCTGATCGGGGTGTTCAACCACCTGATCGTGTTTGTTGTCGGCTACGGGGCGAGTCTCTGGTTTGCGCGCGGCCCGGCCGGTCAGTCAACGATGAGCGGGGTGGGGCGGGAAACGGAGGCGGTGAAATGAACATCGTCACGCTGTTGCAACCTCCACGTATCGTCATCGGCGACGGCTGTGCGCCGCAAGTCGCCGAGTTTCTTGCGCAGCGTGGCGTAAAGCGGGTGTTGCTCGTCTCCAGCACATCGGTGATACCGACGCTGGGCAGCGTGCTGGAGGCTTTGAAGAAATCCGGCCTGGCCGTGGTGCAGGCGCCATTGATCGATCGCGAGCCGACGCGGGAAATGTTCGAAGGAGTTCTGGCTGTATCGCGCCAGGAAAAGGTTGAAGCAGTGTTGGGCGTAGGTGGTGGCAGCGCGATTGATGTGGCAAAACTGGCAGCGGCCCTTACGCACGAAAAGCAAACTGTCTCGGACGTTTTCGGCATCAACCTGCTTGCCAGTCGCTCGCTTCCGCTTGTGTGCTTGCCCACAACGGCAGGCACCGGCGCAGAAGTTTCGCCCAACGCAATCCTGCTCGATGAAGCCGATGAGTTGAAGAAGGGCGTCGTCAGTCCGCACCTTGTCCCCGACGTGGCGTTCATCGATCCGTTGCTCACGCTTACGGTCCCGCCGGCGGTGACGGCGGCGACCGGCCTGGACGCGCTCACCCATTGCATCGAAGCGTTCGCCAACAAGTTTTCCCATCCAGCGGTAGATGTTTATGCGCTGCAAGGCATCCGGCTCATCGCAGCAAATCTCGAACGCGCGGTGCTCAATGGTAAAGACGTCGAAGCCCGGGCGAATCTGGCGTTGGGGAGTTTTTACGGTGGACTCTGTCTGGGGCCGGTGAACACAGCGGCGGTGCATGCGCTTTCGTATCCATTGGGCGGACGATTTCACATCGCACACGGAGTGTCGAATGCGGTGCTGTTGCCGCACGTGTTGCGATTCAATCTGCCGGCAGCGCCGGAACGTTACGCTGAGGTGGCGCAAGCGCTGGGCGTGCCCCGGAATGGATCGCATGAATCCACAGCGGAGAGCGGGCTGGGTGTGTTGACGCAACTTTCGCGGTCGTGCGGCGTTCCCCAGACGTTGACCGCGCTGAAGATCCCGCGCGCCGCGATCCCGTTGCTGGCAAGTTCAGCCATGCAAGTGCAGCGGTTGTTGAAGAACAATCCCCGCCCGGTGACGGAGGCAGACGCGGTGCAAATTTATGAGGCGACTTTTTGACATGAACAACGGGACCAAACATCACGGCGTCGTTGTGCCAATGGTCACGCCGGTGAGTCGCACCGGCGGGCTGGACGAAGTGGCCGTAGACCGTTTGGTGGATTTCCTGATCGCCGGCGGGGTGAACGGCGTATTTGTCCTGGGCACGACCGGCGAGGGGGTGGCGGTGCCGCACGATTTGCGGCGGCGATTGGTCGAGCGGACGGTCCGCCGCGTATCGGGACGGGCGCTGGTTTACGCGGGCATTTCTGGTCTGCAACCGAATGAAGCGGTTTCTGGCAACCAGTATTTTCAAGTGGGCGCGGATGCGGTGGTCGCGTGTCCGCCGGTGAATTTTCCCGCGGATCTCGTGCTGGGCTGGTTTCGCGCGCTGCTGGATGGGCTCAAGGGTCCGCTGGTGATGTACAACATCCCGCAGACCACTAAAGTTTCGATCCCGTTGGATGTCCTTGAGTCGTTGCTGGGGCATCCGCGATTGATCGGCCTGAAGGATTCGGAAAACAACAGCCCGCGGCTGGAGGAATTGATGCGGCGCTTTGGCGGGCGAACCGGGTTTTCGGTGTTTGTCGGTGTGGGCGCGCTCATGGCGCGCGGACTGCGGCTGGGCGCGGACGGCATCGTGCCGAGCGTGGGCAATCTGATCCCCGACATCTGTCATCAGTTGTATGCCTGTGCCCAACGCGGCGATTGGTCCGGCGTGGAACGTCACGCGGCGCGCATGAACGTGGTCGCGGGCCTGTATCAAACGGGCCGGACATTGGGTGAATCATTGGCGGCCCTGAAGGCGGCGTTGTATTGCCGGGGCATCTGCGAGCCCAATGTTCTACCGCCGCTCTCACCGCTTTCGGAGAATGAGACGCGCCAGTTGCGGGGGCAGATGAGTCAATTACAACTGCTGGGCGCCGCGTCATGAGTTCGCGGCCGGTGCTCGGACTGACGATGGGCGATCCAGCCGGCATCGGGCCGGAAATCTGCCTGCGTGCGCTGAATGAAAATTCAGTGACGGCACAATGCGTGCCGGTTCTGTTTGGCGATGCCGGAGTGCTGGCCCGCGTGGGGAAACTAACAATGTCGGCACTGCCCGCCCAAGTGATCTCGTCTGCCGAATGGGCAAAGCTTGATTCGATCGCTGAACCACTCATCGTGGATTGCGCCACCCTCGATGCCGGTTCAGTCGAGCCGGGCAATATTTCCGCCGTTTGCGGCAAGGCAGGTTACCTTTACATCGAGAAATCCATCCAAGCAGCGCTCACGAAAAGGATTGATGCCGTTGTGACCGCTCCGATTCACAAGGAAGCCTTGCGGCTCGCCGGCGTAAGTCATCCTGGCCATACCGAAATCTTCACCGCGCTGACCGGGGCCAGGCGCAGTTGCATGATGCTCTATTCCGACAAACTCACGGTGAGCATGGTAACGACGCACATCGGCTACCACGAAGTGCCGGGCAGGCTTTCCGTCGAACGCGTGCTGAACGTCATCGAACTTACCGCCGAGGCGATGGGTTGGATGCTGCGGCGCCCGCCACGGATCGGGGTGTGCGGGTTGAATCCACACGCAGGCGAGCATGGTTTGTTCGGGCAGGGCGAGGAGGAGAGATTTGTCGAACCGGCGGTGATTGAAGCCCAGCGCCGGGGGATTGACGCGACTGGTCCGCTGGTGCCTGATGCAGCGTTCACTTCGGGCGTGCGGAGCAGGTTCGACGCGATTGTCTGTCTTTATCACGACCAAGGCCATATTCCCTTCAAGATGCTGGCCTTTGATACCGGTGTGAATACGACCCTTGGCCTGCCAATTGTGCGGACTTCCGTGGATCACGGCACGGCGTTCGACATTGCCTGGCAGGGTAAGGCAGATTCAACCAGTCTGTTTTCCGCGATGCGCGTGGCGGTGGAACTAGCGACGGGCCGGAACTTGAAGCGATGAAGGACTGCTGACGTCGAACGCAGGAAATTGCAGACCAGAGGTCTTGCCGCCTGTTGACAGGCAGCTTGATGTTTCTGCTATCTGGACATTGAATCAGGCAAAACTTTGGCACAGAATTGGGGCGAACCATGATCGGAGTGATAGCAGACGACCTGACCGGGGCTGCAGAAATTGGGGCAGTGGGACTGCGCCATGGGCTGCGGGCTGAGATTGTGCTCGCCGGAGCAAGCATCCCCGTGCTGCCGGAGTCGGGAACGCCAGAAGTGGATATCCTGTGCCTGGATACCGATTCCAGGATGTATCCGGCTGAAGATGCCGCCCGGCGGGCGAGAGCCGCCGCCAGTTGGTTGCGACTGGCCGGCGCCCGCTGGATTTTCAAAAAAGTGGATTCCGTTCTGCGCGGTCAGGTCACCGCCGAAATCGAAGCGGTCATGAACGAGACGAACAGCGCGCTGGCCATCCTCATGCCGGCCAATCCGGGGCTGGGTCGCGTCATCCGCGATGGGCGCTATTACGTCCGCGGCAAGCCAGTGAACGAGACTGAGTTCGCTTTCGACGCGGCGTATCCTCGTACTTCGGCGTTCGTGCTCGAGATGGTTTCACCGCCTCCGCAGCGCGCGCTGCGGGCGTGCGCGGCGGGAGATGCGCTGCCGGAGTCAGGCATTGTGATTGGTGAAGCTGAATCCAGCGAGCATCTGGATCATTGGGCGGCGACGGGCGGCAAAGCATTGCGGGCGGGCGGGGCGGAATTTTTTGCCGCTTTGCTGCGGGCAGAAGGTTGCAAGCTGGGAAACAAACCCAAGCCCCGCGCCGCCCGGTCCGCCCGGGCAGGCCGGGAATTGTTTGTGTGCGGCAGCAACTCCACTGCGACGCGCGAATTCCATGCGTCGGCACAAGCCGCCGGATACCAGGTGATCGGGTTGCCGGCGCACGCGGCAAATGAGAATCCGCTGACCAATGCCGACCATGATGAACTTGTGCGGCAGGTATTGAGCGCCTACGAATCCGGATCGCGCGTCGTGCTGCGCGTCGGCCTTGATCGAGTGGTCGACCCGGCGCGTGCAGCGCGTTTGTCGAGCTATGTCGTGCGGGTGGCGCAAAGCGTCCTGGGAAGAGTGGCGGTGAATCGGGTGTATGCCGAGGGTGGGGCCACGGCCGTGGAACTGGCGCGCACACTGGGCTGGGGCCGGTTGCAAGTCTTGCGGGAGCTGGCGCCGGGGGTGGCGGCGTTGGGGCTGAAAGGACGCACCCCGGCAGAATTGACGATCAAACCCGGCAGTTACAACTGGCCGACCGATGTGCTCGCCGTAAAGGAAGTTTCGCATGAGCCAGAGCGCAGTTGAGGAACAGAAGGTAGTGACGGATCTGCCGCCGGTGCCGACTTCAACGGCGCACCGCGAGAACCTGATATTTGTCGAACCATCTTCCGTGGCGCGGCGGTTGTTGTGGCATGTGTTCTCCATCGGCGCACGCCGCGTGGAACGCGTGGATGAACATCAATCGTTTGAAAAACCCGGCGCGCATTTCTTCTGGGTGCAGTCAGGGCAGGGGGAATTGCTATACGAAGGCAGCCGGTTCACCCTCGCGCGCGGCAAAAAGGCGTGGCTGGTGGACATGGTCCGCCCGCGGACTTACATCCCGGCCGCGGGGCGGCACCTTTCAATCGCCGGATTCCGGTTCGGCGGGCCGGGATTGGAATTCTGGCATGAGGAGATCCGCGCCGGGCAGAATTCCGAATTCGAGATCGAGGATTTCGCCTTCGTGAAGCAGACGCAGGGCGAACTGTTGCGGTTGGTGCGCCGGCAACCGACCGGCTGGGAATGGCAGGTGCACGTTGCCATCACGAACCTGTTAGGCAAGCTGCTCATGTCGCGCAAGCTGCTCGTGTCCCCGCACGCCGAGTTGCCCGCGCCCGTGGTGCGGGTACTCAATGCCATCTCGGCCAACCCCGCGCGCGATTGGAAGGCCAAAGAGCTGGCCGTCATCGGCAAGGTGAGTTACTCCGGCCTGCGCGCGATGTTCCAAAAGAGCGGGCAGGGAACGGTGCACGAAAACATCCAACGGGCGCGACTGGATCAAGCGCGATTGTTACTCGCCGACACCCGGCTTTCAATCAAGGACGTGGCGGCACAGTTGAATTTCTCCAGTGAGTTTTACTTCAGCCATTTCTTCCGACACCTGGCGGGCATGAGTCCGTCGGAGTTTCGGCAGCATTTGAAGAAATGAAGCTGACCTCCGGAATCTTGCGCCGGCTGGTGACTGCGCTGGTCTTCTCCTCGCTGGTCTTGACCTTGCCCGGGAAATCCACCGAGCGGTTTTACCTTTCTGGTCGCGGCAAGGATGACGCCGTGTCGTGGAAGTTCATGTGCACGACCGGTGCGCTTTCCGGTTTCTGGACCAACCTGCCCGTGCCCTCGAACTGGGAGCTGCACGGTTTTGGCCATCTGAATTACAAGAAGGATTCGACCAATGCTTTGACCGAGCGGGGTCTTTATGAACGGGAATTTCTCGCGCCGAAGAAGTGGAAAGGCCAGCGCGTGTTTCTGGTTTTCGAAGGAGCGATGACGGATACCAGCGCGAAATTGAATGGCGAATCGGTCGGACCGGCGCATCAAGGCGGATTCTATCGTTTCAAGTATGAAGTCACCCGGTCCGTGAAGTTCGGTGGGACGAACAAGCTTGAAGTGGAAGTCGCGAAACGCTCCGCCAACGAGTCCATCAACAAAGCAGAGCGATTGGCGGATTACTGGGTGTTCGGCGGGATTTACCGGCCCGTGTATCTCGAGATCGTGCCGCCGGAGTTCATCGAACGCGTGGCGATTGACGCGCGGGCGGATGGCGGGTTCGCGATGGATGTGTTTCTCAACGGCCACACCGATGCCGATTCAATCGAAGCGCAAATCCGCACCGTTGGTGGAAAGGTGATCGGGAAACGAATTTCGAAAAAGCTTTCCGAAGGCATGAGGCTGACCACCCAGATTGCATCGCCGTTGCAATGGACTGCCGAGACGCCGAATCTGTATCGCGTCGACCTGAAATTGAAACGGGGCGCAAAGGTATTGCATGAATTCACACAGCGCTTCGGCTTCCGCACGTTCGAGGTGCGCGATGGTGATGGGCTTTATCTCAACGGGAAGAAAATCATCCTGAAGGGTGTGAACCGGCATTCGTTCTGGCCGGACTCGGGCCGCTGTTTGAGCGAGGCGGTGCACCGGCTCGACATCAACACAATCAAGGATATGAACGGCAATGCCGTGCGGATGTCGCATTATCCGCCGGATGTGGAGTTTCTCGATCTGTGCGATGACCTCGGCCTCTACGTGCTCGACGAGCTCGCCGGCTGGCACAATCACTATGACGACACGGTCGGTGCGCGGCTGGCCGAGTCCATGGTCACGCGCGACGTGAATCATCCGAGCATTCTGTTCTGGGACAACGGCAACGAAGGCGGCTTCAACACCAACATCGATCACGTCTTTCCGAGGTTCGATCCGCAGCAGCGGCGTGTGCTGCATCCGTGGGCGCCGTTCAACGGCATCAACACCGCCCACTATCTGGCCTATACGAATGCGCAGGTCGCGGCGAGTGGGGCGCCGATGTATTATCACGCGAAAGCGAACAAGGAACTCCTGGACACGAATCTGCCCAATGGCTGGATCTATCTGCCGACCGAATTCATGCACGGGCTTTACGACGGCGGCGCAGGTGCGGGCTTGGAAGATTATTGGAAGATGATGATGAGCCATTCGAACTGTGCGGGCGGGTTCATCTGGGTGTTCTGTGATGAATCAGTGAAACGTCCGGATTCCGGAGAGATGGATTCCGCCGGCAATCAAGCGCCGGATGGCGTCGTGGGCCCGTATCGCGAACGCGAGGGAAGTTTTTATGCTGTCAGAGATGTCTGGTCGTCCACACCAATCAAACAGCCGGCCAAAGTGCCGGGCATGAATGCGGTGCGAATGAAACTTGGAGTGGCAAAGGTGGGGTGGCAACCGGGTAAAGACTTGAGCCATGGCGGAACATTGGCATTGTTGGATGAATCACGGCGGGAGTTGCAGGCAGTTCGGAAGAACGGAAAGAAGATTTCGCTTGGCATGGGGCCGCGGCTGGTGGCGACAAATGCCAGCCTCACCCGGGTGGAATGGAATTTCCGTGCCGACGGCTGGTTACAGTGCCACTACGCATTTACCGCGCACGGCCCGCAGGACGTCATCGGCGTGACTTTCAACTACCCTGAAAAACTTGTGCAACGCAAGAAGTGGTGTGGCGATGGACCTTTTAGGGTTTGGAAAAACCGGATGCGTGGGGTGACACTTGGGGTTTGGGAGAACGATT
>Ga0315910_10004319_pt1 | contig 11909 bp, 6 predicted proteins | sample EdamamesoilMG_FD_204470 | JGI IMG/M metagenome (GOLD analysis project Ga0315910, IMG submission 204470) | Garden soil microbial communities collected in Santa Monica, California, United States - Edamame soil | ecosystem: Environmental > Terrestrial > Soil > Garden | place: USA: California... | reverse complement strand
GAGGCGCAGGATGAAGTGTGCACCGTGGCGCCCTGCCACCAGCTCGGTGTGCTCGGCGGATATGCTGCCACCGTGCGCCTTGGCCACCTCGCGCGCTAGGTACAGCCCAAGCCCCAATCCAGAGAAATGTCGCATCGAAGTGGCCCGCTCGAAGCGGTCGAAAATGCGACCTAGGTCCTCTGAGTTGATGCCAGCACCGCCGTCCACGACCTCGAGCCACGCTTCGTCAGCGCGGCGAGTCAGCATGACTCGGATCGGCGCGCCGGCAGCATAGGTAATGGCGTTCAGCAGGAGTTGAGTCACGACGTGTTGCAACCGCCGTCGGTCCCAAGTGCCCTGCAGCGGCGACTCAGCCTCGAGCGTCAGCTCACAACCAGCGAGCTCGGCCTGCGTGCGGACGTTCTCCAGCGCTTCGGTGACGGCCTCGACCAGGTCGAACTCGTCGTACTTCAGCACGAACGTGCCGCTCGTGATGCGCGTGACCTCCAGGATGGCGTCGACGGTTCGGAGCAGCTGGGCGCTGCTCCGCTTCGCTCGGTGTACGTTCTTGAGGAACGCCGGATCCAGCGCGTCCGGCTGACGAGTGAGCGCCTCGATCTGGAGTTCCAACACGCTGAGCGGCGTCTTGAACTCGTGGGACACCACCGAAAGAAACTCGTCCCTGAGCCGCAGCGCTTCCTCGACCTGTACGCGGCGCAAGCGTTCTTCTTCCAGCTTCTTGCGTTCGGTGAGGTCACGCGTGACTTTGGCAAACCCCACGAGCTCGCCCGATGGCCGGCGCAGCGCCGTGATCACCACGTTGGCCCAGAACCTCGTGCCATCCTTGCGCACGCGAAAGCCTTCGGCCTCGAAACGACCTTCGCGCGCTGCAACCTCCAACTCTTGTTCGCAGAAGCCCGAGCGCGCTACCTCGTCCTCGTAAAATCGGGAGAAATGCTGACCGATGATCTCGCTCGCGGAATAGCCCTTGATGCGCTCGGCGCCAGCGTTCCAGGTGGCGACGCGCCCGCTCGGGTCGAGCATGAAGATCGCGTAGTCTTTCACGCTCTCGACGAGCATTCTGAATTTCTGCCCGCTATCGTCGAGGTCGTCGGCCGTCTGCCAGGGCCGCAGCAGCGCAGCGTTCTCGTCCGTGCGTGGCCCCGGCGGCGCCGATGATTGGGCCCGTAGCGCGTTGCTTTTCGGTGCGGGGGCGCTCGCTGAAGCGACACTTCCCGAAGCAGAACTGCGCGGCAGCTTCAGGGTGATGCTCGTACCGGTCTGCTCGCTGGACGTAACTTCCACGGAGCCACCGTGAGCTTGCGCGATTTCTCGCGTAATGAAGAGGCCGAGACCGAGCCCATCACGCTGCTCACGCGAAGCGTCTCGAGGAGCCAAGGGAACGAACAAGGTGCCCATCGCGCTGTTCGGAATTGCGCCCATGTTGTGGATGGAGGCGATCAGCTGATCGGGATCGCTTCCATCCAGCCGCACCCAAACACCGGCGTCGGGGGCTCCGTGCTGAAGCGCGTTGCCGAGCAGGTTCGAAAACGCCTGAGCGAGCCGATCTTCATCCCACTGGCCACGGGTATCGCCGAGTGTCTCGACCTCGAGTCGGGTTTGCCCACGAGCTGCTTCCAACTCTTCCGCCACGCGCCGCACGAGGTCGACGAGATCGAACGACTTCAGCGTCAGCTCGAAGCCGCGTCCCACGCGAATCCGAGTAAAATCTAGCAGCTGGTCAATCAAGCGCGACATGCGCTCACCGCTCGTGACGATGCGGTTCAGGGGACGCGCGATGCGGGCAACATCGCCTTGCTCGGAGTGGCGCTGCGCGAGCGCGGCCGAGGTCAAGATCGATCCGAGCGGATTTCTTAGGTCGTGCGCGAGCACACCGGCCAACAAATCGTTCAGGCGCACGGTTTCGGTGAGCTCGTCTACGAGGCGCCGTTGATTCCGCTCGGCGATGCGGGAAGCGTCGAAGAGCTTGGCGTTGTCGATGGCCGCGGCCGCGCTAGCAGCCAGCACGGAAACCATGCGCTCGTGTTGTTCCGTGAAGCGGTCAGGGTCTCGATGTCCGAAAAACAAACCGCCAAGCACCTTACCCGAGCGAGACACCACCGGCACCGCCAAGTAGCTCACGACCGGTAGGTGACCTTGCGGCATCCCATAGTGGGGCGCCATGGTTCCGTAGCGAGGATCTTTTCTGACGTCACCCAGGCGAACCACCCCTTCGCCGGCAAAGGTGGGCGCGAAGATGGGCGTGTTGCGCGGCAAGCCGAACTTGGCGAACGCCTCTTTGGGCGCGCCCGCCAACGCGTAGAGGACATAGGTTTCTCCGGCTTCGTCGACCAGATTGTAGAAGAAGGCCCCGAAGTTGGCCCCCACCAGCTGGGTACCCTCGTCGGTGGTGCGCTGCACCAACGCTTCCAGATCCAACTGGGCCGCCTTCAACGATTCGCTGATGCGAAATAGCGTCTCCGCCTCTCTGCGAGCCTCGCGCTCCGCTTCGTACAACCGAGCGCGTTCGACCGCGAGGGCACACTGAGAAGCGAAACTCTCGAGCCAGCGTCGGTCGGCATCCGAGAAAGTCCGCGAACGCGCAAAGCTCAGGGCAAAGCCACCGACGAGCCGCCCGCCGTGTATCAGCGGCATGGCTACGACCGCCTGTATGCGATCGCGAGGGGTAGTGGCGATCGCGAGGCCTGGATACTGCTCTAGCAGCGCCTCGTAGCTTTCGAACCACAGCGACGTGCGTGATCGAGCCGCGGTGACCAACGGCAGCGGCACGTCCGACGTCAGCACCGACAGTTGCGCTGCGTGCGGCACGTTGCGAGCCCCCAACAGGTGCAGCGTCGTTTCGTCGTCTCGCGTGACGTATACGACACCCGCTGCCGCCTCGAGCACACGCTCGCTGCACGAAAGCAGCACGTCGGCGACGCCATTCGCGGTCAGCGCCGCCGCGAGTTCGGCAGTGGCCTGCTGCAACTCGCTCATGAGTCGCGTGGCGGCACGCTCGCGCATCTCGGATTCTTGCAAGCGGCCAATCGACTCGCGAAGCGCCAGCTCCAACGGCGCACCGTCTGCCGCGCCGGCGACGGTTGATTCTGGATCCTGCGCTTTCTGGGATGAGGCCATCAGAACCGCCTGCAAGCAGCGAGCGTGCCTAAAGGGACCTGACTCTGACAATCGCTCATGGACCGGTCAAGGAGCCGCCGCTGGTACCACCGATGAAAGGCGATCGGGGCAGTTCGCCTCGCTGGCGCGCCGGTGGGGCAGTTAGCGACCCGGAAGCGGCAGGTCGATGTCGATGCGCACGCGCCGATACTTGGCGAGAGCCACCGTGAACACGCCGTACGCCAGCAGACCGGCTGCAACGACGAGCAACAGGACTTTGCCGTGAGTCGAAGCGGCCACCGTGCGCAACGCCTCGCCCATACCCTTGGCTTCCGAAGGATCATGCGCGAGCGCGGCGCTCACCAGCGCGCCACCGATGATCGGAAACACGATGCCTCGCGACGCGTAGCCCGCTTGCCCCATGCGGACCACCGCACGCCGCACCTTGTCGGACATGCTGGCCGTGTCCAGCTTTTCGAGGAAGCGTTTCGTATAGGCCATGTAGAACTGACCAACGCCCACTCCGATGACTACGACGCCCAGCAAACCCAGCAGCCAATGACCGAACGGTTCGTTCAGAACCCTTGCTGCCCAGGTCTTTGCGCCGCCCTCGTCACCGGTGCTCCCTAAGGCCAGTTGCAAGGCTGTAGCCGCGACTGCGGCATTCACCACACCACTGGCAGCGAACCCGATGCGCTTGATGATGCCCAACGCATGGGCGCCCTCATTCTCCGTATCCCCGACGGCCATGATGAGGTTCCAGGCGGCATAGGCAAGCAGACCCACCCCAACCAACACGAGCAGCGCCTGACCGAAGGGCTGGCTGCCCAGGTACTGCACCGCTTCTTTGCTCCCGCCAACACGACCTGCGAAGCCCAAAGCGGCTTGGATCGCCAGGATGCCAATCAACGCGTACACGACCCCCTTCGCTATCAACCCGAACCGAGCGCCCTTGGTCAACCAGTCATCCAAGCCGCTCGAGATTTGCCGTGCGCGTGCGTCCATGGGGATCTCCTTGGTGGACCGCACTTGCAAGCGGCGTTCCCAGAGCGCTCGCCGACGCACGGAGTCCTGCCGGAGTCCTCCGGTGAGGCAGCTTGCTACGCGCGTCGTATCCGCAGCAGCCCGCTGCCCAACCCTTTCGCCGTTCACGGGCGCTTCGAACTTCGCTGGCTCCCAAGCCATGCTGCAGGCCACACCAGAGTTCACCCAGGCTAGCCCGACGGCAAGCTCCCTCAGCGCAGAAAGAGGCGATACACAGGGTTTTCCGTCTCTTCGTTGCAAGGATACGCGAGGGTCTCCAGAAAGTGTTGGAATGCTGTCGCGTCGGAGGTCGGGACCTGGATGCCGACCAGGATGCGCCCGTAGTCCGAACCTTGATTTCGATAGTGAAACAAGCTGATGTTCCAGTGCGGATGCATGGCCCCGAGGAAGCGCATCAAAGCGCCCGGGCGCTCGGGGAACACGAAACGGAAGAGCCGCTCGCTCTCCGCGAGGTGGGAACGCCCGCCCACCATGTGGCGCAGGTGTTCCTTCGCGAGCTCGTCGTCCGAGAGGTCCGTCGTGGCGAAACCTTGCTGTTCGAGCGTGCGAGCGATCGCGGCGGCCTCGCTCCGCGAGCTGGTACTGAGCCCCACGAACACATGCGCGATGCTGGCGTCCGAGATCCGGTAGTTGAACTCGGTGACGGAGCGCTGACCCAGCAGTTCACACAGACGCCGGAAGCTGCCGCGTTCTTCCGGAATGGTCACCGCGAACAGCGCTTCTCGTTGTTCGCCTAGTTCGGCGCGCTCAGCCACGAAGCGCAGGCGGTCGAAGTTCATGTTGGCGCCGGAGGTAATCGCCACGAAGGTGCGCCCTTCTGCCCGATGCTCCGCGATGTAGCGTTTGATGGCCGCGACGCCGAGCGCGCCTGCCGGTTCGAGAATGCTGCGGGTGTCTTGGAAGACGTCCTTGATGGCAGCGCACACTGCATCGGTGTCGACCAAGATGAAGTCGTCGACCAATGCTTGCGTGATACGGAACGTTTCTTCGCCCACCTGGCGCACGGCCGTGCCGTCGGAGAAGAGGCCGACGTCGTGCAGGGGCACACGCTCGCCGGCGCGCACCGAGCGGACCATGGCGTCGGAGTCGTCGGTTTGCACACCGATCACGCGTACTTCGGGGCGCACCGCTTTGATGTACGCGGCGACCCCCGAGATGAGCCCACCGCCGCCAATCGCGACGAACACCGCGTCGATCGGCCCTTGGTGCTGGCGCAAGATCTCCATGCCCACGGTGCCCTGTCCGGCGATCACGTCGGGATCATCGAAGGGGTGCACGAACACCAAGCCACGTTCGGCCTCGAGTTGCCGGGCTTGTTCGTAGGCGTCGGAGTAGCTGTTGCCGGTCAGCACGACCTCGCCGCCCAGGGCTCGCACGGCGTCGCTCTTGAGCTCCGGCGTGGTTACGGGCATCACGATCGTCGCGCGACACCCGAGCCGGCGTGCGGCGAGTGCCACCCCCTGCGCGTGATTGCCTGCGGATGCCGCGATCACGCCCCGCTCCCGCTCCTCAGCGGACAGCCGCACCATCTTGTTGTAAGCGCCGCGCAGCTTGAAACTGAACACCGGCTGCTGGTCTTCGCGCTTCAGGTAGACGAAGTTGTGCACGCGTTCCGAAAGGTTCTGTGCCAGCTCGAGCGGAGACTCGATCGCAACATCGTAGACCCGCGCCGTGAGGATTCGCTTCAGGTATTCCGTCGTGACGGAGTCCCGCCCGTCGGGTGTGGAAGGCGCAGAGGCGGCGGGGAAGCTAGCGGGGCGAGGCGGCCAGGACATGAACTGAAGCTAGCGATCGTCAGCCGCGCGCGCCAGACACGAAACGCTGTGGGTCACCTGCTCTTCCAAGCTAGGCAGGTCCGACGCGCCGGGAAACATGCTGGCGAGCAGTTCCGCAAGCACCGGTTGGTCTTGCGGGTCTGCACAGGACGTGGTGCCGATAGTCTGGCTGGTGCGGAGGAGCCGCACGAGCATTCGCCGCTCGGGATCGATTTCGTGGTACGCGTAGAGCCTGCCCGTGAGCGGCCCGGCGAGCACACCATCCAGGCTGTATTTGAGGGTCATAGCATCACTTCGAGCCACCCTATGCCTGGGCGCCGAGACGACGTGATTGGGGTCCTCAGGCGGTAGCTCAGACGGAATGGGAACGACCTCCGAGACTGCGGGCCCGCTCCGCATCTGGTCCATGAGCGCGATGAACAGCGCTACCCGCCGAACGCCAACGGGCGACGATCGGCTAAGTCTCCAGCGGCTGATGGTCTCACCCTCATCTGACAGATTGCACCTCACTTCGGTGAGCGCGAGTCCAGACTCCAGTGCGAAGCCGGTAACCTCGGAACACGGGTCCCAGTGGCCATACCGACGGAAGCTGAGGATGCCCTGAGCCGGCATCTTGAAAGAGCCATGCGGTGTGCGTACCAATTGGGGAACCGACGCCCGGACGCAGCTTCGCCAAGCGGCAAACGTGAACTCGGGACTCTCCGCGCGCGCTTCGTCGGCACACGCCGCGATTGCGTCTTCCAAGGACGGCACTGGGTGCTCACCCGCCTCATCGACGAGTCGTTCGAGCCGCGACACGTTCGCGAGTTCGGCCATCTGTTCTTCGGCATCGGCGAGGAAGATCCGGGCCTCGGCACCGCAGGCGCGGTCGTCATCCGCACAGAGCAGGGCTGCGAGTCGCCTTTGCGAGACTTGGTCGAGGCTCTGCATAGGCTCGGGCATGACCACGAACAAGTTCGGATCGTCAAGATCGTAATCGTCTGCATAACCCAGCGTGCGCCACCAATCCGGGAGATCGGCGGGATCACCGGGCGGGGGACGCTTGCGCGCCATGAGTGGAAAAAAGCGCGCGACGGCACGCCGCACGCAGTCGAGGTCTTGTGGCGTCGCCGCGGTCCTCACGAAGACAGAGAGGATCGTTTGCGCGTGGCGGCTATTGGTGCCGTCGGGTAGCGAGTCGAGCGCTTCGCACCCGAGTTCGATCCGCTGCGAGTCGGGCTTCTGCAGCGTGACACTCGCGCCAAGTGGTTCCGGCTCAGGCTCCGGTCGCGTGGCGCTGATTGTAGCCAGCGGCGCGGTGGGCGCGGCGACAGGCGGCGGCTGAGTTGCACAAGCCAGGGCAAGCAGCGAGGTGAGCGTTGCCACCGGTGCGCAGGCCCGGAAGACTGGGGTCATAACCAACACTCTGACCCCAGGCGCGTCAGAATGTTCCGCGGGCTTCGAGCGCTAGTCGCGGACGAGGAACGCGCAGCGTTCTTCTTCGTCGGGCTTCTCGAGCAGCAGCGTGTAGGTGCCGGGCTCGAGACCGACAGCGAGCGAGCCGTCGTCGCTCCCGAACTCCTTCGCCTTGCCAGGCGCGACCTGCTTCGGTGCTTTCGCGCAGTTTTCCGTGGAGGTCGCGACGATGAGCGTTCCGCTTTGGATGCGCAGTTTGCCAGCTGGCTTCGCACGCTCTCTACGCTTGGCGGACGCGATGCTATCGAGCTCTTCGTCCTCGTCCGCGTACGACTCGACCAGGATGAGCTCCGCGCCCCGCTGATAGACCCGAACCTCGCCCTGTCCCACACGCAGGTCGAGCGCGAGGCCTTCGCCGTCGCCGATGCGGTGCGAGACACAGTCGACGTCGTTTTCGAGAGCCTTCAGGAGCGCGCTCCAATCGCTGCCTTCGAACTCGTCCCCTTCGCCGTTGTCGATGCCGCTGTAGGCGCGCGCCACAGCGCTATCTGCGATGAACATCTGCAGTGACGCGTTCAGGCTCGAAACCGACCCGAGCAGCTTCGGAGCATCACCCATACCACCCTGCTTCTTCGTAGCCATCGCCGCCTATGCTAAGGCCGCTGCCGGTGAACCGTGCGTGAAGAATATGGGGTCCCATCCGCACAACTATTCCAAGCCTTAGCTACGGCCCACACGAAACGCTTTGACTTACTTGCTCTTGAACCGCGCGAAGGTCTGGTTCTCTGGGAAACATCATGGCCAGCAGTTCCGCGAGCACAGGCTGGTCTCGTGGCTCGGCGCACGACGTCGTACCGATGTCCTGACTGGCGCGAAGCAAGCGTGCGAGAAAGCGCTTCTTTGGCTCGAATTCATCGTACGCGTAGAGGCTGCCCGAGCGGGCCTTGGCAAGCACGCCATGCACACTGTACGCGAGCGTTGGAACATCGCTGATCCAGCGCTCTGGCGATCGGGCATCGCTATGAGCGTGGTCGCGGGGGATGTCTGCAGGAACGGGAATCGCTTTGGCGTTTGCGGGACCAATGCGCATCTCGTCCATGAGAGCGCTGAACAGCGCGATTCGCTGGGCGGCGGCGGGCGAGGCTCGGCTGAGCCTCCAGCGACTGGCGCGGCGATTCACGTCCTCCAGAACGCATTCCACTTTCGTCAATGCGAGCCCCGAAGCCAGCGAGAAGCCGGTCACCTCGGAACACGGGTCCCAAAAGCCAGACTGATGCACGGTGAGGATGCCCTTGGCCGGCAACCGGAACGAGCCGCTCGGTGTGCGCACCAATTGCGGGACAGCCTGCTTGACGCAGCTTTGCCACGCGCTGAACACGTACCCCCGACGCTCCTTCTGCGCCTTGCCAGCGCACGCGTCGATTGCATCTCCTGGCATCGGGTGCGCACTCGCATCCTGAACGAAGTCTTCGAGTCGCCCCTGTGCCGCGAGTTCGGCCATCTGTTCTTCTGCATCGGCCAAGAAGGCACGAGCCTCACCACCGCAGGAAGTATCGTTCTCAGGACAGATCAGCGCTGCGAGTCGCTTTCGAGCTGCCGGATCGAGGCTGGGAATAGGCTCGGGCATGACCACGAACACGTTCGGACCGTCGTGGGCGTAAGCGCTGGCGTTTCCCAGGGTACGCCACCAGTCGGGAAGCTCGGCGAGGTCGTTCGGCACGGGCCGCTCGCGCGCCATGACCGGAAAAAAGCGCGCGACGAGGCTCCGAACGCACGCGAGGTCTTCCGGCGTCGAAGCCGTCCGCGCCATCACGGAGAGGGCCCGGTGCGGGCTCCCGCTACCGGGCTCGTCGTTGAGCGAGTCCAGATCTGCACACTCTAGTTCGGTCCGATCCGCGATCGCCGCGTTCGCGCCAGCTGGCGGCGCTGCGGCTGGTAGCGGCTGCACTGCACAGGCAAGCGCAAGCAGCGCGGTTAGCGTAGCCACTGGCGCAGAGGCCCATGAGACGGCGGTCATGTCCAACGCACTGACCACCGGCGCTCATGAATGTTCCGATCGCTTCGTGAAAGGTATGCTTCAGGTGTACGCAGCCAACGCTGGCGAGATCTCGTATTGAGCTCGAAGCTCAGATGTAGGCGTGGGCGAAATGAGAGATCATGTCGCAGCGACCACACGCAGGATGCGCATCCAGAACTCGATACATCCGAGCATCAGTAGATTCAACCGGTTTGGATGGGCATTCAGAACACGTTGCCCTGGACAGAGCCCACGAAAATGGAATCTGGAGTGAACAAGCCTGCGGAATAGAAGTCCGACGAGCGACTGACTACGAAGAGGGACCCAGCTTCGGTGAGAGCAGCATCCGAGATGAGGTGGCGCGGTACAACCAGCTGACCCACCTCAGCGCCGGCTCGATCGAAAACCCGCAGGAATCCGTCTACAGCCTCGCTGTCGGTGCTCAGTTCGTGCATGCCATAGTGGCCAATGACACCAACGTAGTCGCCGAGTTCGACCGTGCCGCCAGGCGGTGTCGCGCCGCCGTCGCGAGGCGATTCCCAAGCGCGCGCCCACAGAAGATTGCCTTCGGCATCCAGGCTCGCCGCATAGGTCGCGAAGCTGGAGGCGGTGCAGAAGCGGGGCCCGCCGAGCGAAGTCAGATCGATCGGATCGCGGAACACGCCGGTGAACGTCACGCGATCGTCAGCGCTGATCGTCACGCCGCTGACAGAAGCAAGCCCGCCAAAGCTCCGGTCCCAAACGGTCTCGCCGTCGCTGGACAAGCGCACGAGATGCGGCGACAAGTCAGCCGTAAATTGCACGGCCCCGTCTGGTGGGGCAAACACGAGACCTCCGTCCCGAGCGATCGCCAGCACGAGGCCGCGGGTCCTCGCATTCCACATGTCGGTCCAGCCAGTCTCGAAATCAACGAGTTCACCGAGCAAACCGCTGCTCGCGAACCGAACGCCGTCGTCGCTCGACCGGAGTACCGGCGGGTTGTTGCGGGTGCCCGAGCCAGCCCACATGAGCCACGGAGTTTCGCTCTCGAAACTGAACCCCGCAACGAACGACGCAGGACAAGCGCTGGGGCTAGACAGAGTCGACGCCAGATAGGCGTCGCTCGGATCGTCGCACCCCAAACCGGCAAGCGCGAAGCCTTGCTCGGTTGCGATCAGTCGTTGTAGCTCGCCGGGGATGCGCAAGCTCGACTGTTCAAACGCTATCGGTTGGTCAGGAGTCACGTTGCGCGCAACGAACGTGCGCACTTCGGTATCCTCATAGTCGTCGCTCAGCGCAGCGGTCCCGCTCAGCACCAGTCTGTCCCCTGCTGCGGCAATATGCGCGTAACGCGAGGCCCAGGGCCCAAGAACCTCGGTCACGGACGGCGATAACGTCCAGCCCGTAGCAATCACCCAGTCGGTTTCCAACGGCGTGCAAGGTAAGTTGGGTTCAGGAGGAGGGTTTTCCGGCGGCTCTGGCATGATCGGCGGCTCCGTTATCGGCGGAGGCGGTGGGTCGAGCGTGATCGGCGGAGGCGGATCGTCAGGGGCCGGCATGTCAGACGGTGTCGGCTCAGGCGCACCTGACGCTGACCCACACTGGTCTGGTGATCGCCCGCTGCAAGCAAACGTGAGGACACACGCAACGACGACTGCGGACCAGGGACGCTGGCACATGACCCAAACGCGCCAGCATCAACCGTGCCAGCCCTCCCTCCCATCAAGTTCCGCCTTTTCACGGCGTGACCGACCCATGCACTCGCACAAGCGTGCCATTGGCACAGTTTGGCAGCTCCCACGGGTAGGAATTCTGGCCTGGGATCGTACTCTCTGCATCGAATGCAAGCGCCCCCCGAAGCCGCAACCATCCGCTGTGGAGGCTGCGGAGCAAACTTCGGGTTCGTGCCGCGGCCCGGCTACACGCGCTGTCCCTACTGCGCGCTCGACCAGCCGGTGCCGCACGAGCTCCTTGCGAATCTCCAGCGCTACGCCCAGGCGGTGGGCGGCGAGCTCGCGCGCGCGAACCAGGCCTATCAACGTGCGGCAAGCTTTCAGCAGTGGGCCGGGGACAGTGATCGCGCCATCCCGCGCTTGAAGGTGGTCATCCCGGTGACGGGTGCGTGTACGCTGCTCGCCGCACTCGCGATCCCGCTCGCGCTAGAGTTCGGCATCTCGCGCGAAATGGTGGGTGCCGTGGCGACGCCACTGATGATTCTGCCGGGCTGCTTCCTGGTCGTGTACATCATTTGGGTCTACGCGGGGTCGGGACCGTCCGCTCGCCGAGCGCAGGCCGGTCACGTAACGGTGGCTTGCCCGAATTGCGGCGCTCGAGGCGAGCTCATCGCAGGTCAGCCCGCTCAGGTCTGTGGTTACTGCAGAACGGCGCTGGTCGCTTCGGCGCCGTTGATGGAACAAGGCATCGACGCGGCAGAGCTGGCGTACCGCCGAGCGCGGCTCGAGGAGTTTCGACAAGAAAGACTCGGGATCGCCGGGATCGCCCGCTACGACATGTCCGCGTACGTCCCATACTTCGCGTTCGGCCCGCTGCTGCTCATGTGCGGCGCCCACTCGATTGGCTTTACCGTCGAGATCCTGACGGGG
>Ga0315910_10004318_pt1 | contig 11910 bp, 10 predicted proteins | sample EdamamesoilMG_FD_204470 | JGI IMG/M metagenome (GOLD analysis project Ga0315910, IMG submission 204470) | Garden soil microbial communities collected in Santa Monica, California, United States - Edamame soil | ecosystem: Environmental > Terrestrial > Soil > Garden | place: USA: California... | reverse complement strand
TGGACGCCGAATACGACCGCAGCACGGACCACGGGCGCAAGCAAGGGGCCAAACTGATCTAGGCACCGGCTTGCCGTCGCGACTTCAGTCGCGCGCGCCGAGGGCGATGGCCCGATCGCGGCTGGCCCCCGTTTCCCGCAGGGCGGCGGCCGAATCCCACTCGGTGGACGCCCATCCATGCAGGTTCTCCCCTGCGATGCGGGCCAGCGCCTGGATCCACTCGTGGCGTTCGTTCAGGCAGGGAATCAGGTTGAACGCCTTGCCGCCCGCCTTCTCGAAGGCAGCGCGATTCTCGATGCCGATCTCTTCCAGGGTCTCGAGGCAATCCGCGACAAAGCCGGGGCAGACCACGTCCACCCGCCCCGTCTTGCGTTTGCCGAGATCGGTGATGGTGTCGATGGTGTAGGGCTTCAACCATGCGGTCCGGCCGAAACGCGACTGGAACGACACCAGGTACTGGTCGGGTTTGAGCCCCAGTTCCTCCGCAAGCAGGCGAGCCGTCTTGTGGCATTCGCAATGATAGGGGTCGCCCCGCGACAGGCTGAATTTCGGCACGCCATGGAAGCTCATCACCAGCTTGTCGGGCCGGCCGTTGGCGACCCAGTAGTCGGCGACGTTTCGCGCCAGCGCGGCGATGTAAGCGGGATGGTCGTGGTAGCTGCGCACCAGGCGCAACGCCGGCATGTTGCGCATCTTCGCCAGAGTCTCGAAAACGGCGGCGAAGGCGGTCGCCGTGGTGCTCATCGAATACTGCGGATACATCGGCAGCGCCAGGATGCGATCGCAGCCTTCCTCGCGCAGCCGGGCCAGGGCGTTCGCGATGGAAGGCTCCCCATATCGCATGCTCCAGGCCACCACATGCGGCGACTTGAGGCGCTCGCCGAGATAGCCTTTCAGCAGGGCCGCCTGCTTCGCCGTATGCACGGCGAGGGGCGAGCCTTCGCTCGACCAGACCTTCGCGTATTTGGCCGCCGACTCCCGCGGGCGCTTGCGCAGGATGACCAGGTTCAGGATGGGCCACCACAGCAAGCGCGGAATCTCGACCACGCGCGGATCCCACAGGAATTCCTTCAGGTAAGCCCGCACGGCCGCGGGTGTGGCGGCGGTGGGCGTCCCCAGCTGGATGAGCAGGATGCCGGTGCGGGCAATGCTGCCGTGCTTGTGCGCGGGTTCGGTCAGGAGCTGCATGGTCTCGAGCCCTGCCGCGTGGATGCCGGGTTCCGTTGCTCGCGGGCGCTGCGGGGCGGACGCTCCACTCAGTGCTGGGACAGCGCGCTGGACAGCAGCTTGGCCGTGATGTCGACGATGGGGATGACCCGCTCGTACGCCATCCGGGTGGGCCCGATGACGCCTACCGTGCCGACGACCTGTCCGTCGACTTCATAGGGCGCGGTCACGACGCTGCATTCGTCCAGCGGCACCAGTCCCGACTCCCCGCCGATGAAGATCTGCACGCCATGGGCGCGGCTGCTGATTTCCAGCAGCTGGAGCAGGCCGGTCTTCTGCTCGAACATGTCGAAGAGCTTGCGCAGGCTCACCATGTTCGACGAGAGGTCCTGGACGTGCAGCAGGTTGTGGCCGCCCGACAGCACGTAGTCCTCGGAGCTGCGGCCCATCGCCTCGGTACTCGCATCCAGGGCCCGGGTCATGAGCTGGGTCATGTCTTCGCGCAGCTGGCGCAATTCGTCCTGCACGCGTCCCTTGATCTCTTCCAGCGTGAGGCCCGCGTAGTTCTGGTTCAGGAAGTTGGCCGCTTCCGTCAGTTCCGACGGCGAATAGACGCGTTCCGTGAGGATGATCCGGTTTTGCACGTCCCCGTCCGGCGCGACGATGATGAGCAGGATGCGCTTCTCGGAAAGGGCCAGGAACTCGATGTGCCTGAAGGCGGCGCTGGCGCGCTTTTTCGGCGTCATCACGACGCCGGCAAAACGGGTGAGGTCGGAAAGCAGGTGCGAAGCCTGCGTTACCAGCTGCTGGGCGTTGTTGGGTTGCAGCTGGCCTTCCAGCTGGTTGATCTCCACCTGGTCGAGGGGGCGCACCTTGAGCAGCGTGTCGACGAAGAACCGGTAGCCGCGCCGGGTGGGAACCCGTCCTGCCGAGGTGTGCGGGCTCGCCAGGAATCCGTACTCCTCGAGGTCCGCCATGATGTTGCGGATGCTGGCCGGGCTCAGTTCCAGGCCGGGCATTCGCGCCAGCGCGCGCGAGCCGACCGGCTGCCCGTCGGAAATGTAGCGCTCGACAAGCAACTTCAGGAGGATTTGCGCGCGCTCGCTGAGCACGCCTTCATGGGCCGGCATGGAGGCATTCTACAAAGCTTTGCGCCTGCCCGACAGCGCCGCGCCGAAGGCGGCGGGTGCGGAGGAATTATGTTCTAATTCAACGCATGTCGAACGCCTTCGAAACCGTCGCGCTGATCGGAAAATACAAGAGCCCGGAAATCGCGGTGCCCCTGCTGAAGCTGGCCGAGTTCCTGCACGGGCGCGGCATCAAGGTCCTGCTCGATCCGCTCACCGCCGCCCACGTGGGCAAGAGCAGCTATGACGTCCTCCCGCTCGAGGAAGTGGGCCGGCTGTCGGACCTCGCCGTGGTCATCGGCGGCGACGGCACCATGCTGAACATCGCGCGCACGTTCGCGCCCTTCGATGTCGCCCTGGTGGGCATCAACCAGGGGCGGCTCGGGTTCCTGACCGACCTGTCGATGAATGCGATGCTGGATGCCGTCGGCGCGATCCTCGACGGCAAGTTCACCACCGAGTCGCGCATGCTGCTGCAGGCCGAGGTCGTCAGCGGCGGCAAAGGCGTGCTCGACGTCGTCGCCTTCAACGACGTTTCGGTGAACAAGGGCGCGGAGGGCAGCCTGATCGAGATCGAGGTGCAGATCGACGGCCGCTTCGTCTACATCCTGCGGTCGGACGGACTCATCGTCGCTTCGCCCACCGGCTCCACCGCGTATGCGCTTTCGTCCGGCGGCCCGATCCTCCATCCCGGCCTGGACGTCATCGCCCTCGTGCCGGTCTGTCCGCACACGCTGTCCAACCGGCCCATCGTCGTCGACGGCGATTCGGTGATCGAGATCCTGATCCACGGCGCCGCCGACGCGCGGGCGCATTTCGACAGCCATTCGCACCATGAGCTGAAGGAGCAGGACAAGGTGATCGTGCGGCGCTGCCCGCACGCCATCCGGCTCCTGCATCCCACGGGTTACAACTACTACCACATGCTGCGCGAGAAGCTCCACTGGAGCGAAACGCTCTAGCGGTCCGCCCGATGCTGCGCAGCCTGAGCATTCGCGATTTCGTCATTGTCGACCGGCTCGACCTCGAGTTCGAGCGCGGATTCACGGTGCTCACGGGGGAAACCGGCGCCGGAAAATCCATCCTCATCGATGCACTGGCCACGGTGCTCGGGGAGCGCGCCGAGACCGGCCTGGTGCGTGAAGGCCGGGAGAAAGCCGAAGTCAGCGCGGAGTTCGCGGTCGGCGATAAATCGGCGGCTGCCGCGTACCTCGCCGAGAACGACCTCGCCGGGGAAGATGACGCCTGCCTGCTCAGGCGGGTGGTCGAGTCGTCGGGACGATCCCGCGCCTATGTGAACGGCCGTGCGGCCACCGTGCAGCAGCTCCGGGACATCGGCGAGTTCCTGGTGGACATCCACGGCCAGCACGCGCATCAGTCGCTGATGCGTCCCACCGCGCAGCGCGAGTTGCTGGACGGCTACGCCGGCAACGGCCCGCAGGCCCACGAGACCGCATCGCGCTTTCGCGCCTGGCAGGAAATCCGCCAGCGCCGGCTTGCGCTGGAAACCGATGCCAAGGCGCTGGCCGCCGAGAAGGAGCAGCTGGAATGGCAGGTCCAGGAACTCGATGCGCTCGGCTTCGAACGCGGCGAATGGGACGAACTCCAGGGCGAGCACAGGCGGCTCGCGCATGCCGCGAGCCTCATCGAAGCCGTCGAGCAGGCGATGGAATCGCTGTCGGAAGGCGAGCGCTCGGCCCTTTCAGCGGTGGATGCCGCCAGCGCCAGGCTGGGCGGCATGACGGACTTCGACCCGCAGCTGAAGGAAGTGACCGACGTGCTGGAACCCGCGCGCATCCAGCTCCAGGAGGCGGTCTACAGCCTGCGCCACTACCAGCAGCGCCTGGAACTGGACCCTGCGCGTTTGCGCGAAGTGGAGATGCGGCTCGACGCGGTCCATGGCGCATCCCGCAAGTTCAGGCTGCCCATCGAAGAGATTCCGGAGCGGCTGGCGCGCATGAAGGCGCGGCTCGCCGACCTGCAGACCGGGTTCGACGCCGATGCGCTGCGCAAGCGCGAGACGGATGCGGAAGCCGCGTATCGAGAACAGGCCGGGAAGCTCTCGACCACCCGGCGCAAAGCGGCGGCGGAACTTTCGGCGAAGGTATCGGAAGCGATGCAGGCCCTCGCAATGGGCGGCGGCATTTTCGAGGCGGGACTGGCGCCGCTGGCGGAGGGCAATGCGCATGGCCTCGAGCAGGTGGAATTCCGGGTGGCCGGGCACGCCGGCGCAACCCCGAGGGCGCTGGCAAAAGTCGCGTCGGGCGGGGAACTGTCGCGCATCAGCCTTGCCATCCAGACGGTCACCAGCCGCATTGCCGCGGTGCCGACGCTCATATTCGACGAAGTCGATGCCGGCATCGGCGGCCGCGTGGCCGAGATCGTCGGCCGCATGCTGAAAGAACTCGGAAACAAGCACCAGGTGATGTGCGTGACCCACCTGCCGCAAGTCGCGGCGGCCGGAGACCAGCAGTGGCAGGTGGCCAAGGCCGCGGCCAATGGCGTGGCCAAGAGCCAGGTGACGGTGCTGGATCGCGGGGCGCGCGTGGACGAGATCGCGCGGATGCTCGGCGGCGTGAAAATCACCGACACCACGCGCAAACACGCCGCCGAAATGCTGGAGGGCACGTCGGAGAGCGTGGAAAAACCCGGAAAAAAAGAGAAGCGCGCGAAGGCCTGAGCGCGCCGCGAAGCCGCGGCCGTCAGGTTTTCTGCTTGTTGGGGCAGTTCGCCTTGACGCAGTCGGCGTACAACTGCAGCGAATGCTCGTGGATGTTGAAGCCGCGATCCTTGGCGATCTTCGCCTGCCGCCGCTCGATCTCGGCGTCGTAGAACTCCTCGACCTGGCCGCACTGGATGCAGACGAGGTGGTCGTGATGGCCGCCCTGGTTGAGCTCGAACACCGCCTTGCCGGATTCGAAGTGGTGGCGGATCAGGATGCCGGCCTGCTCGAACTGGGTGAGCACGCGGTAGATGGTCGCGAGGCCGATTTCCATGCCCTCGTTCAGCAGCATCTTGTAGACATCCTCGGCCGTGAGGTGGCGGACATCGCTGTTCTCGAACAGGTTGAGGATCTTCAGGCGCGGCAGCGTCGCCTTCAGGCCGATATTCTTGAGGTCGTGGGTTGCGGTCATGGCGGGACTGACAGGGGGGCCGGGACAATTTATGATACGGCTTTCGCCCCCCTTTGGAAACCGCAAGCCCGCATGCGCGCATTTTTCCTGCTTCCATTGCTCCTCGCCGGCTGCATGCTGGCGCCGCACAAGATCGACATCCAGCAAGGCAACTACGTCGACCAGGAGATGATCGACAAGCTCAAGCCCGAGATGACGCGCTCCCAGGTGCGATTCATTCTCGGTACGCCGCTGGTTTCGGATGCATTCCATCCGAACCGCTGGGACTACGTCTTCATGACCGGTCGCGCCGGCAAGGTGCATCCCGAGCGCAAGATTACGGTGGTGTTCGAGGGTGACAAGCTCAAGCGCATCGAAGGCGACGTGCGGTCCAAGGAAAAGCTGAGCCAGGCGCCCGGCGAAACCGCCAAGCCCTGAGTCCCGCCCCGGATAACCCCAATGCCCCTCCAGCAGATTGCAATCGCCGGCAGTTCCGGGCGGATGGGCCGCGCGCTGATCGAAGCCGTGGCCCAGTCGACGGACTTTCGCCTGAAGGCCGCGCTCGAAGTGCCGGGCAATCCGCAGCTCGGCAAGGATGCCGCGGAGCAGATCGGCGCCGCCAGCGGCGTGCGCATTTCGTCGGACATCGAAGCCTCCCTCGAGGGCTGCGACGTGCTCGTCGATTTCACCCGGCCCGAAGGCACGCTCGCGCATGTCGAGGCCTGCCGGCGCCTGGGCGTGCGGATGGTGATCGGCACCACCGGCTTCCGGCCGGAGCAGAAGCAGGCGATCGCCGATGCCGCGAAATCCATCGCCATCGTGATGGCGCCGAACATGAGCGTGGGGGTGAACCTGACGTTCAAGCTCGCGGAAATCGCCGCCCGCGTGCTCAATGAAGGCTACGACATCGAGATCATCGAAGCGCACCACCGGCACAAGGTCGATGCGCCTTCCGGCACGGCCCTGCGGCTGGGCGAGGTGATCGCCGCCGCCACCGGGCGCGACCTCGCAAAGGACGCGATCTACGGTCGTGAAGGCGTGACCGGGGAGCGCAAGGCGTCCACCATCGGATTCGCGACCGTCCGGGGCGGGGACATAGTAGGCGATCACACCGCGCTGTTCGCCGGTACCGGAGAGCGCGTGGAGATCACCCACAAGGCGGCCAGCCGCGCCACTTTTGCGCTGGGCGCCCTGCGCGCTGCGCGCTTCCTGGCCGGGCGCAACGCCGGCCTTTTCGACATGCAGGACGTGCTGGGCCTGAAATAGCGCGCGTTGAACGGCGCCCGCCATTCCACTATAATGGCCGGTCATGAAAGCGGGAGGGGCGCGTGCCTCTCCCGCTTTCCATGTGTAGTCGTCGAAACCGCGTTTCCGGGAGTCCTTCTTGCCTGCGCTCGACCGTCAGCCCGCCGTACTCGTGCTCGCCGACGGCACGGTATTCCGCGGCTATTCCATCGGCGCGGAAGCCCATACGGCAGCCGAAGTGGTGTTCAACACCGCGATGACCGGCTACCAGGAAATCCTGACGGATCCGTCGTATTGCAGGCAGATCGTCACCCTGACCTATCCCCACATCGGCAATGTCGGCGTCAACCCGGAAGACGAGGAATCCGGGCGGGTTTTCGCGGCCGGACTGGTCATTCGCGACCTGCCGGCGCGCGCCAGCAACTTCCGCAGCAAGCTCGATCTGCCCGATTACCTCAAGGCCCAGGGAATTCCGGGCATCGCCGGCATCGATACCCGCAAGCTGACGCGCATATTGCGGGAGAAGGGGGCGCAAGGCGGTTGCCTGATGGGCGGCCGGGTCGACGAAGCCTTCGCGCTCGAGCAGGCCCGCGCTTTCCCGGGCCTCGCAGGCATGGACCTGGCCAAAGTCGTCAGCTGCGACAAGCCCTACGAATGGAACCAGTCCGAATGGACGCTGGGCGAGGGCTATGGCACCCAGCAGGCACCCCGATACCACGTGGTGGCGTACGACTACGGCGTCAAGCGCAACATCCTCCGCATGCTGGCCGGCCGCGGCTGCAAGCTGACCGTGCTGCCCGCGCAAACGCCCGCCGAGCAGGCGCTGGCCCTGAAGCCGGACGGCGTGTTCCTGTCCAACGGGCCGGGCGACCCGGAGCCTTGCGACTACGCCATCAAGGCGATCGGCAAGTTCCTCGAAGCGCGCGTGCCGACGTTCGGCATTTGCCTGGGGCACCAGCTGCTGGGCCTCGCCAGCGGCGGCCGCACCATGAAGATGAAATTCGGCCATCACGGCGCCAACCACCCGGTGCAGGACCTGGAGAGCGGCCGCGTCATGATCACGAGCCAGAACCACGGTTTCGCCGTCGATGCCTCCACCCTGCCGAAGAACGTGAAAGTCACCCACGTGTCGCTGTTCGACGGCAGCCTGCAGGGCTTCGCGCGCACCGATGTGCCCGCGTTCTGTTTCCAGGGCCATCCGGAGGCGAGCCCGGGACCGCACGACGTGGATTACCTGTTCGACCGGTTCATCCAGCTCATCGAGCAAAACCCGCGGCATCGCTGAGAGCCCCGACGAACCATGCCGAAGCGCACAGACATCAAGAGCATCCTGATCATCGGGGCCGGACCGATCGTCATCGGCCAGGCCTGCGAGTTCGATTATTCCGGCGCGCAGGCCTGCAAGGCCCTGCGCGAGGAAGGCTACCGCGTGATCCTGGTGAACTCCAATCCGGCGACCATCATGACGGATCCGGAGATGGCGGATGTCACCTACATCGAGCCGATCAACTGGCAGATGCTGGAAAAGGTCATCGCCAAGGAAAAGCCCGACGCCCTGCTGCCCACCATGGGCGGGCAGACGGCGCTGAATTGCGCGCTCGACCTGGCGCGGGAAGGCGTGCTGGAGAAGCACGACGTCGAACTGATCGGCGCGTCCAAGGAAGCCATCGACAAGGCGGAAGACCGGGAAAAATTCAAGAAGGCGATGACCAAGATCGGGCTCGCCAGCCCGCGTTCCTCGATCGCGCACAGCCTGGAAGAAGCCATGCAGGTGCAGGCCATGGTCGGCTTCCCGACCATCATCCGCCCCTCCTTCACGATGGGCGGCACCGGCGGCGGCATCGCCTACAACAAGGAAGAGTTCGTCGCCATCTGCGAGCGGGGGCTCGAGGCCTCGCCCACCCACGAACTGCTGATCGAGGAATCGGTGATCGGCTGGAAAGAGTTCGAGATGGAGGTGGTGCGCGACCACAAGGACAACTGCATCATCGTGTGCTCGATCGAGAACTTCGACCCGATGGGCATCCACACCGGCGATTCCATCACCGTGGCGCCAGCGCAGACGCTCACGGACAAGGAATACCAGATCATGCGCAACGCCTCCATCGCGTGCCTGCGCGAGATCGGCGTCGACACCGGCGGATCGAACGTCCAGTTCGGCATCAACCCCGAGGACGGGCGCATGGTGATCATCGAGATGAATCCCCGGGTGTCGCGTTCGTCCGCCCTGGCGTCCAAGGCGACCGGCTTCCCGATCGCAAAGGTGGCCGCCAAGCTCGCGGTGGGCTATACGCTCGACGAGCTGCGCAACGACATCACCGGCGGCGCCACCCCGGCATCCTTCGAGCCGACCATCGACTACGTGGTGACCAAGATCCCGCGTTTCGCGTTCGAGAAATTCCCGCAGGCGGACTCCCGCCTCACCACCCAGATGAAGTCGGTGGGCGAGGTGATGGCGATGGGCCGCACCTTCCAGGAATCGATGCAAAAGGCGTTGCGCGGCCTCGAAACCGGCATCGACGGCCTGGATGAAAAAACCACCGACCGCGACCTGATCGAAACGGAACTTGCCGACGCCGGGCCGGAACGCCTGCTTTACGTCGCGGACGCCCTGCGCGTGGGGATGACCCTCGAGGAAGTCCAGCAGCTCACGCACATCGATCCGTGGTTCCTGGCGCAGCTCGAAGACCTCATCCGCCAGGAAAAAGCCCTGGCAGGCAAGCGCATCGGCGACCTCGACCGCGAGGCGCTGCGCATCCTGAAGCGCGCGGGATTCTCAGACCGTCGCCTTGCCCGCCTGCTGAACGCGACCCAGGATGCAGTGCGCGCAAAGCGCTGGGAGCTCGACGTGCACCCGGTTTACAAGCGGGTCGACACCTGCGCCGCCGAATTCGACACCCGCACCGCGTACATGTACTCGACGTACGAGGAGGAATGCGAGGCGCGGCCCACGGACCGCAAGAAGGTCATCGTCCTCGGCGGCGGCCCGAACCGCATCGGCCAGGGCATCGAGTTCGACTATTGCTGCGTGCACGCCGCCCTGGCGCTGCGCGAGGATGGGTACGAAACCATCATGGTCAACTGCAATCCCGAAACCGTTTCCACGGACTACGACACTTCGGATCGCCTGTACTTCGAGCCGCTGACGCTCGAGGACGTGCTCGAGATCGTGGCCGTGGAGAAGCCCCACGGCGTGGTCGTGCAGTACGGCGGCCAGACGCCCCTCAAGCTGGCGCAGGACCTCGACGCCAACGGCGTGCCGATCATCGGCACCAATCCGGACATGATCGACTGCGCGGAAGACCGGGAACGGTTCCAGAAGATGCTGGTCGAGTTGAAGCTCAAGCAGCCTCCCAACCGCACCGCGCGCAATCCGGAGGCGGCGATTGCCCTGGCGCAGGAGATCGGCTATCCGCTGGTGGTGCGGCCTTCCTATGTGCTGGGCGGCCGCGCCATGGAAATCGTGCACGAGCAGCGCGACCTCGAGCGCTACATGCGCGAGGCGGTCAAGGTCTCCAACGACTCCCCGGTGCTGCTGGACCGCTTCCTCAACGACGCCAGCGAAGTCGACGTCGATGCGATCAGCGACGGCGACCAGGTCCTGATCGGCGGCATCATGGAGCACATCGAGCAGGCCGGCGTGCATTCCGGCGATTCCGCCTGCTCGCTGCCGCCCTTCAGCCTGTCGAAAAAACTGCAGGACGAACTGCGCCGCCAGACCGTCGCCATGGCCAAGGCGCTGCAGGTGGTGGGGCTGATGAACGTGCAGTTCGCCATCCAGAACGACGTGGTGTTCGTCCTGGAAGTCAATCCGCGCGCTTCGCGCACCGTCCCCTATGTCTCCAAGGCCACCGGGCTGCCGCTCGCCAAGATCGCCGCGCGCTGCATGGTGGGCCAGAGCCTGCAGCAGCAGGGCATCAAGGGCGAGGTGATCCCGCCCTACTACTCGGTCAAGGAGGCGGTTTTCCCCTTCATCAAGTTCCCGGGCGTCGACACCATCCTCGGCCCCGAGATGAAGTCCACCGGCGAGGTCATGGGCGTGGGCGAAACCTTCGCCGAGGCCTTCATCAAGTCGCAGCTGGCCGCCGGCGTCAGATTGCCGTCGGGCGGCAAGGCCTTCATCAGCGTGCGCAATGCCGACAAGAAAAAAGTCGTGGAGATCGCGCGCACGCTTTCGAAACTCGGGTTCTCCCTGCTGGCGACCCGCGGCACGGCGGCCGCGCTGGCGGAAGCGGGGTTGCAGGTGACGCCGGTCAACAAGGTGGCGGAAGGCCGGCCCCACATCGTCGACATGATCAAGAACGGCGACATCGCCCTGATCGTCAACACCGTCGACGAAAAACGGTCCACCGTCCAGGATTCCTATTCGATCCGCCGCTCCGCCCTGCAGGGGCGCGTCACGTATTTCACGACGGTTGCCGGCGCGCGCGCCGCCTGCACCGGCATGCAGCACATGCAGGAGCTGAAGGCGTATTCGGTGCAGGCGCTGCACGCCCGCCTGCACTGAGTTCCGGCGCAGCCGCAGCTGGCCTATCATTCCCACGACGACACCCGACAATCCGACAGAGGCTCGAGAATGAACAAGATCCCGCTCACCGTGAAAGGCGCCGAGCTCCTGCGCACCGAGCTGCACCAGCTCAAGACGGTGGAACGGCCGAAGGTCATCACCGCCATCCAGGAGGCGCGCTCGCACGGCGACCTTTCCGAGAATGCCGAGTACGACGCGGCGAAGGAACGGCAGAGCTTCATCGAAGGCCGCATCGTCGAGCTCGAATCCAAGCTCGCGAATGCGCAGATCATCGACCCCGCCCACCTCGATGCCGACGGCCGCTGCGTGTTCGGCGCCACGGTGGAGCTCGAGGAGGTCGGCAGCGGCGAGAGCGTGACCTACCAGATCGTCGGCGACGACGAGGCCGACATCAAGCAGAACAAGATTTCCATCAGTTCGCCGATCGCGCGCGCGCTGATCGGCAAGTATTCGGGCGACGTGGCGGAGGTGAAGGCGCCCGCCGGCGTCAAGGAATACGAGATCCTGGACGTCAAGTACCTATAGAGCGCGAGGGATGAAGAGTAAGGAGTGAGGGGGAAACCCCGCAGGCCTCCCCCTAACCCCTCCCCCCTCACGCCTCACGTGAAATTCCTCGCCGACGCGTTGCATGCGATTGCGGTCACCCTCTGGGTGGGCGGGCTCTGGATCGTCGGGCTGATGGTCGCCCCGCTGCTGTTCCACACGCTCGCGGACCGCAGCCTGGCGGGGT
>Ga0315910_10004317_pt1 | contig 11911 bp, 10 predicted proteins | sample EdamamesoilMG_FD_204470 | JGI IMG/M metagenome (GOLD analysis project Ga0315910, IMG submission 204470) | Garden soil microbial communities collected in Santa Monica, California, United States - Edamame soil | ecosystem: Environmental > Terrestrial > Soil > Garden | place: USA: California... | reverse complement strand
AGCGACGCAAGGCGGAAGCGGGGGCGCGGCGACGGGCGGTGCGGCGTCAGGTGCGAGCGGTGCGCAGGCCGGCGGAGCGAGCCCTGGTGCCGGCACCGGTGGCAGCGAGCCCGGCGGAGGCCAGGCGGGCGAGGGAGAGCTGGGCGGCGCCGGTGGCACCCTGGGCGGTGGCGCCGGTGGCAGCGCCGCGAGCAGCGGTGGCCCGAGCGAGATGGCGGGAAGTAGCGGCGCGGCCGGCTCGAGCGGCGGCATCGGCGGCGTCGGCGGCTCCGGTGCCGGAACCGGTGGACAAGGCAATGCCCCGTCGGGGGAGCCAGGCGTCGTCTGCGGACCTTGGGACAACGCCCTGCCTGATCTGCATTGCGACGCGGGCGAAGTCTGCGTTCTGTGCGAAGAGACGGAATCGAACCGCTCGGTTCGTTGCGCGCCGAACCCGCGCGAGTACCCCGCAGAGTACGCGGCCTTCAGTGCGGGCTGCACGAACGGATATTTGTCCACCGAATGCGACGGCCCCGAGGACTGCCCCGAAGGCTCCACGTGCCAGTTGCGCGCCGACGACGACTACGGCTACCCGGCCTGCACGACCGAGAGCCCGAGCTGCAGCGCCTATTGCGTCGCCTGCAACTCGAGCGAGGATTGCCCCGGCGGCGAAGCGTGCGTGCCGAACGCGTTCGGCGGCGATGACTGGGTCGGCGCAACGTGCGGCCCGGATTTCAGCGACTTCCAGGTCGCCGGCGATTGGCTCATCGGCTGGTCGGGCGGGCTCGAACACTACTCCTGGTATCGCTTCACGCAGGATGGCGCGGACCCGACCAAGGGAACCGTGCGGAGCCGTCGCTCGGATTGCACCGGCTGCGCTGGGTACGCTTGCCAGGGCATCGACGGAACGGACGAGGAGACGTACGAGGGAACGTACGAGATCGTCGCCGGGACCGAGATCGACCTCGACCTCTCCGCGTCGTGCGCGATCGCCTATCGTTTCACGAATCTGAGTGCTCCTGCCGAGACGGGCCTCGTCGGTTCCGGCGGGCAGGCCCGAGCGTCGGCGCGAGTCGTCGTGGCCGGGCAACAGGCTGCGCAAGCGCTGCTGTACGACCCCGGCGTCGGCTGTGAGACCGACTTCAGCGCCTGCGCGTTCCCGGCGCCGTGAGCACTGCCCTTCACGCCTCGGTTTCGATGCTCGCGACGTTGAACGGGTGCACGTGACGGCAGAGGCGCCACTCCGCGGGCGGCTGGTCGTCGAGGATGATGGTCGGCTTCGGCAGAAACGCGACGAAGCAGTCCGCGAGACCAAGCTCGACGGCTGATTCTCGAGCGTACGCGGCTCCGCCGGTGCTCCAGCACGCTACACTCCCGCCTGGTGTGCTTCCACCGATCCGCGTCAGCCCCCGCTTGACCTTCCCAAAATCTGCGCTAGAAGTTCCCCCCTTCAACGAGGGTTCGATCATGTTGGTGGCTCGCTGTTTCCATTCGTTCCGGCTGAGCCCCACGTGTATCGCGGGGCCGCGTCGGAAGGGCTAACGCTTCCTCGGTAGTTCCGCGGTAGCGCACTCGTGCGCGCCCGCTGGCGAACACCCGGGATTTTTAGCTGCGGATCGCGATCCGCCCACATCGCTGCCACTCGCTCCTTTCGGGAGCTCGAGGGGCTTTGTCTCGTTTTGTTTTCATTCGTCGAGGGCGCCATGGACCCCGTGGACGTCGAGGCGATCCTCCGCGCGCACACCGCGCCGGTCGCGCTTCAGTACGAAAAGGATTGCTACGCGCTCAGTTTGCTTGCTCACGTGATCGGGGGCGGGCGGCCGATCGCCATGCTGCGGCGCGGGCCATTCGGCAGATTGCTCGAAAAGGCCATCGTCAGGCGGGCGCTCGCCCACGCCTCGGGCGGAGTGCTGAAGCCGGAGCACCTCGGTCGCGTGCTGCCCGGCGAGCGCGAATGCTTCCCGGTCACGCTTTCGAAGTGGGGAGGGAGTAAGCCCAGAGACCGCTCGCGCTACTACCAGACCTCACGGCCCGGACAGAACCTGGTGGTGCAGCTCAACTTCCCCGAACGGCACGACCGCGCGTATCGAGCGCTGCTGAAGCCGATCGGATGGCATCCGTTCGCGCCGAGCTACCACCCGGTGCGCCTCGCGGAGCCGTTCACGCTCGCGTGGGCGAGGCTCGACCTCGACGTGGACTCGGGCGAGGTGCTGATCGAGGAGGTTCAATCCGACTGGGTGCGCTACGCCCGTACCTACGCGGAGGGCGCCCTCGAGTGGCTTTCCGAAGGCAATCCACCGCACCTGCCGATCGGACAGGACCTTCGCGCGACCGCCGCGGAGATGCTGACGTACGCCCGGAAGGTGCTCGCGCCGTACGCGCGCGTGTGGGAGGAAGCCGTGCTCACGGCAGCCATCGAGCTTGCCTACGAGCGCTTCGGTTCACGCCGGGTCTATTTTCACACCTACGAGGGCGGCCTCGTGATGAAGCGGCTCGATCGAGACTTCGGACCGCCAAGATCGCTGTACACGGATCTGCCGGAGCGCTTCGGCTTCAGGCGCACGTGTGTGGCGCCGCGGGCGTTTCGGCGCGATCGGCGCGTGCGGGCGGGGAGGGTGGAGTGGTTCGTCGTGGAGCTCGTTTGAGGTGGTCAATCTCGTCGGGCGGCGGTAGCCAGAGAACTGGCAGTTGGCACGGGCAGCGGGTTCGGGAAGGCTCGCACGCACATGGAGTTCGTGCTGGTGCCACGTTACGTGTCGGCTCGCGAAGGTAGCCCCACGTCGGTCGGCGGAGAGGAGGTTTGGATTGGCGCTTTCGGGGACTCACCCTCCGACGACCCGTCTCGTCAGGAAGTCGACCTGGTCACCGCGACCGATCGAGTGCGGATCAGTCAGTGGACTCAACCTCTGGAGAAGCAACCGATCTGGTACGCCACCTACCCGATGCCGCCAGGCAAAGGTGACCAGGAGGTCAAGCTCATCACCGGCTCGAAGGAGGTGAGCTCGGCAACCGTTTCGTTGATGCCGCGAGAGCTCGGCCAGGAACCCTTCCGCGTTCTTTTGGGGTCGTGCTTCGATCCGGGTGTATCGCGTTCGAGTCGACTCAAGGAGATGGTCGACCGCCTACCGGGTCCGGTTCCGCTCAAGATCCTCTGCGGTGACCAGGTGTATCTGGACCCGTTGCCTCCCGTGAGTTTCTTTTCGTCGTTCCGCTCGCCGGAGGCGAAAGCCGCTTACATCTATCGGCGGACTTGGACGCACCCGGGGTTTTCCGGGCTGCTCGCCCGTGGGCTCAACGTGTTTTGTCCTGACGATCACGATTTCTGGGACAACTACACGGTCGAGGCCGGCGCGCGCCAGGGGCGGCGGGCGCGTGCGGCGAAGGCACTTCTCGATGCTTTCCAGGGCGTACCGCCCGTGCAGACATTCAACGTCGCACCGCTACGCTTCATGATCGTGGACACGAGGCAATTTCGAACAGAGCCGAAAACGGAGCCGACCAGCCCGCCGCCTCAGTTCGTGGATGAAGCAGTGCTCGATCGGGTCGTCGAGTGGGTCGGACAAAACGATGGTCCTGGGGTACTCGTCCTCGGTCAGCCGATCTTCGGTGAAGAGGGCTACCGTGAAGGGAGCCACGGATCGGACATACCTCAGTACACGAGACAGTTTGGGCGGCTGGCTGAAGCCCTCGTCAACGCGCCCTGCTCGATCGTGATCCTGTCAGGCGACGTCCATTGGGCACGCATCGCATACGGTACGAATCTGAAGCAGAAGTCACTGGTCGAGGTCATATCCTCCCCATTGGCCATGAGCTCCGCCCGCTCGTTGGGGGGCTGGGTGCGGCCGTGGAAGAAGGCTCGCTCACCGTTCGGCTCGCCCGGCTGCCCCATCGAGACCAGGTTGGAATCCAAGCTCACCGCCCCGCACTTCGTGACGGTGGATTTTTCGCTTCCCGGAAACGGGGCCGAAGGGGTCAACATGAAGGTGAAGGCGTGGCCCGTTCGCGAGCCGCCTCCCGAGTCCGACGAAAAACTCACGTTCCGGTGCACGATCTAGGACGCGCCCTCGGAGCGCAGATTGGTCATGCGGTCGGGCCGCTCCGGTGCTTCCGGACGAACTCCAGGATCGCCTCCGCGCCCTCGCCGCTCGTCGGCACGCGATGACCGCCCTCCCAGGTGACGGTTTCGCGCGTGGCTTCGTCGAAGTGGTCGGCGAGCTCCTCTGACGTCGTGACCGGCACCATCGAATCGGCGCGCCCACGAATGTGCAGCGACGGCGTGCGGAGCGTCCCCTTGAGAAACGGCTGAAGCACATCGGCGCGCGGGGTTCGGCCGGCGACGAGGATCGCGAAGCGGAGGGGAGGCAGCTCACCGTGCTCCGAAAGCGCCGCGACGGCACAGCTGAGGATCGCGCCCTGGCTGAGACCGAGGAGGCCGACATCGCCGCCGGTCATGGCGGCGCGGAGCCGCTCGCGCGTTTCGTCCCAGCCGCGGTACTCGCGGCCGTCGTCCGATGAATCCCACCACATGAGGTAGGGGGGCGCCATCCGCGGGATCTTCCAGACTGAGTAGACGCGATCGACCTGGGCTTCGTCGCACGTGTGCGGCGCGTCGAGGAAGACGAGCTCGATCTCCCGTTCGAGGAGCGGAGCGAGGCTGCCGAGATGCTGGCGCATGACGGCGGCGTTCATCGTGTGGCCGTGGAGGACGATCAGCTTCGGCATGGTCGGAAGGGCGAGTTGTGTTCTATGGTGCGCCCCGAGGGTGCTCGAGAGGTAGACCACATGCTAGCGCTAAGGATTCTTTCGGCGGTTCTGGGGTGTTCGTTACTCGTCCTTGCTTGCTCAGGTCCGAAGGAGGCCTCGGACGACGACGATGATGACGACGGAGGGTCAAGTGGATCGGGCGGGTCGGGCGCGACGGGCGGCTCCACCGCGTCCGGCGGGACGGGAGCCACCGGAGGCGCGGGTGGTGGTGCTCCTCAGGCGAGCTGTGAGCCGTGCATCCAGGCGAGCGATTGCGCGACCGGCTTTTGCAATCAAGTCGCGAGTAGAGATCTCGACCTTTATCTCGACCTCACGCCGGAGACCGAGGGCAGGTGCACGCCGTCCGGCTATCAGAGCCAGTGCAACTGCGGGATTGCTTACGTGACGCCGGACTCGATCTGCTTCGGAGACTGCCCGGACGGCATTCCCATGGAGTTCTGCAACTATATGTCCGGTGCGCCTTTCACGCCGATGGCGCCCGTCACGGCCGCGTGCGCCGCAGGAGAGGTGAGCCTCCTCGTCGAACCGGTGTGCGTCAGCTGGTACGAATGCGTCATCGCTGCGGGGTGCGCCGAGGTGACGGACTACGACGCTTGCGTCTCGTCCGCTTGGGAAGTCCTCGCCCCGGAAACCTGCTACGCGGAAAGCCTGTCCACGGCTTTCGTGGAGCTCTGCACGACGGCGAGTCGCGACCCGAGTGTCCCGTATCCTGAGTGCGCTTTGTAGGGGATCAACCTAGGGGCCGGGGGGCTACAGAGAGAAGGGCGGGTAAAGGCTCGGTAGCCAGGTGGCGTAGCCCAGGTACTCGTTGGTCGTGACTTCGAGCACCTTTCGTTGGTCTCGGGTCACCTCGTGAATCACGCCCGCGTTCGAGTAGGTCACCAGGGTGTTGCCGCCGGGCAAACGCTGGACGCCACCGTAGTTCGTGCTGAGCTCGTTCCCTTCGTACCGCCATACCTCGGTCCCGTCCGCGAGATCGAATTCGATCGCAGTCGAAAAACGCTGGTTCGGGTCGGTTTCACTCGCCCCTTCCTGGTTGGCGAACATCAAGAGGTGGTTGTTCGAGAGCAGCTCGATGCCGTGCTGAATGCCATCCCAGCCTGGAATCGAGCCCACGATGTCCGAGAGAAGGAGCGTGTTCTCCGGCGTCGCCCCCGATTGCGGGAACAGGTAGACGTCCGCACCCCGGTTGGACACCGCGTACGTGCCGCTGGCCCGTCCGTAGGCAATCGCGTTGCAGTGCGGAATGGGTGCCCCCCCGGAGACCTCCAACGGCGGCAGGATCGTCCTGGTCTGCCCCGACCGATCGACCTCCGCCGCGGACAGGAGAGCAGCGAACGCCATCACGTCTCCTTCGACGGGCACGATGTCGTGGGACCCGACCGCGTTCGAGTAAGTCTCGAACCCGAGCCCATCGATGCCGACTCGCAAAAGCGGCTCGTTGAGCGTCGCAGCGCCGGTGATCATCCAGACGTCGCGGCCGTCGGCCGAAATGGCAGCCTTTCCGACGCCATTTTCAAGCTCGGAATCGTACCACCAAACGATGTCACCGTCCGCGTCGAGGATGAGGACCATGCCCTTCTGAGCCTCGTTCCAATACGAGGTCAGGATGAACCCCGGCTCCCGCTCTTCCGCAGAGATCACGGCGTAGCTCAGAATGCTCACGAGCGTCGCAGCGGGCGCGTCGCCGGTCGTGATGCTGAAGTCTTCGCTGGTGAGCTCCTGCCCACCGACCGCTGCAACGATGCGGAAGTGGTAGGTGCGCCCGGGCTTCATCCCGAGCAGCAAGGTGCGCAGACCCTCGGCTTCCACGTCGACCGGAGCTTCGGTTCCGTACTCCGTCGTCAAACCGAACTGAATCTTCGCGCTCGTAGGCGTCCCGGCAGCTGTCGACCAAGTCACGATGCCGACCGTGGACGGTGCCTTGGGATCCTCCTCACTCGCCAGGCGAACCTCGACGTCGAAAAGACCGCGCCCGCCGTCACCGCTCGAGCCGCCTCCCGCGCCTGCCGCTGCCCCCGAAGACTGCCCACCACTCATCACCGTCCCTGCTTGACCGCCCGTTCCTGCCGCAGCCCCCGACGCCTGACCGGCGCCCAACGCCGCACCCGCGTCCCCTCCCTGCATGCCGCCCATTGCCGGGCTGCCTCCGCCCGCCGTCGCACCACCCGTCGCCCCACCGACCCCGCCGATGCCCGCGGAGCTCCCCGCTGCGCCGGCGGCGCCGGAGCCCAGGCCCGAGCTACCGCCGGCGGCCGGGGTCGTGCTTGATGCGCCGCCGCAAGCCGCAGCCAAAAGGGCGAGCGGAATCAAGCGGATCGCCCAACGACGAGGACGCATGGCCAAAGGCTTACATGAGGGCGAGGTGCGGCACAGGTGTGAAAAAAGTCCGCCAGTCTTCAGGTCCGGAGCACCCTGACGCTCGGGAAGTGCCGCTTCAGCCGCTCTACTTCCGGGCTGATTCCTCGCGCCGCTGGAGCTCCGCCTCGAGCTCCCGATTGCGCGCCTCGGCCGCGGTACGCAGTTCACGCTCGTGCTCCGCAGGCGTCGCCAAGAGGTCTCTGCCTTCGGCGTCGCGGCTTTCTCTCAAAACCCCTGAACGACCACCGGCGCAAGCTTGTCCACCTGTCCGACGCCGCCGTTGCCCACCTGACCGTCCACGTCGCGTCCCCAGCAGAGGACTACCCCAGTCTCGCCGAGCGCACACGTGTGGTCGAAGCCGACGGTCACGGTCACGGCGTCCGCGAGACCGAGCACGTCTGCGGCGCTCATCTGGTTCGCCTGGCCATCGTCACCGTCGCCGATTTGGCCGTACTCGTCGCCACCCCAGCACTGAACCGTGCCGCCCGAAAGCGTCGCGCAGGTGTGCACCGCTCCGACGGCGATGCTCGTTGCGCCCGTCACCGTCGTGACTGCTACGGGGCTCGGCTCGTCGACCTCGTCGTCGTCGCCGTCCCCGAGCTGCCCGTAGTTGTCCGTTCCCCAGCAAAGAACGGCGCCGTTCGCGCGGAGCGCGCACGTGTGCCAGGCGCCGGCTTCCAGCGCGACGACCTCGTCCACGCCGGGAACGTCCATGGGGCTCCGCACGATGCCCTCGGTGGCACCGTTGCCGAGCTGACCGCCGAGATCGAGGCCCCAGCATCTCACCGTACCGCCCTCGATGATCGCGCAGGTGTGGTTCGTGCCCGCGGTGATCGCGATCGCGTTGGTGAGGTTTTCCACGTCCACGGGGCTCTCATGTCCCATCTCACCGTCGCTCCCGTTGCCGAGCTGCCCTTCCCAATCGTCGCCCCAGCATTTGGCGGTGCCGCCACGCACTAAGGCGCACGTGTGCGCGCCGCCGGCCGTGACGGCGATCGCGTCCACGAGGTCGATCACGTCGACGGGGGACGCCTTGTCGTCCAGATTGTCGAGGCCGTTGCCGAGCGCGCCGAAGAGATCCTGGCCCCAGCACTTCACGTTGCCGCTCGCCTGGACGGCACAGGTGTGAAAAGAGCCGGCGGAAAGCTGGACCACGTCCGTCATCCTGCTTGGTGAACCGTCACCCACCTGACCGTCCGCGTTGCTGCCCCAGCAGAGGACGCCGCCGGTATCGAGGAGGGCGCAGGAATGATCGCCGCCCGCGTCGATGCTCACCGCGTGGAGCACGTCGTCACCACTGTCACCGGCTTCGCCCGCGGCTCCCGTGTCACCAGGGGCACCGCCCTCGGCCGCGCCGGCACCGCCATCACCCGCCGTGCCGCCTGAACCCGCACCGCCGACACCGCCGGTTGCGCTCGAGCCAGCGCTCCCTCCGGAGGTGCCGCTCGTTCCCCCTCCACCGATGCCCGCAGCGCCCGCTGTGCCGGCCGTGCCGGAAGCTCCTCCACTGCCGCCGCCCGTGCGGCCCGCCGATCCCGAAGCTCCACCCGAAGTCGCGCCCGCGTTGTCGTCAGGTCCGCCCGATTTGCTCGATTCACCGCACGAGAGTGAGATTATCGGAGCCAGCAGGCCCAGCATCCACCACCGCATCGGGCGAGAATAGCGTCAGCAGGCGAGCAAATCCAGCATCGGCATGTCGGGCGACGCTGGATTCACCATCACGTCGCGCGACTTCGAGTCGACGATGAGATCGAGGGCTTCGAGTTGCAATTGGCCGATGAGCGGTGTCGTGCCGGTGGGCATGACGAGCGCGTCGCACGTCATGTCGCGACCGGGGAGACGCCGTCAAGGCCGCTCGGCGTCGAAACCAATCCGACGAAGCGCTTTTGCCTCCGGTGCGACGAGCTCACGAATTGCGTCGAAGACAGCGCGAAAGCTTGCGTCGTATCTGGCCTCGAGCTCGTCCAACCTCCGAGCAAGCTCCTCGTTTTCACGAAGCATCGCCCGCAGTCGCGCGAAGGTGCGCATGATCTCGATGTTGACCAGCACTGCCCGGTTGCTCCTGAGCACACTCGAGAGCATGGCCACTCCTTGCTCCGTAAAGGCGCGCGGCGGCCTTCGGGGGCCGCCCCATCTTGAGGTCACAAACTGTGACCTCAAGATCCGGTCCTCCTCGGGCGTCAGCTCGAACATGAAATCCGCCGGGAAGCGTGCCTTGTTTCGAGCGACCGCCTGGTTCAGCGCCTTGGTGGGAACGCCGTACAAACGCGCGAGGTCGAAATCCAACTGTCGCGTGCTGCCCGGCAGGAACCCGCCGAGGCGGGCAGGAGATGGTTTGAGGCGCTTCAGGGGCGAGTGCTCGGCTGGCGCCGCGCCTGGCCAGGGCTGAAACGCTAGGCCTTGGCGAATCGCTGCCCGGCTAGCGCAGCATACGCAAGCGGCCCGTCGGGAATTTTCGGGCGATTCAAGATCGGCGCGAGCGCGACGTATGCCGCCGGAAAGATGGCCGGAGCGGCGAGACCCGCTGCGCGCAGATCATTGGTGTAAAGGGCACCGGCCAGACCGAATGCGGCAGCGCCAAACGCCGCGACACCGCCGAAGAGGATGTCCGGCCAGTGACGCTTGGTCATCTCCGAAACAATAGCGTCACGCTCGCGTAGTAGCTCGCGAACGACAATGTCCATTCGCCCCTCGCGTGCCGCAGGGTCGGTGATGTTGGCCGTATCGATCAGGTCTTTGTCCACACGATCGCGAAATGCGGCGAGCTGCGTCGCATGGTTCTTTTTGAAGGCTACCAATTCGTCGACGGGGATCGGCGCCGCCGGAGCCGGCAACACCTCCTCGAGCAGCGAGATGCGACGTTGTCGAATGAACTTCGTCGTTCGGCTGGTCTGGGGAGTAGCACCGAGCAGCGCGCCCATGGATTGGAGACGGTCGGTCACGGGGTCAATGCGCTCCGGGCCGAATTCGCCCAGCACCACTGCCAGGTAGGCCATGAAGAGGTCCGCGGTCCGCACCTCGACGTCCAGCCAGAGCTCCCATGATCCGTCAACGTGCTTGGTTTCGCGGGCAAGATTCAGCTTCCTCAACGCTTCGCCCAGCGCACCAAGTTTGAACACATGTACGCGTACGAAGGAAAGCTTGCGGGGGTCCGAGCTCTGCCGCCGATTTAGGATCGGGTCGGCTTCTACGACGCCGAGAAACGCCTTCTCGAAGTCATCCAGTCTCTGGATCGCTCCACCAGGATGGATGAAGTGGAGAAGCTCGGCGTGCCGAAGCTCCTGCATGCGCGGTGTGACGAAACGCTCGTCGAGCTCCAGGCCCCCCGGTGTGATTGTCGACACCGAGTTCCAATATAGGAGGACACGGTTGAACCATTCGTTCTCTGGAGTCCGGATGTATGGAAAATAGAGAGCGCTCTGAGCCATTCGTTAGCCTCCAACCTCCCGTGCAAGGGCGGTCCACGCCTTGCGATCCTCGCGGAAAATGTTCGCACGGCAGGCGAAGCATTTCCGGTGGTTGACCGCAATCACTACGCCAGAACGCTTGCACCCCGGTGGCCTGAGCAGACGGTGGTTCCCGCCTGCTGCGGGAACGGCACTGGGCCGTCCCGCCCTCAGCAGGCCAGCAAATCCAGCATCGGCATGTCGGGCGACGCCGGATTCACCATCACGTCGCGCGACTTCGAGTCGACGATGAGATCGAGGGCTTCGAGCTGCAATTGGCCGATGAGCGGTGTCGTGCCGGTGGGCATCACGAGCGCGTCGCACGTCATGTCGCGACCGAGAACCTCGAAGCGAACCCGAGTGCGACTTGCGCCTGCGGCGCATCCTCGCCTTCGGCGAGGACCGTCGGCCTACGTGGACTCCGTCCAGCTTGCTGGAGTCCGTCCACTTCGGCTCGCTCGGCCGTCACAATTTACGGTGACGGGACCAGCCGCACCAAACGTCTACCTTGGGCGCGGACCACACTAGCGGCAGGGCGTCACCGTACGCCCCGACGTTGGTTCCCGCCTGCGGCGGCAACGGCACGAACCCGGGTGCTACTCGCGCCTGCGGCGCGTCCTCGCTTCGCTCGGAACGTAGCCCTCACTGGACTCCGTCCACCCTGGGGTGGACTCCGTCCACTTCGGGTCGCTCGGCAGGCGATGTTTACGGGGAGGGACCAGCCGTGCCCAACGTCTACCTTGGGCGCGGACCCGGGCGGTGACTTAGCGGCGCTGTGCTTCGGGGTTTGTCTGGTGGAGGCGCCGGGAATTGAACCCGGGTCCGCGAGGCGTCCCGTTAACCTTCGTTCACGTGCGTAGCCGGATTGCCCAACCGGCGGGGTTCCTGAATTCGGTCAGGACCTAGCTTCCGATTTTCTCGACCGCGACGCCGGGAGCCTCATCGCGATCCAGCCTTAGTGGTGACGCCTGAACCCGCTACCAAGACAATCTTGCGGTCAGACGGCCTTCACTGGTTTTTAAGCAGCGAGAGCGATTGCGTTGTCGTTCGCAATTGGTACGGCCCGATTTTGGAGAGGGTCGGGTGCCTCCACACGCAGATTAACGTTCAGTCCCCACGTCGAAACCGATCGCCCCCGAAGGGGTGTGGGTTGATGAACAACCTAACGCCGGGGCGGGGTGAGTCAAGGTGACGGCCGGCCTGGAAGCCGGAGCACGCGAGCGAAAGTCGTTCTGGCCGATCACAGCTGGATCCGGCGGGAATCTAGGGTCGTGCGGAGGGCCATCGTCTGCGTGGTCGTGCTCGTCGCGTCGGCGTGCGGGGGCTCGAGCGCGAAAAACTCGGCGGCGAGTGCCGGCCAG
>Ga0315910_10004316_pt1 | contig 11912 bp, 12 predicted proteins | sample EdamamesoilMG_FD_204470 | JGI IMG/M metagenome (GOLD analysis project Ga0315910, IMG submission 204470) | Garden soil microbial communities collected in Santa Monica, California, United States - Edamame soil | ecosystem: Environmental > Terrestrial > Soil > Garden | place: USA: California... | reverse complement strand
CGCGGGGTGAGTCTCGTGCCGGACGCAGGGCCGCCGGCTCCAGGAATCGAAGGCCGGCCCCACCTCGCCGGTGGCAATATCGACCCTGCAGCCCGCGCCCCCCTGATGGAAGTTGTCCACCGAGCTGCCCGGGACGAGCGACATCTTCAGCACCGCGTTGGTGACCTCCGCGACGCCGCGCTCGTTCCGGCAGGTGGCAATGCGCAGCGACATCAGATTGGCGCTCAGGTCCATGAGTTCCGGGTGGTTGCGCAGGCACTCCTGGACGAGCACCGGGCGGCGTTGCTGCGCCAGCGCGCGAACGTACTCCAGAAGCGCCGACGCTTCGAGCTGTCGGCCGCCGGGGCCCAGGTATACGCCGCCGCCGGCATATTGCCAGCGTTCGCAGCCGCGGCCGCCCTTGCCCTGGGCCGGCTTGATGAAGAGCTCCGCGTGCGGCAGCGCGGGCGCCGGATGGACCATCGGCCGGAGCGTACCGTCGGTATCCACCACGATCAGGACGGCAGGCGAATCGACGCCCGCTTTCCAGCACAGTTGGAAGAAGCGCAGCTTGTTCTTGAGGGCCTTGCTGCTGTTGTGGTGCAGAGTCCTGACCGAATGGTGGTGCACCAGGTTGTTGATGCCACCTTTCAGCTCGTAGCGCAGGATGTAGTCTGCGGCATTGCGCAGGCGCTCGGGCCGGAACAGCTCGAAGACGTAATAGCTGTCAGGCGCGATCGAGTGCCGGACGGCGAGCCAAGCCTGCTCGAAGAGTTGCCGCGACACGGACTTGCCGGTCGCCCGCGCCACCGCCGGGCCGATCCTGAACGTGTACATGCAGGCCATGACCAGGAAGATGGCCGGCCACGCCAGGCACAGGACCAGAATCAGGCCGTAGTGCGACACGCCCGGGCTGCGCCAGACGAACCGGGCGTAGGCATGATGAATCTTCTGTGCCGGGGATTGCGGCGTCGCGAGAACCCCCGAGATCAGGCGGTAAGGCGAGCAATACGGCAGGCGCGTCCAGGCCATGGTATTTCTACTAGTGGCGCGATTCTGCCGCAACCGCGGCGCGCGTCAAGTGCGTCTAATGACGCAATGCGGGATGGTGCAGGACCTGAGGATTGACGACGTGGGCGGGCCTGCCCGCCGCGTAGGCGACGATCTGGTCGAAGATGTCGGAGAACTGCAGCTCGTACTCCTCGCGCGACACGTAGCCGATGTGCGGCGTGCAGACGACGTTGTCCATCGCGAGCAGCGGGTGCAGCGGATCGCGCACGGGCTCCTGTTCGTACACGTCCACCGCGGCCATCCCCGGCCGCCCGGCCTTCAGCGCCTCGACCAGGGCGCCCGGCGCGATCAGCGGCGCGCGGCTGGTGTTGACGAGCAGCGCCGTCGGCTTCATGCGCGCGAGATCCGCGGCGGTGACGATGCCGCGTGTCGCGTCCACCAGCCGCATGTGCAGCGAGATCACGTCGCACTCCTCGAAGAACGCCTCCTTGCTCTGCGCAGCGGCGTAGCCGTCGGCGCGCGCCCGGGCGAGCGAGGGCTCGCGCGCGCACGCGCACACGTTCATGCCGAAGGCCTTGCCGTATCCCGCGACCACGGCGCCGATGCGTCCGTAGCCGTAGATGCCGAGGGTCTTGCCGCGCAATCCGTTCCAGACACCCGTCTGCCAGGTGCCGGCCTTCAATGCGGCAGACTCCTGCGGGATCCGGCGCATGGCGGCCAGCACCAGCCCCCAGGTGAGCTCGGCCGCCGCATACGAAGGCGTGCCGGCATGCATGTTCGAGGACACGACGATGCCGAGGCGCGTGCAGGCGTCGATGTCGATGTGCGGATAGACGCTGCGCTGGCTGATCAGCCGCAGCCGTCCCAGGCGCTCGAGCAGCGGCGCGCGGATCTGCGTGCGCTCGCGGATCAGCACCAGGGCCTCGGTATCGCGCAGGCGCTCGGCGAGCACGCCCGCGTCCTGCACATGGTCGTTCCACACGGTGACCTGGTGGCCCGAGAGCTTCGCGAAGCACGCGAGGGTCCGCAGCGTATCGAAGTAGTCGTCGAGAATCGCGATATTCATGGTGCCTCGCTGATCGTTGGACTGCGCCAGGTGCCGGCCGGCTGACAACCCGGCGCGGGATCGCATCATGCGCATGATCCGTACAGCCGGCAAGCGGGCGGGTTGATAGACTCGGGCGATGGTCCGCAGATTCACGGCAGCCCGCGCCCGGCTCGACGACGCGCTCTGGCGCATCCCGGCCAAGCCGCTGCCGCGCGCGCGGGCCTGGCTGGTTCGTTGCCTGCAGATCGCCATCGTCCTGGCGCGCGACCTCGCGCAGGGCCAGCTCACGCTGCGCGCCATGGGGCTGGTGTACACCACGCTGCTGTCGATCGTGCCGCTGCTGGCGCTCAGCTTCTCGGTCCTCAAGGCCTTCGGCGTCTACAACCAGATCCGTCCGATGCTGCTCAATTTCCTCGAGCCGCTGGGCGAGAAAGGGATCGAGATCACGGCGCGCATCGTGCAGTTCATCGAGAACGTGAATGTCGGCGTGCTGGGGTCGGTGGGCCTGGCGCTGCTGCTGTACACCGCGGTGTCGCTGGTGCAGAAGATCGAGGAGGCGTTCAATTTCATCTGGCACGTCAGCCGCTCGCGCGGCATCGGCGAGCGCTTCAGCCGCTACCTCTCGGCGCTGCTGGTCGGCCCCATGCTGGTGTTCTCGGCGATCGGCATCACCGCGGGCGTGGCGAGCCTGGGCGTGGTGCGCGAGGCGATGGCGGTCGAGGGCATCGGCTGGCTGGCGGTGCAGGCGGGGCGCCTGGTGCCCTACCTGCTCGTCATCGGCGCCTTCACTTTCGTCTACACATTCATGCCGAACACGCGGGTGCGACTGGGCCCGGCCCTCGCCGGGGGCGTCGTGGGCGGCATCCTGTGGCAATCGGCCGGCTGGGCCTTCGCCCTGTTTGCCGCATCCTCCACCAACTATGCGGCGATCTATTCGAGCTTCGCGATCCTGATCCTGTTCATGCTGTGGCTCTACCTGAGCTGGCTGATCCTGCTGTTAGGCGCCAACGTCGCCTTTTATGCGCAGCACCCGGAGGACCTGGTGGCGCAGGGCGGCGAACCGCATTTGTCCAACCGGATGCGCGAACGGCTGGCACTGGTCATCATGGGCCGCATCGCCCGGCGCCATCTCGAAGGCGAGGCGCCCTTGAGCGCCGATGCGCTGGCGCAATCCCTGCGCGTGCCGATGCGCGCGGTCGATGCCGTGCTGGCGGCACTGCACGCGAGCGGCATCCTCGCGCCCACCGGGACCGAGCCGGCGGGCTGGCTGCCGGCGCGCGACCTCGCGGGATTGAGCGTCAAGGCGCTGCTGGACGCGGTGCGCGCCTCGGGCGAGAACCGCTTCCTCAATCCGGAATCGCTCGCCGGATCGGACGCGATCGACCAGCTGCTCCGGCGCAGCGACGATGCGGCCGACGCGGCGCTGCGCGGGGTCTCGGTGCGCGACCTCGCCGCGCAACCGGCGAAGCGGGAGTAACGGCCAGCCGTTGGTAGAATTCCCGACATCCGTCTGCCTGAGGAAATTCCCATGCCACAAGAGCGCATTCCGAACTTCGCCAGGATGGTGGAACCGGACCGTGTGCGCAAGGAGGTCTACACCGACGCGCAGATTTTCGAGCGCGAGATGGAGCGCATCCACGAAACGGTGTGGATCTACTGCGGCCACGAATCGCAGGTGCCCAGGGCGGGCGACTACTGCACCGTGCAGATCGGCCGCCAGCCGATGATCCTGGTGAGAGGAAAGAATGGCAAGGTGAACGTGCTCTACAACCGCTGCCCGCACCGCGGCAACATGATCTGCGGCGACCGCGAGGGCAACACCGGCGAGCAGTTCCGGTGTTCGTATCACGCATGGACGTTCCAGCTCGACGGCAGGCTGAAGAACATCCCGATGAAATCGGCCTACGAGGGCACGCGATATCAGGCGAAAGGCGGCAAGGACAACCCGGACTGCAGCATCAAGAAGGCCGCGCGCGTGGAAAACTACCGCGGTTTTGTCTTCGCAAGCCTGGCAAGCGATGGACCTTCGTTAAAAGAATTTCTGGGCAAAAGCATCGTGGCGTTCGACGACATGTGCGACCGCGCACCGGCGGGCGAAGTCGAGGTGGTGCCGAACTGCTTCCGCGTGATCCAGCATTCGAACTGGAAGCTGTTCCTCGAAAACCAGCTCGACGCATTGCACCCTTCGGTGGTGCACCAGTCGACCGGCCGCGCGGCGCACGAAGTCGAGAAAATACTCGCGAAGAAGGCCAGGGGCGGCGCGGCGCCGCTGTCGTACCACATGCTGTCGGCGTTCGCGACCGTGACGATCGACAAGTGGGACGACTTTCAGACCCTCAACTATCCCTACGGCCACTGCATCCTGACCGGCTACATGGGCCTGCGGCCCCAGGACCCGGACACGCTTGCCTATGACAAGGTCATGATCAAGGCCTACGGCAAGAAGCGCTTCGAGCAGATCGTCGGCGTCAACATCCACCACGTGCTGGTGTACCCGGGCCTGTCGGTGCAGTCGCCGCTGCAACAGTTGCGCGCCGTGCGGCCGCTCGGCGTGGACCGCACGCTGACCGAGATCTGGCACTTCCGCCTGAAGGGCGCGCCCGAAGCCATCTACCGGCGCTCGCTCGCGTACTACAACCTGGTGAATTCGCCGGCCACGCTGATCAACGCGGACGACCTGGAGAACTTCTGGAAATGCCACCAGGGCCTTTCGTCGGACGGCGGCGACTGGGTGAGCCTCGCGCGCCACCACGGTCGCGACATCGAGAAGAACGGCGTCGTGTCCTCCGGCCCGAAAATGGGCACTTCGGAGGCGCCGATGAGGAATCAAATGAAAGCCTGGGCGAAGTTCATGCAAGTATGAAAGCTCAACATGATGTAGAGCAGTTTCTCTATAAGCAGTCCGAACTCCTCGACACCAAGCAGTGGCAGAAGTGGATCGACCTGTTCACGCCCGACGGCGTCTACTGGATGCCGCCGGATGCCTCCTACAAGACCTGGGACGGGCAGCCGGCGATCTTCGCCGAGGACAAGAACCTGATGACGGTGCGCATGCTGCGCGTGCTGCACCCGGACGCCTGGTCGCAGCGGCCGCTGTGGGAAACGAACCACGTCGTGTCGAATGTTTCCATCAGGAAAGAGAATAAAAACGGCGATGTCGAAGTCACGTCGCGCTTCCACATGATGGAGCTGCGTCGCGACGATGTGCGCCACTTCGCGGGGTCCTATATGCACAGGCTGAAGAAAACGAAAAAGGGCTACGCCATCCAGCTGCAGCGCGTGGACATGACCAACGCGCAGGCGGCCTACGACTACGTGCTGCAGGTCTGGGTCTAGGCCGCCGGGTTCATCCGATGAATACCTACGAAGACGTGCTGTACGAGGTGCATGGCGGCGTCGCGGTCGTCACGCTGAACCGGCCCGAGTCGCTCAATGCGTTTACCGCGGCGATGGGCCGCGGCCTGCAGCAGGCGGTGGCCGCCGCCATTGCGGACGAAGCCGTGCGCGTGATCGTGCTGACCGGCGCGGGGCGCGGATTCTGCGCCGGCGCCGACATGAAGCTGCTGCAGCAGATCAAGCCCGACGCAACGACGGGGCCCAGCACGGGCGCGCCGCCCCCGCCGGCCACGACTAGCGGCCTGGGTCCGGACGTGTCGGCGCACTTCGGCGGACGCTTCGGCTACCTGCTCCAGGCGCCCAAACCGGTCATCGCGGCATTGAACGGCCCCGCCGCCGGGCTTGGCCTGGTGCTCGCGCTGTACGCCGACATCCGCTTCGCCGCGAGCGAGGCGAAATTGACCTCCTCGTTCGCGCAGCGCGGCCTGATCGCCGAGCACGGCATCAGCTGGCTGCTGCCGCGCCTGGTCGGCCAGGCCCACGCGCTCGACCTGCTGCTGTCAGCGCGCAAGATCGGCGCCGCCGAGGCCGAGCGGCTCGGGTTGGTCAACAAGGTGTTCGCGCAGGCCGGTTTCATGGATGAGGTCATGGCCTATGCGCGCGCCCTTGCCGACACCGTGTCGCCGCGCTCGATGGCGGTGATCAAGGCGCAGATGTGGAAGGTGCCGTTCCAGGATTTCACCGCCGCGCTGGCGGTGGCCGACAGCGAGATGCAGAAAAGCTTCAAGAGCGAGGACTTCCGCGAAGGCGTCGCCCACTACGTGGAGAAGCGCGCGCCGAAATTCACAGGGCGTTAGGACTTGGCGCCGTTCCTGAGGCTGCGCCAGATTTGCCTGGTGACGGACGACCTCGCGCGGCAGGCGGAGGCCATCAAGGCCATCTTCGGGCTCGAGGCGTGCTACCGCGATCCCAACGTCGGCCGCTACGGGCTGGAAAACGTGTTGTTCCCGGTCGGCACCGATTTCATCGAGGTCGTCGCGCCCACGCGGCCCGGCACGGCGGCCGGGCGCTTCCTCGAACGCCACGGCGGGCGCCACGGCTACATGGTGATCATGGATTGCGACGATCCGCAGGCGCGGCAGCGGCATTGCGCGGCGATCGGCATCAGGACCGCCAACCTGATCCGGCACGACCGCTACCTCGGCGTGCAGCTGCACCCGAAAGACACTGGCGGTGCGATGGTCGAATTCAACCGCACGGACGACGGTGCGGACCCGATGGGCGCCTATGCGCCGGCCGGCCCCGCCTGGCAAGCCTCCATCCGGCAGGACGTGACACGCCGCATGGTCGCGGCCGAAATCGCGTGCCCGCTGCCTGCGGCATTCGCCGAGCGCTGGAGCGCCATCGTGCAAAGGCCCGCGCGCGCGCTCGGCGGCGGCGCATTCCAGATTGCCCTCGATTCCGGCGCCATCAACATCCTGCAGGGCGACACTCCGGAACCGGTGCTCAGCGGCATCGAACTCCAGGTCGTCGACAAGCAGCGCGTGATGGATACCGCGCGCGCCCGCAACTGCCTCGCCGCCGACGGCCGCATCGACGTCTGCGGCGTGCGCTTTCGCCCGGGCTGAAGCTACTTCCCGGCCAGGCGCTTGACATAGAAGTGCCGGCTCTCGCCGCGCGGCGAGCCCGCCATGCCGCCAAAGCGCTTGAAGCCGAGCTTCTCGTAGAAGCCCGGCGCCTGGAAGGAATAGGTATTCAGGTGCAGCAGCAGGCTGCCGCGCCGGCGCGCGCGGCGCTCGGCCTCCGCGATCAACCGGCGGCCGGTTCCCAGCCGGCGCGCCTTTTCCGAGAGCCACAGCAGTTCGACGTAGCTCTCCTTCCAGTACGACTGCAGAATAAGTCCGCCCATCACCTTTCCCTTGTCGCTCCGCACCGCAAGCACCGTGCGGGAGTAGCGCAACGGCCCGGCCTGCGAGCGGTTGTAGCGAATGAGGCCTGCCCAAAGCACGCGTGAGACCCGGGATGCGTCCGATTTCGCGGCGACGATGCGATTCATACTTCGCCGCGTCCGGGCTGGCGCGACGTCCGGGGTGAAAACGGCTTTGTTCCTGAAGCGCATCCCGTCTCCCGTCGAGGCGATAAGGTACGCCGCCCCTGCCCTCCGGGCAATTTCCCCCGGGCGAGAATGCTATGCTGCCCCGATGATGCTCCGGATCGCCACCTTCCCCTTCTTCCTCCTGTGCGCCGCGCTGGCCCTGCCGGCCGCCGCGCAACCGTATCCTGCGAAGCCCGTACGCGTGATCGTCGGCTTCACGCCCGGCGGCGGCGTGGACATCAACGCGCGCATGCTGGCGCCCAAGCTCGCGGAGTACCTCGGCCAGGCGTTCGTGGTCGAGAACCGGCCGGGCGCCGGCACCAACATCGCCAACGAGCTGGTGGCGAAGTCGCCGCCCGACGGCCACACGCTGCTGTGCACGACCCCGGCGCTGGCGATCAACATGGCGCTGTACTCGAAACTGCCGTTCGACGCGCTGCGCGACTTCGTGCCGATCTCGGTGTTCTCGGAGAGCCCGAACGTGCTGGTGGTGAACGCGAAGCTGCCGGCCGCGAGCGTGAAAGAGCTGATCGAGATGGCGCGCAAGGCGCCCGGCAAGCTGAATTACTCCTCCGCCGGCGTCGGCACCACGCAGCACCTGTCGGCGGAGCTGCTGAAGCTGCGCACCAGGACCTACGTCGTGCACATCCCCTACAAGGGAACCTCGCCCTCGCTCACCGGGCTGATTGCCGGCGAGGTCGACCTGTCTTTCGCCAACATCCCGGCGATCCAGGCGCACGTCAAGTCGGGACGCCTGCGCGCCCTCGCCACCACCGGCGCGCGGCGCGACCCGCAACTGCCCGAGGTGCCGACCATGAAGGAGGCGGGCGTCGAGGGCCTGGACGTCACCGTGTGGTACGGGCTGCTCGCGCCGGCGGGTACGCCGCGCGAAATCGTGCAGGCGCTCGCCGCCGCGACCGCGCGCGCAACGCGCGACGTCGAGCTGCGCAAGCGCATGCTGGAACAGGGAGCGGATCCGGTCGGCAGCAGCCCCGAGGAGTTCGGCAAGCTGCTGCGCGAAGAAGTCGCGCGCTGGGCCGAAGTGGTGAAAGTCTCGGGGGCTACCGCTAACTAGCGGTCCTGCAGGCGGACTAGCGCCCTCCCCGTTTCAGGTTCCCTTTGCGGCTTCGTGGATGGCCGCGCGGATGCGCGGATAGGTGCCGCAGCGGCAGATGTTGCCCGCCATGGCGCCGTCGATATCCGCGTCGCTCGGCCTGGGTTTTTCATTGAGCAGCGCGGTCGCAGCCATGATCTGGCCGGACTGGCAGTAGCCGCATTGCGGCACGTCGACGGAGGCCCAGGCAGCCTGCACTCGCTTGCCGACCTCCGATGCCCCGACGCCCTCGATGGTGGTGATTTTCTTTCCCGCGGCGGCCGACAGCGGCGTGCTGCAGGAACGGATCGGTTGCCCTTCCAGGTGAATGGTGCAGGCGCCGCACAGCGCCGCGCCGCAACCGAACTTGGTGCCGGTCATGCCCAGCGAGTCGCCCAGCACCCAGAGCAGCGGCGTGTCCGGGTCCGGACGCCTGATTTATTATGCGCCTCGGAGAGGGCGAACCCTATGACGAAAAAAATCCTGGCGGCGGGCTTGCTTGCGGCATTGGTGGGCATCGCCCCCTTTGCAACGGCGCAAGACTTTCCCAGCAAGCCGGTGCGCATCGTCGTGCCCTGGCCGCCGGGCGGCAACGTCGACATCACCGCGCGTACCGTGCAGGCCGCACTCGGCGAAGCACTCGGCCAGCAGGTGTTGGTGGAGAACCGGCCGGGCGCGGGCGGCACCGTTGGTTCCGGCCAGGTCGCCAAAGCGTCGCCGGACGGATACACCTTGTTGCTGGGTTCGAGCGGGACAGTGACCAATGCGCCGGCGGTCTACAAGAACATCAGCTATGACCCGGTGAAAGACCTGACGGCCATCGGCCCGATCCAGTCCACGCCGATGGTAATCACGCTCGCCACCAAGACGCCGGCCGCAAACTGGGCAGAATTTGTTTCTTTCATAAAAAATAAAAATTCACCAGTCAGCATCGCCACCGCCGGCAACGGCTCTTCCAACCATCTCGCTTTGGAATTGCTCATGCGCCAGGCGAAGCTGCCGCTGCTGCACGTGCCTTACAAGGGCAGCGGCCCTGCGATCACCGACGTGCTGGGCGGCCAGGTGGACGGCATGGTGGACCAGCTCTCCGCCTCGATCGGCCACATCCGCGAAGGCCGCATGAAGGCGATCGCGGTGACTTCGCGCGCGCGCTCGCCGCAGCTGCCCAACGTTCCCACGCTGAATGAGCTCGGCGTGAAGGACTTCGAAGTGGGCACCTTCACCGGCATCTTCGGCCCGGCAGGCATGCCCGCCGCGGTGACCGAGAAGCTGCACGCGGCGCTGAAGAAGGCGCTCGCGCAGGAAGCCGTGCGCGAAAAATACCGCTCGATGGGCGTCGAAGTCATGGACATGAGCCAGGCGGATTTCTCCGCCTACGTGCGGACCGACTTCGAGAAGTGGCGCCAGGTGGCCAAGGAACGCAGCATCGTCGTCGAGTGAGCGTCGCTGCCGACGTTCTTCCTCCAGACGCGCGCCTGCGCAAGCCGAAGCGCGCCCTGCCGCGCGGCACGGTCGACTGCCATGCGCACATCTTCGACCGCTTCGAGCGCTATGCGCTCGCGCCCGGGCGCAAGTACTCGCCGCCGCCCTGCACGCGCGAAGCCTGGCTGGCGCTGCACGCGGCGCTGGGCGTGGCGCGCGGCGTGCAGGTGCACGGCAGCCCCTACGGCTTCGACAACGCGATTACCGAGGATTTTCTTCTTGAACATCCAGGACGTTTTGTCGGCGTTGCCGCCGTGCCCGCCGATGTAAAAGACTCGGAACTAAAAAAACTGAACAGTGCCGGTTTCCGCGCGGCGCGCCTGATGGATCAATTCGCGACAGGCGCAACCACCAAAGACCTCGAGGCCATCGCCGCGCGCGTCGCGCCCCACGGCTGGCACATCGAGATCAACGTCGCCAGGTCCGCCGACTGGGTGGAGCTTGAGCCGCGCCTGAAGCGCTGCCCGGTGCCGCTGGTGTTCGACCATTTGGGGCGCGTGCGCGGCGGCGAAGGCGTGAACGCGCCGGGATTCAAAGTGGTGCTGCGCCAGCTCACGCAGCGCGAGGATCGCTGGGTAAAGATTTCCAGCTGGTACCGGCTCTCCGATGCGCCTGGCGGCGAAGATATGAAACCGCTCGCGCAGATGCTGCTGCGCGAGCGCCCGGACCGCTGCGTCTGGGGAACGAACTGGCCGCACCCGGGCCTGCACCGGGGGGACAAATGCGGGATGCCCAACGACGCCGACCTGGTGGATCAGCTGGAGAGTTGGATTCCCGACGAGGCGCTGCGCGAGCCGCTGTTTGCCTCGAACGCGGCGAAGCTTTACCGCTTCTGAGCTTTCCGAGCCCAGTCTTCGTCAGTTGAAACGAACCCGATGCGGCGCTTGGGCGCAGTCGGCGTCGGCGCCATGAGTTCACGGATGGCATCGAACACCACTTTGAATTGCCGGTCGTACTTCGATTCCAGATCGTCCAGCCGCTTGGCCAGTTCCCGGTTGTGCCCGATCAGGCCGCGCAGGCGAACGAACGCGCGCATGATCTCGACATTGACCCGTACCGCCCGCCCACTTTTCAGCACGGACGAGAGCATGGCGACGCCCTGTTCGGTAAAGGCCCGGGGCCGATACTTGATGTTGCGGCCCCTTGCTCCGGCGCCGTTCAAGGTCACAATTTGTGATCTTGAACGCTCGGCCTCGTCCCAAGAGAGCCGGAACATGAAATCGGACGGGAAGCGGGCGGCATTGCGCTTGACCGCCTGGTTCAGCGTCCTCACCTCCACCCCGTAGAGCGCGGCGAGATCGGCATCGAACATGACCCGCTGCCCGCGCAGCTCGACGATGCGCGATTCGATGACTTGTCCTGTTGTCCGGCCGCGGTTCATTCGACTGTGCGATCAACGCCCTTTTGTCGCCCCCGGTTGACCTCGGCTGCGCAAAACCGTCTAGGCCAGGCTGCCGACGATCCGGCCCCGCTGAGGACTGAATCGTTCCCGCGGGTGACCAGCAGTTGACCGCCGCTTAACCCCTTTCTCCTCTGGCTGCGTTCATAGGTGCATCGCACACCTGACGAACCAGAGGTAAGACCATGACCCGCAAAGCCCATTCCACCCTCGCCGCCGCATTCCTCTGCGCCGGCCTCGCAATCGCAGCGCCAACTTTGTCACATGCGCAGCAAAAGACCCTCACCGCCTTCGCCAGCGAAGCCGAGCTTTCCGAACTGTTCAGGGGCTGGGCCGAGGAATACAAAAGGAGGATGGCCGAGCAGCGCGCGCGCCGCGACGCCGGCCCATCGATGGACATGCCGGCCAAGTCCGCTGCGGCGCCGCAGGCGCTCGCCTCCGTCGGCGCAGCCGCCAAGGAGTCGGACTC
>Ga0315910_10004315_pt1 | contig 11913 bp, 8 predicted proteins | sample EdamamesoilMG_FD_204470 | JGI IMG/M metagenome (GOLD analysis project Ga0315910, IMG submission 204470) | Garden soil microbial communities collected in Santa Monica, California, United States - Edamame soil | ecosystem: Environmental > Terrestrial > Soil > Garden | place: USA: California... | reverse complement strand
CATTGGCGGCACGATGTATCTCACCGGGCCGTTGTCTAACACCCACACGGGTCTCACGCAGGTGACCACCGGCACGCTGCTGCTGGCCAAGACCAACGCGTTGGCCATCTCCGGCGCACTCGAGCTGGCAAATGGCTCAACGACCGGCAGACTCCTCGGCCCCGACCAGATCGGCGATCTTTCGCCTGTGGCGGTCAAGGCTGCCGCTGATTGGGATCTAAATGGTTTCGCTGAATCCATCGGCTCGCTGGAGGGCCATCCCACTTGCCGCGTCCTGAATGTGACCAATACGTTAACCATCGGCGGCAACCACCAGGACACCACCTACTCGGGCCGCATCTTGGGCGGCGGTGGAAGTGGTATCACAAACCTCGTCAAAACCGGCAACGGAATCTGGACGCTCAGCGGCCATCACACGATTGACGGACGCACCCTCGTCAAAAGCGGCACACTCAACACCAGTGGTTCGTTTTCCAACAGTCCGGTGACGATCTACAGCGGCGGACGGCTGACTGGCCGCGCCACGCTGGCCGCGCTCACGAGCAATGGCGGGATTATTTCACCCAGTGGCAACGGAACAGAGAGCCGTTACGGAAAAATCAGGACGCTCGGCTCGATCAACCTCGGTGGCAGTTCGCAGCTTCAGGTGAATCTCGGCGGCACGAACGCGGGCGTGGACCTTGATCAGTTGGAAATGCTGGGTGGCGTGCTGACCATTCCTGGCTGTTCGCTCGTCGTGACTCAGAACTTCATCGGTGCGGTCAGCAACCAATACCCCATCCTTAACGTCGTCACCGGCGGCGCTAGCATGGGCACGTTCACCGGTTTCAGCGAAGGCGCAAACGTCATCTCCAGTTCCGGCCAGACCTTCCGCATCAATTATTCTGCCGGCAGCGGTAACAACGACATCGTGCTCACGCAACTCACCACCTCGGCGGACGCGGCGAACTTCACCGGCATCGTGAAACTTCCCGGCGGCATCCAGTTGCAGGGACTGGGCACCGCGAACGCGCAATATCAAGTGCTGGCCAGCACCAACATCGTCAGCACGAACTGGGTGTACATCGGCCTCACCACCGCCAACGGCAGCGGCGACATTACCTTCACGGATTCGAACGCCGGAAGTTTCCCCACGCGCTTCTACCGTTTCCTGGCGCAATGATCTTGGTCGCTACTGCGCTCCCTCTACGTCAGGCATGGATGCCTGACGCTACCGCCAATCCGAAGTCAGCCTGTGCTTCACTGGCACACTCCTGTGCGCGGCTCGCACAGTGTCCGGCGCGAGGGTTCCGCGCTAGAACTCTGGGCATGAAGTTCAACTCACGGATCAACCTGGTCGCTCTTACCCTTCTGCTGGCATTTGGCGCGGTCCCCATCGCGCTCCGCGCCGGTACGCACACCTGGACCGGCGGCGGTGCGAATGAATTTTGGAACAATGCCGCCAACTGGACAGGAGGCGCCCCGACTGCGGTGGAGGCTCAACCGGTCGTCATCGTCTTCACCAATGGCGTCACCACCACGAACAACATCGTGGGCCTGACCGTGGACACGCTGACCTTCACCGGCACCGGCACGATTCTGCATGGCAGCGGGGGTGGCACGTTGACGTTTCGCGGGGCGGGCGGCGTGAATCTGCAAACGACTTACGATTTTAACATGATCAACACCATCGCTGCCACGCTGCCGGTGACGATGAGCGGCTCGAATTATTTTGCCATCAGTTCCGGCTTTCATGAGGTCAACATTCAGAGTGTCGTCAGTGGGACAGGCAGTGTCACCCTCGATGGTGGCGGCAATTTGCGGTACTCCGGCACGCAGGCCAACACGGTCACTGGCAAGCTTCTCGCTCGGTATGGCACCGTGTATCTCGCGAAGTCCGCGGGGCTGAACGCGGTAGCCGGCCCGGTCGAGGCGACCGGCGGTGTGGCTGGCGGACACGTCTCCATCCAGAACGCAAATCAGATTCCTGATGCGAGCGCTGTCACGATCGGGTCCCAGGGCACGTTGACACTTTTTGCCGACGAAACGCTGGGCAATCTCACGCTCGCCGGAGGTTCGATTTTTGGTTTTGGCGGCACGCTGGTGCTTTCGGGCAACGTCTCAGCCCAGACGTATACTGGCAACATTCTCGCCCCGGTCTCGCTCGGCGGCGTGACCCGCACCTTCAATGTCAGCAGCGGCGGACTGACCATCAGTGGCGCGATCGCCAACGGCGTGTCAGCGGCAGGCCTCACCAAGTCCGGCGGCGGAACGCTCACGTTGTCCGGAGGCAACACATTCACGGGTGCCGCCTTGGTAACCGGTGGAAAACTTGTTCTCGCCCACAACGACGCGCTGGGCACCACCGCCGGCGGCTTGACCGTCAACGGCAGTTGCGAACTGCAATTGAGTTCCGTCTCCCTACCCGCCGAAACCATCACCCTGAACGGCACGCTCTCCGCCCTCGGAACCAACAGCGCCGCCGGTGCGGTCACCGTCAACTCCGAAATAACCCTGAGCACACCCGCCGCCACGCAGATCACTCTGAGCGGCGTCCTATCGGGTGCTGGTCCCATCTCCAAGAGCGGCGCGGGCACGCTCGTCCTATCGGGTGCTTCCGGCAACAGCCACACGGGCGGCATCGAGGTCAGCGCCGGCACGTTGAGCCTGAGCAAGTCGAGCGGGTCGGCATTTCTCGGATCGCTCACGGTGGCACTTGGCGCCACGGCGCGGTTGCAGGCGGCGAATCAGATCGGCAACAACTCGGCGGTGACGGTGAATACCGGCGGCACGCTGGACCTGAACGGTTTTTCCGACGGTATCGGCGCACTGACCGGCAACGGCAGCGTCAGTCTTGGTTCCGGAACGCTCACCAACGGCTTCAACGGCGCCAGCACCACGTTCAGCGGCATCATCAGCGGCAGCGGCATGACTCCCGTCGTGAAAACCGGGGCCGGCCTGTTCACCCTAACTGCCACGAATACCTGCACTGGAATCAGCCAGGCGATCGGTGGCGACTTGCAAGTCAACGGCTCATTGCCCGGGCCGGTGAATGTCAGCGGCACGGGTGGTTTATTGGGCAGCGGCAAGATCGGCAATCTCAACGCCTCAGCCGGCAACATCAACCCCGGCGCCGACTTCGGCATCGGCAAACTAACCGTGGCCAGCCTCGCCCTTAGCAACACCAGCACGTCGGTCGCCTTTGACATCGGCGGCACCACTCCCGGCACCGGTCACGACCAGATCGCCGTCACCGGCACCGTTACCTTGAGCAGCCCGACGCTCACGCTGTTGACCTGGACTGCGGGTGGGCTCGGCCATCAACACGTCTTGATCGCCAACGACGGTGCCGATGCCGTGACCGGCACGTTCAACGGATTACCCGAAGGTGCCACCATCACCGTCGGCCTCAACCAATACACCATCAGTTATCAGGGTGGGACCGGTAACGATGTGGTGCTGACACAAACGGCAACACCGCCCGCGCCACTAATCACCTCGATCACAAAAGGCCCGGGTGGCGTGATGCAACTCACTGGCACTGGTATGGCCAATACCGCCTACATCGTGCAGGCCAAGGCGAATCTCAACTCCACCAACTGGGCCACCCTCGACTCCGTGATCGCCAACGGCTCCGGGGTCATCGCCTACACCGACAACGAGGCGCCGCTGTTTCCGACGCTCTTCTACCGTCTGATGTTGCCTTAAACGCTGGAGCCAAGATCAGGGGATGGGACGCCGCCGGTTGCTCGACAGCCGGCGGCGAACTTATTCAGAAGCCGTCTCCAGCTAACTGAGATACTCGCGCGGGTCCGTCACCTTGCCGGTGATGGCGCTCGCTGCCACGGTCATCGGTGAAGCGAGGAAGACTTGGGATTCCTTGTCGCCCATGCGACCGGGAAAGTTCCGGTTTGTGGCACTGATGCATTTGATGCCGGATTTGTTGATGCGGCCAAACGTATCCACCGGGCCGCCAAGACACGCGGCGCAGCCAGCGTTCTCAGTCATCTGCACGCCAGCATCCACTAGAATCTGCCAGATGGTCTGGCCACCCCAGCGCGTGCTCTGCAAATCGTGGACAATGTCTGGTGTCGCCGGCACGCCAAACGTATCAATCGAGACTTTCTTGCCCCGCAACACCCGCGCGAACTCCACAAAGTCACTCGTCTTGCCACCAGTGCAGGAACCGACGTAAGCGCGGTCGAGCTTCACGTCACTCATCTCCCTGGCCTTCTTGCGTTGGCCCGGATCGGGATGACACGCCACGGTCGGTTCAAGCTTCGACAAATCCACGACGAGTTCGTAAACGAACTTCTGGTCTTTATCGAGTTCGACGGGTTCATAGCGTGAATGGGTACCGTTGAGCTTCACACGCGCGTCCACGTATTCCGCCGTGCGCGAATCGAACGGGAAGATACCATTCTTGCCGCCCGCTTCGATGGCCATGTTTGCCACCGTCATGCGGTCATCCATCGAAAGGCTTTCAACGCCCGGACCATCAAATTGCATCGCGCGATAGGTCGCACCATCAAAGCCGATCTCGCCGATGCAATGCAGGATGATGTCCTTCGCCATCACGCCGGGTTGCATCTTGCCTTCGAGCCGGAAATGCATCGTCTCGGGAACTTTGATGAGCAGCTTGCCCGTGCCCATGACGAAGCCGGCGTCAGTGTTGCCGATGCCAGTGGCAAATTCGTTGAACGCTCCGGCCATGCAGGTGTGCGAGTCGGTACCGAACAAAACTTCACCCGGACGCGTATGTCCCTTGGCCGGGAGTGCGGTATGGCAGACGCCGGCGTATTGTGAACCATACTGGCGCTTGAGCATCCCCTTGCTCGAATCAAAATGCCACTGACCATTTGGGTCATCGATCACGTCATAGAAATAGGGGAGCCCCTGCTCCTTCACGAACTCGCGGAGGATGTCCACATTGCGGTTCGACTTCGAGTCGGCAGTGAAAATGTAGTGGTCGGGAATGATGACGACGCGGTTCTTGTCCCAGACCTTGGCGGTCTTGCCGAATTCGCGTTTGAACACGCCGATCGTCCCCGGTCCGCACACATCGTGCGTCATGAGCACATCGGCCTTCACCCAGACATTATCGCCGGCCTGCACGCTGGATTTTCCGGCGGCGCGGGCGAGCAGTTTTTCAGTCAACGTCATAGACACGCCACCTTAGCGGACGTGGCGCATGACTTCAACAGCGCTTTACGGTGTCACGTCGGGCTTTCGTTGCTGAGATCGAAGCGCTCAAACAGCCGCCCCAGGAAATAAACACCGAAGCCGGCGGTGATCAGCAGGCCGATCGCTGCGGCCAGGGAGGCGACGGGCAGCACCGCCCAGACAGGAAACCCGATCTGGAGGATGAAAAAGAAAATCGCGAACACGCCCGCGGCCGGCACGACTGCCAGGATCAATGCGAGCAATTGGCCCAAGGCAAAAATAATCCGCTGCCCGGTCGCTTCGATGCCTTGGGGCGCGTCCTTGCCGGTCTGAAACCAGGACGGGAAAAGCAACACCGCCGCATTGGGGATGATCAGGGACACGAGGTTGAGGCACGGTAGCAGCATTGCCACGCTGATGCCAATCCCCACAATCAACTTCACCGGCAGGTCTTCCGCTCCGATCTGTGTCGCGAAAATCACCGCCACAAACACGAGCAGCCATTGCACTCCCGTCAGCAGGACGGTGGGCGTGAGAACCTGACCTAGGGCGATCTGCCAGCCCGGCATGGGCAGCACCTTCAGCATGTCCATCTGCGGAATCTCCCGGCGAAAATCCTGTCGCAACACCTGGGGGCCGAAGAACAGACTCCAAACCATAAGCAATGTGGCCATCAGTGCGATCCCGGCGGGCAACCCGGATGAGCCGGCGCCACCCCGCACCCCAAACGACACGCCAAGGGCGACGGCCACCATGATGAGGATGAATCGCGCCGAGACGATGCTGCCGGCGCCGATGAGATTTTTCCACAGCAGCGCGATGACTGGTGAGCCGAGGGCGCGGAGTTTGAACGGCGCCCGCGCGGGCTTTTGCTTTTTCCCAGCAGCCCGCCAGTTACCGGCGCGCACGGCGGCCACGCGTTCGGCCAGCTTTTGGGAGGCCTCGAGCGACGCTTCCTCAAACGCGACGTTGGAACGCACGACCCAAAGGTAATGCAACAGCAGCACCAGCAACGCCGGTCCCAACGCCAGCGCGAAGGAGAGCAGGTCCGGCGTGAACCGGGGTGTCACCATCAACCGGAACGGCGCCAACAAATAAAGCAGCGGGCCCGACGTGAGCAGTGATTCGCCGTAGTTGACCACGCTTTCAAAACTCTCCATGTCGGCAGCGGTCAATGGTGGCAGCGCCTGACGGGCCCAAAGAATCACCCAGGCCGCGACGCCCGACACCAACGCCAGCACGATGAACCGCCGCCGCCAGTTGGTGAGCCCGCGGTCAAGCAACCGGGTGCGTTCCAGCGATGCACCCAGTGAATGCAGGCTCAACGTCGAAAGCACCACCCAATAACCCCCGGCATGAATGAGCGTACGCGCCCAGGAACCGAAACGTGCCGAGAACAGTGCGAGAAAGCATACCGTGATGAGGATGGCCAGTTGCGAACGTAGCAACTTGAAATGGATGAGGGTCCGCCGGGAAATAGGTGCGGGAAACAAGAAGGCCACCTCGGCTTCGGTGAAGGTCAACGCCGCGCGCTTGCTGGGAAAAATCCAGACCGACAGGATGAACAACGCCAGGATGGCCGCGCCCATCAGTTCAAAAAGCGCTGGATCAATCCCGCTGAACCCACCTTTGGAAAGCCCGTTTCCCGAGGGCGAGCGAAATATCCACTGGAAAAAATAAACGTAGAAGTAGATCCCGCCAACAATGGCGCCGAACAGATATTTTGGCTGCTTGAGGCGTTTGAACCGGGTGATGAACCGGTTCCGCCACGAAACAAGCAGCAGATAGGCAAACGCTGTCGTCATGACCGGGGCAACACTGGCGGCGCGGAAGCATCAGTGGCACGAAAGAAGATCTCTTCCAGCCGGGTGTCGTCGCTGCCGCCGGTGAAGCGTTGCCGGATTTCACCGATCGTGCCATGTGCGACCATCTGGCCATTCTTCAGGATCAACAGATGCGAGCAGATTTCCTCCACCAAGTGCAGGAGATGGGAGCTGATGATGATCGCGGCCCCTTCACTCGCGCGCTTGAGGATGGAATCCTTCATCCGACGGATCCCCATGGGGTCGAGGCCGGTGAGTGGCTCGTCGAAAAAGATGACCTTGGGCGAGTGCAACAACCCACAGGCGATGACCAGCTTCTGCTTCATGCCGCGCGAGAGTTCGGCCGGAAGTTTGTCCGCTTTGTCAGCTAGCTCGAGTTCGTCCAGCAAGGCGCGCCCGATGGTTTCCCAATCGGGCACCTGATAGATGCGGGCGACAAAATTCAAGTGTTGCCAAGTCGTGAGATAATCGAAGAGCCGTGGTTCATCCGTAAAAAAGGCCATCAGCCGTTTGGCCTGGATCGGGTCGCGGTGAATGTCGTGCCCACCAATCAGCACGCTCCCTTGCGTTGGCGGAATGATTCCCGCCAGGCAACGCAACGTCGTGGTCTTCCCCGCCCCGTTCGGACCGACCAAACCGAGCACGCCTCCTGCTGAAACGGTCATGGTTAGATCACGCAGGGCGACAAACTCGCCGTAAAGCTTGGTCAAGCCGGTGACTTGTATCATTTTTTGGCAGTAATCTGAAGGCGAGCCTAGCAGTTCATCCCTTTGAGTAAAGCTGGATGGATGGGGTTGAACGGCCTCAACCCGTGGCCAAGCGGCCATAGTCGCGGCACAATCACAGGGGTGGGGGATTCACGGACAAAGCAGGGTATAGACAGGGGATGAAAACCGGGGGGCTTTGCTTTTGACTTTGAATCATGCTGTGTTAAAACGACTTCAGGTCGGCATATGCCGTGCAAGGGAAAGCGCTATCAGCGCAAACAGAATGAACTTATCGTTGGCTAAACAATCAGATCGTCGCAACGCGAGCGCCTTCACGGTTCCGGAGGTCGTCATCGCCTTGGTGATCATCGGCACACTGCTGGTGGCGCTCTATGCGGGCTTCAGCGCGGGCTTTTCCGTCATGAAATCGGCGCGGGAGAATCTACGAGCGACGCAGATCCTGGTGCAACGCGCCGAGGTGATGCGTCTGTACAACTGGTCGCAGTTTCTTAACACCAACAACTACTTCAAGCCGTCATTCATCGAATACTACGACCCGCTCGGTGGCGCCAACACCAAAGGGGTGATGTATGTCGGCACGGTGCGGACCAACGCGCTGACTTTCTCCGGACCCAATTACGTGAACAACATGCGGGCCGTCACCATTTCGGTTTATTGGACCAATCGCATCGGCAAGACGAACGTGACATTCAGCCGCCAGTTGGTCACCCATGTGGCCCGTTACGGGATCCAGAACTACGTTTACGGCCCCACCCAATGAGGATCCTACCACCCAAGTCAAAAAGTCTGGCCGGTTGGACCCTGCCGGAATTGATGGTGGCCATGGCCATCGGCGCGCTGGCGATGACGGCGGTGGCCGGGTTCACCGTTTACAGCCTGCGTAGCTTCGTGGCCATGTCCAACTACTCGGACCTGGACGAAAAAAGCCGGCGCACGGTGGACGAAATGACCCGGCAGATCCGCCAGGCCACCGCGATAACAAGCTTCAGTTCCTCCGGTGACACACGCTGGCTCACCCTGACCAATTCGTCTCCCGGCGCGACGGTGAAGTACGTGAAATACACCTGGAAGAAGGACGATCGCGTGCTTTATTTCGAACGCACCGGGCAGGCAGCGATCACCAATCTCAGTGAGTGCGATGATTGGCAGTTCAAACTGTATCAACGCGCGCCGGTCATCAACACGACCAATGTCTTTAACCCGGCAACCGACAAGTCCGGTAATATTGATCTGAAGATCGCCAAACTGGTGGACATGCGCTGGCACTGCACCCGGGACGTCTTTGGCAAGACCTTCCAGACTGAAAGCGTGCAGACCACCAAGATAGTACTGCGTAACACCCCTTAAGAGCACACTTGTATGAAAATCTTTAGCCGTTCTCGCAATCAAGGGGGCATGTTGATCATCACGGTTTGTATGGCCTTCGTCATCGGCCTGGGTCTGATCAGCTACCTCTTGCTGGTCCATTCCAAGAACCGTCTCGTCTCGCGGTCTATGCACTGGAATCTGGCGATGGCCCATGCTGAAGCGGGGGTTGAGGAGGCGCTCGCTCAATTGAACTACCGGTTCGGCACGAACATCAATCGCGCGACCAACGGGTGGGGCGGGCCGTCTGGAGGAACTTATGGGCCGGTAGTCCGTAGTTTCAATTCCGGCGCCTACCGGGCCTCCATCTCGAATGATGTCCTCCCGACCATTTATTCCATCGGCTACGCCACCAACCCGCTCAGTGGCGACACAGTATCGCGAAAGGTGAAAGTGACGACCAAGACCGCCAGCGCATTTCAGGTCGGCATGGCAGCCAAGCTGGAAATCGGCTTCTCTGGCAATGACGTTTATATCGACAGTTACGACTCGGCGGATCCCTCCCATAGCACCAACGGGAACTATTATGCACCTTGGGCCAAGGCCGGCGGCGATATCGCCAGTACGGGTGGATTGATCGATGTCGGAAATGCCGACGTCCATGGCAAAATCAAGACTGGGCCAGGTGGCAGTTATTCATTCGGCCCGAACGGTTTTGCCGGCCCAATCGGTTGGAATGGCCCAGGACTTTACAACCCCGATTGGTATCAAAATGACTTTAATGCCGACTTCAAGGACGTAGATGCGCCCTACACAAGCGGGTTTGGCATTCCGGGTGGATCAGGGACAAATTATACGATTCTTCAAAGCGAGAATTACTTCGTAAGCGGAAATCTCAAACCAACCGGACCGAAAGCAACGATGCTGGTCACCGGTAATGCGCGGCTCTATGTGACCGGTGATTTCATTTTCCCATCCACCTGGGAAATCAAGGTTGAACCCGGCGCCACGCTCAAAATTTATGTCGGCACGGCCACGGGCCCGTCAGTGAAGGGTGAATTTGGCATGGTGAACGTTTCGTCGACGGGCGATGCCGCCTCGTTTGGGTACTATGGCCTGCCTTCAAACACGGACGTGACCTGGTCCGGAAATAATGCTTTCAAGGGCACCGTTTACGCGCCGCAAGCCACTTTCACCTTGGGCGGCGGCGGCAGCACCACCTATGACTACCAGGGCGCCTGTGTGGTCTATAAGGTGAAGATGAACGGTCATTTTAATTTCCATTACGACGAGAATCTGCGGCGGAAAGATCCCTCCGCGGGATTTGTCGCAGCGTCGTGGCGGGAACTGTGATCCAGGCTTTTTGGCCTGAATCCGGCTAGTCAGAAGGAGGTTTATGAGGCAGTCAATGAAAGTTGCTTACGCACTTATTGTATTCACGCTCGGCGTGCCGGCAGGTGTCTTCGGACAAACCCTCGCCGACGCCATGGACAACACCGCGCTGGTCTGGACCACCAGCCCCAGCAACGCCGTCAGCCGGCCTTGGGTCGTCAAATTGGATGGAATTTCACTGGATGGCCTGGATAGCGCCAGTTCCAACACCAAGAACCTCGCGGATACCACGGCCTGGATCGAGACCACCGTCGTCGGTCCCGGCACCATTTCGTACTGGTGCAAGGTTTCCTGCCAACCGCCGGAGGTGCTTGGAGACGAGATGTATTACTACGACTATTTCACATTCACGATCGAAGGGGTCGAAGTGGACGTGATCTCAGGTTCTGGTCTTCCCTGGCAATTTCGCACCTTCGAGGTCCCGGCCGGCACCAACGTGCTGCGCTGGACTTACGTCAAAGATTGGGAGATCAACGACGTTGACAACGGCATCGACACGGCCCGGCTGGATCAGGTGAAGTTCACCCGTTCGACCGCCAGCCTCGGCGAAGCCTTGGGCACTTGCGGCCGGCAATGGATTTCGGGTGCCACCACCAATCTCACCACCTGGGTCGGCCAGACGAATGTCTCCTCTGACGGCCTGGCCATTGAAAACGGCGCCATCGCGTATAATGAAGAATCCTGGTTCAAGACGACGGTGGTCGGGGTTTCCAATGTCTCGTTCCTGTGGCGCGTCTCTTCGCGCACGAACGCGGACTATCTCGAGTTCTACACGAACAGCTACGTGCATAATCCTGCGAGCCCGCCGGCAAATTATGCCGCCCGCATTTCCGGTGAGGTCACGACGTGGCGCTCCAACTTCTTCAAGCTGTCGCCCACGGTCACGAACACATTGACCTGGCGTTACGTCAAAAACAACCAGTCGCCAGTCGGCCAGAATCAGGGGTGGGTGGATCAGGTGAGATTCAACCCCGACACCAATCGCGCTCCCTTCACGCTGGCTTCGCCGGCGTTGTTGCCCGGGGGAAGTTTTCAATTCAACCTGGTCGGTCCGTCCGACTGCCCCTGCCGGGTCGAGTATTCGTCTAACTTCGTCCACTGGACGGCACTTACCGAGTTCTTCACGACCAATACATCCACGACGATCCTTGATTCGCAAGCGGCCGGCGCTGCGCGATATTATCGTGGAATCGCGAAATAACTGTCGCATCCTGTTCTTGATGGAAACGCCCGGACGCAGGTCCGGGCGTTTTGTTTTTTGCGGGTACGCCCCGGACACTGACTCATTTTAAGTCACATCCTCATGGGCTTGGGGTGGGACGGTGTTAAAACCCACGATTTCCGGGGGGTTACCGGGGCCAGTCCCTTGGCAAGCCTCCTGCTAAGAAGCGCCCGTTGGATTATGCAAGTTAACAAGGATGCCACGCGCCGCGAATCAGGGAATGTGAAACAACCATGAGAATCCGCCGCTCCATATCGCCGCAGACCAGGCTTCACCAGCTCGCCTATTCGTTGGTGGAGGT
>Ga0315910_10004314_pt1 | contig 11914 bp, 10 predicted proteins | sample EdamamesoilMG_FD_204470 | JGI IMG/M metagenome (GOLD analysis project Ga0315910, IMG submission 204470) | Garden soil microbial communities collected in Santa Monica, California, United States - Edamame soil | ecosystem: Environmental > Terrestrial > Soil > Garden | place: USA: California... | reverse complement strand
CGCGCCCCAAAAACTCCGGATCGCAAGTAGCGCAGGCTCGCCGCCCGATGCTCGAAGTCACCCAGATCGCCTGTGTCCGCGGCAGCCGCCGACTGTTCGAAGCCGTTTCCTTCGGACTCGAACCGAAGCAGCCGTTGCGAATTCGCGGCGACAACGGCTCGGGCAAGACCAGCCTGCTGCGCATCGTCGCCGGACTGGCCCCGGCGGAAGCGGGCGAAGTGCGCTGGGACGGACGCGGCATCCGCGAGCTCGGCGAGGACTATCGGCGCGCGCTGGTGTTCCTCGGCCACGCCAACGGACTGAAGGACGACCTCACGGCGGTGGAAAACCTGCGGCTGTCGCTGACCCTGGCGGGCGTGACCGTCGACGAAGGGGCGATCCGCGAGCAACTGGCATTGCAGGGATTGTCGTCCGCCGCGGACCTGCCGGTGCGACTGCTGTCCCAGGGACAGAAGCGCCGGGTGGCGCTGACGAAGCTGGAGTTCTGCGCGTCGAAGCCGCTGTGGCTGCTGGATGAACCGTTCGCCGCGCTCGACGCGAGTGCCGTGGGCCGACTGGCCGCACGGCTGGCGGCGCACCTGTCCGGCGGCGGCCTGCTGGTCTTTACCACGCACCAGGACGTCGAATTGCCGGGCGCGGCGGCGCGGTCCCTGCAGCTCGGGGAGGCGTGATGGCGGCCGGTGCGGCGGCGGCGTTCGGCGCCGTGCTCGCGCGCGACCTGCTCATCGCGTACCGGCGGCGGGCGGACGTGCTCACGACGCTGTTTTTTTTCGTGATCGTGGTGAGCCTGTTCCCGCTGGGCGTCGGGCCGGAGCCGGACACGCTGCGGGAGATCGCGCCGGGCGTGGTATGGGTGTCGGCCCTGCTGGCCGCGATGCTGTCGCTGGCGAGGATGTTTTCCGGCGATTTCGCGGACGGCACGCTGGAGCAACTGGTGCTTGCGCCGCAGCCGCTGACGTGGCTGGTGCTGGCGAAGGTGGCGGCGCACTGGCTCACGGCGGGCCTGCCGCTGGTGGTGATCGGTCCGCTGCTCGGCCTGCAATTCGACCTGCCCGCGGAGGCGCTGGTCGTGCTGGTGGTGTCGCTGCTGATCGGAACGCCGGCGCTTTCGATGATCGGCGCGGTGGGCGCGGCGCTTACGCTCGGCGTGCGGGGCGGCGGCGCCCTGACGGCATTGCTGGTGCTGCCGCTGTACGTGCCAGTGCTTATTTTCGGCGCGGGGGCCGTGGCGGCCGCCGCCGAAGGAACCGGAGCGGGGGGACACCTGTCCCTGTTGGGAGCAATGCTGATGTTGTCGCTGGTATTCGCGCCCTGGGCCATCGGGGCGGCACTTAAAATTTCACTGGAATAACAACGGGGCAATGAACTGGTTCAAATACTCCTCGCCGGCGGCGTTCTATCCGCTGGCCGGCAAGATGGCACCGTGGTTCCTGGCCGCGGGCGCCGCGCTGGGCGCGATCGGGCTGTACATCGGATTCTTCGCCGCGCCCACCGATTTCCAGCAGGGCGATTCCTACCGCATCATTTTCATCCATGTGCCCGCGGCGTGGATGTCCATGCTCATCTATGTCGTCATGGCATTCTGGGCCGGCATCGGGCTGGCCTTCAATACGCGCCTGTCGTCGATGATGGCGCATGCCCTCGCGCCGACGGGCGCGCTCATGACGTTCCTCGCATTGTGGACCGGCTCGCTGTGGGGCAAGCCGACGTGGGGCACGTGGTGGGTCTGGGATGCGCGCCTGACCTCCGAACTGATCCTGCTGTTCCTGTACATCGGCTACCTGTCGCTCGCCGCCGCCATCGACGATCCGCGCAAGGCCGACAAGGCGTCGGCGGTGCTCGCGCTGGTCGGCGTGATCAACGTCCCGATCATCTACTACTCGGTGCAGTGGTGGAACACGCTGCACCAGGGCGCGTCGGTGAGCATCACCCGTTCGCCGTCGATGGCGGCGATCATGCTGTGGGGCATGCTCGTCATGGTCTTCGCATTCTGGTCGTATTGCATCGGCGCAGTGCTGCTGCGATTGCGGCACATCATCCGGGAACGCGAGCGCCACGCCGCGTGGGCCGGGGCAGCGGGGGGCTAGGCGATGCAGTGGAACAGCGCAGCGGAATTCTTTGCGATGGGCGGCTACGGGCTTTACGTGTGGGGCGCCTACGCGGTCACGGCAGTCCTGGTTGCGGTGGAGGCGGTGACCCTGGTGCGCAGGGAATGCGCGGCCCGGTCCTCGCGCGCGCAGCCTGAAGGGAAGGGCCGGCCACGATGAAGCCGCGCCACAAGAGGATCGCCCTGATCGTCGGCGCCCTGGCCGCCGTCGGGATTGCAGCCGCCCTGATCCTCAACGCTTTCCAGAGCAACCTGGTGTTCTTTTTCACGCCCACGCAGGTGATGGCGCACGAGGTTCCGCAGGGCCGCAGCTTCCGCATCGGCGGCATGGTGGAAACGGGCAGCGTGCAACGTCAGCCGGATGGGGTCACCGTGCGTTTTGTCGTGACGGATACGGCGAAGAGCGTGCCGGTCAGCTACAAGGGCATCCTTCCCGACCTGTTCAGGGAAGGCAAGGGCGTGGTGGCCCAGGGCAAGCTGGGGGTCGACGGGGTTTTCGCGGCTTCCGAAGTGCTGGCCAAGCACGACGAGAACTACATGCCCCCCGAAGCCGCCGACGCGGTGGAGCGCGCGAAAAAAGCCATGCAGGAATCGAAGAAGACGCTGGTGGAGAAGCCGTGAATGTCGTGAATGCCGTGAAGGTCGTGAATGTCGTAGAAAGCGGAGAGGGCAACAGCCTGGTAATTTCGCTGTCTCAACCGCCTTGTTTCTTCCGCCATTCACAGCCATTTCGGCATTCACGACCTTCACGGCCCTTACGGCATTCACGATATTCACGACATTCACGGTATTCACGGCCCTTACGGTATTTCCAATGATTCCCGAACTCGGCAATTTCGCCCTCATCGTCGCCCTGTGCATCGCGCTGACGCAGGCGGTGTTGTCGCTCGCGGGCGCGGCGCGCGGCAGTGCCCCCTGGATGGCCGTGGCGCGACCCGGCGCGCAGGGCCAGTTCGTGTTTGTCGCCATTGCCTTCGCCTGTCTGGCGTGGTCGTTCGTCAACAACGATTTCTCGGTGTTGAACGTGGCTACCAATTCGAATTCGAGCCTGCCCTGGTATTACCGGATGGCGGCGACCTGGGGCAGCCATGAAGGCTCGCTGCTGCTCTGGGTGCTGATGCTCAGCGCGTGGATGGTGGCGGTGAGCGTGTTCAGCCGGCATCTGCCGCAGGAGATGGTGGCGCGCATCCTCGGCGTAATGGCGCTGATCTCGATCGGCTTCCTGCTGTTCATGCTGTTCACGTCCAATCCCTTCGAGCGCCTGCTGCCGGCCGCGCCGGACGGCCGCGACCTGAACCCGCTGTTGCAGGATCCGGGCATGGTGATCCATCCGCCGATGCTCTACATGGGCTATGTCGGATTCTCCGTGGCCTTCTCCTTCGCGGTGGCCGCCTTGCTCGGCGGCAGGCTGGACGCAACCTGGGCGCGCTGGTCGCGTCCGTGGACGACCATGGCCTGGGTGTTCCTGACGATCGGCATCGCGCTGGGAAGCTGGTGGGCGTACTACGAGCTGGGCTGGGGCGGGTGGTGGTTCTGGGACCCGGTGGAAAACGCGTCCTTCATGCCCTGGCTGGTGGGCACCGCGCTGATGCATTCGTTGTCCGTCACCGAAAAGCGCGGCGGCTTCAAGATCTGGACCGTGCTGCTGGCCATCCTGGCGTTTTCGCTTTCGCTGCTGGGCACCTTCCTGGTCCGCTCGGGCGTACTGACCTCGGTGCATGCCTTCGCCACCGATCCGGCGCGCGGCGTGTTCATCCTGATCTTCCTGGTGATCGTGATCGGCGCCTCGCTGGTGCTGTTCGCGTGGCGCGCGCCCAAGGTGGGCCTGGGCGGCAGCTTCGAGCTGGTGTCCCGGGAATCGGCGCTGCTGGCCAACAACGTGCTGCTCGTGGTGGCCGCGGCTTCCGTGATGCTGGGCACGCTGTATCCGCTGTTCATCGACGCGCTCGGCCTCGGCAAGCTGTCGGTGGGGCCGCCTTACTTCGAATCGGTGTTCCTGCCGCTGATGGCGCCGGCCGTCTTCCTGATGGGCGTGGGGCCGCTGGCCAAGTGGAAGCAGGCGAAGGTGCCCGAGCTGGCAGTGCGCTTGCGCTGGGCGTTTGCGCTGGCGCTGGTTACCGCGCTCCTGCTGCCGTTCACCCTCGGCCGCTGGACGCCGATGATCAGCTTCGGCCTGTTGCTGGCGCTCTGGCTCGCCTTTTCCGGGTTCGTCAACCTGCGGCAGCGACTGCAGCAGCTCGCCGGAAGCGGCAGCCTCGGCAAGCGCCTGCGCAGCCTGCCGCGCGGATACTACGGAATGATGCTGGCGCACCTGGGCGTTGCGGTATTCATCGTCGGCGTCACCCTGGTGAAAGGCTACGAGGTCGAGAAGGATGTGCGCATGCAGGCCGGCGACACGGTCGAGATCGGCGGCTACACGTTCCGGCTGGAGGGCTTCGAGGAGGTCAAGGGCGCGAACTACGATGCAACGCGCGGCCTCATCTCCGTGTCGCGCAATGGCAGGCAGGTGAGCATGATGCACCCCGAGAAGCGCATGTACCACGTGCAGCAGATGCCGATGACGGAAGCCGCCATCGACACGGGCCTGACCCGCGACCTCTATGTGTCCCTCGGCGAGCCGGTGGCCGGCGATGCCTGGGTGGTGCGCCTCTACTTCAAGCCGTTCGTGGACTGGATCTGGGGCGGTGCGTTCGTGATGGCCCTCGGCGGCATCCTCGCGATCAGCGACCGCCGCTACCGCCTCGCGCGCCGCGCCGAGCGCGAAAGCCTTGCGGCCGCCGCCGCAACCGCTTAGCCCCGCCAGACCATGGTCCGATTCCTCGTCCCGCTTGGCCTGTTCCTGGTGCTCGCCGTGTTCCTGGCGATCGGCCTGTACCGGGATCCGCGCGAAGTGCCGTCGCCCCTGATCGACCAGCCCGCGCCGGCCTTCAGCCTGCCCCAGCTGCATGAATCGGCCAGGGTGCTGGCGCCCGCAGACATGAAGGGCAAGGTCTGGTTGTTCAACGTGTGGGCGTCCTGGTGCGTGGCCTGCCTCGACGAGCACCCGGTGCTGGTGGATCTTTCCCGGCGCAACCTGGTGCCGATCGTCGGCCTGAACTACAAGGACGGGCGCGAAGACGCCCTGAAATGGCTGCAGAAGCATGGCAATCCCTACACGCTCTCGGCGCAGGACGCCGAAGGCCGCGTCGGCATCGACTACGGCGTTTACGGCGTGCCCGAGACCTACGTCATCGACAAGGAAGGCGTCATCCGCTTCAAGCGCATCGGTCCCGTCACGCCGCAGGTGCTCGAAAGCCAGATCCTGCCGCTGATCCGGAAGCTGCAGGGATGAGGAAGCTCCTCGCGGCATTGCTGCTGGCATTGGCGTTCCAGGCGCAGGCAAGGGAAGCGGTGCCGGCGGCCGACGACCCCGTGCTCGAAAAGCGCGCGATGAAGCTGTCGTCCGAACTGCGCTGCCTGGTGTGCCAGAACCAGTCGCTCGCCGAGTCCCATGCGGGCCTGGCGCTGGACCTGAAGGAACAGGTGCGCAGCCAGATCCGCGCCGGACGCAGCGACGCGGAAATCCGCAACTACATGGTCGAGCGCTACGGCGACTTCGTGCTCTACAGCCCGCCGTGGAAATCCACCACCGTGCTGCTCTGGGCAGGGCCTTTCGTCCTGCTCGCGGCGGGTGCGTCGATCCTGGTCGCCTACGTGCGGCGGCGGCGGGCGCGCGTGGTCGACGCCGACCTCACGGACGACCAGCGGTCGCGGGCCCGGGCGTTGCTGCGGGCGGGCGGAGAAGGAGAATGACCGGATTTCTCGCGGGCGCGGTCGTGTTCGTCCTCGTCGCCCTGGCCATCGTTTTGCGTCCCCTTTTGCGCAAGTCCGTCGCGCCCGGCGTGGAACGCGCCAGCCTCAATCGCGACATCCTGCGCGACCAGCTTGCGGAACTGGCGAACGATGTGCGCGCAGGCGTGCTGGATGCCGACCGCGCGGCGCAGGCCACGCGCGAACTGGAGCGGCGCGCGCTCGAGGAAGCGGAAGCGACGCCGCAACCCCCATCGACCGCGGCGCGGTCGCTGGGAACCCCCATTGCCATCGCCGTCGTGCTGCCGCTGGCGGCCCTGTCGCTCTACGTGATGCTGGGCAACCTCAAGGGGCTGGACGCCGTGCCGCATGCGGCGACCGAGATGTCCTCCATGACGCCCGAGAAGTTCGCGGAAATGACGGAGAAGCTCGCGGCCCGGATGCAGGAAAAGCCGGACGATGCGCTGGGCTGGACCATGCTGGGACGCGCCTATCGCGCGCTGGACCGCAACGAGGAGGCCGCCGCGGCTTTCGCGAAGGCGTCGGCTTTGCTGCCGCAGGATGCGGACCTGCTGGCGGACCAGGCCGAAGCGGTGGCCATTGCCCGCGGCCGCAAGCTCGACGGCGAGCCGATACGCCTGCTCGAGCGCGCGCTGAAGATCAATCCGGACAACGTCAGGGCGCTGGCGCTCCTGGGCAGCGCCGCCTTCGACCGCAAGGACTACAGGACGGCCGCGAAGCACTGGGAGCGGCTGCTCGGGCAGCCGGAAGTGGAAGGCGAACTGGCGCAGGCGCTCCGCACCCGGATTGCCGAGGCGAAGGCGCTTGCGGAAGGCCGCAAGGTGGCCAAGGCGCCGGCGGCCGGCGCCGTACTCGGCACGGTCAGCCTCGATGCCTCGATGCAGGCTGGCGCCAGGCCGGACGATACGGTCTTCATTTTCGCGCGTGCCGCGGAGGGTCCGCGCATGCCGCTCGCAATTGCCAGGGTGAAGGTGCGCGACTTGCCTTACCATTTCGAACTGGACGATACGATGGCGATGGCGCCGGAGCTCAAGATATCCGGGTTCGAACGGATCGTTGTCGGGGCGCGGGTGTCGAAATCAGGAAGCGCGACCGCTTCGAGCGGTGACCTGGAAGGGTTCGCGCCTGCCGTGAAGCCGGGGACCAGCGGGGTGAAATTGACGATCAACCAGGTGGTGAAATAGGCGCATGAACCTCGCTCGCACGCTCTCCGTGCTGTGGGTGATCCTGTTCGTCGCGACGTTCTCCACCGTCGCGCAGGCCCCCGCCAAGGTCAAGTTCAAGCCGGAGGTCGAGGAATTCATCGGCCAGATGGTGCAAAAGCACCGTTTCGACGAAGCCGAACTGCGGCAGGTATTCGGCCAGCTCAAGCTCAATGACGGCGTGGTGAAATCGGTCGCCGCGCCCGCTACCTCCAAGCCCTGGTTCGAGTTCCGGAACATATTCGTGACACCCACGCGCATCAGCGGCGGGGTGGAGTTCTGGCGCCAGAACGAGGCGCTGCTCAAGCGCGCCCGCGAAACCTACGGCGTGCCCGAGGAGGTGATCGTGGCCATCGTCGGCGTCGAGACCATCTACGGCCGGCGCATGGGCACCTACCGCGTCCTCGACGCCCTCTACACGCTGTCGTTCGAGATGACCGAGCGTTCGACCTTCTTCCGGGGCGAATTCGAACAGTTCCTGCTCATGGCGCGCGACAACGGCCTCGAACCCGGAAGCATCAAGGGGTCGTTCGCCGGCGCCATGGGCATGCCCCAGTTCATTCCCACCAGCTACCGCAAGTACGCGGTGGATTTCGACGGCGACGGCAAGGTCAACCTGTGGGACGGCACCGCCGACACGATCGGCAGCGTGGCCAACTACCTCAAGCAGTTCGGCTGGACCGCCGGGCAGGATACGGTGGTGCCGGCGCGCATCAACGGTCCGGAATACAAGGACGTGCTCGACGCGGGCCTCAAGCCCAACCAGACCCTGCAGCAGATGCAGGTGAAGGGCGTGGAAGCCACCGAAGATCTGGCGGCGGATACCCAGGTCGGCCTGTTTTCCCTCGACGTGGTGCAGGGCCAGGAATTCTGGCTGGCCCTGAACAACTTCTACGTGATCACGCGCTACAACCGCAGCAAGAACTACGCGATGGCGGTGCACCAGCTCTCGCACGCGATCCTGCGCGAGCGCGACCTGCAGGCGCCGGCATCGGCGGCGAATCCCTGATCAGCGATCCGGCCCGAGCAATTTCTTGAGGCCATAAAGCGCGTCAAGCGCTTCCTTCGCAGACAGACTGTCCGGATCGATTGCCCGCAGGGCTTCGACGACCGGTTCCGGGGGCTGCTCCTTGTCTTCTCTGCCCGTCGAGAACAGGTCGCCCTGAGGGTTGCGGCTCGCCGCGTCCTCCTCGAGTTTCGCAAGGTGCTTGCGCGCCGCGCGCACGACAGCTGCGGGCACGCCCGCCAGCTGCGCAACCTGGATGCCGTAGCTTTGCGAGGCGGGTCCTTCCTCCACGGCATGCAGGAACACGATCTTGTCCTTGTGCTCGACGGCGTCGAGGTGCACGTTGGCCACCTGGCGGTATTCGTCGGCCAGGCGCGTCAGCTCGAAGTAGTGGGTGGCAAAGAGGGAATAGCTGCCGCTCGTCTCCACGAGGTGGCGGGCAATCGCGAACGCCAGCGCCATGCCGTCGAAAGTCGAGGTGCCGCGACCCACTTCATCCATCAGCACCAGGCTCTGCGGCGTGGCGTTGTGCAGGATGTTCGCCGCCTCGGTCATCTCCACCATGAACGTCGAGCGCCCGCCGGCGAGGTCGTCCGATGCGCCGATGCGGGTGAAGATGCGGTCCACCGGACCGATCTGCGCGCGCAGCGCGGGCACGAAGGATCCGGCATGGGCCAGCAGCACGATCAGGGCGGCCTGGCGCATGTAGGTGGACTTGCCGCCCATGTTCGGTCCCGTGATCAGGAGCAGGCGGCGCTTCGCATCCAGGCAGACGCCGTTGGGAATAAAGGCGTCGATCTGCTTTTCCACCACGGGGTGGCGCCCGGCTTCGATGTCGATCCGGTCTTCGTCGATGAATTCGGGCGCGACATAGTCGAGTGCAAGGGCGCGCTCCGCCAGGGAGGCAAGGCCGTCCAGTTCGCCCAGCGCGGCGGCGAGCGACTGCAGGCGCGGCAGCATGGGGGCGAGGCTGTCCAGGAGCGCTTCGTACAGGAACTTCTCCCGCGCCAGCGCGCGATCCTGCGCCGAGAGCGCCTTGTCCTCGAAGGTCTTGAGTTCCGGCGTGATGTAGCGCTCCGCATTCTTGAGCGTCTGGCGCCGGCGGTAATCGTCCGGCACCTTTTCCGAATTCGCGTTGGTGACTTCGATGTAGAAGCCGTGCACGCGGTTGTACTCGACCTTGAGGTTGGCGATCCCGGTGCGCTCGCGTTCGCGCGCTTCCAGGGCAATCAGGAAATCGCCGCAGTTGTTCTGGATGCCGCGCAGCTCGTCGAGGTCGGCGTCGAAACCGTCATTGATGACGCCGCCTTCGCGGATGACCGCGGCCGGTTCCGGGAGGATCGCGCGTTGCAGCAGGTCCGTGGCGTCCGGAAGCGGCGCGAGGTCCGCTGCCAGCGCATCGAGGCGCGGACTGGAAACGGTTGCGAGCAGGTCGGTGAGATCGGGAAGGGCTGCGAGCGTATCGCGCAATGCCGACAGGTCGCGCGGCCGGGCGCTGCGCAAGGCGATGCGAGCCGTGATGCGCTCGACATCGGCAATCGGCGAGAGCTTGCGGCGAACCGGCGCATGGGCCGCGTCGCCGCCGCTCCCGCGCAGGGTCGCCACCGCATCCAGGCGCGCCTTGACCGCCTCGCGGTCGCGCAATGGATGGTGCAAGGCATGTCTCAGCCAGCGCGATCCCATCGCCGTCATGCAGGTATCGAGCAGGGAGAGCAGGGTGGGGGCGGGTTCGCCGCGCAACGTTTCGGAAATCTCGAGGTTGCGGCGCGTGGCGGCATCCATGCGGACGAACTGCGAATCCTGTTCGACGACGAGCGCGCGGACATGGGCGATGGCGGTCCCTTGCGTCGATCGCGCATATTCGAACAGCGCGCCGGCCGCGCCGAGGGCGGGTCCCAGCGCATCGGCGCCGAACCCTGCCAGGTCGCGCGTCTGGAAATGCTTCAGCAGCGCGCGCTCCGCGGCGTCACGATCGAATTGCCAGGCCGCAAGGCGCCGCACCGGCACGCCGGCCGTTTCGAGGACCGGGTCGCGGAAGTCGTCCGCCGCGAGGATTTCCGATGGCTGCAGGCGCTGCAGTTCGGAAGCGAGGTTGGCTACTTCCGTGTCCTCGACGACAAAGCGGCCGCTGGCAAGCGACAGCCAGGCAAGGCCGAGCGCATCGGGCCCGTGGGAGACTGCAAGCAGGACGTTGTCGCGCTTCTCGTCCAGCAAGGCCGCGTCGGTCAAAGTCCCGGGCGTGACGACGCGCGTGACCTGGCGCTCCACGGGGCCTTTGGAGGTGGCCGGATCGCCGATCTGCTCGCAGATGGCCACGGATTCGCCGAGCTTCACCAGCTTGGCGAGATATTGCTCGACGGAATGGAAGGGCACGCCGGCCATCTTGATGGGTGCGCCGGCGGAGGCCCCCCGCTGCGTGAGGGTGATGTCCATCAGCTTCGACGCGCGCACGGCGTCGTCGAAGAACAGCTCGTAGAAGTCCCCCATCCGGTAGAACAGCAGCTTGTCCGGATGCTGCGCCTTGATGCGTAAATACTGTTGCATCATGGGCGTATGGCCGGTTGCCACGGCCTGTTCGAGGCCTTTGTCTCTGTTAGTGTTCAAAAGTCCGCCTTCCCGGCCAATCCCGTATTATTTCCCATATCATGGGTTCGCTGTAACCGACTTTCATGCCTGGCACACCACGCACCAATCCCATCACCCCCGGCGAACCGGCGCCCTGGTTCCAGTGCCGCACGCGCGCCCGCGACGATTTCCAGTTCGATACCGTCGCGGGCCGATACATCGTGCTGGCGTTCCTGGGCTCGGCCGGTTCCGAGCATGCCCGGGTCCTGCTCGATGGCATCCGCAAGGCGCGTGAACGCTTCAATGACGACACGCTCGCCTTTTTCGGCGTCTGCACCGATGCGGGCCGCATGGAACAGCCCGAACTCCAGGACGAGGTTCCCGGCATCCGCTTTTTCTGGGACGTCGACCGCGCGGTGAGCGCGCTGTACGGCGTCCTGGACAAGGAGGGCCGGGAACGCAACGTGACCTACGTCCTGAGCCCGGACCTGCGCGTGATGGCGGCATTCGCGACCTCCGGCAGTGCCCACCTGGCGTCCCTGTTGTCCCTGCTTGATCGTTTGCCGGTGCTGCCGCCGTCGGTGCGGGCCCAGCAGCAGGCGCCGGTGCTGGTCGTGCCCTGGGTTTTCGAGGCGCCGCTCTGTCGCGACCTGATCGCCTACTACGACCGGCAGGGCGGGGAGGATTCCGGCTTCATGCGGGATGTGAACAGCCAGACCAAACGCCTGGTCGATCACGGGCTGAAGCGGCGGCAGGATTGCGAGATCCAGGACGAAGCCCTGCGCAAGGCCTGCATGGTGCGCATCCACGACCGCCTCGGTCCCGAGATCGAAAAGGCCTACCAGTTCCGCCCCACACGCATGGAGCGCCACATCGTGGCGTGCTATGACGCGGAAATCGGCGGTTATTTCGGCCCGCACCGGGACAACACGACAAAGGGCACGGCCCATCGGAAATTCGCGGTGTCCCTGTTCCTGAATTCGGGAGAATACGAAGGCGGATTCCTGCGGTTCCCGGAATTCGGCAACGCCGTCTACAGCGCGCCCACCGGCGGCGCGGTGGTATTCAGCTGTTCGCTGCTGCATGAGGCCACGCCGGTGGTGAAAGGCAGGCGCTACATGTTCCTGCCTTTCCTCTATGACGATGCCGCCGCGGCGTTGCGCGCGGACAACCTGAAATACGTCGATCCGGCAGTCCTGCACAAGGACCATTCGACCGAGAAGG
>Ga0315910_10004313_pt1 | contig 11916 bp, 10 predicted proteins | sample EdamamesoilMG_FD_204470 | JGI IMG/M metagenome (GOLD analysis project Ga0315910, IMG submission 204470) | Garden soil microbial communities collected in Santa Monica, California, United States - Edamame soil | ecosystem: Environmental > Terrestrial > Soil > Garden | place: USA: California... | reverse complement strand
CGGTCATCAACCCCATCGCGGCCGGTTTCGTCGCGGACTATACGGCGCTGATCGCCACACCCGGCTTCAACGTGGGCGCGTTGAACTTGAGCCCCGGTTATGTCGCCAACGCGGCGCCCGGGCCGAGCCCCGTGCCGCGCTCGAATGCGGCGTTCTACCGGCGCGATTCGAACACCATCCAGTACTGGAGCCCGGCCCTTTACGGGTTCTCGCTGCGCGCCAGCTACACCACCAACGAGTTCTCGCACGCGGAGCGCCCGGCCACTGCCACCACCCCCGCCCTCGCCGAGATCAGCCCCGATATCTTCTCCGGCCTGCTCAGCTACGACAACGGCCCGTTGAAGCTGCGCTACGCCGTCGAGCTCCACCGCGACTACTTCGGCCTCTCGCTGCTCGGCGGAGCGCTCGGGGGCACCACCACGAACCCGTCGTCGCGCGACATCGGCCAGCTGGGGCTGATCCAGTACTCGTTGAAGCTCACCGACCAGGCCGTCACGCGCGTGGTGGCCACGGGGGAATACCTGTTCTACGAGAACAACGACGAGGTCGGCGGAAACATCGACCAATACGAGCGCGGGGCCTACTACTTCCTCATCGACCAGAGTTTCGCGCAGCACCATGTCTGGGCCGCCTACGGGGAGGCGCTGCGCGGGAAATGCTCGCTGGTCGGCGCAGGGGAATGTTCGACGGATGGCCTGGGCGCCAAGATGATGACGCTCGGCTATCTCTATCGCTTCTCGCCCGATACGGACGTGTACGCGGTTGCGTATCAAGTCATCAACAACAACGCCGCGACCTACTCACCATTCCCACCGATCGATCCCATTCCCGCCCCGGGCGCAAACGTGCGCTCGCTGGGCATCGGGCTGCTCCACCACTTCTCTGCGACGGCGTCGACGAAGCAGTGACGGCGCCGCCACAAACGCGCCGCGACCGTCAGTCGCGCTCGGCCTGCGGCCGAGCGACGAAGGCGTCCCACAGAGCCGCCTCGCCGGCAAAGACGTCGAGATCGACCGCGCCCCGCACGCCCGGAACCGAGCCGGTGTCGCTGAACTGCCAGAAGCGCCAGTCCAGCTCGCCGCTCGGCTGTCCCCACAGGCTGCGCAACCAATAACGGTGCGCGTGCAGGTCCGGCGGGACGAGCTCTCGCCACACGTCTTCGGCGGTGTAGAGCAAGAGCGTCTGCCCGAGCTGAGCCTCCGAGTGGCGGATGAAGATCTGAAGCTCGCGCCGCACGTCGTCGAGGCTCTCCCAGCCCGTACAGTTGCCGGTGTATTCGACGTCGACCGCCGGCGGCAGGGCGAGCTCGTCACGTGGCACGACGGCCAGGAAGTTCTCCGCTTGCAGCAGCCCCGGCGCGCAGAACGTGAAGAAGTGATACGCACCGGTCACGAGCCCCGCGCCGCGGGCCCCGCGCCAGTTCTCCTGGAAGCGCGTGTCACGGAAGTCGGCCCCCTCGGAGGCCTTGATGAACGCGAAGGTTTGCCCGGAGGCCTTCACGAGCGGCCAGTCGATGCGCCCCTGGTGATGAGAGACATCGATGCCCCGCACCGGATAACGTTCGTCGCTTGGCCCGAACAGCCAGGCTCGCCAGCTGTCCCAGCGCTCACGCTGGCTCAGCAGGAGCGCCGAACCGAGCAGTATCAGCCCGCAGCCGAGGCCGACCCCAACCCAGCGGGGCCGCTCCGCGCGCCCGGGCGAAGCCACGTCAGCACCCGCTGCACGCCGCCCCGGCCGCACTAGACGTTGATTGAATAGTCGAGCCGCGCCTCGTCGCCGGTCATTCCCCGGAAGCCCCAGCAGTGCGCTGGCTGCTCCTGGATCGTGATCTCCACGTCGATGGGAGACAATCCGACCTCGGAGGACAAGGCGCGAAACAGGCCGTGTATGAGCGCCTTCTTGGTCTGCTCGGTGCGGCCCTGAATCAGGTTGATCTCGATCACGGTGTAAGCGTCGCTGCGCCCGCCCGGATAGAAGAAATCTTCGCGGGCCAGGCCGATGAAGCGCTGCGCTCGCTTGTCTTCCGGGAGGCCGAGCACGGCGGTCATGCAGCCGTGGATGGCGTTCGAGAGCCGCTCACGGATGGGCGCGAGCTTCTCGGCGACACCGTAGACGATGATCAACGCTCTGCCTCTTCGAAGTCCTCCGCGTCGTCGTAGTCGTCGGCGTTGTCCGCGGAGTCGTAGTCTTCGTCGAGATCGGCGTCATCCGAGCCGTCCGAGTCGGCGTCACGGCGGCCGCCCGAGCGCGTCTGCTCCGGCACCGGAATCTCGTCGAACTTGGCGGCCAGGATGAAGTCGCTCTCGGTGAGCCCATCGATCTTGTGGGTCCACACCTCGACGCTCACCTTGCCCCAGGTCATGTAAATGTCCGGGTGGTGCCCCTGCTCCTCGGCGATCGCCCCGATGCGATTGACGAACTCCAGCGCGCCGGCAAAGTCGTTGAACGTGTAGCTCTTCGCGAGATGGCCTTGCTCGAAGGCCCAGCCGTTGAGCTGTTCCATGAGGCGGCTGGCGACATCCATGCTCAGCGGCGGAACTCCTCCACGGCAGGGAACACAGGACTTGCTGGCGAGATCGGAAGCCATATCGAAATTACCCTAGAGCCTCGAACGTCGGGCGACGATGCCCCACGGCAGCACGAGCGGGTTCGCCACACGAGCTAGCGCGCTACTGCCGCCAGCCCGCATTGTCACGGCAATAGTTGCCACCGCGATAGCTGCCACCTCTTTAGCCGACGCCCTGATTGCTGTCACGACTGCGGAGCCGCCGATCTGCGATCGGCGGCGTGGGATCGAGCCACCTTCCGGATTCGAACCGGAGACCTACGCGTTACGAATGCGTTGCTCTACCAGCTGAGCTAAGGTGGCGTGGTTTTCGGTTCCGCGTAGCTATCTCCCAGCACCGATGACGTCAAGCGCAAGCTGACGAATAACTCGAAAGCTTTCGCCGGGTGCCAACGGTGAGCCTGCTCCCCCGCCCCGCGTCGAGCTCGTCCGGCACCCGATCGAGCTGGCGAGATCCTGGCTTGGGCTCGCGAGCCGGTCACCGCGCCAGCAGGCGCCAGCAGGCGTTTCGTCCCCGCAATTTCGCGGCATCATTTCACGAGCGCGTCGATCGCCGCGAGCTCGTCGCTGGAGAAGGTGCGGTGCTCCACCGCGCGAACGCACTCCTCGATCTGGCTGACCCGGCTCGCGCCGATCAGCGCGGAGGTGACCACCGGCTGGCGGAGCACCCAGGCGATGGCCATCTGGGCCAGCGTCTGCCCACGTGCCCGAGCGATGGCGTCGAGCCCGCGGATCTTGGCGAGCATGGCAGCGTCGATCTGCGACGCTTTCAGGAAGCCATGAGGCTTGGCGGCGCGGGAATCCGCCGGAATGTCCTGAAGATACTTGCCGCTGAGCAGGCCTTGGGCGAGCGGCGAAAACACGATGCAGCCCACGCCCTGAGACTCGAGCTCGGGGAGCAAATGCGGCTCCACCCAGCGGTTGAGGATGCTGTAGGAAGGCTGGTGGATCAGGCACGGCGTACCGAGCTCCCGAAGGATGGCGGCAGCACGCTGCGTGCGCTCGTGGTCGTAGTTGGAGATACCGACATACAGCGCCTTACCGCGCCGCACCACGTGATCGAGCGCGGCCATCGTCTCCTCCAGCGGCGTCTCGGGATCCGGTCGGTGATGATAGAAGATGTCGACGTACTCGAGGCCCAAGCGGGACAGGCTCTGATCGAGGCTGCTCACCAGATATTTACGCGAGCCGAAGTCGCCGTACGGCCCGGGCCACATGCCGTAGCCCGCCTTGGTGGAGATCACGAGCTCGTCGCGGTAGGCGCCGAGGTCCTGGCGCAGCACACGGCCGAGGGTCTCCTCGGCAGAGCCCGGCGGCGGCCCGTAGTTGTTCGCCAGGTCGAAATGCGTGATGCCGAGGTCAAAGGCCCGGCACAGCATCTGGCGAGCGCTCTCGTGCGGATCGACACCTGAAAAATTGTGCCAGAGGCCGAGCGAAATCAGCGGCAGCTTCAGGCCACTTCGGCCGCAACGCGCGTACGGCAGGCGTTGATAGCGATCGTCGGAGGCGTGATGGGGCATGGGCGACGTCTTACAGCGCCCTCGTGCCCGCTTTCAACGCGCGTCTAATCCTGGGGCGACCCGAAGGCCCGCCCCCCGGCTCGCCGGGTCAATATCCCGGCGGACGGGTGGCGAGCGAGACGCGCATGGCGTCGCGCAACGCCTGCAAACGCTGACGGGCCATCGTCACGCGCTCGTGATCGCCCGGCTCCGTGTCGGCCAGCTGCGTGATCACCTTGGTCAGCTGCTCGATCTCGTCCTCTTGCCGGCGGCTGAGCTGCTCGGCAGCCTCGTTGAAGGCGTCGAAGAAGTACTGCAGCTCGTCGCCCTTGCGCAGCCGGGCAACGACCCGGAAGTGTCCCTTGGCGAGCTCACCAAGGAGCATTTTCATCTTGTAGACTGGCCCGGCCACCTTGTGGGTGACCACCACACCGGCAAGCCCGATGCCGAGCACCAAGGCGAACAGCGCGAGCACGATGACGATCGCGAACGTCACCGTCTGCCGCTCGATCACCTGCAGCTGGTGGCGGAGCGCCTGGCTGTTGTCCTCGAGCTGCTTCTGCTGGCTGAGCAACATCCCGTCGCGCTTCTGCGCCTCACCCTGGAACACCTCCAGCAGAGCGGGATCGTCTGCGTACGCCTCCACGATGCTCATGCGCACCACGGCGTTGACCTTCTCGCTCTCGGTCAGCAGGTTTCGGCCGCGTTCGACCACCTCCTCGCCCAGCATCACCGACGCGCGGCTCTGGGCGATCACCTCCTTGCCGGTTCGCCACAGCAGCAACCCCAGCGAGACGCTCAGGAACAGCGTCACGGCGACGAGATAGCCCGAGTACTTCAGCTGAAAGTGCCGGTCGAGCAGGAAGTTGCGCAAGCGCCGCTGGCTGCGCCCCGAGGGGCGGCCCGACATGGGGCGTGCGGACGTGGGTGCGGTGGCGGTATCTCCCATAGGATCCTCAGCGGCGTTATGACCTGGCCACGCTCGCGTGGACAACGGGGGGTTCGGGGGCGCCGGGTCGGGTCATTGGAGCCGTCCCACGTTGGACACGAATTTGGCGACGATCAGCGGCGCGGCGGCGTCCATCAGCTGCTCGAGCGCACCGGCGTCGCTGCTGCGCGCGCCAGGCAGCGACGCACCCTGCGCGAGCGAGCCTTTGAATGCCTTGTCCGGATATGAAAACAACGTGAAGCTCAGCTTGAAGACCAGGCTCCCGCCCTCGTCACTGGCCTGTAGCTTGGGCCAGATGAACACCGATTTTAGCCCTTTGTGCTTGGCGAGCAATTTCTGTGCTTGGTCGGGCGTCTCGTCGCTCGGTGCCAGCGCCAGGGTCCGGTCCTTGGACAGCTCTTTGTTCAGAGCCTCCCGAACCATCGTGTCGATGGCGGCGTCCTCACCCGGCGTCTTGTTCGTGGTCGGGCCGATGGCCACGTAATAGCGCGTCTCTGGCCCGATCACGGGCTCGCGCGGCTCGTTCAGGCGCTTCAACGCCTTGACGAGCATCTCCTTCACCTTCGGATGTTGCTCGCTCGCCAGGTGCCGGTTGACACAGTCCGTGCCACCCCGGCGGAGCTTGCCGAGCGCGGCGGCGGATGCAGCGCGCACGGTGTGGTTCTCGTCGTCCAGGCCGCCGCACAACGGCGCCACGGCGCGGTCGCTCTGCGACACGCCGAGGGCCAGCGCCGCTTGCGTGCGCACGCGAAAATCTTTGTCGTGCTCGAGCTTGTTCGCTAGCTCGACCAGGCGATCGCTGGCGCGGGCGCCGGCCGGAGACAGCACGACCAGCAACACGGCGAAGCCGCGCAGCAGGCGCCGCATCACGCGCTGCGGCCAGAACGGACGACGGTTATTGCGTTGCACTGGACCTTCGTGACGAGCGATCCGCACCGACCTTCGTGGGGCCCACGGGATCCGCTCTGATGAGAACGGACTGTTGCCGCACGGATTGAGCGGAGGCAGACTCGACCCACGTTGGCACCCTGGCACTCACTCGCAGCGCGCCGGCTCTCGCGGGGCGAGCCGCCGGCGGCGCGCGCCCGCCGCCTCGCCGGATTTCTCGCGCCTCTGGCGCTCTTGGCGGCGCTGCTCGGCGTGGCACCGCAGGCCTGGGGAGCGCCCGCGCCGGTGCGGGTGACGATTCAGGACCAGCCGCACTTCGCGAACGCGCGCAGCAGCCGGCTCGCGGACGCCGGCTTCGAGGTACGCGCGGACCTGCGAGACGACACCGGCGCACCCATGGCAGGTGCGCTGGTGGGGGTGGCTGCGCTCGGCGGCAGCGACGAACGCGCCGACATGGCGACCTGCACGGAGGGGCGTGGCACCCGGCTCCGGCGTGGCACGCCGTTGCGAGCAGACGACACCGGTGCCGTATGTGTGCGGGTGATGAACGCGGCACCTCGCGCCGCCCTCGCGCTGTCCTTCGCGGGCGACGCCCTGCACCTGCCGGTGGCGACGCGTGTCGCGCTCGAGCCTGCTCCCGAAGGTGTGGCGCTGGCGTTCGAGGCGCCCTCGCTCGAGCTGCCGCTGGATCAGCCGAGGCTGCGGCTGCGGCTGCGCGTGGCGGGTACGGCCGAGCGCGAGCCGATCCCGGCGATCGAGCTCGAGCTGCAGCAGCAGGGTCGCATCATCTCGCTCGCGACCAGCGAATGGAGCCGCTCGGGCGACGCGCTCTCGTTCTCGCTCGACACGGCGCAGCTCGGGGCCCCGGGGCCAGCGCGGCTCGTGGCCCGTCACGCGGGCGCCGAGGGCCTGGTACGCGCCGAGGCGGTCGCGTTGAAGGTGTTGACGGTCCGTCTCGGTGCCGAGCTGTCGGGAGGCGAAGAGCCAGGCTCGGCCGCCGAGATCCGTGTCTGGGCCGAGCCGCACGGCGAGCTCGCACCGAGCGGCTGGGTCGAAGCGACACGGGGCGAAGACGGTGCCTCGCTCGGCAGCGCCCCTTTCGAAGGTGGCGCGGCGCTGCTGCGCCTCGCCGACGCCGACGCTTCCGGCGACGTCTGGCTCCACTACCGCTCGGACGATCCTTGGTGGCGTCCCGGCGAGCCGCTCTCGCTCGCCCTCGGCGAGCGCGGGGCACCGCGCGGCCCTCGGCGCTGGCCCTGGCTCGCGCTGCTCGTGCCCATCGGCTACGTGTGCATGCGCTCGCTGCAGCGGCCGGCGCCACGGCAAAACGAGCGGCGCGCGCCGGCCCCGGCGGCCGCTGCACCTGCGCCGCTGGTCGTGGAGGCGGCCGCGCCGCAGTCGGGCTGGGTCGGCAAAGTGTCCGACGCCCACGATGGGCAACCCGTGGTCGGCGCACGCGTGCAGGTCTTGCTACCGAGCTTCCGCGACGCGGACGCGGCGACACTGACGGCCGTCAGCGACGCGCAGGGCGGGTTCCGGCTCGCCGCGCTTCCAGAGCCGCTTCCTGAAGGTGCTCGCCTGAGAGTCTGGGCGCCGCTCCACAGCGACATCGATCGGACGCTCCCGCCCCAGGGCCGAGTCAGCATCGCGCTCACGTCGCGGCGGCGTGCCGTGCTGCGCCGTCTCGTGCGTTGGGCGCGCTCCCTCGGCCCGCCCTGGGTGCGCTCCGGCGATCCGACTCCGGGTGAGGTCGCTGCCATCGCGGCGCGCCGCGGCGATGGCCAGACTGCCCGGTGGGCCGAGGACGTTCAGGCTGCTGCATTCGGCGCAGCGGTCGTCGACGAAGCGTGGGAAGCCGCGCTGCGTGCCGCGGAGCCCGGGTGGCGACCGGCGGGGCCCGGCGAGCGCGACGGCAACGACGACTGATTGCGTCGCGAGGGTGTCGCTGTGTCGGGCGACGCGCGACCTACATGTGGCCGCGGTCGGGTGAGCGATGGGGCGACGCGAGCGCGCAGCCGAAGCACGCTAGCGCGCGGCGCGCCACGGCAGACAGCCGCGGCGCTCGAGAAGCGACAACCCCCGCGCCCGAAGCAACGATGCTGCACGCCGGGGCCGCGAGGACAGGGGCTGCAGGGATACAACGGCTGCAGGGACAGGGCTGCAGGGACAGGGCTGCAGGACAGGGCTGCAGGGACAGGGGCCGCGAGGACCGCAGGGTCCGCGAGCAGGAGGGCGCGCTAAGAACACGGCGGCAGAAGCAATCGTTGACGTCCGATGCCGCTCGAATGATAGTCTCCCGCGCCTCCGTGCAGACCGAGACAATCTTACTCGTCGCGATCGTCGTGGTCGCATTGATCTATTTTCTGTTCTTCCGCAATCGGGCCAGCGGGGAGCAGGCGGGTAGCGAGCGAGGTACTCCGCGGATCGGCGATCGGCGCCCGGCGGCCCCGCAGCGCCCGCCCGAGCCCTCCCAGCGCGGAGCACGGCCTGCCGCGGCAGAAGCAGACGAGGTCGTCCCCGAGTCGATCGACGTCGAGGAGCAGCCCGCTCGCCGAGTCTCGCTCGCTCCACCCGCCGCGCAGCCAGCGCGGGCCGATGCAGCCAAGCGCGCGCCCGCGGCAGACGCTGCGGTTTCCCGCGCGCCGGACGTGCAGACGCTGCGGCGCGGGCTCGGGCGCTCGCGCGATAGCGGCGGCGTATTCGGACGCCTCAAGGCCCTGTTCGGCCAAAATCAACAGATCGATCCGACCCTCGCGCAGCAGATCGAGGAAGTGTTGCTCACCTCCGATGTGGGCACCGCGACCACGCAGACGCTGCTGTCGCGCATTCGCGACGGCCTCGATCGCGGCGAGCTCACCAACGCCGACGCGGTCTGGCGCGCGTTGCGTCAGGAGGCGGTGCGAACGCTGAACATCGACGGCCGGGCCGGCGGTGGAATCGCGGTCCGGCAGAAGCCAACCGTCGTGCTCTTCGTCGGAGTCAACGGCGCGGGCAAGACGACGACCATCGGCAAGCTCGCCACTCAGCTGCGCGCGTCCGGGAAGAAGTGCGTGCTGGCCGCGGGCGACACATTTCGAGCTGCCGCGGTGCAGCAACTCGTGATTTGGGGCAAGCGCGTGGGCTGTGAGGTCGTACACGGCAAAGACGGCGCGGATCCAGGCAGCGTGCTGTTCGAGGCCATCAAGAAGGCCGAGGCGCTGGAGGCCGACGTCGTGCTCGCGGACACGGCCGGGCGTCTGCACACCAAGGCCAACCTCATGAACGAGATGCAAAAGATCGCGCGCAGCGCCAGCAAGGCGCTGCCCGGCGCCCCGCACGAGACGTTCCTCGTCATCGACGCAACGAACGGGCAAAACGCCCTGGCTCAGGCGCGCGAGTTCAAGGAAGCGCTGGAGATCTCCGGAATCGTCCTGACCAAGCTGGACGGAACCGCCAAGGGTGGCGTCGTGCTCGGGATCTCGGACTCATTGAAGGTTCCGGTGCGCTTTGTCGGCATGGGCGAAGGCCCAGACGACCTCCACGAGTTCTCTCCAGAGCGCTTCGTCGACGCGCTGCTCGGAGACGAGCGGGCAGCGTGAGCCCGCCCGAGACTCCGGGTGAAGAAGCTGCGGGAAATCAGTGCGGGGGCATCGGCCCCACAACACTGTTGCTTAGGCGATTTTCAGCGTGATATAGTCCCGCCCGCTCTCGGGCCTACCCGGATTTACACAGGAATTTGGATAGACTGACGATGCGAATCGGCCGGAAAGAAGAGCGAGAGCCGCTCGCTCTGGCCGTTTGGGCGCGCTGGGGTCGCACTGGCGTGGCTCACAGCTATCTGGATAGCTGCAGCATAAATAACGATGGCGTCGTCGGGTTACGTCGCCAGCGGCGTCGCCGCTAGAGTGTTTTGCGGAAGAGGCATCGATGAAGAAGATTGGCGTCGCGTTCCTGGTAGCCTCAGCGGTGATTGCAAGCCCGCTCCTGGCGTTGGGGCAAGACGACGAAGAGGGCGCGGACGACACTGCCGCCGAGGCAGGTGATACCGAGGGCGAGCCCGAGGAGGGTGCAGAGAAGCCTGACGGCGAGGAGGCCGGTCTGGGCAGCATCTGTGAGATCGATCCCGACGCCTGTCCCAAGCTCGACTTCGACAAGGAGGCCGCTCGGGATATCCGCGAACAGGTGTTCGCCGTGCAGCAGCTCTTCGTGCTGCGGCGCTGGCGCTTCGAGGTTCAGCCGTTCTGGCAGGTGCCGCTCAACGATCAGTTCGTCGGCCACGCTGGCCCCGGCCTGGGCCTGAACTTCTGGATCACGAACGTCCTCGCGGCGGGCATCAGCGGCAACTACTACGAGCCGTTCAACTCGGACAGCGACTTCAACTTCCAGACGCGGCGCGCAGCACGCATCGGCGTGCCGCTGACCGAGTATCGCTGGAACGCGAACGTGAATTTCACCTACACGCCCATCGTCGGTAAGTTCTCGGGCTTCGGTGATTTCATCTTCCAGTACGACGCCTACGTCGTCGGCGGCGTCGGCGCGATCTCGACCCGTCCCATCCCCGTCATCGACCCGGATAACCGCGGCTTCGACTGGGAGACGAACATCGCGTTCAACGCCGGCATCGGGTTGCACATCTTCTTCAACCGCTGGTTGGCTGCGACGCTCGAGGTGCGTGACTACGTGTTCAACGACAAGCTCGAGAACACGAACATCCCGCCCGGCTCCGAGCAGGATCCAGACACCTGGTACGGCGAGACGCAGCTGACCAACAACGTCCAGGCGCAGCTGGGCATCTCCATCTTCTTCCCGCTCTCATTCGAGTATCGGCTACCGAAGTGATCCGAGGCGAATTGTCCCGCAGCCAATTGATTCGAGGCGACGTAACCGATGCTTAAGAAGACAACGTCAAACGGGCGAGAGGTCGCTCAGCGAAAGACGTGCGCATCCCGGCTGGTGGGTGCCGTTCTCGGGCTGGCGGCGTTCTTCGGCGCCGCGTTGCTGCCGAACGAAGCGAGCGCACAGGAGATCTTGCTCACCGGGCCCCTCGCTGGCGCCGGCGCGGTGCACAACCTGCGGCTCTATCGCAAAGGGCGCGTCGAGTTTGCACCGACCGCGACGTTCACGCTGCTCGATGAATACCTGCGACAGATCATCGTGGGCGCTCGGCTGAACTACAACCTGACGGACTACCTCGCCATCGGTGCTTGGGGTGGTTTCAGCCCAGAGGCGCTGCACTTCGAGGCCGGCTTGGTCGATCGCATTCAGGCCGTGAACGAAGCCCGCGGCCAGAACAACGCCCAGCGGCTCGCCCTGAACCAGCAGCCCAACTTGCAGAACCGGCTCACCTCGCTGAACCTGGGCCAGAATTTCGCCGACCAGCTCGGCAGCATCGACTGGATCATCGCGCCGCAGGTCACGTTCGTGCCGTTCCGCGGCAAGCTCGCGTTGTTCCAGAGCATCTACATCGACGCCGACCTGTACTTCTTCGCCGGTCCGGCGATCGCGGGTTTGACCGAGCGCGCGGACTGCTCGGGGCCGACTTCCGCGGCAGTCGGCGGGTGTAACTCGGAGACCGATAGCGGCCAGGTCGATGCCAACGGTGACCCGATCCCGATCCCCAACTCGCAGGCTTTCCCCATGGCGAGCCGGATCGCGATCGCGCCGACGTTCGGCCTGGGCTTCACGTTCTACGTTAACCGCTGGAACGCCCTGGGCTTCGAGTGGCGCGCGGTCCCGTTCGCGCGCAACACCGGCGGCTTCGACAACCATGGCACCGGTCCCGACGGCGAGTTCCCCGACGGGCAGATCAACTCCGACGATCGCGATCTGAAGCTCAATCAGATGCTCTCGGTGTCCTGGAACTTCTACCTTCCGCTGGATTACCAAGTCAGCGAGTGAGCGAGCGGAGCAGCGGCCAGCTGCTCCGGGCTCCACACTCCAAGCGCTGACAGGCGAGCGAGTCGAGAGGCTCGCTCGCTGTGTTTTGTAGGCCGGTCTCCGCACGTCGCGGGCCCGTGTGGCGCCTCGCATGGGCG
>Ga0315910_10004312_pt1 | contig 11918 bp, 9 predicted proteins | sample EdamamesoilMG_FD_204470 | JGI IMG/M metagenome (GOLD analysis project Ga0315910, IMG submission 204470) | Garden soil microbial communities collected in Santa Monica, California, United States - Edamame soil | ecosystem: Environmental > Terrestrial > Soil > Garden | place: USA: California... | reverse complement strand
GGCTGGGAGGGCGTGGCGCAGGGCGGCGACCTGGGCGTTGTAGGGGGCGACGACGAGCAGGTCGTCCGGGCCGAGGGGGCGGGGCTCGCCGCTGGCAGGCTGAAACCGGGCGCTCCCGGCGAGCAGGGCGCGCACGGCGGCGGCGACGGCGGCGACCTCTTCATCGGAGCGGTTGGTGTTGCCGCGGTGCTCGACGGGGACGACGCGCAGCCCGGCGCCCGTGAAGGGGCCGTCGGCGAGGATGGTCTGCGCGGAGAGGTCTCCGAGGGCGCTGAGGCGGCCTTCGTAGAAGACGCGGGAGGTGAACTCGCACACGCTGGGGTGCAGGCGGCGGGTCTTGGGCAGAAAGACGCCGAGCTCGGCGGGCATGGTGCGGCCGGCGTCGCCGATCAGGTATTCGAGCGCGGACAGGCCCGCGCCCGGCGGGTGGACGCCGCGCTGGGGCTGCTCGAGCTGGGCGGGGTCGCCGAACAGGATGAGCGAGGGCGCCGCCGTGCTGACGGCGATGACGTTGGCGAGCGAGACCTGTGCGGCCTCGTCGACGATGAGCACGTCGACGGCGCCGCGAAACTCGGGGCGTGACCAGGCGAAGCTGGTGCCGCCGACGAGCGAGAGCTCGCGCTCGGCCAGGCGCTTCAGCACACCGGGGTAGTCTTTGCCGATGCTGAACGGGGGGCTCTCGGGCGCGTCGCTCTCGTCCTTGTCCTCTTGCAGGTGGTGCGCGCCGAAGGCGAGGCCGAGCTCGCTGGCGCGCCGCATGACGCGGCCGAGCACGTTGAGGATGACCTGGTGGCTGTTGGCGGTGACGCCCACGCGGCGTCCGTCGCGCACGAGCGCGAGGATGGCCTCGACGGCCGCGAAGGTCTTGCCGGAGCCGGGCGGCCCCTGCACGGCGAGCACGGCGCCCGACAGGCCGCGCGCCAGGCGCACGACGCCGGCGACGGGGTCTTCATCGGGAGCGAGCAGCGGCGCCGAGCCGGGCAGCGGCGGCTCGCGCAGCAGCAGGGCGCGCGCGCTGGGATAGCGGCTGCCTTGCTGACGAGCGATGGCGCGCGCCACGTCGAGCAGGGACGCTTCCTGGTGGTCCGTCTTGATCGGCCCAGCCCCGATCAACGCGCGCGGGTGCGGCTCTTTCGAGGTCTTGCCGCGCTTGATGTCGATGTAATCGGGGCGGATGGCGTGCACGTTGACGCCCTTGCCGGTGTCGGCGTCCTCGGCGCCGAGCCGCCCACGCAGCGCGTGCTCTTGATCGGGGAAGGTGTAGCGCCAGATGTTGGAGCGCGCGACCTGATCCACGATGACTCCGCCCGACAGGCCGTCGAGCACGGCGCGGTCTTCGAGGCGCTCGGCGGGCGCGAGCTCCTTGGTGCGGTAGTACTCCCACCAGGCGGACTTCTGCTCGCGCCAGTGCCAGCCGACGAGGTGCGACAGCACGCGCCGCGCGCGCTGCTCGGGGTTGTCGTCCACGTCGAGCTCGGGCAGGCCAGCGCGCAGCTCTTCGGCCACTGCGCTGGCCTCGGCGCTGCGCTCCTGCTTGGTCTTTTCTTCCGCCGCTGGCGGCTGAGGCCGCGGCACCGGCTTGCCCGTGAGGGTCGCGAGCTCGGCGCGCCGCGCCTCCAGCCAGTCGCGCAGCACGTGCAGGGAGCGGCAGTCGTCCTCGTTGTAGCTCTGGATGCGCGGCAGATACGACTCGACGCCGAGCGCGGCCTCGCCCGTTTCGAGCCAGAACCCGTAGAGCTGCATGGCCTCGGCCGCGGCGCGCCGGTCGGCGCGGCGCTCGAAGGCGTAGAGGGGCTCGAGCTGCTTGAGCGTGTAGCCCTCGACCGAGGCGCGCAGCCCTTGCCGGACCACGGCGTGCAGATCCACCAGCACGTGGTTGCGCAGCAGATCGTCGACGCGCTCCTCCAGGATGCCGTGCCGGCAGGACAGCTTCTTCAGCGCGTCCGCCTCGCGGTGGCCGAAGTGGTAGACGTGCAAGTTTGGGAACTCGAGCCGGCCGTGCTCGATGCGCTCGACGAGGCGCTTGAAGGCCGCGCGTTCTTCCTTGGGGTTCGCGGCCCAGGCGGCGTGGTAACGCGGCGGCCCCGGCGCGTCGCGACGCGACCAGCCGATGCTGGGCTCGCCGAGCTCGACCCAGCCGAACAGGTACTCGAGGCCGGTGCCGAACGCGAAGGCGTCGCCTTCGAGATCGAGGAACAGGTCGCCGGGCGTGGGCGGCGGCAAGCGCTCGAGACCCGCGCCGGGATCGACCTCGCGCAGCAGCTCGTAGCGGTGCTGTCCCGTGGCGCGCGCCTCCACTTGCAGCCGCGCCTGCTCGCGGACGCGCGCGAGCGGAGCGCTGTCGATGCCGTCGATCCGCGCCGTGGGCGAGAGCGCGGCGAGGGCCCCCGTGGAGCAGACGCCGCCGAGCGCCAGGCGATCGCGCTGGCGGCGCGAGATGCCCGCCACGAGCGACAGGTGATCGTCGTCGCGGCGTCGCGTCTCGCAGCGCTTCCACCAGTGGCAAATGTCGCAGTGCTCGACGGGCTCTGGGTAGGGCTCTGCGCTCTCGCCCGCGATGAAGTGCTCGAAGCGGCCGCGCACGCGCTGGTAGTAGGCGAGGTAGTCCGCCGAGCGCAGGCGCAGCGGCTCCGGGCTCTGCTCGGCGGCTCCCCCGCCGACTGCGATCCAGAAGGACTCGGGCTCGCGCGCCTGCAAGCGCCCGAGCTGCTCGCTGTACACGCACAGCTGGATCAGCGCGCGCGCCTGGGCGTGCCGGGCGAGCTTGGCGTCCACCACCTCGTAGGAGTGTTGACCGAGGTTGCTCGCGCCAGCGACCTTGATCAAGAAATCGGGCCGCCCCGTCCACTCACCGGAGACGAGCGTGGCCTGGTAGATGACGTCCGCACCCGCCCGCATGGCCTCGTGGGTGGACTCGGCCGCGCGCGCCCGCGCCTCGCGATCGCGCGACGGCGCTGGCGAGAGCTCGACGACGCCGAGCCCTCGCTCCTTGTAGAACGAGAGGATGCGCGCCTCGTGAGCGCGGCCGCGGCGCTCGAGCAGGAGCCGCTCGATCTCGTTTTCACCCGGCCGGTGCAGCTCGCCTCGGGCCACGCCCAGATTGAGCCAGGTGTGGTGGGCGCACTCCGAAAAGCCGCTGAGCTCGGTCGCGGACAGAGTGAGGGTCCCGCGCGTGGCGCTGGCCGACGGTGAGGTCTCGCGTGTCATCGGAGCCGCGCATCATGGCGAGGCGGGGCGCCCCCGGCAACGGGCGTCGGAGACGTGCGTTCAGCGATCGGGGCCGGCCTCGCCCGCGCCCGGCGCAGAATCTCGCGTGCGGGAGTGCATTTCGCCAGCGCCAGTTCTCGAGGCAATCCGCTACAATGGCCGGCCATGTCGCCTCCCGATGCCGCGGTCCATGACGCCGCTGACGCGCCCACGGGCGCGCCCGCCGAGCCGTGCGTCGTGACGGCGGACGCCGAAGCTGCCGATGCGGACGCCGCCCCGACCGATGGTGTCGATGACGCCGCCCCGGCGGAACCCCCAAAGGCCGGCGCTCGGTCGCCCGAGAGCGGCGCGCCTGAGGCCGCTGACGAGGGACTGTACGCATCGCTCGCCGAGGCGAGCACGTTCGTGGACGCGGTCGACGTCGAACGACACGCGCAGGCGCCGGGCTCGATGCTGCTCGTCCAGACGCGCGTGCTGGGCGTGCCGGCCGCGATCGAGGCGGGCCGCTATCGCGACGTGAACGCGCTCGGTGTGGCGACCATCGCCGCGGTCACCAACGCGATGCGAGACGTGGATCTGCCCTTCCTGTTCCAGGGCGACGGCGCGGCTTTGCTCGTGCCGGGCTCGCGCCGGCTGGGAGCCGAGCGCGCGGTGCGCGCGGTGCGGGCGCTGGCGCGTTCGGCGTTCGAGCTGGAGCTGCGGGCGAGCCTCATCCCGGTCAGCGATCTGATCGCGGCTGGGCACGAGCCGCGGCTGGGCCGTTTCCGGGCGAGCTCGCACGCGCGGCTGGCGACGTTCTCGGGCGGCGCGCTGGCGGCGGCCGAGCGCTGGCTGCAGGATGCCGAGCAGGCGGCGCGCTACGATGTCGGCGAGGGCGAGAGCTTCGGCGACTTCGACGGCTTCGAGTGCCGCTGGCAACCGCAAGAGAGCCAGCGCGGCCACACCGTGAGCCTGATCGTGCGTGCGCTCGCGCCGACGCTCGCCGAGCGCACCCAGACGTATCGCAACCTGCTCGGGGCGTTCGAGCGCATCGTCGACACCGGCACCTGTCACCCGATCACGGCGGGGCAGCTGCAGCTCGAGGGCTGGCTCGGCGATTACTCCGTCGAGGCGCGCGTGCGCGGTCAGGGCGCGAGCGGCCCGAGCTACGCGGCGGCCCGGCGCAACGCGCGCAAGCAGACGCTGGTCGGCAAGCTGCTGGCCGCGTCCGGCTTCGGCGGCGGCGGGTTCGACGGGCGTCGATACAAACGCGAGCTGTGCGACAACTGTGACTACCGGCGCTTCGGGGATGGCTTGCGCATGGTGGTCGATCTGAACGTGGCCGAGATCTACCGCCTGGAGAGCCGACTCGCCGCGGAGCATCGGGCGGGGCGCCTCGCCTACGGCCTGCACCGCTCCAGCGCCGCCCGGCTCACCTGTCTCGTGCGCTCGTACGACGGCGCGCACGTGCATTTCGTCGATGGCTCGGAGGGCGGCCTGGCGCTCGCCGCGCGCGAGCTCGAGGCGCAGCAGGAAGCGCTGGCGGCGCGCGGCGGCAAGGGGGTCGATCCGAAGCTCGCGCTGCGGACGGCTCGGCCCTCTGCCTGACGCCGCGTGCCGGGGCCTGCTGCGGGCCAGAGCCCCCAGGGCTCAGCCCTCGGGGCTCGGTCTCGAGCTCAGCACTCCGAGCTCAGCCCTGCCCCTTGCTGCAATTGAACATCCAGTGAATCCCGAAGGTGTCGTCGACGGCGCCGAAGAGCGCGCCCCAGGGCGCGTCGATCACGGGCTGCACGACCTTGCCGGACGCGGACAGCGCGGCGACGATGCGGCGCAGCTCGGCCTCGTCGTCCAGGTCGAGCGCGACGCACACGGAGCCGCCGCCGCTGGTGGCGCCGCCGTCGGGTCCGCCGTCGCTGAGCATGATGAGCGCCTTGCCGACGCGCAGCGCGGCGTGCATCACCCGCTCCTTCATCGCCTCGGGACAGCTGCCGGGCATGTCACCAAAGCGCTGGATGGCTTCGACGTTCGCGCCCAGCGCCGAGCGATACAGCTCGATGGCGTCCTTGGCCTTGCCGTTGAGGATGAGATAGGGGGTGGCTGCTTGGATGGTCATGCGGTGTGATCCTGAGGTGGTGGGGCGCTCGCGCTGGCCCGTCTCGCAAAGACTGACTGTGGGCTATCTGCCCGATCATCGCGGCGACACACGATCCTTGGGAAATAGTTCGATCAGCCGGGGTCGGCCGGCCTGACCCGGTACCTGGGCGCGGGTTCGCCGTGTTGCGAAAGCGGACGTTCGTCGGACACCCCTGACGCCGATGCCCCGGCGCGCTCGAGCGCAACGGCGGCGGATGCCGCACGGGTGTCACGCTGGCGCGAGCGCTTCCAGCCTCGCAGGGCGCTCGCGACGCACGAGCGGACGCGCCCGGCGCGCCAGGCGTGGTCGCTGGCACCTCTCTTGCTTGGCTGGTGTCAGCGAGGGGCAATCGTTGGCTGGGAATGGGCCCAGGGAAAGAACTCGAGCGAACTATGACGATCTGGACTGGAGCCGCGAACGTGAAGCGATTGCTGTGCAAGCTCGGCGTGGGCCTGGCGCTCACGGCCGTGTTGCCCGGTTGCTTCGCTCACACGAGGGGCGAAATTGTGTACGACCACCCCGTCGCCTACGTGGAGGATGTGCCGCCGCGCATCGAACGTTACCCGAGCACGTATTATCACGGCCGCCCCGCGTACCTGGTGGATGGGCGTTGGTACTACCGACACCAGGAGCGCTGGGTTTACTTCCGCGACGAGCCGGTCGAGCTGCGCGATTACCGCGTGCACCGCGCGCCGCAATACGCGCGCGGGCCGCAGCGTTATTCGGATGTGGCCGCCGAGCGGCGCCACTACGCCCGTGAGCGCGACGCCGAGCGCCGGCGTGCCGAGCGGGATTATGCGCAGCACCGCGCCGAGCAGCGCCGCGCCGAGGAACGGCGTGCGGCAGAGCGGCGCGCAGATGCACGGCGCGACGCCGAGCGGCGCGAACGCGCGCGGCACCAGGCCGAGCAACGCGAGCGCGAGCACCGCGCCGAAGAGCGCCGCGCCGCCGAACGCCGCGTCGAAGAGCGGCGCGCTGCAGAGCGGCGCGACCAGCGGCGCGAGCGAGTCGCCGAGCGCCCGCGGCAGACGCAGGACGATCGCAAGCGCGCTCGCAATCGGCACGACCGTGACGAGCGGGACGAGCGCCGGCGCGAGCGCGACTGAAACACCGACCTCGTCGCGCGAAAACGCGGCGAGCCCGACGAGCGGAGGCCGCGCAAGGCCCCGCTCGTCGCCATTTTGTGTGCGCCTCACAGCTCGAGCAGGATCTTGGAGACGTCGTAGAGCACGTCGCCTCGCCCCGGCACCGGGAGTGGCGAGACGAACGCGCGCAGCGCCGGCGCGCGCGCGACGAGCCGCTCGCAGAGCGAGTTGTGCGCGTACGCGGCGAGCGTGCGCAAGCCGATGACGTCGTAGAGGTTGTACTCGGCGAAGCGCCGCCAGGCGGCGCGATCCCCCGCCCGCCCCCGCCGATACAAGCCCGAGGCGCCGACGCCGTCGAGCTCGGCGAGGTGGGCGGGCCGCGCCAGGTGCAGCCCGCCGATGTTGCGCTCGACGTGTTTCAACGTGCCGCGCTGGCCGAGGCGCGGCAGCACGTGCCGCAGATCCACGTGCACGGGCGGCGGCTGCCAGCCTGGAAAGGCGCGGCGCAGGATCGGCAGATCGAACGCGCCGCCGTTGAAGGTGACCAGCAGCTGCCAGGCGCTCGCCAGCTCGGGGAACAGGTGCAGATCGCGCTCGGCGAGCAAGATGCGCGGGCCGCGCGCGTCGAGCAGGCCGATGGCGGAGATGCCCGCGAAGGCGACCGCGTCGTCGCTCGTCTCGATGTCGAGATAGGCCGCCCCGGGCGCGAGCTCGCCGAGCAGCCGCCAGTGCTCGCACGACGGCACGAGCGCGGCGAGCCGGGACAGGTCGCCAGCGGCGTGAGCCTCCTGGGCGGCGGCGATCGCGCCGCGCAGCGCGTGATCGAGCGCGGCGGGCAAGCGCACCTGGCCGTCGTAATCGGCCCAGCGCGCGACGCCGCTCTCCCACAGGCGTTTTTCGCGGGTGGCGCCGAGCCCCGGCGCGAGCTGAAAGGTGGAGCAGAGCACGGCGGGCTCAGTCTATACTGAACCCATGATCAGCGCCAGCGATCCTGCTGGCCGCGCTCTCGGAGGGAGCGCCGCTAGCCCGGCATGCCGCCGGGCAGGTGCCCGTGCTGGCCTGCGCCCGTCTGCGCCGCCAGCACCGCCATCTCGTCGACCCAGGCGTTCATGCGGTCCGTGCCGTGGCCTTTGACCCAGCGGAAGAGCACCTTGCGAGCGAGCGCCTGCTGGATCAGCGGCTCCCACAGGTCGCGGTTCGCGACCGGCTTCTTCTGGCTGTTGCGCCAACCATTGGCGAGCCAGGTGGCGTGCCAGCGCTGCTTGAAGCAATTGACGACATAGGTCGAGTCGCTGACGATCTCGATCGGACCCGGCAGCGCGATGATCGCTTGCAGCGCCGCCTTGATTTCCATGCGCTGGTTCGTGGTGTGCGGCTCGGCGCCGCTCTCGAACCGGCCATCCTCGATGCCCCAGGCCCAGCCGCCGGGACCGGGGTTGCCGCTGCACGCGCCGTCCGTGTAGACCACCAGCGGCGCGGTTTCGCGAGACGAGATCGACATGGCGCCGCGTATAACATCTCCGGGCCTCGCCAATGGGCGACTTTGCGACGATGATGCCGCATGACCGAGCCCAGCCCGTCGTCCCCCGTCACGATCCGCTCCGGGGGTGACCTCGATGTCGCTTTTCTAGCGGACGCCCTGCGCGAGATGTGGCTGGACAACGGCATCACCCCCGAGCAGATCGAGCCCGACTACCGCGAGCGGGTCGCGCGCTTCGTGGCCGAGGGGCAGCGCGAGGCGGCGCTGGAGTTCTTCGTCGCCGAGCGTGAGGGACGCCCGGTCGGCGCCGCGTGCTGTCAGCTGTATCGAGGGACGTATCCGCTGATCGTGACGCCCGAGACGCGCGCCTTCGGTTATGTGTGGGGTGTCCACGTCGCGGCCGGGGAACGCAGGAGCGGGCTCGGACGGCGGCTCACCGAGGCGTGCGTCGAAGCGTTGCGGGCGCGCGGCTGCACGCACGCCGTGCTGAACGCCGCGCCCTCGGCCCGCGGCATCTACGAGCGGCTCGGCTTTCAACCGAGCAACGAGATGCGGCTCACGTTCTGAGCCGCATCTGAAGCAACCCGGTGCTCGCCTGCCGCGGTGGTGACGTCGCGATCGGCGCGCGTCGGCCTCAAGGCGTCGCGATCGGCTCGAAGCGCCGGAAGTGGACGGTGCCGAGCGGCTGCTGAAAGCCGCGCTCGTTGATGAACACGGCGCCCTCGAACAGCCCAACCAGGCCGTCTTCGGAGCGGCGCACCACGATCGACGTGAGGGGATTGTAGGAGTGGGAGCACTGGGAGCCGGGCTCGCAGGTGCACACCTGGCTGGCGCACAGCCCCACCTTCGCGCAATCGACGGGCGCCGGATTCGCTCCCATGTAGCACCTCCCTTCGTCATCGCTCGAGTAGCCACCGTCGGTAACACACGACTCGCTCGTCTGGAGAGAACACCAAGACTCGTACACTTCAGTCGGCAAGTAGGAGAGCTCGAGCTTGCCGTCGACGAGCTCGCCATCCTCAAAGTCTTGGAATGATATGGCGTCGACCTCGCGCGGTCCCAGTCCCGCAAGCTCGGCGTCGCGAAACGCGAGCCCGCGACTCATCCTGTACGGGAAACCTTCGACCGGCGGCCGGAGCGATCCGTCATCCACGAACAGGCTCTCTGGAGCCCCCTGCGGGTAACCAACGTCCGGATCGGTCGCTGGCGCGGGCGGCTCGGCGTCGCCGAACGTGATCGTCGCATCCCTCTCGCCGTTGGGCTCCTCGATCCGGAGCCAGATATGTGTGGAGCCCGACGGCAGGCGATACGGCGGCGGGTTCAGCTCGGCGCTGCTCGAGAGCGCGAACGGATCCTCCGCCTCGCCGAGCCAAACGCCCGAGAGCTCGCTGATGTGCTGCGCGACGGGTGGGCCAGGGTCCGGCTCGGGCGGCGCTGGGCTCGACGGTTGCGTGGTGTAGCCGAGATCGTGCAGCGGGTAATCTTCGCAGGCCGCGAGCAGCAGCGCGGCGGAGAGCCCGCAGGCGTGAAAGATGGCGTGTCGTGTTCTCATGCCGAGTGAGTGCCTTCACTGCGCGCGATTCGACGTGCGCTCGCGCATTTGTTCCACGAGCAGCTCTTGCCCGGCGCAGCTCTCGCGCAAGCTGAGCGCATAGGCGGAGTCCGGCGCGCGTGCGAGCACGCGCGCTGCGAGCGCGGCCGCTCGGGCGCTGTCCCCGGTCTTGCACAGGGCGAGCGCGCGGGTGACGTCGCGCTCCTCCGAGAGGATCGCTGCCGGCACGCGCGCGTCGAGCTCGTCGAGCGCGGCCAGGGCGCGCGCGGGTTCGGACGCGCTCAGAAACAGCTGCGCCTTGCGCAGTTGCTCGAGGGCGATCCGCAGGGTGTCGTTGCTCTGCGCGTCGCTCGCCAGCGCGCGCGTGGCGCGCGGTCGCGTGGCGCGCGGCGGCTGGGCGTGGGCACGCGACGGCGCAGAGCCCGACGCTGTCGCTTCGCGCGTGTCGAGCGCCGCCACGCTGACGTCGATGGCGGGGGACGCGACCGCGTGATCGGGTCTCGCGACAGGCGTGGCGCCGCGAGCGGAATCGACGGCGGGGGGCGGCTCCGGGCTCGCCACGACCGCTGGCCCCGAGGCGCTGGCGGGCTCCGACGCGCGCTCGGCACGCCACTCGGGCGAGCGACCCCACACGAAGCCGATCGCGACGCCGACCGTCACCAGGCCGAGCTTCGAGCCGGCGCGGGCCCAGCCGGAGCGCAGCCAGCTGGCGCGCGTGCCCGCCACGGCGCCGGTGACGCCGGCCCCGAGCGCTTCGCGCAGCGCGTGCTCCACCTGCGCGCGCACCAGCGGCTCGGGACCGGCAGCGCTCGCCGCGAGCTCGAGCACGCGCTCGAGCGCGCTGTCGGCCGCCCCCTCGTCACCCGCGCGCTCGGCGCGCAGCAGCGCGTTCAACGCACTCGGCTCGTGCTCGGCACTCATGGTGACTCCCCTCGACGCTCGCACAGCCAGCGCCGGAAGCCGCGCCGCAGATCGCGCACGCGGTGGTAGACCGCGCTGGGCTCGATCCCGAGCAGCTCGCCGCACTCGGCCGCGCTCAGGTCTTCGATGAGCTGGCTGATGAACAGCACCCGGCGCGGCTCGTCCAGCGTCTCCAGAAACTCCTGCACGAGCGCCAGCGCCTCGCGCCCCTCGTGCAGACGATCGGGGCCTGGACCCCGATCGGCGATCTCGTCCGGTAGCTCGTCGGCGGCGCGCCGGCGCTGGCGGCGCTTCTGATTGCGCGCGGTGTTCAGCGCGATCGAAAACAGCCAGGTGCGATGACTCGATCGCCCCTCGAACGCGCTCAGGCGCCGGTGCACGGCGAGCCAGACCTCCTGCACGGCGTCGGGCAAGGCCGCCGTCGGCACGCCCAGGTGCCGCAAGCTGCGAAACGTGAAGTCAAAGTGTTCATGATACAGCTGGGCAAACGCCGTCGGTTCCGCCGATCCCGGGGGCGAGCGCGTCACCGATTCGGAGGAGGGGCGTGCCAACCCCCCTATGTGGCCGCAGCGAGGCCGATTCGACGTGGGCAAGAGCGGGGTGGCGCGATTTTCTCTCGGCCGCGCGGTCTGAGCCTCCGAGATTCAGACTACGGCAGGAGCTGAACCCGAACCCCGAGGCCGGCCCGGAAAGCCAACGCAGGGACGCGATGGACCTCGGCCTCGTCGACCCGATACTCGCCGCGGATCAGCGGAACCAGCAGCGCGGCGTCCGCCGTGACCGCGACGGCAGCCACGATCTGCGACGAGAGCTCCAGGCTGGCGTTCGGCGTGACCCACGGATCGCGCGCCGAGCTCGGCTGCTCGAGACCGCTGGACGAAGCCCGGAGCTGGCCGAGCTCCAGACCGAGGCACGTGCGCAGCCCCGGGACCCAGCGGCGGCAGCCCTGCGCCCCCGCGGTGAGGAGACCCAGCGCGATCGCCTGTCCGGGCGCGACGCGGGTCTCCACTTCGGGAAACCACACACCCTGCAGGGCGGCGGTCCACGACCCGAGCTGGACCTCGCCGCCGAGCGCGACACCGAGCGCCGCCGCGCCGAGGGTCGTCGGATCGAGCACGCCGCGCGCGCCGAGCGCCCATCCGGCAGGCTCGCTCGGCGGGGGCTGACTCGGCGGGGGCTGACGGGTGGCCGCTCGAGCAGGCGGCGCCGGCTCGGACGCGGACGGCTGCGCGCGGTCGCTCGGCGCCGGGTCGGCGTCGCTCCACCCGGCGGCGGCATCTTCGTCCGCACGATGCGCGAGCACGATCGCGACCGCCGCGGCCTGCGCCAGGTCGGCACAACGCGGGCTCTCGACGCGACGTCGGCTCACCCCCGACGGGCGCACGAACTCCAGCTCGAGCAGCCAGGTCGCGCCGCGCGACGACACGCGAGCGCGCACGCCGTCGAAGCGACGCCAATCCACGACGTCGTCGCGCGCCAGCGCGTCGACGAGCGCGAGCACCTGCTCGCGCTCGGGACAGCCCGGCGGAGCCTGCCACTCGAGCGCCGGCGCCGCCGGCG
>Ga0315910_10004311_pt1 | contig 11918 bp, 8 predicted proteins | sample EdamamesoilMG_FD_204470 | JGI IMG/M metagenome (GOLD analysis project Ga0315910, IMG submission 204470) | Garden soil microbial communities collected in Santa Monica, California, United States - Edamame soil | ecosystem: Environmental > Terrestrial > Soil > Garden | place: USA: California... | reverse complement strand
GATGCTTTGGCAGAACCACCGCCTACTTCTGACGGATTGAGTCCGAGAAGCTTAGTGCTGAGCTGCTTGAGCTCCTCGAGATCAAACAGTGTCTCGAGCTTGGAACAGAGGCGATCAAGCTCCATACGATTTCCTAGAAATTGTGTTTGAATGCGGGGTGTTGAAAATTCCGAGTCCCGGGATGGCTTAACAGTGTGCGCGCCGCAAGGCCACCGACGCTTGAAAAAGCTGCACCAACAGCTTTGCCACAAAATAACAAAATCCGCAGAACGGCCAGACGACCCGCACGCTGATACCCGAATTGCCAGTTTCTGGGTCGTTGGACGTAGTTATGGGGACAATTGCCGACCTCTGAGACAATCGCCCTGAAGCAGGAGAAGAATAAATGAGCGACAAGCGGTGTGCGATGCGGCGGTCCTCGATCGGTGCTTTGTCCGTGGCTGGGCTGCTCTTCAGTGGCAGCTGCTGCCCGAACGCGCACCAGACGGCAGCGCCACCCGCTCCTCCGCCAGCCCCGTGCCCTGCCCCTGCCGCGCCTCCGCCACCCCCGCCACCTCCGCCAAAGTGCGAGGCCTTGCAGGAGAAGTGTGAGGCGTCCGTGGACACGCAATTGGCGATTGGTGATAACAAAGCGTCACTCCAGCCACCCGTCGGTTGGAACTATGCCAAGGAGGAGCAGCAGTCCGTCGCAGTCTCACCAGACGGCGAGGCCTGGCTCGCTTACGCCGCAGTTGCCTCCGAAGATCGGCAAGTAGTGCTCGCAAGCGTGGAACACCTGATCGGGCGTCTGAACGTCACCAACGTGCGCATCAACTTTCTCAAAGACAGGTTGAAGAAGCCCCAGCACAAGCTCCAGCACGGGGGAGTCGAAACCAGACTCTGGGAGGTAGACAAGAAATCGCAATTCGGGACAGAGCCGACGCTCGACGGCACCAAAGGGGGTACCCTGCTGGTTGCAGTGGTCCCGCTCACCTCCGACAGCGTTCTGGTGGGGACGGCATTCGTTACCACTCCAAAAGGCGATACGTATGCACCGGTCGTGATGAAGAGCGTGCAGTCCCTGGCGCCACTCGGCACAGCTGCGAGCACCGGTTCGTCGGACCCCACCACCCCCGACGCCGGCCCGCCCGGAGCAGGCCAGTAGCGTCGTGACCGAAGACGCAGGACGACTTCCAGAGGGTGAGCTCGTAGAGCAGCGCTGGGAGGTGCAGCACCTTCTGGGCATGGGCGAGCTCGCCGAGGTCTACGAGGTTGCCGACCGCAGAACCGGCGGCAACGCCGTGCTGAAGCTGTTCGCGCCACAGTATTTGATGGCGCCGGCGGCTTGGGCTGCTTACCAAGACTACGCCGAGCGCATTCGCGCTCTGAGCCTGCCGGCGCTCGTAAACCCGTTCGCCTTCGGTATACACCCAGCGAGTGCGGCCCCGTTCTCCGTCGCCGAACGCGTCGGGCTGCCCGCCCTCGATCAACTGGTCGCCACCGTGGGCACGTTGCTCCCGGCGCAGTTTGCGCGGATCCTGCGCGAGCTCGGGCAGCTCCTGGACACCATGCACCGAGCGGGCATCGTGCATCGCAACCTGAAACCATCGAACCTATTTTGCGGCCTGCAGGGTTCGAAGGGCTTGCAGATCAGCGACACCACCGTGTCGGCCCTGCGTCGGGAGCTGGCCCCGTTTCCCGGCTGGGGTGCCACGCCTGGTTGGGTAGCACCCGAAGCGCTCGATCCTCGCGCCCCGGAAACCGTGGCGATGGACGTGTACGCGGTGGGCTTGCTTGCCTTCTTCGCCCTCACCGATCGCAACCCATTCCTCTCACTGCAGACGTTCGAACCCCAACAGTTCCAGCGCGAGCTCTTCGAGCCGCTACCTCCGATGAGCGAGCGGGCTCGGGAGCTTGGCACCCGCTTGGACGCGAAGCTCGACCGTTGGTTCGAACGCGCGCTCGCCCTCGATCCGAGCGCGCGCTTCCCTTCGGTGCTTGCGATGGCGAGCGAGCTCGCCGAGCTGACGCTGTCTGCGCCCGGCTTCGGCAGTACGGTGGCGCTGGCGCCGAATTGGTCCGCCGCGCCAGGGGAGCCCATCGCCGCGCTCACGCCATCGATTCGCGCGCCGGCCTTCTCGGCAGATCCAGGAGTGGCCTCGGCCAGCGTGCAGCCGCTCTTGTTCAGCGAACAACTGCCTCGACCGATCCAGGCTGCACCGGTCAGCGTCGCCGAGTTGCCACCGGTAACCGCGAGTCCCGCGCCGCCGCCCCGGCTAGTCGTGCCGGCGCAACGCCCACCTTACAACGCAAAAGCGGTGCTCTTGGCAGCCGCCGGCACTGGCGTCATCGCCGTGATCGCCGCCGTCATCGTCACCGTCGTGCTGATGCGTGAGCGTGAGGCGGCGCGCGCCAGCGAGCCGCCGGTGCCCGCGAGCGCGCCCGAGTTCGCGGCCCCCGCACCCGAGGCCCCCTCCGCCGCGGCGGCTCCCGAAGTAGCGCCGCCGCCCAGCTTGGCGGCGGCGAGTGCGTCCAGCGCTCCCGAACCTGCGCCGGAGCCAGACCCGGGCCGCGTCAAGTTCGAGTGTACACCCGAGCCGTGCAGCTCGCTCCACTGCGACGGGCAAGAGTACTCCGAGTTGACGACGTTCATCGAGCTGCCTCCCGGCACGCATCGCTGCATTGGCAGCGCAGACGGTTATCTCCCATTCATCACCAGCTTCGAGCTCGCGTCGAAACAAGAGCTCGTGCAAGCGCTCGCGCTGAAGAAAAAGGGCAAGCCGCCAGCGGCGCGCCCCAAGCCCGCAGCCGCCGCGGCGCCCGCAGCGAAGCCTGCCGCGGGCTCGCCCTGCGGAACCTTCATCAACCCCTGCAAATGACCGGTGCCTTGCTGCCGAAACACCAGTGCCGTGCTCACTGCGGGTGACTCGGGCATAGGCTGCGCGGCAAGCATGCTCTATGCTCAGCCGCCTCGAGTCGAGAGGTTTTTTGGGGGGTTTGGCATGGCAACAGAGCTACGACACATGAAGACGGAAATCGTGGACGGCGTGCTGCTGGTCGTGCATGGACGCGAGGCGCCGCTGGACGACGAGTGGGACGAGTACCTGGGCCAGGTGAAGCTGGTGGTGGCTACCGGACGTCCCCGCGCCATAGCAGTCACCGAGGGTGGAGCACCGACCCTGAGTCAGCGCAGCCAGTTGAACCAAATTCTACGCGGCACGGACGCGATCGGTGCCGTGGTGTCCGACTCCGCCTTCGTGCGCGGCATCGTCACCGCGCTCAGTTGGTTCAACCGAGGAGTGCGCAGTTTTGCACCCGAGGAGTTCGAGTTCGCGTGTGAGCACCTGGGGCTTTCGGTGCCACAGATCCGGCACCTCGGCGCTCGCTTGAATGTCCTCCGCGACTCTCTCGGGTTGCCCCCCTTCACTCGCAATGTCAGCGAGGCACCAAGAAGCCGCGTTTAGTTCCGGACGCGAGTCCTGGAGACAGGATACTAGGGGACGCGAGTCCTGAGACTGTCGACCGCGTGAACTGGCGCCAGGTCGCCGGACATGAGGTGTGCAATGGCACCGTACACGAGCCGCTGGCTGTCGACGGGACCCTTGCCCCGGAAGGCTTCGGAGGTGACTACAATCGTGTAGTGGCCACCCTGACCGGTCACCTCTACCACGGCGTCGGTCAGCTTTTCTTTGATGGAATGAGCAATGGCCTCGGTGACCGAGCCCTGAAAGTTCGTGGGGTGATGACTCATGGTCGACTTTTTGTAAACTACAACCATGGCGACGTGCAAGGTCTGTGGAGAAGAAGTCGAAGAGCTGCTGAGCGTGAGCGTCGGGGGCAAACGCAAGAAAATGTGCGAAGACTGCGCCGACGAAGCGCGCGAGGCCGACGAGATTGCCGAAGCGAGCGAGAGCGTCGTGCAGAACATGATGGGCTATAAAGGCAAGCGTTGACGCTGCCCTCGGTCGCTCGCGGGGTGAGCCGATGGGTCCGGGGCCGATAGCGGCGCTCGAAATACGCCGTCGCCGTCCACATCGAGGAACAGCGGGTTGGTGATGGCAAAGGGCTTACCCTTCACGCCGGGGTAACGCTCGCCGAGGTCCTTGTCTCCGCGCGCGATCACGACCAACCACGCGTCGGAAGCGATTGAGAGCCTGGTGCTCCAGAGCAGTCGATTCGGGGCACGCCGCGCCCGCGCCAAGCTGCTGTTGGCTCGCTGCACTCCGTTCACCCAGACTTCCGCGTGCGAGATGCTGACCCAGGGTGCTGCGCGAGCGAGGATCGACAGCTCGACGCGTCCATCCTTGAGTGTCAGCTCGTCACCAGGTTCGGCGCCAGCTTCCGTTCGCACCTCCAGAAAGATACCGTTCGAGATCTGTGCCCGACCATACAAGAGGGCGTGAGCGACCTCGACGCCCTCGAGCCGTGACAGATCCTCGGTCACCACCCGCACGTAGGTCCGAGGAAATCCGACCCATTGGTGCACCAAGCTGTGGGAATCCGAATTTCCGACGGCTGTGTAGCGGTAGCCGAGGTTGAGCAGTGCGAACCAATCGGCCAAGTTGCGCTCGATGGCGGGCTCGTCCCCCAGCTCGAACCCGTTCACTACTTCGAGCGTGTCGAAGTCGAACGAAAAGCCTGGGGCCGGGTCGAGCAAGGCAGAGCCGACCCTGCTGTCGAGCCCGGTCTGCCCCCCCGCGGCGCGCACGCCGGCGACCGTTTGTTCGTGTCCTGCCGCGTCCACTTCTCCGACGGCGCTCAAGCTCGCAGCGACCTTCAGGCTGGCGAAGTAGGCGATGGGCTCCATGCGGGGATGGTTGATCTGGATGATCGACTGGGGAGATGCGGCGCGAATCGCGTCGAAGATCACTCCGGGGTCGACGCCTTCGAAGGGCGGCGCAGGCTGCTCGGGCGCGTAAGGAAACGCGATGAAATGCCCCCAGCGACCGGTCGTGACCTCGACACCCGGAGTGGCGCCGAGTCGATCCACCAACCCTGTAGCGCTGAGCGCCGGACCGTAGTCGGTCACGTGATTGTGGTCCGTAGCCACCGCAAACTCGACCCCCTCCGCGCTGAGCGAGATCACCCGGTCGGGAAGCGGTATCGTGGAGTCGAAGCTCGGCACGGCGTGCACGTGAAAGTCGCACGCCACCCAGCCGGGCGTATCGAGCTCATGCTTCAAGATCGCGCGCACGCTCGCGCCGGTAGTTCTGGCGACCTCGATCGACTTTTCGAAGACCGAATACTCGAAGCCCCGCGTCACGATCGCGCGATACTTCCCCGGGGGTAGCTGGATCTCGCCCGCGCCTGAACCGGAGTAGACCACGTTCCGGACACCGTCGGCGCGCTCCCAGGCGCCGAAGTCGGGGTTCTTGGTGCCCTCGATCCCGCGCAGCGTCAGCCGCCCCGGCATCAGACTGCCCGAAGCGTCGCGGATCGTGTAGCTCAGGCTGCTCGCGAGCGGTGCGAGCAGACGGATCTCCTGCGTGGCGCCGGGCACGACCTCGACTGTTTCTTGGTCGATCCCGCCCGCGGTCTCGGACACCACCGTGTAACGTCCGACCGGCAACGTCAGCTCGAAGCTGCCCTGCTCCGAGGTCTGCACCTGAGTCAGGGGTTTTCCATCCGCCAGCTGCGCTACGACGATGCCGCGAGCCGGGGCCGGCTGCACGCTGCCCCGCACACTGCCCACACGTTTGCCCTCAAGCTGGAATGCGTGCTTCGAGACTTCACCCAGTCCGAGCGCGCTCACGATCAGACTGCGGCGATACACGAGCCGGGCTCCAGGCGCCAACGACTCGGGGGCAGCGAGGGCCAGGGCTCCCACGGGCCCCACCCGGTCGAACAGGAACTCGACGTCCTCGGAACCCTGTTCGAAGACGAGCGCGTAGCTCACTTCAGAACCCTCTTTGCCGATCCAGGCCACGTCGGCGTGCATCGGTTCGGTGACGAGGCCCAGCCGGGGCGCAAATGTCGCGCGTCCCGGCCACTCGACGCGATCCCCCAACCTGACGGGCTCGCTGGTCCACCTGCCTTGGTTCTCGACCACCGTTTCCAGCTGCACCCGGGGAACTTGGGGATCGAGCGCTAGCCGGGTCGTGACTTCGAAGCTCCCGCCCCGTTGCACCAGCACCACCTGGAGACGCCCTCCGACGATCTCCTGAAAAATCATCGAGGTCTTCAAAGGCACGAGCTTGCCACCCAGCTCCAGTACGACGCGCAGCTGTTGCAACTGGTCGGCCCGAAAATCCTGCGAAACCAGGTCGAGCAGCGTGCCGCGACGGAGCTCGCTTTCGGCGCTGTCTGCCCGTGCGCCGATGCTGAGCCGGAGCAGTTTGGACTCGAGCAAGAAGTCACCTCCGCCTGCCACTACGGTCGCAGACCCCACCACGAGCGCCCGATCCAGCAGTGACAGCTTCGCCCCGCCCGCCGTGACGGGAAACAGGTCGCCCGGGCTGGGCTTCGAGACCAAGTGCGCCCAACCGAACGCGCCCACCACCAGAGCCAAAGATCCGACCCAGATCGGTCGTCGGCGGTTCATCGCCCAGCCTATGCAGTGCCTTGGTTTCAACGAAAGTCGAATCAGCTTGCCGCGCGGTACGCCTTTCTACCAGCCTTTCCACCGCTGAGAGCGCGGCCGATAGTCCAAAGGCCATGAACACGGTGATCGAAGGTTGGTTCCGCGGGCATGCAGACGTAGACACGAGACAGGTTCCGCAGTCGACTCGCAACGCCGCCGACAGCGACGCCACGTCATACGGGGCGGGGAACGCATGGAAGTTTCCGGGTTGCGGCGCGCCGCGCGGGAGCAGTCGTCGCCCTGAAATTTCCTAGGCGCCGAACGACTTGTATGGTTGATTCGGCGCTGCCCAGGGAAGGCTTTAGTCCGTCATGGACGATGTTCGGGCACCAATCGCTGCGGAGGCTTAGGTCCCTGGTGCTTCGTGGCGATGTCAGGACGAGGAGACAATGAGAAGACTAGCGACCCTTGGCTTGATGGCGAGCGCCATCATCTACGTATCACCTGCTGCTGCCCAGGACGGACCCGACGACGAAATCAGCGTGGAGTTCTACGGCACGTTGCTCCCGTTCTTCGAGAACGTCAGGGCAACTGGAGCGACCAGCCCGCTCAACTTCAACTCGCGATCGGAAATTGCGCCTAACGGCGTACACAGCGGCGTCGACCACGAAGCGCGCTTTCGTATGACGTCGGGAACGTCCAACATCGGCTTTCGGGGCCACTTCCCCATCGCGGGGGATACCTTGAAACTCATCTGGCAGGTCGAAAGCCCGACGCCCATCGACGGCGAAGGCCCCAGCAACTGGGCGGCGCGAAACAGCCACGTCGGCTTCTCCGGATTTTGGGGCTCGTTGGTTTACGGCAACTGGGACACACCCATGCGCTGGGCAAGCGTCACCAGCGTCAACCCGATCAAAGGCGGGTACACAGGCGATCTCACGGCCATCATCGGCACGCCGGGTCACTCGGTTCCGGCCTGGAATGCCGATCAACTCTATCGAGCCGCGTACCAAATCCCTGACAACCCCGTGGGGTTCTTCCGCCATGAGGCGAACACCGTCCAGTACTGGAGTCCAACCGTTGCAGGCTTCTCCCTCCGGCTGATGTACGGTGCCAACGAGCACCGGGTGGCGGCACGCGGGGTGGAAGAACAGGCGTTGGACCCTTACGTCATGTCGGGGTCGCTGGGCTTCGACTGGGAATGGTTGCGGATCAGGTACGCCGCCGAACTTCACAAAGACTTCTTCGGGACCACAGTCGTCGGTGGCGCGGGGCCCGACTTCGACCAAATTGGCGACCCAGCCGCCCCTCAATACCAACCCCGAAGCTCCACGGACGTCGGTCATTTGGGCCTGGTTGCTATCCGGATCAACCGCGACACCGACTACGAGACCCGGCTCGTCGGAGTCGGTGACTACCGGAGCTACCACACTGAGGTCGCCTCCAACGCCGTGGGCCTCATCAACGAATTCTCCCGACCCGCCGTATACGCATTGGCACAGCAGTCGTTCGGCAACCACGACATTTGGCTGTCCTTCGGTCGATCGTTCGAGGGTAGCTGCGCGATCAGTGGCGGTCAGGAATGCACGACCGAAGGTCTCGGCGCCATGTACCCTTCGGCGGGGTATATGTACACCTTCCTGGAGTCCGCGAGCATCTATGCTCTCGGCTACTACGTCATCAACGACATCTCGGCGCGCTACACTTCGTTCCCCCAGTTGGAGGCGGAAACGACCACGGTCGACGGCCTCCCGAACCGAGGTGCTGTGTCGGCAGGTTCCGATACCTTCGGTTTTGGCGTCGGCTTCGTGTACTCGTTCAATGCGAAGCTGCTGGGTGGGGACGGCGGAGAGCCAGCCAAAAAGGCCGCAGCCCCCGCGGCCCCCGTAGAGAAACCAGCCGCTCCGCCGCCAGAGGAGGAAGAGGAAGAAGCTCCCGCTGCGCCCAAAGCAGAAACCCCAGCGGAGGAACCCGAGGGCGCGCCGGAAAACGTCGAGCTCCAAGAAGAGCCCGAAGGCGAAGCCCCGGCACCGTAACGGGCTTCGAGGCAGCGGGGTCTGAGGCAGGCCCCGCGCCGCCAGGTCAAGTCAGGGCAGGATCTCGACCGTCGGTGGCTCGCCGAAGTCGTTGTAGAGTCGGTTCAGGAACGTGGCGTCCGCCGCGCCGTCGAACGCCACCACGCGGTAGAGGGACTTGTAGGGCTGGTTGGGCACGATCTCGAAGCGTCCCCCCGATAATTGTGTGCATGCCGAGAACGACCAGTACGGATTGGTGGGATGGATCCGGAGCCCCTGGGGGTGGCGGAAGTTGGTCGGGTGATCGAAGGCGGCGTAACCGGCGGGCGCGCCGTCGACAGTGCCGTACTGCGCAACCCATTTGGCGCGCTGCCCGTCACCGTTCGATCGCGTGTGACCCTCGGACGTGAGGTAGCTCACCTGGCTCGCGTCCGTCCATTGCTCGGAGCCACGGAATCCGAAGCCTCCGTAGTGATACGTCTCGAGCACCAGCTCGGACTCGCTCGCGGTGTTCTGAGTAGAAGCGATATCGTAGACGAAATACGGCTGCTGCGCATCGTCGTGCGTCTTGTAGACCGTGACGATCCAAGTCTCGTTCAGCGCCGCCACACTCGGGTTCACGGTGATGTCGCTGTGCACCAGGCTCGCGATCAGGCCTCCGGTGACCGGGCCATTCCAGATGCCGTCCATCGACTTGAGATCGACCCGGCCCGTCTTGTCGTAGCCGTTCCAAAAATCGACCTTGTGCTGATTGAACGTGGTGAGTGTCCACGCCGACCAGATCCCATGCATGTGCGGGTGATCGGTCTGATAGTCGTCGGCAACGTTCTTCCCACTCGGGGTCCACACGGGGAAGATATAGCCGGCGCGCACATCCTGCTGCTGGGCACCCCGGAAGTTGTCCTCGATGAGGGTCCAGCGAAACACCTTGCTGTCCCCGATCTTCAGGAACAGCTGGTTCCCCGACGCGTCTGCCTCTTGAACAGCGGTCACTCCGGCGGCCTGTGCCGCAGCGAGCTCATTGATGGTGTAGTCCGCTGTGGCGCCGGCAGCGAGCGCCGTGAGAATGAACGAGGCCTTCCCGGTCGCCGAGCTGTACTGCAGCGGGATCTCGACGCCCTGGCTATCGGTGAGTGACAGGGCCTTCCCTGCACCGTCGGGGTAGTCGAAGCTCACGATGGTGTGATCGCGGTCGTACGCGCCGGCGCTCACATGGAGCGTGCCCAGGCGAGCCCCGCCGCCGGTCGTGGCCGTGCTCTGTCCGCCTTCGGTGCTGACGCCACCGACGCCTTCGGTGCTGGTATTGACGGCCGCAGCTCCGCCGTTCCCCCCCGTGGTCGTGGAGGGGCCAGCTGACGTCGTCACCGGCCCCGCCGAAGTTGCGGTGACCACGGCGGTATCGACCACGGGTATGCCCGTGGTCGATGCACCGGCCGACGTATCGACCACGGGGATACCCGTGGCGTTGTTGGTCACGCCTGGACCCGAGGTCGCGGGAGTTCCTGTCGTTCCGTCCTCCACGCAGCGCTGGATGCCCTGCTCGTCCGTGTATGTCTCACACGACGCAGGCTGCGCCGCGGGCGAACAGTGCGCGATCGCGGCCAAGCCGCACAGCACCAACGGGAGCTCAACATACCGATACTTCCAAGCCATCATTTGTTTCCTTCAAGAAGTTCCGCTGACCCCGGCGCCTAACGGGCGGTGCCGTAAGGCCTCACGCACGCGCTGTTCAAGGCAGAAAGCCGTGTTGTACGTCCCAGGCCGAATCTGTTCGAGGGATTTCGGAGTTTATCACCCAAAGCGAGGACCGCAGCTCGCGCGCAGTGCACATCTAGACCAGACCACCAGCTTCGGCGGTCCGCGCGGCTAGCACCGGCGGGTCGAAATTTTTCCACTTGGCTCCACGAACTCTAGTGTGCGAAGGCGACCGAGTGAGGCGCGCCTTCCACCTGCCACCGTCCACGAATTCCCTGCTGGACCGGCGCTGATCAAAGGGGCCCAGCAGGAGCTTCCTTTTGTATGACTTCGCTTGAATTCTGTAGACGCACCGCTCGACTTGGTATCGATTCCTTCACCCCGTTGGCCGTTAGCACAGGCTCGCCACGCCGGAAATTCAGAGCTCTCGTGGCCACTCGGCCGAAGCCGGTAAGGATGCGCAGTTCGCGTCTAGAGAAAGAAACGCAGGCAGGGCGCCCTTTGGGCTTGTCTCTGGATGAGCAGTGCGAGCTCGCGGGCATGATAGTCGCCCCACATGCAGGCCTCGCCACAGGGGACCTTGCGCCCAGGCGGAACGTGATCCCAGCCGTTCGGGCGATGGTAGACGGAGTGCAGCAGCAGCCCTTCGTGCTCGGGATCGGTGGAGAGGTACGGCTCGGCGAACAGAGAGCGCGCGACGCTGAGCCCTGCTTGACGGTAGCGTGCCGCATCGGCTGCGTCACCGCGTGCTTCGAGGTAGGCACCCAGGCGCAGCAGACCTTGCGCCGCGATCGCTGACGCGGAGCTGTCGACGGGTTCGTGATCGTTGAAGGGATCCGCGGGACGCCCCAGGTAGTCTCCCAGCTTTGCTAGGCCAGGCGCGCCAGTGTCCCAATAGACGACGCCGTCCGTGGGCGTTTGCTCGATGAAGAACTCTGCCGTCGCCTGCGCCGTCTCGAGAAAGCGAGCGAGGATGGCTTCGCGATCCCCAAAACCCTGGAACCGGGAGGCGGGCAACGTCGCCAAGAACTCGAGCTGCTCGGCATAGCCGCACAGGATCCACGCTTGCCCGCGGGTCCAGGTCGAAAACGGCGAGTAGCCCTGCTGGCTGCTGGGGCAGCGGTAGGCACCGTCGTTCAGGTTGAAGATCGACTCGTGCGCCACGCGTCCGCGCACGTCGTAGGCGTCGCGGCCGTTGCCGAAATAGACATTGAACCGCGCCGTCGTCTCGGCATGCTGCAGCAGGCGTCGCAAGAGCGAGATCGGGCGGTCGCCTTCCCCCATCAGCACGTGGCCGAGCTGGTAGCTGACGGCGAGCGCACGCATCGATCGGATCGTGTCGGCGAACAGCGAGTGCGGACCGTTGAACGAGTAGACGTAGCCGAGGTCTCCGGGCAGATCGGTCCAGCGCGCCGCTTGCACCGCACCGGTCGCCTTGAGCGCCAGCTCATAGAAGCGCCGCTCCCAAGGATCTTCGGCGATGCGCCCTTCGTTCATCAGACGCAGCAGATTTCCGTAGGTGCTGACGTTGTTGAAACCGTGGTCGTGAACGCCGATGTGGGTCACGTGCGACGCCATCTTCTCGAGCGTCGCTTGCCGCCCAATCCGCAAGAACCGTTCGTCCCGAGTAGCGTCGAACTGCAGAATGGCAGCCCCGAACTGGAACCCTTGCGTCCACTCGGTCCAACCGCGGCTGGTGTATGCGCCTT
>Ga0315910_10004309_pt1 | contig 11921 bp, 10 predicted proteins | sample EdamamesoilMG_FD_204470 | JGI IMG/M metagenome (GOLD analysis project Ga0315910, IMG submission 204470) | Garden soil microbial communities collected in Santa Monica, California, United States - Edamame soil | ecosystem: Environmental > Terrestrial > Soil > Garden | place: USA: California... | reverse complement strand
AACATCGCGGGCGGCATCTCCGCCGCGTTATTGCATCGCGAGCGCACAGGCGAAGCGTTGGAGGTCGATGTGTCGTTGCTAAGCAGTGCTTGGTGGGCAGCCGGGGCCAACCTCGTTCAGGGCATGGAAAAGAATGTGATCTCGCGTTCACCGATGCCGGTTTCGGGTGGCTCCGCAAAGAACCCACTAATGGGCAGCTTCCGCACTTCGGACGGCGGTTGGATTAATCTCTGCATGCCGAGCCCAACCGGCTTGATCCGCGATACGTTCGAACACCTTGGCATCGGCGAAGCAGGCGACGATCCGCGCTTCGGCGATGTACATAAACTCATTCATAACTCGCAAGCCGCGAGTGAATTACTGGTGAAGGCGTTTGCCGCAAAGCCGTTTGCCTATTGGCGCCAGCACTTGAAAACGATGAAGGGTCAATGGGCGCCGTTCCAAAGCCTGCTTGATCTAGCGAGCGACGAGCAAGCGCTCGCCAACGACATGGTTTGCGAAGTGGAAGCGGGCGATGGCGGAGCGCCGTTCAAAGTGGTTCGCGGGCCCGTGCAGTTCAATCACGAGCCGTTGAAAACCACACGCGCACCGCAGGCCTCGGAACACACGGAGTCCTTTTTGCTTGAGATCGGCCTTGAGTGGGAGCGCATAGAACGCTTGAAATCGGCCGGTGCTATCGCCTGACGACAGCCGCTCACTCGATAGGTGAGCGCTCCGGCTCATTGTATATCTTGACAGCGAGTATGCGGCGCAGCCGCTATCCTACGACGAGTCGAAGAATTCGTACGCGTCGAGGAATAGCGAGAATGAATTTGCGCATAACGATACCAACGATAGCGAGCTTTTTGTTCATGCTGTCTGCACCCGCTTTGGCGCAAGCGCCGGCAGCCACGCTTCCTAATCCAAACCATCCCGGCAAGGCAGTGTTCGATCAAACCTGTGCCGCGTGTCATGTGTCGCCTGCCGACGTGCGTACGCCGACAATTAGTGCATTGGCATTGATGACGGCGGCTACGCTCCGTGATGCGATGAATGAGGGCGGCAAGATGGCGCCGATGGCGGCGGGGCTGTCGGATGCGGATAAGGCGCGAGTTGTTGCGTATCTCACCTCGGGCCAATCCGCCGCCGCGGCCAATTGGGCCGATACGATGATGTGCGCGGCCGATAAACGCACAGTGGATGTTGCGAAGCCGGTGGTAACGAACGGCTATAGCGTAGATCGTAATCAAACGCGGAGCCTCACTGCGGCGCAAGCCGGACTCAAAACCGCAGATATGGCGAACCTGGAGATTGCATGGACCATTGGCTTTCCAGGTCAGGGCAGTGGTACCGGTGTATCTGTCATCGGAGACACGGTGTTCGTGACCGGCGGTGGAAAGCTGGCGGCGCTTGATGCTGCGTCCGGCTGCGCGAAGTGGGTTTATGCGGCGAGTTCGCGCAATACACCGACAGTCGGTGAACTTGAAGGGCGCAAGGTTATCGCGCTAGCGAATGGCGGTGACGTGCTGGTGGTCGATGCAAAGACCGGCGAGAAAGTATGGCAGGCCAGCGGTCAGGCGACGGGCAATCCCGGTTCCATTCGCGGCGGTGTCGTTCTCTACAAGGACAAAGTCATCGTGCCCATTTCCGCTTCCGGTGTAGGCGCGGGCGGTCGTGCCACGTTCGAGTGTTGCGTCGGGCACGGCGCGGTCGTTGCGCTGGCGGCGAAGGACGGAACGAAGCTTTGGGAATACCACACGATGGCGAACGCCGAGTACACCGGCAAAGTATCGTCTACCGGTGTGAAGCAACGCGGACCTTCGGGTGCTCCTATCTGGTCGATCCCGCTCATCGACGAGAAGCGCAATCGAGTGATTGTGACCACCGGCGAGAACACATCACATCCAGGCACCGATACATCGGACGCGGTAATTGCAATAGACCTTGATAACGGCAAGCGCGTTTGGAATTTTCAAGCGATGGAAGCGGACGTTTGGAATATGGCATGCGGTGCCAGCAAGGAAAAATCGGGTCCCAATTGCCCATGGAACATCGAAGGTGATCCAGGTACGGGTCGCGATTTCGATTTCGGCGCCGGCGCGATTCTGGCTAAAGGGGCGGGTGGCAAAGATGTGGTGCTCGCGGGTCAAAAATCCGGCGATGTGTGGGCGTTGGACGCGGAGAGCGGTAAGAAGCTTTGGAATATTCGCTACGGCCGGGGCACCGCACTAGGCGGCGTGCACTGGGGCATCGCCACCGACGGGCAGCGAGTGTTCGCGCCGATCAGCGATCCCGATTACGGGAACGAGGGCCTGCGTCCGGGTATGTTTGCGACCGATATCAAAACGGGCAAGGAGGTGTGGGGTTATGACGCCAAACCCAATTGCGAAGGCGAGCGTGGCACGTTAGTGGTGGGCTGCTCGAATAAATATGGATTCTCCGCGGCACCGTTGGTTGTCGATGGCGCGGTTCTCGCCGCGACCCTCGGTGGAGAAGTGATGATCTTCGACAGTAAAAAAGGCTCTTTGCTAAAGACGCTCGATACGATCGGACCCAAGCAAACGATTAATGGCGTCGCAGGCAAGGGTGGTTCGATCGATGCCCATGCTATCTCTGCGGGCGCCGGCATGGTTTTCATCAATTCGGGTTACGGCATGTTCAATCAAACACCCGGCAATGTGTTGATCGCATACCGGCCGAAGAAGTAGTCCGGCCTACAATGATCTAAGGAACCTCTGATTAATTCGTCACACCGGTCCTTCGGCTAGCTCAGGATAAACTCGGCCGGTGTCCATCTGTTTGATACGTATGGATTCCGACCTTCGTCGGAATGACGAAACGTGGATAAATCAGACTTCCTAAGCTGCTTTTGTCGATGGCGCCTTTGACCGTTTAGTGTCGAAGCGGGCTTTGGCTTTCAACACGTCGACCATGTTCTGCGCCACCCAGCGTTCGAGTTGACGCACAGGCGGCGATAGCGATTCGCCGAGCTTCGACAAGGAGTATTCGACGCGCGGCGGCACCTGGTTGAAATCGCGCCGCTCCACCAAGCCGTGGCGTTCCAGTTTTCGCAACGTCTGAATCAACATCTTTTCCGACACGCCGCCAATCTCGCGGCGCAACTCCGCGGTGCGATGTGGTTTGGCTTGCAGGCGAAATATCACCAGTAGCGCCCACTTTTCTGCGAGCAGTTCGAGCACGCTCCGCGACGGGCACGCGGCATTGCAGATGTCGGGTTGCGGGTTGGGCATATCGTTCTCTCAATTCGCGCTTAATGGTCGCCATACTTACCAATAGGTAAGTACTTTTCTATCGGTGAGTATGCGACTACATTTCCGAGCACGCAATCGGTGGCGTTCGCCTGGTTGCAGGATTGCTCACGTAAACCTCATCGAGGAATTGTCATGAAGCTGTATTACGCGCCCGGTGCTTGCTCCTTGTCGCCGCACATTGCATTGCTAGAAGCCGGTCTGCCGGTGCAGTTGGTAAAAGTGGATAACGGCAATAAGACTTTCGAAGGCGGCGGTGATTTCTGGAAAGTAAACGGCAAGGGTTATGTGCCTGCATTGGAATTGCCGAACGGTCAGGTGCTCACCGAAGGACCGGCTATCGTGCAATACATCGCCGATCAAAATCCCGACGCGCGTTTGGCGCCAAAAGCAGGCACGCTCGAGCGTTATCGTCTGCAAGAGTGGCTAAATTTCATCACCTCGGAGATTCACAAGAATTTCTCGCCGCTCTTCAATAAGACGGCGGCGCCTGAATGGAAGGCGGGTGCGACCGCAAATCTCACAAAACGTTTCGATTGGCTGGCAACGCAATTGGAAGGCAAGAGTTACTTAACCGGTGATCAATTCACGGTTGCCGACGGATATTTATTCACCGTGTTGAGTTGGACAAAGCACGTCGGCATCGATCTCAATAAGTGGCCGTCATTGCTTGCGTTTCAGGCGCGCGTCGCCTCGCGGCCGAAGGTGCAGGAAGCGCTGAAGGCGGAAGGGCTGTTGAAATAGCCGCATCGGGACAATGGCCGACAACATGCGTCTTTGTCCGATCCTCTCTCCCCTTGTGACCGCCATGGATGGCGGAAATGCCGGAAATGCAGGAGCGATTTTCGGCGGGGAGAGAGTTAGAGAGAGGGGTCGAGCGCAGCGCAGGAATTTCACCCTCTCCCCAACCCTCCCCCCTCAAGAGGGAGGGAGCAGATTTTAAACCGCCTTCCGCAGTTCGTAATTAATCCGTGGAAAGTGTACGAAGACATCCGTCGCGCGCGCGTCGATGCGGCGAATGACGTATGCGTCGGGTGTGCACGTTACAAGGCTGCCGGGCGATGGATCGAGACCGTAGTCTGTCGGCAGTACTTCCACCGGATCGCCGACGCGAATGTCGCCCGCATCCTTCGGTTGCTCGATGCTCAGAGGCTTCGAGTTCTGTGCTACGCGAATGGCCTCGCCGCTGTCTAGTTTGGCGAACTCGCCGTGACCGAAATCCGCAATGCGTTGCATCCAAGCGGCGACGTTCTTGAAGGGCTCGATCAACTTCGCCGAGCCGGGCGCGCGTCGCATGAACCACAAGCAGTGATAAATGGAAAAATCCGCGATGCTGAGTTCATCGCCCGCGGCGAAGCGGACGCCGCTGGCCAGCTGTCGGTCGAGGTCACGTAAGAAAGTTTCGGTAGTCGCCAGTGCCTCGGCGGAAGTTATACGTCGCGATGTGCCGTTAGCGCGCATGGCAGTACGGTCCTTCGTTAACGCTTCCAGTTGATCGAGAGCGCCAGCGAACATATGCGCCAGGTTGGCAGGCTTGAACACATGCGACACCGTGACTTGGAAGAAGGCCGTATCCACCCACTGCGCCAGCGCCGTTGCGTTCGCGGCTTGTTTGGCCGGAAACAGGGCGGGTGTGGGCGTTAATTCGTCCAATTTTTTGGCAATCAATGCCGAGTCGCAATAAATATCGGCGCCGATTTGCAAAATGGGGGTCTTTCGATAGCCGCCGGTGAGTGCCACTACGTCGGGTTTAGGCATAATGGTTGGTATGGTCACCGATTTCCATGTCAGCCGCTTGGCGCCGAGAATCAGCCGAATCTTTTCGGAGAACGGCGAAGTGGGGTAGTGATGCAGAATCAGATCGGCCATAGATGTCTCCGGCTTTATCGTTATGAGTGCGGCAATATACCCGCGATCAACATTACGGCGCTGCTTCGTCTATAGATGCAGTTCGTACTTCCGCACACAGAAATTGAGATGGCTTAAAACTACAAATTACTGCTAGCGCTATAAGGAAAAGAATCGCCATGAACCGTGCTACGACTGAAGCGGCTGCCGCCAATCCCGCCCTCACTGTGTTGCTGTGTCTTGCGGTCGCGGTGCTCGAGGGGTTCGATATTCAAGCGATGGGCGTTGCCGCGCCGCGGCTCGCGCCGGAGTTCGGATTAAGTCCGAGCCAAATGGGCTGGCTGTTTTCCATCAGCAATATCGGATTGGTGATTGGCGCTAGTTTCGGCGGCTGGTTCGCGGATCGAGTAGGGCGCAAACCGGTGTTTATCGGCGCCGTTATCGCGTTCGGTGTGTTTACGTTCGCGACCGCGTATGCCCCCAATTACGATGCGTTGTTTATCGTGCGTTTGTTTGTCGGAATCGGGTTCGGTGCCGCGTTGCCGAATATGGTGGCGGTCGCATCGGAAGTGAGCGCGCCCGAAAAGCGCTCCTTTACCACTGCAGCGGTGTTTTGCGGCATGCCGTTGGGCGGCGGCACGTCCGCACTGATTACCCAGGTGCTACCGGAAGGATCGAGCTGGCGAGTTCTGTTCATCATTGGTGGCGCGTTACCCATTGTGCTGGCGCCGTTGTTATACTTCTTCCTACCCGAGACGCTCGATAAGTCGACGCGGGCTGCGAAGACAGAACAGAGCGGAACTGTTGCCGCGCTCTTCGGCGAAGGACGGGTCGCTCCGACGTTGCTGCTATGGTTGACGTTCTTCCCGACGCTGCTGATCCTGTACTTGATTTTAAATTGGTTGCCGACATTGGTTACCGCGAACGGTCTCGATAAGGCCATCGCTCCGCAAGCTTCGCTGGCATTCAACTTCGCGAGCGTAGTCGGCGCATTGTTCTTCGGAAGTATCGTCGACAAGTTTGGTTCTCGTTGGTCATTGGGACTTGCCTATGCCGCGCTGATCGGCTCGTTGCTTGCGTTGAGCAATGCGCACGACTTGTCGAGCGTGCTGACATGGAGTGCCGCGGCAGGTTTCTGCCTGCTCGGCGCCAACTATGCGCTGTATGGTGTAACGGCGTCCTACTATCCGCAAAACGTGCGCGGTACCGGTTCAGGTGCAAGTGTTGCAATAGGGCGTGTCGGCTCGGTCTTCGGCCCGTTATTGGCCGGAGCGTTGCTGGCTGGCGGCATGAGCGCTGCCGGCGTTGTGAGCTACATGGTTCCTATTGCCGCTGTCGCTGGCATTGCGGTGTTCGCGCTGAGCTTTTTCCCGGCGAACAGCAAAAGCTAAAGATGCAACTTAGTTCTCACCCTCTCCCGCGAGGGGAGAGGGCTAGGGAGTGGGTGTTCTCTATGCCCGAGTTCCCCGACATCACGGTCTATATCGAAGCGTTGGAATCGCGCGTTGTCGGACATCGTCTGGAGCGCATCGAGCTCAAGAATCCGTTTCTGCTCCGCACCGCCGAGCCACCGTTGTCGGAATTTGAAGGCCGAAACGTTAAAGCATTGCGGCGCTTAGGCAAGCGAATCGCGTTTCAATTCGATGGCGATCTTTGGCTTGTACTGCACTTGATGATCGCCGGCCGCCTGCATTGGTATGCAGAGCACAAAGGGAGGATTCGTCCGCCGCTTGCCATCTTTCGGTTCGACAACGGCACATTGACGTTGACGGAAGCGGGCATCAAGCGCCGCGCGTCTATGTATGCGGTCAAAGGGGAGGCCGGTTTAGAAGAGCACAAACGCGGTGGGCTAGAAGTGCTCCAAAGCGACATTGAGAGATTTAGTGAACGTATGCGTGAACGCAACCACACCTTAAAGCGTTCGCTCACCGATCCGACGATCCTTAGCGGCATTGGCAATGCCTACTCCGATGAGATACTTCATCGTGCGAGACTCTCACCGCTGTTGCAAACCAAGCATTTGAACGACGAGCAATTTCAGAATCTATTCGATGCCATCAGGACCACCTTGACCGAATGGACCGAGCGATTGCGTGTCGAGTCTGCTGAGCAGTTTCCCGAAGGCGTAACCGCGTTCAGGGAGGGTATGGCGGTACACGGTCGTTTCGGCAAGCCATGTCCGATATGCGGCACGGCGATTCAGCGCATTCGCTACGTCGAGAACGAGACTAATTATTGCCCGCGCTGCCAGACCGGTGGCAAATTGTTGGCCGATCGAGCGATGTCGCGTTTGCTCAAAGATGATTGGCCAAAAACGATCGACATGCTGGAGGCGGCGAAGCGTCCCTAAGTGATGCTCACGTATCCGCAAAGCGAACTGCGGCTAGTTGTACTTAATGTACTTTAGTTTTCGAAATAGCTCGCGATACGCCTGCCGCATTGCGTGTCTATCCAATGATCCGCTGCCTTCACCGCCGTATCGTTGTTGTTCGAACATTGCGGTAAGGCTGGCCACTTCGTCCCGAATTGATCCGTGACGATGGGTGATTTCCCGTTGGTACTCGAATGTATTCATTTCCACTGGACGCGGCATGCGGTGCAATCGCATTAAGCGCTCCATTGCGGAATAGTATTCTCGGGTAGCAAATGGTTTGTGTGCTTTCGTGGGCGCCAGTAATCCAAGGTGTACATAGTCGTAGCGCGTCCTAGCCCAGAGCCGAGCTTTGCTGCGGTAGAGAAGAATGGCGGCGACAATTAGCAGCAACCACAGAAGCCAATTAAAAATTGTTTTTTTGAAAGGTGTCTTTGGTTGAGGCGCTCCGGAGCTGAATTCAATCCCCAGTTCCTTGCAGACAGCTTTAAAGGCGTCGACCGTCCCATCTAACGTCTGCGAAGCTTTCTTCGATAGGGCCTTGAGCGTTTCAGCCATTTCTGCCGCGCGCTCACGCATAGTCGCCAATGCCCGAATGACTCCGGCCTGCCAGCTCGGCATCCCCGGCCGGTCCGCCGCCGCCCGCATTTCTGCTGCCGTCGGCGACCCCGTTCCTGCACCTAGAGGTTCGGTTGCATCGCCGGCCGCGCCCGGAGAAACCGTGCCGCTGTTTGCAGTGCCCTTAAACGAGCCTCTGGCGACTCCTTCTGTTGGAAAAGTGATTGTGTCTTGATCCGAGTTCTTGCTTGGCTTGGGATCGTTGCCGGGTGCGTCGTTTCGTCGTGAGACCTTGTTGTCGCCGATGGATTCGCCGTCGCGCTTTTCTTTTTGACCGCCTGCCTCGTCGGCACTGTCTAGCGTGACGAAACTCGCTCCCTGTCCGAAGCGCCAATGCAAATAGGGCCAAGTGATTTGCGGCGTCGTCCAATACAATAACGCCGTGAAAATAAGAATTGCTGTGCTAGCGGCAGCGACGGCAACTCCTTGTCCCCTTGACCGGATGGTCCCGATGCCGGCTTGGCGCGCCTCTAGTGCGCGCTGGTTGATTTGCTCGGCAACCAAGGTAAATACCGTCGCACATACGTACGGTACAAGGTAGAACAGCATGGTCCAGTCGGCCCGACTGTGAGTTGCGGCAAAGCTCACCATGGCCGCAGAGACGAGGAGGCCCAAATGCAGATGTCGTCGAGTTGTTGTGACGCAATTGTTCGCGGCTTGTAACATCGCGAGAATGTAGATGCCGGCTCGAGGAATTCCCCACTTCGGTAAGAACACGAACACGGCGGCCAGAGCGCCCGCAATCAAGACCACTCTCTGTATCTTGATGCCGACCGTACCGGCCGATTGCGACTGGGCCGCGCCAACAAATAGCGTTAGGGCAAACACTACGCTCCAGCACAGCACTTCGGTGCCGAAGCTTCCATAGCTAATATCGAGAAACACATTACAGGTAATCGCCAGCGTCAGCGCGGCAAACAAGCCGAAATAGGCGGGTTTGTAGGTCAGCGGCGTGTTCACGGATTGAATCGTTCCACGAGATCATCATGACAACGAATCACTATTGTTTGAGCGCCTAAGTCTTGTAAGGCGCCGACAACCTGAGCGTGGGCCGAATACGCCAAGTCGTTCGCTTGAGCGAGAAACGATAGCCGATCGAAAACGATGGCGAAGACATGCACGCGCCTCGCCTTAAGCAAAGCAATCGCGCGCAAAGTCTCGGCACTGCGCTTTTCGCTCTCCGACATGAAGACGATCATCGTGTCGCCGATTTGGCGCTCGAAAGCCACGTCGTCGAGAACTGCAGCGTACGATGTCGGGCACTGGCAATCTATAACGGCTAAATCATTGAGAATCTGTTGGTAGTAAACGTCACCCGAACTCGAAGAGCGTTGTAACGTTGGCAATGCGCCGCCCGCAAAGCAAATTTGAATGTTCTGCTGGCAGGCAAATCTCGCGATAGACGCAGCGATGCGTACCGCATACTCGAACGTGGCGTGTTTGCCTCGGCCGCAGTTCGACTCCGCTGCTTGATCAAGTGCAATGCAGAGGCTGGCGGAGGCAAGCGGTTCGTATTCCTTGACGATTAGCTCATTGTGCTTGGCGCTGCTCGCCCAATGGATATGTCGCGGGCTATCGCCTCGCCGGTACTCGCGCACCCCGGAAAATTCGGCAGTGCCCGCGCCTTCGGGCAGCAAGTAACCGCCGCGATGGATCTGACTTGGAGAGCCGGCTAAAGGTAGCGACAGAATCATGAACACGTCGGGATAAATCGTGAGCGACTGCACGCCGTCGTTTCGCGATTGATGCGCTTCCGCCAGTCCAAGCGGAAAGCTCGATGCCATCTCGATCGGCCCCAGCTTGTAATAGCCGCGTTTTTCGCAAACTACTGGAATCTCGAAGCGACTCGTGTTGCGGCCGGGCAGATACGAGAGAATTCCCAGCATCGCGCGAGAATTGCCTTTCTCATCGCCATTCGTCGGTGCATCGATGAAAGGAAGCCGATCGAGCAGTTCCACCATGAAGCGCGGCAACCAGCCCCGGTTGTGAACTTCAACACGAAAAGTAATCGTGTCCCCTTCGTCGGCGTAAAGGGGTCCGGTGCGAGTGGCGGCGAGTTGTTTTAGCAGCCAATGCGGCCACAGAACACCGATTGTCAGAGTCGACATCAGTAAGGCGCCAAGAGCCCAGGGTAACGATTGATCCCGGCTGATCGCTCCGATGTATGCGATCACGATCAGTCCGGACAGTATCAGCGGCTTGCGATGCTGCGAACCCCAAGTTGCAACGCCTCGAATACTCATCGGCTATACCGGCGGAGGAACTTGACTCAATATTTCCGTCAAGATGGCGCGCGTGTTGCGTCCCGATGCCACGGCTTGCGGCCGCACAATGAGCCTATGTTCAAGAATGGCGCTTGCCATCGTCTTCACGATATCGGGCGTAACGAATTCTCGTCGGCGCAATAGGGCCATCGCCTGCGATCCGCGAGCCAAAGCCAGCGTTCCGCGCGGGCTAACTCCCAACCGCAGATCGGCGTGTGTACGAGTGGCTGCACCGATGTTCGCTATATACATCGCGATGTCGGGATGAATATGGACGTCTTTAACTTTTTCGCGTGCCGCCAGCAAATCTTCTTCAGACAACACGGGCTCCAACGTATCGATCGGATGCTCACGAAGTTGAGCGTGAATGAGCCCCGCTTCTTGTTCCAGCGTGGGATAACCGACGTGCAGGCGCACAAAGAATCGATCGAGCTGCGCCTCCGGTAACGAATGGGTGCCAGCCATATCGATCGGGTTTTGCGTTGCGATGACGGTAAAGACGCGCGGCAAGGCATAGGTTTTGCCGTCGACGCTGACACGAAATTCCTCCATGCATTCGAGCAACGCCGATTGAGCTCGCGGTGTCGCGCGGTTGATTTCGTCCGCAAGCAAAATGTTCGTAAAAATCGGACCGGGCCGAAATTCGAATTCGGCGGTCTTTTGATTGTAGATCGGTACGCCTGTTACGTCAGACGGCATCAGATCGGGCGTGCATTGCAAGCGCTTCATCCGGACGGACATGGACCGTGCCAATGCGCGCGCGAGCATCGTCTTACCCGTGCCGGGGACGTCTTCGAACAAGATGTGTCCGCTGCACAGCAGCGCCACTGCCGCCAATTCGATGGTGGAACGCTTGCCGATAATTACTTTTTCGACGTTCTCAATGAGCGCTTCGATATTTTTCATTCGCTGTCCATAACTCTTAGTGTTCTTTTATCCCTGCGCGGTTTGTCGACGACGAACCGTGGATGAGCCGCGTCAAGTATCGTTGCAACTCATTGGAATTGAGGCCTGGCGTGATGTCAAGTGTTTGCCACGCAGTGCGGCCAACGCAGACATAGAGACGGTGTTTTGGCTGCGCATGCCATCCATGTGATCCGCATTCCATCGGAGCGAATCTATTTTTCCACGGCGCAGGCCATACGCGAGTTGCAGCAGTACGTTGGCGTTGCGAACAACAAGCCACACGTAAAACGACTGTGCGTAGCGCACGCGGCGCCTTAGCATCATTTTGCACGTCGATTCGTCTTCAACTTAACCGGGTGGTTCGACCTGGCGCCTTTCGGGCAGACATCGACTGCCATACTTCCTGTTGTCTGCCGACTACTGGTAGTGACTTGTGGGATTGAAATTTCCTGACCAACGTGGTGAAGTGGTTTCGCTGTAGCTGATTTCCAGTGCAGCCCGGGCCCGACGTGGCCGGTTAATCCATGACCCGACAGGGTCGAGGCAATACTTTCATGTACCCATTACGTGTTGTTCATGATTTGCGTCCCGCGTTGCCGTGGACGATCTACTCCTTGCCAATTTCCATCGAACACGGCTCACCCCCTGCCGTGCAAGAACGGCGTT
>Ga0315910_10004308_pt1 | contig 11921 bp, 10 predicted proteins | sample EdamamesoilMG_FD_204470 | JGI IMG/M metagenome (GOLD analysis project Ga0315910, IMG submission 204470) | Garden soil microbial communities collected in Santa Monica, California, United States - Edamame soil | ecosystem: Environmental > Terrestrial > Soil > Garden | place: USA: California... | reverse complement strand
TTGCGCGGGCTCGGCCTCTCGGCCGCCGGCACACTCGAGGAGATGGCCGCGCTGCTGCAGCAGATGGCGGTGCTGCAGGCGGTGCCCGAGGCGGCCGATGCCGACGACCCGGACGCGCCGACGACCGCGCGGCTCGCGCAAGCACTGGCCCCCGACGAGACCCAGCTGCTCTACAGCATCGTGCTGCACGGCCGTGCCGAACTCGGCCTCGCGCCCGACGAGTACAGCGCGCTCGTGATGGTGCTGCTGCGCATGCTCGCGTTCCGTCCGGCCGGGCAGGGCGGGCGACCCGAGGTCGTTGCGCCGCCGACGGCGGCACCCGCGTCGAGCCGTCCGGCGGTCGCCGCGGCACCGGCGATGCCGGTGCGGCCCATGGTTGCGGCGGCTCGCCCGGCGGTCGTTGCGCCGGCGCCGGTCGCGCGCGTGGCCGCACCACCGGTGGCCGCGATGGCGGAGCCACCGCCGTGGCTCGACGTGCCCGATGCCGAAGAGGACACGCCGGCACCACCGGTCGTCACGGCGCCGGCCGCCGCGCCGTTCACGCCGACACCGCTCGGCGACCGCTGGACCCGCGTCGCGAAGCACATGGCCGAAACCGGCGCGATCGGCGCACTGGTGCGCGAGCTCGCGATGCAGGCGCAGTGCATCGGCGTCGACGAGGCCGCCGAGCCGATGACCTGGACGGTGCGGGTCGAACGCGAGACGCTGCGCTCGGCGGCGAACTGCGACAAGCTCCAGGCCGCGCTCGCCGACGCGGTCAGGAAGCCGGTCCGGCTCGTCGTCGAGGCGGGTGCGACCGACGACACGCCGGCACGCCGCGACGCCGCCGAGCGCGCACGGCGCCAGGCCGAAGCCGAACAGATCATCCACGACGACCCGCTCGTGCAGGCGCTGATGGCGCAATACAAGACGGCACGCATCGTGCCGGGGTCGGTCAAGCCGCACTGAGACACAAGGAGCCGAACACCATGATGAAGAATCAACTCGCCGGCCTGATGAAGCAGGCCCAGGCGATGCAGGACAACCTGAAGCGCGCGCAGGAGGAACTCGCCAACATCGAGGTCGAGGGCCAGTCGGGCGCCGGGCTCGTCAAGGTGACGATGACCTGCAAGCACGCGGTCCGCCGTGTCGCGATCGACCCGAGCCTGCTCGCCGACGACAAGGACATGCTGGAGGACCTGATTGCCGCCGCATTCAACGACGCGGTGCGGCGCGCCGAGGAGGTCAGCAGCGAGAAGATGGGCAAGCTGACCGCCGGCATGCCGATGCCGCCCGGGATGAAGTTCCCGTTCTGAGCCGGCCTTGGCGAACGAAGCGTCGCTCGAGGCACTCGTCGAGGCGCTGCGCCGGCTGCCCGGCGTCGGCGTCAAGTCGGCGCAGCGCATGGCGTTCCACCTGCTGCAGCACGACCGCAGCGGTGCGGCGCAGCTCGCGCAGGCGCTGCAGTCGGCGGTCGCGAACGTGGGCCATTGCGAACGCTGCCACACCTTCACCGAGACACCGGTCTGCGCGATCTGCCGCGACGGCGGGCGCGACGCGCGCCAGCTCTGCATCGTCGAGACGCCCGCCGACCAGGCCGCGCTCGAGCGCACCGGCAGCTACAAGGGGCTGTACTTCGTGCTGATGGGCCGGGTCAGCCCGCTCGACGGCATCGGCGCGCGCGAGATCGGCGTGCAGCAGCTGCTCGCCCGCGCGGCCGACGGCACGACCGAGGAGGCGATCATCGCGACCAACTTCACCGCCGAGGGCGAGGCCACCGCGCACGTGCTCGCCGAGGCGCTCAAGGCGCGCGGGCTGAAGGTGACCCGGCTGGCGCGCGGCGTGCCGATCGGCAGCGAACTCGAGTACGTCGACCTGGGCACGATCGCCCACGCGCTCGTCGACCGCCGCTGAACCGACGGCCGGCTACTGCTTGACGACCTTGGCCGCCTTGGCCGAGTTGTTCTTCGCGCCCGCCGACTTCGACTTGGCCGGCGGCTTGGCGGGAACGAAGACGACGATGGTCTGCCCGCGCCGGAACACCGTGCCGGCGGCGACGCCGTTCCAGTGCGCGACCTGGCTGGCGCTGACGCGGTAGCGGCGTGCGATCGAGGCGACGCTGTCGCGCTTGCCGGCCTTCAGCGACACCTTGCGCAGTCCGCCGCCTTCCGGCGAGAGCGCCATCGTCGCGTTGTCGGCGATCTCCTCGGAGACGTCGTCCTGGCGATGGTCCTCGCGCGGCACGAGCAGCGTCGAGCCGGCACGCACCAGCATGTTCGGCGGGATGCGGTTGACCTCGCGCAGCTCGGCCTCCGTCATGCCGACCTGCCTGGCGACCTCGGTCGGGCGCAGCGTCTTCGGTGCGACCCAGGCGGTCCAGGTGGCGAGCGGGCCGCCGTGCTGCGTGATCCGGCGCACGAACAGGTTCGCGTTGTCGTAGGGCAGCAGCACCTGCGGCGTGCCGGCGGCGAGGATGACCGGCTTGTTCATCTGCGGATTGAGCGCGCGGAACTCGTCGATCGGCATGTCGGCGAGCCGCGCCGCGAGTGCGACATCGATGTCGCGCTCGATCGCCACGGCGACGAAGTACGGGTGATTCGACAGCGCCGGCAGGCTGAGGCCGAAGTCGGTCGGCCGCGCCACGATGTTCTTGACCGCCTGGAGCTTCGGCACGTAGTACGCCGTCTCGTTGGGCATGCGCAGGCTCGCGTAGTCGGTCGGCTTGCGTTGCTTGCGGTTCTTCGCGATCGCACGCTGCACGCTGCCTTCGCCCCAGTTGTAGGCGGCCAGCGCGAGGTGCCAGTCGCCGAACATGGCGTGCAGCTTCTCGAGGTAGTCGAGCGCGGCGCGGGTGGACGCGAGCACGTCGCGGCGGTCGTCGCGGAAGACGTTCTGCGTCAGGTCGAAGTTGCGGCCGGTCGACGGGATGAACTGCCACATGCCCGACGCACGCGCCGACGACATCGCCTCGGGATTGAAGGCGCTTTCGATGAACGGCAGCAGCGCGAGCTCCATCGGCATGCGGCGCTTGTCGAGTTCCTCGACGATGTGGAACAGGTAGCGGCCGCCGCGCTCGGTCATGCGCTGAACGTAGTCGGGCCGGTCGGCGTACCAGCGTTCGCGGTTGTGGACCTTCGGACCTTCGAGGTCGGGCATCGCGAAGCCGTCGCGGATGCGCTGCCAGAGGTCGCCCTGCGCGGCGCGGTCGTCGAGGTCGAGGCGGACTTCCGGGCGCAGCGGGTCGACGGCCGCCGGTGCCGCGGCCACCGCGCTGGCGGCAGGTTCGGCGGCAGCGATCGCCTCGGGCGCCGGGGTGGACGCGGCCGCGGCGGCGGGCGTGGGGGCGGGCTCCGCGGCAGGCTCGGGCAACGCCGTGGGCCCGGTGGCGCAACCGGCCAGCGCGGCCAGCAGTGCCCATGCGGCGGCGGTTCTCAGCACGCGCCGCGCGGTGGTCGCCGTCATCGGCGCGTCAGCCGCGTGCCGTGCGAGGCGGCGCGGGAGGGGGTCACTAGAATCGCGGCCAGCATGGGGCTTGATATGGCGGAAAGCTCGCGGATTATAGGTTTGACCGAATGGCTGCAGACCCCGCCAGGGCGGTACTTGCTCACGTGGGAACAGCACCACCTCGATGCCGCGGTGGCCGACCTGTTCGGATTTCACGCTTTGCAGCTCGGTCTGCCCGAACTCGATGCGTTGCGGGCCAACCGCATGCCGCACCGCTGGGTCGCCACCGAGGCGGACCGGGCGGCCGCCGGTGCGGCGAAGGCAGACGGTGCCGACCCGCCACGCGCGGCGGTGGCGCTGCGGCTCGACTTCGATGCCTTGCCCTTCGACAGCCAGAGCCTCGACCTGGTCGTGCTGCCGCACACGCTCGAGCTCGCGCGCGATCCGCACCAGACGCTGCGGGAGGTCGAGCGCGTGCTCGTGCCCGAGGGGCGCGTGGTGGTGGTCGGCTTCAACCCGGCGAGCCTGTGGGGCCTGCGCCAGCGCGTCGGCCGCATGCGCCGGGCGTTCGGCCGCCAGCGCGAGCTCTTCCTGCCGAACGCCGGCGAGTTCCTCGGCTACCGGCGGCTGCGCGACTGGCTGCGTCTGCTCAGCTTCGAGGTCGAGGCCGGGCGCTTCGGCTGCTACCGGCCGCCGGTCGCCTCGGAGCAGTGGCTCGCGCGCACCGAGTGGATGGACCACTCGGGCGAACGCTGGTGGCCGGTGTTCGGTGCGGTCTACTTCGTCGTCGCGGTCAAGCGCGTGCGCGGCATGCGGCTGGTCGGGCTGTTGCGCGACCAGCGGCCGGTGCCGAAGACGGCGCCGGCGGTGCTGACCCAGCGCGAGCGAGAGCGGGAACTGGCATGAATGTCGCATCGGCCGGGATCCGGCGGCCCCACGTCACGATCTACACCGACGGCGCCTGCAAGGGCAACCCGGGCCGGGGCGGCTGGGGCGCCTGGCTGCGCACCGGCGACCACGAGAAGGAACTCTTCGGCGGCGAGGCGCTGACGACCAACAATCGCATGGAACTCACGGCCGTGATCGAGGCTCTGGGATCGTTGAAGCGCACCTGCGACGTCACGGTGCACACCGACAGCGAGTACGTTCGCAAGGGCATCACCGAGTGGATCCATGGTTGGCAGCAGCGCGGCTGGAAGACGGCCGACAGGAAGCCGGTGAAGAACGCCGAACTGTGGCAGCGCCTGGATGCGCTGCGCCACCTGCACCACGTCGAGTGGCGCTGGGTCAAGGGCCACTCGGGCGACCCGGGCAACGAACGCGCCGACGCCCTCGCCAACCGCGGTGTGGCATCGGTCACCTGAACGCAGGGCTAAGTGATCGCCGCACTGCGGCGGAGTGCGCCGGGCGTTACATTCGCTAGCGCAGACAGGAACTCGACTTGAAAGCTCTACACACGGTGGTGGCCGGCGTCGGCCTTGCGCTCGTCGCAGGCGGGGCCTGGTGGTTCCAGAACAAGCGTGACACACGCAGCGGCGACGGAGCCGCCGCGGCCGCGGTCGCGCCGTCGCGCGGCGGCGGCGCCGACGCCGGCGTCGCCCCGGTCGAGGTCGGGCGCGTCGAGGCGACGACGATCGCCGACGATGCGCAGGCGGTCGGCTCGGTGCGTGCCCACCAGGGCGTGATGCTGCGGCCCGAGGTCAGCGGGCGCATCTCGAAGATCAACTTCGGTGACGGCCAGCGCGTGCGGCGCGGCCAGCTGCTCGTGCAGCTCGACGACACGCTGCAGGTCGCCCAGCTCCAGCAGGCCCAGGCGCAGGCGAGCATCGCGCGCACCAACCTGCAGCGCAACCGCGAACTGGTCGCGCAGAACTTCGTCAGCGCGAGTGTGGTCGACCAGAGCGCCGCGGCGCTCGAGGTCGCCGAGGCGCAGGTCGCGCTCGCGCAGGCGCAGCTCGCGCGCATGCGCATCGTCGCGCCGTTCGACGGCGTCGCCGGCATCAGCAACATCAACCTCGGCGACTACGTCAAGGACGGCGCCGACCTGGTCAACATCGAGGACACCTCGTCGATGTGGGTCGACTTCCGGCTCGCCGAACGTTTCCTCGCCAGCTTGAAGACCGGCCAGAACGTCGAGGTGCAGCTCGACGCGATGCCGGACCGCAAGTTCTCCGGTCAGGTCGATGCGATCGACGCGCTGCTCGACGCCAACGGCCGCTCGCTGCTGGTGCGTGCCAGGCTGCGCAACCCGGGCGGCGAACTGCGCTCTGGCATGTTCGCGCGCACGCGCGTCGTGTTCTCGACGCGCGCGAACGCGCTCGTCGTGCCGGAGGAGGCGCTCGTGCCGATGGGCGGCAAGCAGTACCTTGTCAAGGTCGTCGACGGTCCGAGCGGCAAGGTGTCGCAGCGCCTGGAGGCGCGCATCGGCCTGCGCCTGCCGGGCAAGGCGGAGATCCTCGAGGGGGTCCGGGCCGGCGACCTCGTCGTCACGGCCGGACAGGCACGCCTGATGCGCGGCGAGGCGATGCCGGTGCGCATCGTCGAGGTCGGCGGCGGGGGCGAACGTGCCCCGACGGGGCCGGGCCGGGTGTCGAGCGCGCCGGTCGCACGCATCTCGACGGCGCCCTGACGCCGCCGACCACGGAGCCGCCCGATGAAGCTGTCGGAAACCTCGATCCGCCGCCCGGTCTTCGCGACCGTGATGTCGCTGCTGCTGGTGCTGATCGGGTTGGTCTCGTACACGCGCCTGCAGGTGCGCGAGTACCCGCGCATCGACGAGCCGGTCGTCAACGTGAACACGCGCCTGACCGGCGCCTCGTCCGAGGTGATCGAGGCCCAGGTCACCAAGGTGCTGGAGGACTCGATCGCCGGCATCGAGGGCGTGGACATCATCACCTCGGTGTCGCGCTCGGAGCAGAGCCAGATCACCGCCCGCTTCAAGCTCACCAAGAGCCCCGAGGACGCTGCCGCCGACGTGCGCGACCGCGTCTCGCGGGTGCGCGGGAGGCTGCCCGACGCGATCGACGAGCCGATCATCTCCAAGGTCGAGGCCGACGCGACGCCGACGATCTGGCTCGCGTTCCAGAGCGAGACGCTCTCGCCGCTGGAGATCACCGACGTCGTCAACCGCATCGTCAAGCCGCGCCTGCAGACCGTGCCGGGCGTGGCCGACGTGCAGGTCAACGGCGACCGCAAGTTCTCGATGCGCGTCTGGCTCGACCCGGACAAGCTCGCCGCCTACCGCCTGACGGTGCAGGACGTCGAGGACGCCTTGCGCCGCCAGAACCTCGAGGTGCCGGCCGGGCGGATCGAGAGCCAGCAGCGCGAGTTCAGCGTCACCGCGCAGACCGACCTGAAGACCGTGCCGCAGTTCGCCGACATCGCGCTCAAGACGGTCAGCGGCTACACGGTGCGCATGCGCGACGTTGCGCGCATCGAGCAGGCCGCGCTGAGCGAACGCTCGAGCGTGCGGCTGAACGGCAAGCCGTCGGTCTCGACCGGTGTGATCCGCCAGGCGACCGCGAATCCGCTCGAGGTCTCGGCCGGCGTGCGCGAGATCATGCCGAAGATCCAGCAGGAGCTGCCGGCCGGCGTGACGGTGCAGCAGGCGAACGACAACTCGGTCTTCATCGACCGCTCGATCCAGTCGGTCTACCGGACCATCGGCGAGGCCGTGCTGCTGGTCGCGCTGGTGGTGTTCGTGTTCCTGCGCACACTGCGCGCCTCGATCATCCCGCTCGTGACGATCCCGGTCAGCCTGATCGGCGTGCTCGGCATCATGGCCGCGGTCGGCTTCACGATCAACACGCTGACGCTGCTCGCGCTCGTGCTCGCGATCGGCCTCGTCGTCGACGACGCGATCGTGATGCTGGAGAACATCTTCCGTCACATCGAGGAGGGCCTGGAGCCGTTCCAGGCCGCGCTGCGCGGCGCGCGCGAGGTCGCGTTCGCGGTGGTGGCGATGACGCTGACGCTCGCGGCGGTGTATGCGCCGCTCGCCTTCACGCCCGGACGGACCGGGCGGCTCTTCGTCGAGTTCGCGCTGACGCTCGCCGGCGCGGTGATCGTCTCGGGCTTCACCGCGCTGACGCTGACGCCGATGATGTGCAGCAAGCTGCTGCGCCACAACCCGAACCCGAACCGCTTCGACCGCATGATGGAGGCGGTTCTGGTCTGGATCACCGGCCGCTACGAGGTCGCGCTGAGGGGGGTGCTGGGGCAGCGCTGGGTGGTGCTGCTCGTCATGGTGGCTGCGGCCGGCGGAAGCTGGTGGCTGTTCTCGACCGCGAAGAGCGAACTCGCGCCGATCGAGGACCGCGGCGTGATCCTCGCCACCGTCAACGCGCCCGACGGTTCGACGATGGACTACACGCAGCGCTACATGCGTGCGATCGAGCGCATCGGCATGGAGTACGCCGAGTTCGACCGCGTCTTCGTCGTGACCGGCAACCCGACCGTGTCGCAGGGCGTCGCGTTCATGCGCACGACCGACTGGTCGCAGCGCCAGCGCAGCACGCAGCAGCTCGCGCGCGACCTGCAGCCCAAGTTCGGCCAGCTGCCTGGCGTCTCGGCCTTCCCGGTCACGCCGCCGTCGCTCGGCCAGGGCTTCCGCGAGCGCGCGGTCAACTTCGTCGTCGTGACCTCGGACTCGTACGAGAACCTCGCGGCCGCGGCGCAGCAGATCCTCGCCGAGATGGCGAAGAACCCGAACTTCGTGCAGCCCGACAGCGACCTGCGGCTGAACAAGCCCGAGCTGTTCATCCAGGTCGATCGCGACCGCGCCGCCGACGCCGGCGTCTCGGTCGACCAGGTCGCACGCACCGTCGAGACCATGCTCGGCGGCCGCCAGGTGACGCGCTACAAGCGCGACGCCGAGCAGTACGACGTCGTCGTGCAGACCGATGCGCGCGGGCGCGTCACGCCCGAGGACATCGAGAAGATGTTCGTGCGCGGTCGCAACGACGCGATGATCCCGCTGTCCTCGCTCGTCAAGGTGCGCGAGTCGGTCAGCCCGCGCGAGCTGAACCACTTCAACCAGCGCCGCTCGGTCGCGATCACCGCCAACCTGGCGCCGGGATATTCGCTCGGCGAGGCGCTCGCGTTCATGGACGCGACCGCGGCGAAGGTGCTCAAGCCGGGTTACGCGACCGAGCTGAACGGCGTGTCGCGCGAGTTCCGTTCGTCGAGCGGCGCGCTCGGCCTCGTCTTCGTGCTCGCGCTGCTGTTCATCTTCCTGGTGCTGTCGGCGCAGTTCGAGAGCTTCGTCGATCCGTTCGTGATCCTGCTCTCGGTGCCGCTGTCGATGGTCGGTGCGCTCGCCGCGTTGCAGCTCAGCGGTGGCACGATCAACGTCTACTCGCAGATCGGCCTGATCACGCTCGTCGGGCTGATCAGCAAACACGGCATCCTGATCGTCGAGTTCAGCAACCAGCTGCGCCAGCAGGGGCGCGACACCGTCAGCGCGACCGTCGAGGCGGCCTCGCTGCGGCTGCGTCCGATCCTGATGACGACCGGCGCGATGGTGCTCGGTGCGGTGCCGCTCGCGATCGCGACCGGCGCCGGCGCCGAGAGCCGGCGCCAGATCGGCTGGGTCATCGTCGGCGGCATGTCGGTCGGCACGCTGCTGACGATCTTCGTCGTGCCGACGATGTACACGCTGTTCGCGCGCAAGAAGGTGCCCGGCGCGAACCAGACCGCGGCGGACCCGGAGCCGGTCGCCGCGCACTGAGGCGCCCGCGGCGCGCTCAGCGTGCCCGCATCGCCTGGCGTGCCTGGACGAACTCGAAGGCGTGGGTGACCGCCTCGGCGATCGCCCGCTCGGTCTCGAGGCGTTCGCCGTCGGTGCGGTAGAACGCGAAGTCGACCTCGTGGCGGATGTAGCGCGGCGGCAGGCGGTTCAGCGCCACGCAGGCGACGTCGCCGAGCAGGTCGACGTCGAGGTGCGGGTAGCGCGAGGCGGAGGCGGCGACCGCCTTGAACACGGTGCGCTCGTGGTGGTTGTGGACGGAGTCGAAATCGGCGGGCATCCGGACAGTATCGGCGCAGCGGGGTCCGGGATTGACCGTCGGTGGGGCGACCCGCGCGTGCAGATCGCACACCGGCGGCGTCCGTGTCAGAGCCGGTCGAGCACCCGCATCGAGTAGTCGACCGCCTGCACGTTCTTCGTCAGCGCGCCGACCGAGATGCGGTCGACGCCGGTGGCGGCGATCGCCCGCAGTTGCTGCAGCGTCACGCCGCCCGAGACCTCGAGCTCGGCGCGGCCCTCGTTCAACGCGACCGCCTCGCGCATGCGCACGAGGTCGAAGTTGTCGAGCATCACCGAACGGGCGCCGGCGGCGAGTGCCTCGCGCAGCTGGGCGAGCGTCTCGACCTCGATCTGGATCTCGACGCCGGCGTGCAGCGCGCCGGCCGCGTGCAGCGCCGCCGCGACCCCGCCAGCCGCGGCGATGTGGTTCTCCTTGATCAGGATGCCGTGCCAGAGCGCGAGCCGCTGGTTCGTGCCGCCGCCGACGCGCACGGCGTACTTCTGCGCCTGGCGCAGCCCCGGCAGCGTCTTGCGCGTGTCGAGGATCGCGCAGCCGCGCGGGTTGGGCGAGGCACCCGCGATCGCGTCGACGTGCCGGCGCGTCACGGTCGCGACGGCCGACAGCAGCTGCAGGAAGTTCAGCGCCGGGCGCTCGGCCGACAGCAGGGCGCGCGCGTCGGCCTCGATCCGGCAGACCACCGCGTCGGTGCCCATCGCCTCGCCCTCGTCGAACTGCCAGTCGATGCGGGAGGCGCCGTCGAGGGCACGCAGGCAGCCGGCGAACCAGTCGCGCCCGCACAGCAGCGCGTCCTCGCGCACGATCACGCGGGCGCGCACGCGCTGGCCGGCCGGCACGAGCATCGCGGTCCAGTCGCCGCGGCCGATGTCCTCGGCGAGCGCGTCGCGAACATTGCGCTCGCGGGCCTGATCGAGCGTCTCGTTGGTCTCGAGCATGGCGTCAGGCCGCGCCGATGTGCGGCACCAGACCCGGCCTGGCGATGCTCGCCGGATGGGCCTTGACGAAGTCGAGCATGCGCTCGATGCAGCCGAGCGCGCGGCCGCGCACCGGCTCGTCGACGCGGATCTCGCCGCTGCCGGTCTCGAGGCAGGCGACCACGCCCTGGAGCGCGTTCATCGCCATCCACGGGCAGTGTGCGCAGCTCTTGCAGGTCGCGCTCGTGCCCGCGGTCGGCGCCTCGAGCAGCGTCTTGCCCGGGGCGAGCTGGCGCATGCGGTGCAGGATGCCATTGTCGGTCGCGACGATGTAGGTCGACGCATCGCCCTGCACGACCGCGTTGAGCAGCTGCGAGGTCGAACCGACCACATCGGCCTGGCGCACCACCGACTCGGGCGACTCCGGGTGCACCAGCACCCGGGCACCGGGATGCTGCCTGCGCAAGAGGTCGAGCTCGAGGCCCTTGAACTCGTCGTGCACGATGCACTCGCCGTTCCACATCAGCATGTCGGCGCCAGTCTGCTCCTGGATGTAGCGGCCGAGGTGGCGGTCGGGTGCCCAGAGAATCTTGTGGCCCTGGTCCTTCAGGTGCGCGACGATCGCGAGCGCGCACGAGCTCGTCACCATCCAGTCGGCGCGTGCCTTCACCGCCGCGCTGGTGTTCGCGTAGACGACGACCTGGCGGTCCGGGTGGGCGTCGCAGAACGCCGCGAACTGGTCCGGCGGGCAGCCCAGGTCGAGCGAGCAGGTCGCCTCGAGGTCGGGCATCAGCACGCGCTTCTCGGGCGACAGGATCTTGGCCGTCTCGCCCATGAAGCGCACGCCGGCGACGACCAGCGTCGGCGCCGCGTGGTCCCGCCCGAAGCGGGCCATCTCGAGCGAATCGGCGACGCAGCCGCCGGTCTCGAGCGCAAGGTCCTGTAGATCGCCGTCGACGTAGTAATGGGCCACCAGCACCGCGTTCTCGCGCTTCAGCAGCGCCGCGGCGCGTGCCTTCCAGGCTTGGCGGTCGGCCGGCGCGAGCGGCTCCGGCACCTTGGCCCAGGCGTGCGCGGTGCAGCTGGCGCCGCTGGCGTCCTGCCGGGTGTAGTCGAACAGCACTTGACTCATCGCGACGCACCGACCTCGCGGCCGGCCGCAAACGGGCACGAGCCCGGGGATGCGATGTTAGTCGGGTTTGCCCTGAGGAGCCGGGCGTCCGGGATTCAGACCAGCGACTTGTCGAGCTCCATCAGCTTGTAGCGCGCCAGCGGCAGGTTGGTCCGCTGGCGGTCCAGCACCGCGAGCACGAACACCTCCGGATAGCGTGTCAGCACGCGTTGCACCTGCTGGCGCGTGCCGCTGCTGCTGGTGACCTCCTCGACGTGCTCTCCCAGCCCCATGCTGCGCGCCGCCGCACGGTGGGCCTGCAGCACCTGTGCGCCGGCCGCGGCGGCGACGTCCATGTCGACCGGCTGGTCCTCGCGCTGCTCGCGCGCCATCACCAGGCCGGTGGTCGCATCGACCGCGGCGCAGCCG
>Ga0315910_10004306_pt1 | contig 11926 bp, 10 predicted proteins | sample EdamamesoilMG_FD_204470 | JGI IMG/M metagenome (GOLD analysis project Ga0315910, IMG submission 204470) | Garden soil microbial communities collected in Santa Monica, California, United States - Edamame soil | ecosystem: Environmental > Terrestrial > Soil > Garden | place: USA: California... | reverse complement strand
CGGGACGGGCACGCTCCTCGGCCTGGATGCCGAGACCGACCAGCTGCTGGCGGTCGACCGGACGAGCGGCGCGGGCTCGGTCCTCGGCGCCCTGCGCTTCACGCTCGTGAGCGAGCTGGCCTTCGACCCGAGCACGGGCACGCTCTACGGCGCGGACCTGGGGCACGGCCAGCTGATCACGATCGACCCGAGGACCGGGGTGGGCACGTCGGTGGGAGCGTTCGGGTTCGACTTCGTCGCCGGCCTGGCCTTCGATCCGGGCACGGGCACGCTCTACGGCTCGGACCTGAGCACGAACCAGCTCCTCACCATCGACCCGGCGACCGGCGCGGGTGTCGCCCTCGGCGCGCTCGGCTTCGGCGCCGTGAGCCGGCTGGCCTTCGATCCGGGCACGGGCACCCTCTACGGCTCGGACTTCAACTCCGGGAAGCTGATCACGATCGACACGGCGACGGGCGCGGGAAGCGCGGTCGGGACCATCGGCTTCGTCGAGCTGAGCGCGCTGGCCTTCGATCCGGGCACCGGCACGCTCATCGGCGTCGAGGGCCTCCTCGGTCAGCTCATCACGATCGATCCGGCGACCGGCGCGGGCACGGCCGGGGTGCCGCTCAAGATCCCCAGCACCGGCCTGACCTTCGATCCGGGCACCGGCACGCTCATCGGCATCGACGGGACGTCCTGCCAGCTCACGCGGTTCGACCCGGCGACGGGCCGCGGCACGCACATCGGCGCGCTCGGCTTCTTCGAGGTCCGTGGCCTGGCCTTCGACCCGCTCACGGACACGCTCTTCGGCGCCTCCAGCCAGCTCGTCACGATCGACCCCGCGAGCGGCGAGGGCGGGGGGCAGTTCCTGGAGGTCTTCGCCAGCGCCGGCCTGGCCTTCGACGCGCGCACGAGCACGCTCTACGGCGCGAACGGCTCCGAGCTCGTCACGCTCGACACGGAGAGCGGCGCGAGCACCTCGATCGGGGCGTTCGGATCCAGCTTCGTGGAGAGCATCGCCCTCGACGCGGAGGGCGGCGTGCTCTACGGCGTGGACCTCCTCACCGACCAGCTCCTCGCCATCGACCCTGCGACCGGCGCGGAGACGCCCGTGGGTGCGCTGGGGTTCGACGCGGTCAGCGGCCTCGCCTTCGACCCGGGCACGCGCACGCTCCACGGCCTCGATGTCGCCACCGGTCAGCTCCTCCGGATCGATCCGGCGACGGGCGCCGGGACCGCGATCGGGCGCACGTCCCACGCGTTGCAGGCGCTGGGCGGCCCGCTTCGCTGAGGCGGCCGCCGGGCCCGCGCGGAGCGTCCCTCGATTCAGCCCTCCGCCGGCCGCGGGGCCGGGCGGAGGCGCGCGAGGTGGATCGCGTGCAGCACGAGGCAGCCGAGGAAGGGCAGGGAGGCCACGACTCCGGCGAGGACGTCGTCCGCGTGGGCCTCCAGGAGCCCCCACGCCGCGAGCGCCAGCACGCTCCCGATCCAGGACAGGGTCGTGGCCAGGCGCGCGCGCAGGACGGCGCTCGCACCCAGACACGCGAGGGCCAGCCACGCGAGGAGCGTCCCCTCCGGGAACCGCTCCCAGCCCGCGAACAGGAACACCGCTACCGGCAGGACGCCGTGTCCGGCCGGCACGAGGGCCAGCAGGAACCACGCGCTCAGCCACAGGCTCGTCGTCGTCGAGACGCGCTCCGCGTTCACCAGGGCCGGGAGGCGCTTCCAGAGGCGCAGCACGCCCAGGACGAGCGCGCCCGCGACGGGCAGGCCGCCGACGAACGGGAAGTGGCCCTGGAGGAGCGCCGCGATCCCGAAGAGCACCAGGAGGACCACGATCTCGACGCGACTGGGTCGGAGCACGGGGCTCCTATCGACAACCGGCGGCCCCGCCCCGTGGCCGGACCCGGCCCCTGCCTCCCCCGCGCCGACTTTCGCCGATTCGTGCAACGCTGGGGACCCCCCGGGTCCAGGAGCCGTGATGTTCACCCGTTCCGCCGATGCCGCTCTCGCGCGCTACCGCGCCGGCGGCGATCCCCGCGACCTGGCCCGGCTGTTCGACCGCACGGCGCCGGAGCTGCTGCGCTTCGCGCGCCACCTGGCCTCGCGCGAGGCGGCGGCCGAGGACCTGGTGCAGGAGACCTTCCTGACGGTCATCGAGCGGCGCGACGCGCACGACGGGGAGCGCGCGGCGCTGCCGTGGCTGTGCGGCGTGCTGGCCAACCGCGCCCGCGCGGCGCGGCGCCGCGCACGGCGCGCGCTCGAGCACGAGCGGCTCGGGCTCGAGCCGGCGCCTGGTCCGGCAGCCGCGGCCGAGGAGGCGGAGCTCTGCGCCGAGCTCGCGCGCGGGATCGAGGATCTGGCCGAGCCCTACCGGCCGGTCCTGCGCCTCACCCTCGCACACGGGCTCGAGCCGGGCGAGATCGCCGCGGCCCTCGAGCGCCCGCCGGGGACGGTGCGCGCGCAGCTCGCGCGCGGGCTCGCGGCCCTGCGGCGCGCGCTCCCGCCCGGGCTGGCGACGGGCGTCGCCCGCGCGGACACGTCGGAGCGCGGCCTGGCCCGGCTGCGCGCGGCCGTCCTGGCGCGCGCCGGGGTGCAGGGCCCCGGCCTGCTCGAATCGGCACCCATCCTGGGAGGACTGGCGCTCGTGAGCTCGAAGACTCTCCTCGCGCTGGCCGCGCTGGCTGGCGCGGCCGTTCTCGGACTCCTGTGGCTGCGGCGCGGGCCGCGCGTCGAGGCGCCGCCGGCGGCACTCGCGGCGGCTCCTCCGGCCGAGCTCGTCCCGCCCGCGCGCGCCGCGGAAGCGACCGGGCCCGCGCGCGAGCCGGCGGCGGCCAGTGGGCCGCCCGCCTCGGAGGAGCGCTCGAACGCTGCCCCCACCGAGGCCCCCGGCGCGCGCGTCCTGGTCGTACGCGTCGTGCGCGCGGCCGACGCGCGCCCCGTGGCGGGGGCGAGCGTGTGCCTGCAGGACCTCGCGCGTCCGCGCGACATCGCCGGCCGCAGCGCGCCGGCGCGCACGGATGCGGAGGGCCGCGCGCGCTTCCCGGAGCCCCCGCCGGGCTCGGTGATCGTGCACGTCGATCGCGCCGGCTCGCTGCAGTGCTGCGAGGCGCCGCGCGCGGGTGAGCTCGAGGTCGAGGTCCGCATCCCGGCCGGCCTGCGCGTGCTCGGCCGCGTCGTCAGCGAGGACCTCCGTCCGGTCCCCGGCGCGACCGTGCTGGCCCACGGCGCCCTGCTCGAGCCGCTCGAGCTCGCGACCACCGATGCCCAGGGCCGCTTCGAGCTCGACGACGTGCAGCCGGGGCTCGCGCTCGAGGCCGAGGCCGACGGGCTCGGCTCCTCGCTCGCCCTGCCGCTGCTCGGGCAGCCCGGCGCGACCCTCGAGCCGTGCCTGGTCCTGCCGGGGCGCGAGCGGCGCGTGAGTGGGCGCGTGCTCGAGGCGCGCGGCCTGCCCGTCGCCGGCGCGCTCGTGATCGCCTTCGAGCCCGAGCGGCCTCCGTCCGGCGAGGCCGAGCACCCGCGACCGCGCTTCGCCCGCGCGAAGGCCGACGGTCGCTACGCGCTGCGCGTGCCGGAGGGCCACGAGCTGCGGCTCGCGGCGGTGCCGGTCGAGCCGGGCGACCACGCGCCGGCGGTGGCGGAGCTCCCGGCCGGCGCGCACGACGCGGTCGTCGACCTCCAGCTCGAACCCGCGGGCGAGATCACCGGAAGCGTCTCCTTCCCCTCGGGCGCGGCCGCTCCGACCCAGATCTCGGCCTTCTCGGAGGGCGAGTCGCCGCTCGGATACCTGCTGAATCTCGTCGGCCTGCACGTGACGACGCTCGACGCGGAGGGCGAGTACCGCCTGCGCGGCCTGATGCCCGGCCGCTACCGCCTGCACGCCTACGCCGGCGGCGAGATGCGGCAGGGCGAGCTCACGGTCGCCGCCGGCGAGCGCGCGCGCTGGGACGTCGAGCTCGGCGGCGGCGGGCGCCTGCGCGTCCTGTGCCGGCTGCCGGCGGAGTCGCGTCCGCTCACCGACATGACCTGGGTTGCGCGCCTCGAGCGCCTGGGCAACGACGGCTCGGGCGAGTTCGTGAGCTTCCTGCCGCTCCCCGCCACCGGCCTGCTCGACTTCCCCGGCGTCGCGCCCGGCACCTATCGCGTCCTCCTGGGCGCCTCGCGCGGCGGCATCGAGCGCGCGCACCTGACCGTGCTCGCCAGCGGCCCGCTGACGCCGCGCGAGGAGCCCTGGGAGCTCGCGCCCACGCCCGAGCAGGTCACGGCCTGCCGCGTGAGCGGGCGCCTGGTCGACGCGAGCGGAGCGCCGCGCCCCCACGCGCTCCTCGGCGCCTCCGGCGGCGTGCGCGACCTCCCGAGCTGGTGCACGGTCACGAGCGGCGCCGACGGGAGCTTCGAGTTCCCGCTGCTCGTCGCCGGCGACTGGGTCCTCTCGCTCGGCGACCTCGGCGGCCCGACCCTCGCAGCCGTCGAGGGCCTGCGCCCGGGCGAGACGCGCGCGCTGGGCGAGCTGGTGGTCGAGTAGCCGGGGCGAACTCCCGGGCACTCTTCTGGCCCCGCGAGCGGAAGGCGCCGCGGTGCCGGCGGGGAATCGGCGCGTCGGTGTGACCGGTCGGGACCGGCGACTATCTCCCTCCGTGGGACGCGGCCGCACGGAGCGAGGGATGAACAGGCACCCTTCCCTCGTCGTGCTGGCCGCCCTGGCGCTGGCGCGCGAGCCCGCCGCCCAGGGTGCGTGCGCCCCAGGGCCCCTGGAGCTGAAGGGGCGCGTGCTCCCGCCGCCCGCTGCGGGCCAGCTGCGGGCCGAGCTGCGCTCGTCGGGCCGCACCCTCGACGGCGAGCGCCTGACCTCCGAGCGCCCGGTCGACGTCCAGTGCGAGGTCGATGGCTCGTTCCGGCTCGTGGTGCTGCGCCGCTCGGATCGGGGGCCGGACGTCGTGCACACCCTGGTGCTGTGGGTCGAGGGCGCGGGGCAGGATCGGCCGGTGCGCGCAGCACGCGCGGACTGGCTGGGCGACCTGGAACCCGGGGTGGAGCACGACCTCGGCACGCTGACCTTCGTGCTCCCGCCGCTGCTCGCGGCGGGCCGGGCCGTGGAGGACGGGCGCGGGGTCCCGGCCCTCGTCGGCGTGGATCGACCCCGGCGCGACGATAGGGGCGAGGTCTGCTGGACCAGCGTGCCCTCGTTCCAGACGCGCGCCGGGGCGGAGGGGAGCTTCGAGGTGCGCGGGTTCCTGCCGGAGGACGTCGAGGAGCTGCGGCTGCATGCGTCCCACGTGCACGCCTCGAGCACGGCGGTGGTCGTTCCCGTCGGCGCTGGCGGAATCCTCTTGGGAAGCCTCCCGCGCGCCGAGCTCTCCGGCGCGGCTCGGCTCGAGCCGGAGCTCGTGCCCCACGTGTCGATCGCCGCCCACGGCCCGGTCCGCTACGAGCTGCCGCTGCACGCCCCCACCGCGCTCGACGAGCCGTTCGAGGAGGGAGCCTGGCTCTTCGGCGGCCGCTCGTTCCTGCCCGGGGACTACCGTCTCTTGCTCTCGGTCGATGGCGAGTCGGAGCCGGAGATCGAGCTCGGCCGGGTCACGCTGACCGCCGGCGCGCACGCGCGCTTGCCCGCGCTCGACCTCGGCCGCCTCGCTCGGCGGCTGCGCCTGACGCTCCACGACGAGCAGGGTGTCCCGGTCCGGCACGCGCGCGTCCAGCGCCGCCGGCCGGGCGCGGAGGCCTTCGAGCCCCACGGCAGCGCGCGCGAGTTCGAGCCGGGCCTGTGGGAGCTCGCGACGACCGATCCGGAGCTCGAGCTCCTCGTGGCGGCACCCGGGCGGAAGCGCGCGCACCTCACGCGCGTGTCCGGCGATCGCGCCGTAGTCCTGCGGCGGATGCTGGAGGTGGAGGTGACGCTCGCGAACCTGCCGCTCGTCGCCGGGAGCGCCTTCGACGTCCACCTCACCCTCGAGGATCCGCTGCCGGGCGTCCCGGGGCACTACGCGATCGGCAGCGTCGACCGCGGCCGGGCCCGGATGGAGCTGGCCGCGCCTGGCCGCTACCAGCTGAGCGTCACGCTGAAGGATCCGGCGCGCTGCGGTCGCAGCGCCTGGAAGGGCACGTGGATCCGGCTGGACGTGCAGGACGTCGAGGGCCTGCAGCATCTGCACGCGCAGCTGTCGGAGCGTGACGTGGCGGTCCTGATCGAGCGCTGGCTGGCCGCGGACGCGCGCCGCTGAGCTGCGCGCCGGCTGCTAGAATCGTGCTCGCGGGTCCACCTTGCGGCGGCTCTCGCACCCCATGCGCCTCCTGCACCTGCTCTTCCCCTGGCGTGGCGGGGCGGCTCCGGCCCCCCCGGTGCCCACCGTCCCGGAGGTCCGCGCGATGCGCCCGGAGGACCGCGCGGCCGTGCTGCGCATCGAGGCCGCCTCGTTCCCGGATGCCTGGACGCCGGAGCAGCTCGAGCGCTGCCTGGCGAGCCCGCGCGTCGCGGGCCACGTCCTGGAGCGCGCCGGCGCCTGCGTGGGCTTCTTCATCGTCGAGCACACGAGCCAGCGCCTGCACCTCGTCAGCCTGGCCGTGGCCCCGGCGGAGCGCCGCACCGGCGTCGCGACGCGCGCCCTGCGCTCGCTCGAGGCCATCGCGCGCACCCACGCTCGCGCGCGCATCGAGCTCGAGGTGCACGAGACGAACCTCGCCGCCCAGCTCCTCTACCGGAAGAACGGCTACCGCGCGGTGGAGGTCGTGCGCGGCTACTACGGCGACGAGGACGCCTACCGGATGATCAAGGCGGTCCGGCCGCTGGTCCTCAGGCCCCCGGGGAAGCCCGGCGTCCCGGCGCACGGCCATCCGGATGGGCGACCGCGACGTGCCCGCTGAGACGGTGCGACGAGGAGGATCCCGATGAGCGCTCTCTCCCTCGAGGGCCTGCGGATGAACGCCATCCAGACGGCTCCGAACGGCGTCGTCGGCCGGGAGACGATCTTCCACTTCCGCCAGCAGGGCGAGCACGTCCAGGCGAGCTACGCCGGCGGCCGCGTCGAGCAGGGCTTCCTGCTGGGCATCGCGCGCGGCCCGCGCCTCGAGTTCACCTACTGCCAGCGTCACACGGACGGAAGCCTCGATGCCGGACGCTCGCAGTGCGAGCTGCGCCGCGAGGGAGGGCGCCTGCAGATCGTCGAGCACTTCGAGTGGGGCGGCGGCCGCGGCACGAACGTCATCCAGGAGCTCCCGGAGTCCGACGGGGACCCCGCTCGCTGAGCGACGGCCTCCGGCGAACGCCCGCCGAACCCCATCGCGAGGATCGCACGCCCGGCCGATCCAGAGCACTCGCGCCAGCGGATGCCTGCGGCGTCCTCCGCCCCGGCGGCGGCGCGCCGTGGAGATCGTGCACGCCGACCAAGGCAACCAGGACGCCGACCGGATGACCAAGGACGTCCGGTCGCTCGTCCTCAGGCCGGGCGCAATACCACGCGTCGCGCCACGTGCCTGGATGGACAGGCGCCAGGGCTCGTCGCGGGCCGGTTCTCTCCGTCGCTTGGGGTAGGATCGACTACTCCCAGGGCTGGTCCCCGGGGAATCGAGGAGGAGGAAAGATGGTCATCGGTCTGTTGCTGCTGGCGGTGGCCCAAGACGGGGGCTCATGTGAGAACTGCTCGGTCGCGGGAGAACGCGTGGCGCTGTGCGAGCCGCACCAAGCAGAGGAGCGCGTCGTCCTCGCTCGCGAAGGGAAGCGCGTGCGCTCCTCGAACGAGGCCGAGGCCATCGCGGGTCTGGAGGCGATCGCCGCCCTGACGCTCGCGCATCCACAAGCCCCCTCGCCCCGCGTGGTCACGGCCCTCGCGGAGGGGCTGAGCTCCCGCAATGCCCCGAAGGTGCGAGTGCGCGCGGCGGAGCTGCTCGGCCCGCCTCAGCACGTGGGCGCGTCGCTGGAGGCACTGCTCCCCATCTTCGTCCGCGTCGACAAGGACATCGGGGGGATTCCGGACGAAGAGACGGCCACGCTGATGCGCACGACGCTCGAACTCCTGGACGTTGCCGTCACGATGCTCGAGCGCATGGGCAGCAAGGATCGACGCAAGCTCGAGGACGCGAAGAAGGAAGCCGCGGAGCTGACCGCCAAGCTGGCGAAGGCCACTCCGCTCCTGGAGGTGCGGTCCGCGCTGCTTCGCCGCCTCGCCGCGTTTCCCGACGATCGCGTCGTGCGGGCCATTCTGAAGTCGACCTCCGCGGGTTCACTCGAGGTCACGGAGGCTCTGCTCCTCCTGGGCAGCAGACCCGCGGTCGAGCACGTGCTCGCGGTGCTGGGGGCCTGGCAGGACACGAAGCCCGGGTACGAGGCGGCTCAGATCGAGCGTCACGAAGCCCGTGGGCGTCAGCTCCAGCAGAGCCTGAAAGACATGGCCACCCGCAGGGGCCTGCTTCCCTGTCCGGATCCCGGAGGAACTCCACACGTCGCGTGGATGGAGTGGTGGCGGTCGAACGCCTCCTCCTTCGCCGAAAGCCTGCCAGGTGCGAAGACCGCCCGGCTCGACCCCCCGGCCGCGACGCCGCCGTCCTCGCGCTGATCCGCAGCTCTTCGTCCCGCCAGTGGCGCTCGACGCCATGCCGACCGAGCCTCGAGAAGGCCGGACCAGGTGCCGGGCCCTCAGTGGCTGCTTTCCCGCAGGCCGGTGTCCCACTCGACGCGACAGCGGGGGCAGTGGAAGACGATCGGATCGCCGGGAGCGCGCTCCACCCGCGTCGGTCGCGGGATCGGCGCTCCGCAGGCGGGGCAGCGATAGCGCCGGAGCCGCACGACGTCGAGCACGGCCCAGCCCGCGATCCAGGCGACGAAGAAGGCCACGGCGACCCATAACGTCGCGCCCTGCTCGTGGGCCCTCCCCCACATCAGCGCGAGAGCCGCGAGCGGCGGGAGCGACAGGGCGAGGTTGCGCAGCAGCACGCGCCGGCCGTAGCGCCGGTCCCGCTCGCGGGTCACCGGCCCCTGCGCCCCGCTCGAGGGCGCGCTCACCGCGGGCCCGCCGGCGAGCGCGCGAAGTGGCGGCAGAGCCCGTCGTGGGCGTCCTGGGCGAGGGTCAGGCTCCGTCCGTCGTCGGACAGTTGCAGCACCTCGACCCCGGCCTCGGAGCGCAGGACCCACAGCTCCTCGGTGGAGAAGATGGTCCGCGCGCGACCGACCTCGAAGGCCACGGCCTGCAGGAGCGTGCCGGTCTCGTCGAAGACGTCCATGCCCTGCGCGCGCATCGTGATGCGGTGCGCGGGATCCTCCTGCCCGCCCTGGCCGTCAAGGCCGCCGCTCGAGCCGGTGAAGTACCAGCTCCCGAGGTATTCCTCGGGCAGCGAGCCGCTCGGGCGACAGGCGGCGAGGGCCAGCAGGCCGGCGAGGATCGGGCGAGAGCGCACTGCGCCATCATGACGAACGGTGCGCCTCTTCCAGCGGCCGCAGGCGACCAAGGCAGGACTGCCGAGGTGCAGGCCCGATGCTCACCCCTGGATGCCCTCGATCTCCTACACGCGACCGACGAAGGTCGTCGATGCGAGTGGTGACCAGCGCCAGGCAACGTTCCCCCAGGCGCAATTCCTTCGGCCGCGCGAGCCAGGCTTGCTTCCGTTCCGGGTCACGCTCCCGGGTCCTAGAATGCCCGCCCCATGACCGCCCTGGTCCAACGCGTGGCCCTGCGCTACTACCGCAGCGTCAAGGCCTGCGATGTGCGCCTCGGCCGGCTCGTCGCGCTCGTCGGGCCGAACGGCTCCGGGAAGAGCAACTTCCTGGACGCCCTGCGCTTCGTGCGCGACGGGCTGAGGGACACGCTCGAGCACGCGATCCGCGAGCGAGGGGGCATCGATGCGGTGCGAACGCGCTCGAGCGGCCATCCGACGCACTTCGGGATCGACCTCCTGCTCCACCTCGAGGAAGGAGTCGAGGCGATCTACCGCTTTCGGGTCGAGGCGCTGGCCAAGGGCGCGTTCGCGGTCCAGCGCGAGCAGTGCCGGATCCGTGGCAGCCCGTTCTTCGGCGCCGGCGAGGAGGCCCACTTCGAGATCGAGAAGGGCACCGTCAAGTCCGCCCATCCTCGCCTCGAATCGGCGGTGGAGCCGGACCGACTCTTCCTGACGACCGTCTCGGCCCGTCCGGAGTTCCGGCCGCTGTACGACGCCCTCGCGAACATGGGCTTCTACAACCTCAACCCGTCGCGCATCCGCGACCTGCAGGACCCCGATCCGGGACACGTCCTGAGCGGAGACGGCCGCAACCTCGCCGCCGTGCTGCGCGAGACGGCCCGCGGCAACCCTGGCGCGATGGAGCGCATCCAGGACTACCTGCGCAAGATCGTGCCGGCGGTGCAGTCGGTCGCGCACCGCGAGGTCGGGCCGAAGGAGACGATCGAGTTCCGCCAGGACGTCGGGCAGGCGAGCCCCTGGAAGTTCCTGGCCCACAGCATGTCCGACGGGACGCTGCGGGCCCTCGGGATCCTGCTGGCCGCCTACCACGGCCGCTCCAACGGCTCGCGCAAGGTGCGCCTGATCGGCATCGAGGAGCCCGAGATGGCCATCCACCCCGGGGCCGTCCTGGCCATCGGCGAGGCCCTGGCCAGGGCCTCGGAGGGGGTGCAGATCCTCCTGACGACCCACAGCCCGGACCTGCTCGAGCACGAGGCGTTCTCGGAGGACAACCTGCGGGCGGTGGAATGGAGCAAGGGCAGCTCGGTGATCGCGCCGGTGGACCCGGGCGCGCGCAGCGCCCTGCGTGAAGGCCTGTACACGGCCGGCGAGCTGCTGCGCTTGAAGCAGCTCGAGCCCGATCCGGCCCAGATCGAGGTCCGGCAGTCCGAGCTCGATTTCGACCCGTGAGCGCGTCGATCGTCTGCCTAGGCGAGGGCCATGCCGACTGCGACAGCCTGCCCACGCTCCTGACGCGCGTGGCGGCGCTGCTCGGGCACGTGCCGCCGATCCTGCCCGAGCCGATCCGGTTCAAGCGCCAGCGCATCGAGAAGCAAGGCGAGCTCGCGCGGCTGCTCGGTCTCGCGCGCAAGAAGCTGCGAGCGCCCGGAGGCATCCTGCTCGTCCTGGACGCCGACGACGATTGCCCCGCCGAGCTCGGGCCGCGCCTCCTCGCCGCGGCCCGCTCTGCCTGCTCGGACGTGCCCCTCGCCGTCGTGGCGGCCAAGCGCATGTTCGAGACCTGGGTGATCGCCGGGGCGGAGGGGCTCTTCGAGAGCGGGGAGCTGGTGAGGGCCGACATGCCCTCCGCTCCCGAGGAGGACGTGCGTAGCCCGAAGCAGTGGCTCTCGGACCACATCTGCCGGGAGGGCGGCTACGGCGAGGTGGCGGACCTCAAGCGCCTCACGGGAGCCTTCTCGCTGGAACAGGCGAGCATCCGATCCCCGTCCTTCGAGAAGCTGTGCAGAGAGGTCGGGCGGCTGCTCGCGGGGGCGAGGGGCTCTCCACCCGAGTAACTCGGGGCATCAAGCCAGCCGGTATGCCTCGTCCGCCGGCCGCAGCGGCCGGTTCATCCACAGCGGGCGGCGCAGCGGGCCCGTCGCCGGCTTCGTGAGCTGCTTCCACTCCGCGTAGACGGCGCGCGCCTTCGCCGTGTCGACGAAGACGTCGGCGTAGCGGTCGCCGGGGTGGGCGGGCTCGACGGTGACCTTCTGGTGCCAGCAGTGCATGCCGCTGGCGGGGTCGGGCTGGACCGGGAAGGTCAGGTTCTGGTTGACGCCGGCCTCGTGCCACCAGATGCGCTCGGTGTCGGGGTCGGAGCTCGCGAAGGGGCCGACCGGGACCTTGTGGCGGAAGAGGAAGGTCGAGCCCTCGCGGATCAGGTCGACCTGCGCGCTGGCCTGCTGCTGGCCGCCGATCGAGCGGAACAGGCGCCAGCGGCCGACGTGGTGCGAGCAGCCGACGATGCCCGGGTGGATGCCCTCGGTCTCCCACACGCGCACGACGAAGTAGCCGATGC
>Ga0315910_10004305_pt1 | contig 11927 bp, 6 predicted proteins | sample EdamamesoilMG_FD_204470 | JGI IMG/M metagenome (GOLD analysis project Ga0315910, IMG submission 204470) | Garden soil microbial communities collected in Santa Monica, California, United States - Edamame soil | ecosystem: Environmental > Terrestrial > Soil > Garden | place: USA: California... | reverse complement strand
CGAGATCTCGCATGCTGCGGCTCATTCGATGCGCCGGCCGCAGCGGCCCGGTCTCGTTTCACCTTGTCCAGAGCGGCGCCGCACGGTAAGCAAAAGCCGGTGTGGTGCAACAGGCCAGTGCGTCATGAGCCACCCGAGCGGCAAGACGAACGCCCGTCTCCGATCCCTGCGATCGGAGAGATCGTCGAGGGGCGAAGCGTGAACACCGTTCGGGCGGTAGGCTGCGGCTCGCGCCGCGCGTCTCGCGTCGTCTCCGTCAGCACGCTCCTGGCAGCGTTGCTGATCACGTCCCAGGCGGCCGCGGACCGTGTCGCGCTGCTCAGCTTCGAGGGGGAGAACGCCAAGGCCTTCAAATGGCGAGTCGCGTCGGCGCTCAAGCGCGCCGGGCATACCCTCGTGCGTTCGGCCCCGCCGAAAAACCCGGATGATCCGGACGCGCTGCGCGCTTATGCCGAGCGCCGGCGTGTCGATAAGTTCGTGGGAGGCACCGCCAGCGGCGGTCGCGAGGGCTGGGAGCTGGCGCTCACGTTCAAGGACGCCGAAGGCGCGACGATCGGTGACGGCCTGACCTTCAGCGGCGAGAGCTATCGCTCGATCTTGAAAGAGATCCGAGCCGATGGCGCGGAGCGGCTGGATCGCGCGCTCAGCGGCGCCGCCAGCGGCGGAGCGAAGAAGAAGCGACGGCAGGACGTCGACCTCGATGATCCCGCCGCGGAGCCTGACCCCGCAGAGCGCCCCTCGGCCAAGAAGAAGCGGAACGCGGAGGAGGCGATCGACCTCGACGCCGATTCCAGCGGGGCCGCTGGCGCGGCGGCGGGCGCCTCCGACGCATCTTCCTCCGATGCAGATGAAGCGACGTTCGACGCCGACGAGGCTGGGGCCGAGGGGGCCGGCGCGGACGATTCCAAGCCGCGCACCGCCAAGGCCAAGGGCTGGTTCAAGTCGAAGGACGGCGAATCCGTCGAGGAGAAGAAAGAAGAAGACGGCAGCTCGTCCTTCCTCAGCGGCGACGGGAGCGAGGGCGGCGAGGTCGGCGCCGACGAGGAGAGCTCGGGCGAGACCTCCGAGGCGGCTTCGGCATCCGACGATCCCACCGTGGTGCTGGGCCTGGACGCCGGGTTCGTGCGGCGCACTCTCAGCTACACGGACGACCTCTACGGCCGGCTGCGCGCACCCAACTCCAACGCTTGGGTCTATCGGTTGCAGGCTGGGGTCTACCCCTTCGCGCCCCCCGTGAAGAACCGCCTCGGCCTGATCGCCGGATACGAGGCGGAGTTCTCGGGCGTGGTGCGCGACAACACCGCGGGGACCGATTTCGATGTCGCCTACTCCGAGATTTACGGGGGTATCAAGGGGCGCCAGCCGCTCGGCGCGCACGAGATCGCGCTCGAGGCCACCATCGGCTCGCTCCAGTCGGGTCTGGATGACCCAGAGGGGCTCTCGGGCGTGCCCGAGTACGATTACACGTCGCTGCGCGCCGCCGTGGACGTCGGCCTACATTTCGGCCGGTTGTCGATGAGTGGTGCGTTGGGCTACCGCCTGCAACTCGGCGGCTTCGGCGAAGCGAGCGAGGCAGAATGGTTCCCGCGCATGGAGGGTTATGGGCTCGAAGGTAGCCTCGGGCTCTCGTACCGCATCTCGAAGGAGATCTCGTTTGACGTCTCGGGGACGATGAGACGCTTCGTGCTCAGCATGAACTCGCAGCCCGAAGATGCGGAAGGCGGGCAGGCGGAGGTCGCCGGAGGCGCGGTGGATCTCTACCTCGGCGGCTACTTCGGGCTCAGCATCAACCTCTGAAGGCCGCGGCACTACACCGCCTCCACACCGCCGCTACACCGCCTTCCGAAGGCGGACCGGGCCGGCAACGCAGGCGTGGTCCGGGTCGAGTGGAATGCGACGGAGCGTGCAGCCTTGCTCCGGCCCGTCGGCTCGTGCTAAAAATTCTAAGATGATTGTGCCGCAACGAGTGACACGCCCTTGGCTGTCGTACAAGGAGCGGGTCTCTCGCTTGGCGCAGCGTCTGGTCGACGCGCAGCGGCCGATCCGCGTGCTCAACGCCATCAAGTGGGACGCTAGCGTCTTCGAGGGTTTTCGGGACTCGAACTGGCGCAAGCTGCCGAGCGTCACTCAGGAAGACTACGCGCGACTCGGGTTGGGCTTCGATCCCGCAAACAAGCAGGCGGAGTTCGCGGCGATCATCAACGACATTCAAGCGAGTCTCGGCGGCGATGGCATCGGGCGCATCCTGCGGCACACGGCCGAGCAATACATCGACGTGGTCGAGATGCTGCAATCGCGGGGCACGCGCCGCTTCTACGAGCTCAGCCGCCAGCTGTATGGCTCGCCCAAGGACGCCTTCCACGGCGGCGACACACAAGTGCGCGACGTCGCCCAGCAGATGTACGAGATCCTGACGGGCCTGGACGACTCGGTGCTCGGCGCCGAGATGCCGCGCGAGATCACCGCGGAGCACGCCGTCGAGGTGCTCAACACCCGGCTCGCGGAGTACTTCGGCGAGCGCACGGTGCGGGTGATCCTGGACGACGGCATCGTCGCCGACGCCGCGGCAGGCAGCGACTACATCAAGATCCGGCGTGGGGCGCTGTTCAGCGAGCGTGACCTGAAGCTGCTCGAGGTGCACGAGGGCTGGGTGCATGTCGCCACGAGCATGAACGGCCAAGCGCAGCCCGTCGCGCGCTGGCTCAGCATTGGCCCGCCGCGCGTGGCCTCGACGCAAGAGGGGCTCGCGGCCCTGCTCGAGGTGCTGACGCTCACCAGCCACCCGCAGCGCGCGCGCCGCTTGAACGATCGCGTCCTGGCGGTCGACAAAGCGGAGGACGGCGCCGACTTCCTGGAGGTCTTCGAGTGGTTCCGCACCGAGGGCTACGACGAGGAGACCTGCTTCTGGAACACGCAGCGCGTGTTCCGCGGTGGAATGGTCAGCGGCGGCGCCCCCTTCACGAAGGACATCGTTTACACCTACGGCATCGTCTCGACGCTCAACTTCCTGACCTCGGCGATCGCCGCAGGGCGAGCCGACCTGATCCGCTGGCTGTACGTGGGCAAGGTCGCCCTGGAGGACCTGCAGACGATCGCCGAGCACGCCCATGAGGGCCTGGTGCGGCCGCCGCGTTACGTCCCGCCAATGTTTCGAGATCTGAACGGTCTCTCCATCTGGATGGCGATCAGCTCATTCTGGGGCAAGCTCCAGAACGAAGCCGTACAGGAACATTTCAAGAGCTCGCTGCTGCGGAGCTGAACGCCGAAAAGCGCGGGCCATCGGGCTTGCGCTGCTCGCGAGGCTCATTATACGCCTGGCGCATCCATGGAGACGATCCGGCTGAGGAGCACGCTGAATGGGTACTTCAAGGAGATTGAAGCGCTCATCCTGGACAAGCAGCACCCGGTGACGGGGCTGTTGCCCGCCAGCATCGCGGTCACCATCCACGGCGACTATCGCGACGCCTGGGTCCGGGACAACGTCTACAGCATCATGGCCGTCTGGGGGCTCGCGCTGGCTTACCGCGGGCTCGACGATGACGGCGGCCGCGGCTACGAGCTCGAGCGGCGCAGCGTGCACCTGATGCGCAGCCTGCTGCGCTCGATGATGGCGCAATCTGCCAAGGTCGAGGCCTTCAAATACAGCCGCCTACCCAAGGACGCGCTGCACGCCAAATACGACACCGAGACAGGCGGCCTGGTCGTGAGCGATAGCGGCTGGGGCCACCTGCAGATCGACGCGACGTCGCTCTACCTGTTGATGCTGGCGCAGATGATCCGCTCGGGCCTCGACATCATCTGGACGCGCGACGAGGTCAACTTCGTCCAGAACCTGATCTACTACATCGAGCGCGCCTACCGCACGCCCGACTATGGAATCTGGGAGCGCGGCGACAAGCAAAACCGCGGCAGCGTCGAGATCAACGCCAGCTCCGTCGGCATGGCCAAGGCGGCGCTCGAGGCGCTCTCGGGCTTCAACCTGTTCGGGGCTCGCGGCTCGCACGACTCGGTCCTGTACGTCTCGCCCGACAACATCGCCCAGGCCAACATCACGCTGCTATCGATGCTGCCGCGAGAGTCCAACACCAAGGAGACGGACGCGGCGCTGCTCGGGATCATCGGCTTCCCCGCCTTCGCCGTCCACGACGCCGAGCTCGCCGGGCGCGTGCGGGCGGAGGTCGTCACCAAGCTTCGCGGCCGCTATGGCCTCAAGCGCTTCCTGCGAGATGGCCATCAGACGGTGCTCGAGGACGAAGGGCGCTTGCACTACGAGCCCGAGGAGCTGAAGCGCTTCGAGCACATCGAGTCCGAGTGGCCGCTGTTTTTTGCCTATCTCTACCTCGACTGCATTTTCCGCGGCGACGCCGCCGGCACGCTCGAGTACGAGCAACGCTTGAAGGCCCTGCTCGTGCAGCGCAATGGCCAGTGGTTGCTGCCCGAGCTCTACTACGTGCCGGAGGAGGCCATCGAGGCCGAGCGGGAGCGGCCGGGGTCGCAGCAGCGCCTGCCCAACCAGAACGTGCCGCTGGTGTGGGCGCAGAGCCTGTATCTGCTAGGTCGCATGGTGCGCGACGGAGTGCTCGCCCCGGGCGACATCGACCCGCTCGGGCGGCGCCGCCACAAGCCGCCGCAGGAGCCCGTGGTGCAGCTGGTCTTCCTCGCCGAGGACGAGGCGCTGCAGGCCGAGCTGGCCGCGCACGGCGTCTTCACGGAGACCCCGAGCGACATCGCTCCCGTCACGGTCTTGCTGCCCCAGGACATCGCCGACGTGTACGGGCGGGTCGGGGAGAACGCGCGCCTCGGCCTCAGCGGGCGCTCCGCGCGTGCGCTCAAGACGCTGACGACGAGCCGTGTCTTCAGGCTCGAGGGGCGCACGGCGGTGTGCCTCGCCTCGTTCTTCATGCAGCGAGAGTTTTTCCTCGCTTACGATCTCGACTTCGTCGTCCACCGCTTCGAGAGCGAGCTGGCGTATCTGTCCAAGAACTGGACTCAGCCGGGGCGCCCGACGGTCACCGTGCTGCTCACGCATAACTTCCTGGAGGCTGATAGAAGCGCGTTCTACGCCCTGATGCAGCAGATCGCGGCGGGCCGGGTGGGCGATATCCCCGTGCTGCATGGGCCCCTGGCCGAGCTGATGCGCACCGCCTGCTTCGAGCGCATCGACGGCGTCCGAGGCTTCGCTTGGCCTGACGTGCCCACGGTGGTGCGCGTGACGCGCCCGACGGTGCTCTCGGAGCCGGGCAGCCAGCGCCCGCTGGACGTCACCGCCGAGCTCGCCATCGACATCACCGAGGACGCCGCCCCGCTCGTGGCACGCCTGGCCGAAACCGACAACCTGTACGAGCAGATCGAGCTGCTCGGCGCGCTCGCACGGCTCGAGTCCCTCGACACCGTGATCCAGATGCGCGGCACGGCCCAGCCGCTGCGCGCGCTGATCGAGGAGGTCTACGAGCAGGCAGGACGCCGGCGCGTCTGGGCCGTGGTGCGACGCGCTGCCGGCCTATCGGGCAAGGTCGACGGCGACCTCAACCTGGCCGTCGGCGCCATCCTGGTGCGCCAGAAGAACATCCAGGTCGGGCGCGCCTACAGCGACGACTCGCTGATCGCTCATCCGATCCCCGATCAGGAGCTGCTCGAGAAGATCAACACCTTCTGCCGCGATGACGCGCGCGACCGCGTGTTGACGCAAGAGCTCATCCTGTACTCGAGCTTGCTGATCAAGGCGCGTCCCGAGCTCTTCAGTGAGCTGCTCACCATCCGCGTGGGCCACTTGACGCTGCTCCTGTCGAGCCAGCTGGCGCGCGAGCGTGGGCAGACGGCGGGCGAGGGTTACGAATCGCTGATGGCCTTGCCGCCGTCGGTGATCCAGCAGCGGCTCGAGACGGTGCTGGCGCAGTACCACGCGATCGAGACCTTGCCGCAGCAGCTCGAGCAGCTGCACACGCAAGCGACCCCGGGCGCGCTACATTGGAAGCAAGATCTGGGGCTGGAGAAGGCGCGAACCGGCGACGACGGCTGGCTCGGATGGCGCCAGCACGCCGGTATCATCGATCGGCGTCCGGCCAACTTCTACTCGGATGTCTGGAACATCTTCCGCCACACCCCGGCGCTGATCATCGGCGACAAGCTCGAGCGGCGGAACCGCATGGATAGCAGCGTGGTGTTGAGCGACACCACCCCGGGGGAGAAGTCGTTCGCGCTCTGGCTCGAGCGCCTGCTGAACAAGATCGGCGCGGCCGAGTACCGGCAGCTCACCATCGAGTGCTTGCGTGTGCTCGCGAGCTTTTTCAGGCAGAACCCGGAGCTCACGATCGTGGATGCGTGCGCTCTGGACGCGCTCATCGGGCACGCGGTGCGGCTCGCGTACCTCGACCAGCGCCCCGAGCGCGAGCTCGTCTACAGCGAATACAAGGCCGAGGCGTGGGCGGCGTTTTATGCCAGCCCACCCGAGCGCACGTCGTCGTTCCTGGTCGCCGCTTTGCGCCGCTTGCTCACCTCCAAGCTGCAGCCGAGCGGCTTCCACGAAGCTCGGCCATAGGGCTGATCGGCGCGCGGAGGGCGTGCCCAGCGGGCGCTCGGTGAACCCTGCCGCGTGGCTGGCCCAGGGCGTTCCGACATGCGACAACATCCGGACCGATGACGCGACCCATCCGAGCTCTCATCCTCGCCGACGATTGCAACCCCGAGTGGCCCTCGCTGCCGGTCGTCGGCTACAAAGCCGCGCGGGCCATCGCCGATCACGCCGAGGTGACCGTCGCCACGCACGTGCGAAATCGCGAGAACATCGCCAAGGCTGGCTTCGGCAAGGCCAAGGTCGAGTACATCGACAACGAGTACATCGCGGGCCGCCTGTACAAGCTCAACACGTGGCTGCGCGGCGGCGACCAGGTGGGCTGGACCACCAACATCGCGATGAACTACCCGTCGTATCTGGCCTTCGAATGGGAGGTCTGGCGGCGCTTCGGGGCTGCGCTCAAGGCGGGCGAGTTCGACGTGGTCCATCGCATCACGCCCATGTCGCCGACGCTGCCGAGCCCGATCGCGCAGCAGTGTCCGGTGCCGTTCGTGCTCGGGCCGCTCAACGGGGGGCTGCCGTGGCCCGAGGGCTACGGCCAGGAGCGCGACCGCGAGAAGGAGTGGCTGGTCAAGCTGCGCGAGGCGTATCGCTACCTGCCGTTCTATCGCTCCAGCTACCAGAAGAGCGCGATCATCCTGGCCGCTTTCAAACACACGCTGCTGGACCTGCCCGAGAGCGGGCGCCGGCGCGCCGTCAATTTCCCGGAGGTCGGCATCGATCCCGAGCTGTTCCGCGCCGCTCCGGAGCACGGCGGCGAGCGGCTGACGTTCCTGTTCGCCGGGCGGCTCGTGCCGTACAAGCTCCCCGGGCTGGTCGTCGATTGCTTCGCTCGGAGCGCGGAGCTGCGCGCCCACCGCTTGCTGGTGGTGGGCGACGGGCCCGAGCGCGAGGCCATGGAGCGCACGATCGCGCAGCACGACCTCGGCGGCTGCGTGCAAATGCTCGGCAAGCAGCCGCAAGCGCGCGTCGCGGAGCTGATGCGCGAGAGCGACGTCTTCGTCTTTCCCTCCATCCGCGAGCTCGGGGCCGGTGTGGTGGTCGAGGCGATGGCGAGCGGCCTGTGCTGCGTCGCCGCCGACTACGGCGGCCCGGCGGAGCTGCTGGCGGGCGATCGGGGCGTGAAGGTGCCGCTCGGCCCGCGCGAGCGGCTGGTGGGCGACTTCACGCGCGAGCTCGAGGCGATCGCCCGGCAACCCGAGCGCGCGCGCGAGTATGGCCGGCGCGGCCGCAGCTGGGCGCTCGCCAACCTGACGTGGGACGTCAAGGCTCGGCACACCGTGGACATCTACCGCTGGTGCCAGACGCGCCAGGGCGAGCCGCCGGCGCCTTACGCCGAGGCCCCGGCAGCGCGTATCCGGGCCGCCTGACGAGCGGGGCCGCGCCCCGCCAGGCTCAGGCCTCGGCGGCTTCGGGCGGCTCGGGCTTCGGCGTCGGCTGCCTGCGGGTCAGGCGCAGCCGGTTCACCGCGCGCCCGCGCACCAGCGACAGCACGCGCACGTCGTAGTGGCCGATCCGGACCTCGTCGCCTTTCTTCGGTAGGCGACCGAGCAAGCTGGTGACATAGCCGCCGAGCGTGCTGCCGGACGCGTCGGTGACGGCGAGCCCGAAGCGGTCGACCGCGGCGGGCAGGGGCATCGAGCCGTTCACCTCGAAATCGCCGGTCTCCAGCTCGACAAACGGGTCGAGGGCATCGTCGAACTCGTCCGCGATCGGCCCGACGATCTCCTCCAGCGCGTCCTCCAGGAACGCCAGGCCCACGGCCGCGCCGAACTCGTCGATCACGACCGCCACGTGTGAGCGCGACGTCTGCAGCTTGGCGATCAGCTCCCCCAGCGGCCAGGTATCGGGGACGAGCAGCGCCGGGCGTGCCAGCGCTCGGAGCTCGGCGTTGGTCAGCGTGGTGGCGCCGCGCGCGAAAATATCGCGCGTGTGCACGAAGCCCACGATGCTATCGAGCTCGTTTTCGCAGAGCGGGTAGCGCGAGTGTCCGCTCTTGCGCATCAAGCTCCAGTTGGCTTCGGCCGAAGCCTTGAGCGACAAGATCGCGACGTTGATGCGCGGCACGACGATGTGCCGCACCTGCATGTCGATCGCGCGCAGCACGTTGTCCACCAGCGCGCGCCCCTGCTCGGGAATGTGCCCCGCCTCCGTGGACAGATCGAGCGCCCGCTGCAGCTCGCCGCGGGTTGGAACGGTCTCGTGGGCCACCTTGGGATCGATGCCGACCGCACGCAGCATCGAGTTCGAGACGGCGTTGACGAAGGTGATGAACGGCCAGAATAAGAGCGTGAAGCCGCGCAGCGGCAGCGCCACGGCCAGCGCGGCGGGCTGCGCGTGTTGCAGCGCCCACATCTTCGGCGCCTGCTCGCCCAGCGTCATGTGCAGGATGGTGATGCTGGTGAAGGCGATCACCAGCGAGGTGCCGCGCAGCCACGGCGAGTTGGCGTCGACCGTGAAATTCATCACGTCGAAGAGGCTGGTGAGCAGGGTGGCGATGGCCGGCTCGCCCAAGGCGCCGAGCACCAGGCTCGCCAGCGTGATCCCCAGCTGACACGCCGACAGATAGTGATCGAGGTGGTCGAGCACGTGTTTCGTCATGCGCGCCGTGAAGCGCCCCTCCTCCGCCAACTCCTTGACCCGGGCGCGCCGCACCGTCACCAGCGCAAACTCCGCGGCGACGAAGAAACCGTTCAGGACTACCAGGAGCAGGGTCGCGCCGAGCCGCCATGCGACGCCCGCCAAGTCGATCGGGTGAGATGCGGCCATGGGCGCTTGTTACATCACTAGCGGCGACAGAGGGTAGGAAGCTTATAGGGCTGTTGGGCCGGGCTTGCGGCCCGGTGCCAGCAAAGACGAGCACTTAACGGCCCTTTCGGGGCAGGTCTCCGGGCTTGGCTCGCGACTCGTCTCAGGGTACGACCTTCGATATGAACGCCGCGTGGTGGTTGTTGACGGCCCTGGCCGTCCTGGCTGTCGGCTATCGATATTATTCCGCGTTTCTGGCTGCCAAGGTCCTGTGCCTCGACGACCGCCGCCGTACACCCGCGCACGAGCACAACGACGGGCACAACTTCCACCCCACCAACAAATGGGTGCTGTTCGGGCATCATTTTGCGGCGATCACGGGGGCGGGGCCGCTGATCGGGCCCGTGCTCGCGGCCCAGTTCGGGTTCTTGCCCGGATTCTTGTGGATCCTGTTCGGGGTCGTGCTGGGGGGCGCGGTGCACGATTTCGTGATCCTGGTCGCCAGCACGCGCCGGGGCGGCCGCTCCCTGGCGGAGATCGCGAGGGCGGAGCTGGGGCCGGTGCTCGGGACCGTCACGGCGCTGGCGATCCTGTTCATCATCGTCATCGCGTTGGCGGGGCTCGGAAACGTGGTCGTCGGGGCGCTCGCGGAGAGCCCCTGGGGCGTCTTCACCGTCGGTTTGTCGATCCCGATCGCGCTGCTGATGGGTCTGCATATCTACGTGAATCGCAAGGGGTCGGTCCGCGGTATTCGCGAGGCGAGCATCGCCGGCGTCGTGCTGCTCGGGATCTCCCTGGTCCTGGGCGAGTCGATCGCCGGCTCGGCGTACGCGGATTGGTTCCGCCACTCGCGCGTCACGTTGACGCTCGCCATCGCCGTGTACGGCTTCGTCGCCAGCGTGCTGCCCGTATGGGTGTTGCTCTGCCCGCGCGACTATCTGTCCAGCTACCTGAAAATTGGCACGATCGCGCTCTTGGTCGTTGGCATTCTGATCGTCAACCCGTCGATCGAGATGCCGGCGGTGACGGAGTACGTGCACGGGGGCGGGCCGATCATCAAGGGGCCTCTGTTTCCGTTCGTGTTCATCACGATCGCTTGCGGCGCCATCAGCGGATTCCACGCCCTCGTGGCCAGCGGAACCACGCCCAAGATGGTCGACCGCGAGTCGCATACGCGGCCGATCGCGTACGGCTCGATGCTGATGGAAGGCTTGGTGGGCATCACGGCGCTGATCGCCGCCTGCGTCATGCCTCCCGAGGACTACGTCGCCATCAACACGGATCCCAAGGTCGCCATGGTCGCGTCGGTCGCCACGAAAGGCGCGGGCCTGGCTCACTCGGCCGAGCAGCTCGCGAGCGCCGACTCCGCGCTGACGGCGCACGATCGCCGCGTCCTCGGCCTGGAGTCGGGCGCGTCGCTCGGCAGCGTCGCGGGCCAGAGCTACCCCGCGTCGAAGGTGCTGGCGCTGTCGAGCGGCCTGCTCGCCCGCCTCGACTACTCCGTGGACCCCAGCGCTCCGCAGGCGACGACGCTCAGCGACGCCGACTTTGCCCGCCTGGGCATCAGCGTCAAGGATCTGCCCGCGCTCTCGCGCAGCGCCGGTGAGGTCGTCGCGGCGCGCACGGGCGGCGGTGTGTCGCTGGCCGTGGGCATGGCCCGCGTCTTCAGCGGCCTACCCGGGATGGGGACCCTGCTCGCCTACTGGTACCACTTCGCGATCATGTTCGAGGCGCTGTTCATCCTCACGACGATCGACACCGGGACTCGCATCGGCCGCTTCCTGATGCAGGAGTTTCTGGGTCGAGCCCACCCCGAGCTGGGGCGCTCGTCGAGCCGGGTCGGCGGAGTGTTGGCGTCCGGCTTGATCGTGCTCGGCTGGGCCTATTTCATCCTGACGGGGAACATCACCACCATCTGGCCCATGTTCGGCGTCGCCAACCAGCTGCTGGCCTGCACGGCCTTGTGCGTGGGCACCACGATCGTATTGCGCGAGGCGCCCAAGCGCCACTACGCGCTCGTCACCTTCCTCCCGCTCTGCTTTCTCAGCACCACCACGCTCGCGGGCGGCGTCGAGAGCGTGCGTCGCATCTACCTGCCGATGACGGAGGTCGCCGCCACCCGCACCACGGGCTGGGTCAACGCGATCGTGACGACCTTTCTGGTCGTGGGCGTGACCTGCGTCATCCTGGGCAGCGCTCGGCGCTGGCTCGCGCAGATCCGGGGTCCGGCGGTCGCGATCGACGCGCCGGCGGCATCATGAAGTTCTCGCAGTGACCATCGGTCGCCCGGCCTCCCTAATCGGAATTGAGCCGCAGACCTCGAACGAACCAAAAGGCGCCACCGGCACGTTGGAGTGACCACCTTCTGAAGTGTGTAACCGTCCAGAAACAATTCCGACGTTGATCAGATACGTAACCCGCCTGAACTGAGCATTCAGAAATTGCTCCGAAAACCGGGCCCGCCTTCCGGCTGTCCGCCCAAGTGGAGCACCTCACTCAGGAGTTCAAGCGGTCATGAAAAGGCTGTGGATCGCCCTCGCGGCATTCATCATCAGTTGCTTCGTGGTCACCACGGGCCCGTCGTTCGTTTATGCGGACGAGCCTG
>Ga0315910_10004304_pt1 | contig 11928 bp, 8 predicted proteins | sample EdamamesoilMG_FD_204470 | JGI IMG/M metagenome (GOLD analysis project Ga0315910, IMG submission 204470) | Garden soil microbial communities collected in Santa Monica, California, United States - Edamame soil | ecosystem: Environmental > Terrestrial > Soil > Garden | place: USA: California... | reverse complement strand
CGGACTCGTGGAAAACCCTCAAGCACTATGTCCTGGGATTTCACGACTCGACCTTCGAATGCGTCGCGGAAGGATTCTCGGTCGAGACGCACTCGATGCGGCTCGACAAACTGCTTACGAAAATCTGCGAAAGGTTGCAGTAGCAGGGGAGGCGCGTCCCCTTTTGCTAGCAAATCAGGAATGTCCCCATTTACGCCAGGCCGGAGAGGTCCTTGTCACGCTTCGCGCCTAGCTGTTCGGTCAGGGCAACGACCAGCGGCTTCATGAACCAGGAGTGTTCGGGGCTCGAGGCCACTTCGAAGCCGGCGGCGCGAATGGCTTCGGCCACGATGGGGCCCACCGCCGCGATCTTCGTACGTGACAGCGCGCGCCGCACGAGCGCGGCGGGGTGCTGCGTGACGAGGCGCTCGATCTGCAGCTTGCTCGTGAAGGCGATGGCGTCGACTTCGCCGGCGGCCATGCGTTCGAGCAACGCGTGCACCGTCGCATCGTCCGCGGCGTTGCCATACACATACGGCGCGACGGTGCTCACCTGTGCGTGGCGATCCTTCAGAAAGCGCATGAGCGTCAAGTTGGGGTCGTTGCCGTAGAGCTGCACGGCGATGCGCCGGCCTTCGAGCGGGTGAGCCGACATCGAACGGATGACGCCGTCGGTCGTAGGTTCGGTGGCTTCGATGCCGGGCTTGAGGCCGAGCTGTCGCAATGCACGGGCCGGCTTGGGACCGCGGGTGATCGTACGCAGCTTGCCCAGGCCTTCGACGAATCGCGCGCGCAGCGCCGGCTCGTACTTGTCGATGCAGCAGAGGATGCGTGTGAGTCCTTCGCCCGTGATCAGGACGAAATCATCGAAGCCGCCATCGGCGAGCTTCACGGCGAACGCGAGCACCTGCGCGCTTTGCGGCGTGTCGTAGATGGTGACCAGCGGACAACGCAGCACCTCGGCCCCGCGCCGTTCGAGAAGGCCGCTGAATACCTCGAGCTCACGCATCTCCGGGACGGCGATGCGCTTGCCTTTCAGGTTCCAGTCGATCTGGGCCGGGGGAGTCATGTGAAGTTACGGCGAGTTGGTTGATCGCGGGCGGCAAGTGTAACTCGCCGCCCGCCTCGAACTTGCACGACTGTCTAGATCCGGGCGCCCGCGATGCCCACAGCACCCCAGGTGGTCCTCCACCGGTGCTTGATGACCGACAGGCCGACCAGCGCGAGCACTGCGAGCGACGCAAACAACAGCAGGCCCGACTGGTAGTGGCCGGTGATCTGCTTCGACATGCCGAGGCTCGACGCCAGGAAGAATCCGCCGACGCCGCCCGTCATGCCGACGAGGCCGGTCATCACGCCGATTTCGTGGCGGAACCGCTGTGGCACGAGCTGGAACACCGAGCCGTTGCCCATGCCGAACGCGAACATGCCGCAGGCAAACAACGCCAGTGCCACGTAACGGCTCTCCGGATGGAAGCTGACCACGACCAGCGCGAGCGCCGCGGCGGCGTAGCAGAAGCTCAGCGTCTTGATGCCGCCGATGCGATCGGCGAGCGCGCCGCCGATCGGGCGCACGAGAGAACCGCAGAACACGCAGGCCGCGGTGAAATATCCGGCGGTGACGGCGTCCAGGCCGTAGTCAGTGTTGAAGTAGATGGCCAAAGAAGAGGCCAGGCCCACGAATCCGCCGAACGTCACGGCGTAGAAGAACATGAACCACCACGCGTCACCCATGCGCAGCACCGCGAGGTACTCGTGAAGCTTCTTGGGCGGCGGCGCGGTCGGGCTGTCCTTGGCCGCAAACAGATAGACGATGAAGGCCAGGGTCAACGGAATCGCAGCGAGCCCCAGCACATTGTTCCAGCCGACGGCGACCGCGAGTGCAGGTGCAAACAGCGACGCGAAAACCGTTCCCGAGTTGCCAGCGCCGGCAATGCCGAGCGCGGTGCCCTGGAATTGCGGTGGATACCAGCGCGAGGCGAGCGGCAGTGCGACGGCGAATGACGCGCCAGCCACACCCAGCACCACGCCGAGCGCAAGCGCGCCCGCATAACTTTCGATGCCCACGAACCAGGCAGTAGCGAGGCCGACGATGACGATGACCTGGCCGATGATGCCGGCGCGCCGTGGTCGCAGACGATCGACGAGCACACCGAACACCACGCGCAACAGCGCGCCCGCGAGCACGGGCAACGCGACCATGAAACCTTTCTGGGCGGCGTTGAGCTGGAGATCACCCGACATTTGCACTGCCAGTGCGCCGAGGAGCACCCAGACCATGAAGCTCATGTCAAAGTAGAAGAAAGCCGACAACAACGTGGGAAGATGCCCGGCCTTCAGGAATTCACGATTGATCACTTCACCCCTCGACAACGCGACTCGTATATCCGGACCTATGCAAGTAGCGGACCAGAGAACCGCCAATGGCCTGCACGTCGGAATGGGACAAGCCACCCGACAGGGCGGCCGGCCCGACAACCAGGATTACGCGGCGTGTTATGTCGGGACGCCGAAGAATCAGCTAACTATCGGCTTCCTGGCCGCGCTGTCGGATGGCATGGGGGGCGCCAAGGGAGGCCGTGTGGCCGCCGAACTGGCGGTGCGCGGATTCATCGACGGTTGTCTCGGCCAGCCAGCGACCATTGGCGTGTCGCGCATCGGAGCCCGTTCGGCCGAGGCGGTCAATCGCTGGATTCACTCGCTGGGCCGCTCAGATCCGGATCTGAACGGTATGGCCTGCACCCTGAGCGCACTGGTTCTGTGCGGGAGGAGTACCCACCTGGTCCATGTTGGGGATTCGCGCATTTATCGCTTGCGGGACAACGTTCTAACGTGCCTCACGACGGATCACACGCTGGGCGCGCCGGGTACGAGCAACGCATTGACGCGCGCGGTCGGTGCACAGGACACCCTGCGCGTCGACCATTTCAAGGAAAACGTGCACCTCCATGATCGCTACCTGCTGTGCAGCGATGGTGTTCACGGCGTGCTTTCGCATCGCGACATCCATGCGGTGCTCGCGCTGCGTGCGGCGCCCGGTGAAACGGCGCAACGCCTGGTGGAAGAGTCGACCGTCGGCGCGGATTCAGACAACGCCACCGCCGTGGTGCTCGACATCCTCGCGCTGCCGGAAGCGCAGTTCGCAGATCTCGAAGTGGCGATCGCCGAGCAGCCATTGCACAGCGTGCCTTCGAGCGGCGCCGTCATAGACGACTACGAACTCGGCGAGATGATGGGTGACGGCCAATACATGCGCGTTTTCCGCGCGCGCGATCGGCGAGCGAACCGCGAAGTCGTGCTGAAGTTCCCGAAGCCGCGTCCGGGTCTCGATGCGCTGCTGCGCGCGGCGTTGTTGCGCGAGATGTGGATTGCCGGCCACGTGCGCAGTCCCTTCGTCACCGAGTCGCTCGCACCTCCGAACGAGCGGCGCACCTGCCTGTACGGCGTGCTTCCTTTCTATGAAGGCGAAACGCTCGAGCGTCGATTGCTACGTGCGCCGCGCATGACACTCGCCGCCGGTCTCGACATCGCGATCAAACTGACGAAGGCACTGGCAGCGCTGCATCGCGCAGGCATCATCCACCGCGACATCAAGCCGGAGAACATCCTGCTGGAGCCGGATGGCGGGCTGAAACTCATCGACCTGGGCGTCGCGCGGTTGCGGCGGTTCGACGAGGGCGAATCGCTGGAAGTCCCCGGCACGCGCAGCTACATGGCGCCAGAACTGTTCGCCGGTGAGCAGGCCGACGAAGGCTCCGACATCTTCGCGCTGGGCGTCACCATCTATCGCATGTTCACGGGCGGCGCCTATCCATATGGCGAGGTGGAGGCGTTTTCGAATCCGCGCTTTGGCAAGTCCGTGGCGTTGTCGAAACACCGGCCAGATCTGCCGTCCTGGCTGGAACGATGCCTGTCCCGGGCCATCGTGGTGGACCGCCGTGAACGTTTCGCCGATGCCATCGAGTTCGGCTTCGAGCTGGAGCATGGTTCGCTTCGCGCCGTGCCCCAGGCCATCGAGCGGCCTTCTCTCTACGACCGCGACCCGGTTCGTTTCTGGCAGGTGGTGTCGACGCTGCTCTTCGTCGCTCTGTTGCTGGCGCTGGCTCACAACCGCTGAAAGCTGCACCGCGCTGGAAGAATCGGGGTACCCCCACGGCGCGTTTCGGTGCAAGCGCGCCGAAGCGGGGCCCCGCCTTAAGATCTGCGCCTGAAAGACCGGTGGCACACGACTTGAATTGCCCGTCCCGGTTCACTAACTAGCTGAGGGCATGAGCATGTCTTACCTGGCACCTGCCGAATTCGTCACCAAGATGGTCGACGCCGGCGAATCGAAGATCTTCATGTCGACGCGCGACACGCTCATCCGGGCGTGCATGGCGGGCGCGATCCTGGCGCTGGCCGCGGTGTTCGCTGTCATGGTCACCCAGCAAACCGGGTACCCGATCATCGGTGCGGTGCTGTTTCCCGTTGGCTTCGTGATGCTCTATCTGCTCGGCTTCGACCTGGTGACCGGCGTGTTCGTGCTGGCGCCGCTGGCGTTGCTCGACAAGCGCCCCGGTGTGACGGTGAAGGGCGTGCTGCGCAACTGGGGGCTGACGTTCATCGGAAACTTCGCCGGCGCCTTTCTCGTTGCCGTGCTCATGTCACTGGTGTTCACGTTCGCATGGACCCAGGATCCGAATCCGCTGGGCCAGTTCATCGCGCACGTCGGTGAAGGCCGGACCATCGGCTACAAGGACCACGGCTGGGCCGGCATGCTGACGCTGTTCGTGCGCGCCATGCTCTGCAACTGGATGGTGTCGACCGGTGTCGTCGGCGCGATGATCTCCACTTCGGTGGGCGGCAAGGTGATCGCCATGTGGATGCCCATCATGGTGTTCTTCGCGATGACCTTCGAGCACTCGGTGGTGAACATGTTCCTGTTCCCCGCGGGCATCCTCATGGGCGCGAATTTCAACTGGGGTGATTACTTCGTGTGGAACGAGATCCCGACCATCTTCGGCAACATCGTCGGCGGCCTGGCGTTCACCGGCCTCACGTTGTACACGACGCACGCGCGCACGGCGCCGAAGCGCAATGCCGCGCTGAAGGCCGTCGCCTGAAATCCCTGCAAGTCTCCCTGGGGCAGCACTCCGAGTGCGGCCGCAAGGAGACCAACCAGGACTTTCACGGCGCATGGATTCCCGGGGAGCCGCTGCTCGGTGCCAAAGGCATAGCGATCGCGCTGGCCGATGGCATCAGCAGCAGCTCCGTGAGCCGCGAGGCGAGCGAGGCCGCGGTGCGCGGCTTCCTCGAGGCTTACTACGACACCTCGCAGGCGCTGTCGGTCAAGAAATCCGCGCAGCAGGTGCTGCAGGCCGTGAATGGCTGGCTGCATTCGCAGACCCGGCAGAGTCCGTTTCGCTATGAGGAAAAGGATCGCGGCTACGTCTGTACGTTTTCGGCGCTGGTGCTCAAGTCCAGCGCCGCGCACGTCTTCCACGTGGGTGACACTCGCGTGTACCGGCTGCGCGACGGCGCGCTGGAGCAGCTGACGCAGGATCACCGGCTCGTCGTCTCCGCGGGGAAAAGTTATCTCAGCCGGGCGCTGGGCGTCGAGTCGCGACTGGATCTGGACTACCAGGCGCACCACCTGGAGCGCGGTGACGTCTTCGTGCTGGCCACGGACGGCATCTACGAGTACGCGAGCTCGCGATACATCATCAATGCCGTGCAGGATCATGCCGGCGATCTCGATGCGGCCGCTCGCCGCATCGTCGCCGAAGCACACGAGCGCGGCAGCCCGGACAACCTCACGGTGCAGATCGTCCGCGTGGATCAACTGCCGGATGCCGAAGCCCGCGATGTGCAACATCGGCTCGCGGAGCTGCCATTCCCGCCGGCATTGGCGCCGCGTGCCGAAATCGACGGCTACCGAATCCTGCGCGAACTGCATGTCAGCGCGAGGAGCCAGGTGTGGCTGGCACAGGACGGCGACTCGCCTGTTCCCGTGGTAGTGAAGACGCTGTCCACCGAACTTCGCGCCGATCCGAAGCAGGTGGATCGATTCCTCCTGGAAGACTGGATCACGCAGCGCATCGATTCGGCCCACGTCGTCCGGCGATGCGACTCCGGGCGGCGCAAGACCTATCTATACAACGTCACCGAGTACATCGAGGGACAGACGCTCGCCCAGTGGATGATCGACAATCCGCGCCCGGATCTGGAAACGGTGCGGCGCATCGTGGAACAGATCGCGCGCGGACTCACCGCGTTCCACCGCCTGGAGATGCTGCACCAGGACTTGCGCCCCGCGAATCTCATGATCGACCGCACCGGCACGGTGAAGGTGATCGACCTGGGGTCGACACGCGTGGCCGGAATCGACGAGAGCCGCGGCTTCGAAGACACGCAATTGCTGGGCACGGTTCAATACATGGCGCCGGAATACTTCACCGGTGAATATGTCTCGCCACGTTCCGACCTGTTCTCGCTGGGCGTGATCGCCTATCAACTCTTGTCGGGGAGGCTCCCGTACGGTGCGGAGGTGGGGAGGGCCCGCACCCGCGAGGCGCAGCGTCGGCTGGTGTACCAGTCGGTGCTGGACGACAAGCGCGAAATTCCGCGGTGGATAGACGAGGTGTTGCGCAAAGCCACGCAGGTGGATCCATCACGGCGATACGCAGAGCCGTCGGAGTTCGCGCATGCGTTGCGTCATCCTGATGCGGCGTGGTTGCAACGCACGCGCCCTCCGTTGCTCGAGCGCAATCCCGCGCGATTCTGGCAGGTCGTCTCCATCGTCCTGTTTATCGCGCTGATGATCGCGATCGCCAACTGATGGTGCCGGGTGGGGAAAGTGGGGAGTGGATTTCCCACTTTCCCCACCCGGCACCCGCTGCACCGCCGTGAAAGCGCGCGTGCACCCCCACGCCGTCTTTCGGTGCATTGCGCGTCAAACAGGGCCCCGCACGGGGAAAAGCCCGTAAGAAAAACGCTGGCACGCCGATTGCTTTGTTCCGCTTGCGCGTCATCGCACAAGAGGAAGTTAGAGTGAGACAAAGAATCTGCGTCAGCGTCATCTGCGGCTTGTTAGCCTGCACAACCTCGTTTGCGGCCGGTAAGGGGCCGGAGAAAGAACAGCTCAAGCTCGGCTTCATAAAGCTCACCGACATGGCGCCGCTCGCCATCGCCTACGAAAAGGGATTCTTCGAAGACGAAGGCCTGTACGTCACGCTCGAGCCGCAGGCCAACTGGAAAGTCATCCTCGATCGCGTGATCACCGGTGAACTCGATGGCGCGCACATGCTCGCGGGACAACCCCTCGGCGCCTCGGTCGGCATCGGCACCAGGGCCGACGTGGTCACGGGATTCAGCATGGACCTGAATGGCAACGCCATCACCGTCTCGAACGAAGTGTGGGCGCTGATGAAACCCGCGGTCGCCACCGACGAGAAGGGAATGCCGAAGCATCCGATTCCATCAGCCGCGCTCAAACCGGCCCTGGAGAAATTCAAGTCCTCCGGCAAGTCGTTCAAGATGGCGATGGTTTTTCCCGTCTCGACGCACAACTATGAGCTGCGCTACTGGCTCGCGGCTGGCGGAATCAGTCCCGGTTTCTATTCGCCCGCGGACGTCACCGGCCAGACCCGGGCGGACATCCTCATCTCGGTCACGCCTCCGCCGCAGATGCCCGCGACGCTCGAGGCCGGCACGATCCATGGCTATTCAGTCGGTGAGCCATGGAATCAGCAGGCCATCTTCAAGGGTGTCGGCGTGCCGGTCATCACCGACTACGAGATCTGGAAGAACAATCCCGAGAAGGTGTTCGGCGTCACCAAGGCTTTCGCCGACAAATATCCACGCACGCACATCGCGCTGGTGAAGGCGCTCACCCGTGCGGCGATCTGGCTCGATGACAAGAATGGCGCGAACCGCAAGGAAGCCGCGCAGATCCTTTCGCGGCCTGAATACGTGGGCGCGGACTACCGCGTCATCGCCAACAGCATGACCGGCACTTTCGAATACGGCCGCGGAGACAAGCGGGCGCTGCCGGACTTCAACGTGTTCTTCAGGTACCACGCCAACTATCCGTACTACTCGGATGCGATCTGGTACCTGACGCAGATGCGCCGCTGGGGCCAGATTCCCGAAGGCAAGCCTGACTCATGGTTCCTGGAGACGGCGAAAAAGGTCTACCTACCCGAGGTATTCATGGCGGCGGCCAAAGAGCTGATCGCGGAGAAGAAGGTGAACGCGGCGGACTTCGACTTCACCACAGACGGTTTTCGTCCGCCGACGAAGGAATTCATCGATGGCATCGAGTACGACGGACGCAAGCCGAATGCGTACATCGAAAAACTGGCGATCGGTCTCAAGGGCCAGCAGAAGATCGAGGGCGGCGATGTCGTCGGCAAGTAATGTGAAGCCGGCGCTTGCCGCGGTCCCCGCGCCGATCGCGCTCTCGGGCGAGACGGCGTCCGCTGCGCAGCCGGGCCCGCCCGCGGACAAGCAGAGGAGATTTCCCCGCGTAAACGCCGGCGTGGACGCCGTCATACGCGCGCTCGCGTTCGTGGGTCTGGGATTCCTGAAACCGGTCGTTGCGATGGCTCGAGGCGAGGACCCCCGCATCCACCTGCGGCAGGTCTGGCTTGATCTGGGCGCACCGGTTCTCGCGATCGCGGCGTTCCTGTTCGTGTGGAGCCAGGTTTCGTCCGGAATCCAGACGAGCCTCGGGCAGATTCCGGGGCCGGTGGCCGTATGGACGCAAGCGAAGGCACTGTGGGCTGATCACACCGTGCAGCGTGAAAAGGAAGCAGCCTTTTACGAGCGCCAGGAAAAGCGCAATGCGGAGAAACTCGCCGAAGATCCCACCGCGGAGACCAGTGAGTTCAAGTACACGGGCAAGCCCAGCTACGTCGACCAGATCCTCACCAGCCTCAAGACCGTATTCGCGGGATTCCTGCTCGCGACGCTGATAGCGGTTCCGCTCGGCATCCTCTGCGGCGCCAGCAAGACCTTCAACGCGATGTTCAATCCGCTGATCCAGGTGTTCAAACCAGTGTCGCCGCTCGCGTGGCTGCCGATCGTCACCATGGTCGTGAGCGCGCTGTACGTTTCGGCGGATCCGGTCTTCGAGAAGTCCTTCGTCAACTCGGCGATCACGGTGATGTTGTGTTCGTTGTGGACCACGGTCATCAACACCGCGGTGGGCGTCGCATCGATCGACAAGGACCTGCTCAATGTCGCGAAAGTGCTGCAGCTCAAGAAGAGCACGCAGCTCACCAAGCTGGTGCTGCCTTCGGCGCTGCCCTACATCTTCACGGGCATGCGCCTGTCGCTGGGGGTGGGCTGGATGGTGCTGATAGCCGCCGAAATGCTCGCGCAGAACCCGGGCCTCGGAAAATTCGTCTGGGATGAATTCCAGAACGGCAGCTCCGAATCGCTGAGCAAGATCATGGTGGCGGTGTTCACCATCGGCATCATCGGCTTCCTGCTGGATCGGGTGATGCTCACGCTGCAGAACGCGTTCACGTATGGGAACACGCGCTGATGGGTACGCACCTGGAATTGCGGCACGTTGCCAAGAGTTACGGCAGCAGTGAAGTGCTCGCCGACATCAATCTGGCCATCGAGGAAGGGGAGTTCGTCGCGCTCATCGGCTTCTCCGGTTCCGGCAAGACGACGCTCATGTCCATTCTTGCGGGATTGATCGAGCCGGACGCGGGTGAACTGATCCTGCGTGGCAAGTCTGCCAACTCGATGGGTCCGGGTCCCGATCGGGGCGTGGTGTTCCAGAGTTACTCGCTGATGCCCTGGCTCACGGTGTTCGATAACGTGGCGCTCGCCGTCGACACGGTATTCGCGAAGGAATCGACGGAACAACGGCGAGAGCGCACGGAAAAATACGTGCGCATGGTCGGCCTGACGCACGCGACGGAGCGGCGACCGGCGGAGCTCTCGGGTGGCATGCGCCAGCGCGTGGCGGTGGCGCGAGCGCTCGCGATGAACCCCGAGCTGTTGCTGCTCGACGAACCCTTGTCCGCGCTGGATGCGCTCACGCGGGCGAAGCTTCAGGACGAGATCGAGGCGATCTGGCGAGTGGAGAAGAAGACCGTCGTACTCGTCACCAACGACGTGGACGAGGCGTTGCTGCTCGCCGATCGCATCATTCCGCTGAAACCCGGCCCGCGTGCCACGCTCGGTCCGGAGTTTCGCGTCAACCTTCCGCGGCCGCGCGATCGGAAGGATGTGAATCACGATCCCGCCTATCGCGAGCTACGGGCGCGTATCACCCAATACCTGCTCGACGTGGAAGCGGAGAAGCCGGTGCCCGTCGAAGGCGGCCTGGCTCATCCCGAGGTGGTACCCATCACCGCCGCCGAATTCCTGCCGAAGGCCGTGCGCGTGGCGACGAAGCCGCGGCCGCTGTCGAACCCCGACAAGTACGTCGAGTTCTACAACGTGAGCAAGGTATATCCCACGCCGAAAGGACCACTCACCGTCGTCGAAGGATTCAATCTCGACATCAAGCGAGGCGAGTGCGTTTCGCTGATCGGGCATTCGGGCTGCGGCAAGTCCACGGCGCTCTCGATGTGCGCCGGCCTCACGGATGTGTCCGACGGCAACATCATGCTCGACGCGCGCGAGATCACGGGCGCGGGCCCGGATCGCGGCGTGGTGTTCCAGTCACCCAACTTGCTGCCGTGGCTCACCGCGCGGCAGAACGTCGCGCTTGGCGTGGAGCGGGTTTATCCACACGCCACGAGCGCGGAGCGCCGCGACGTTGTCGACTACTACCTCACGCGCGTCGGACTCGGCGACTCGCTCGACAAACACGCACGCGACATGTCGAACGGCATGCGCCAGCGCGTGGGCCTGGCCCGCGCGTTCGCGCTGTCGCCCAAACTACTGCTGCTCGACGAGCCCTTCGGGATGCTGGATGCATTGACCCGTTGGGACCTGCAGGAAGTCCTCATGGACATCCTCAAGCGCACGAAGATCACCGCCATCTGCGTCACGCACGACGTGGACGAGGCGATCCTGGTCGCCGACCGCGTGATCATGATGACCAACGGGCCGCGAGCGCGCATTGGCAAGGTCATGCAGGTCGACCTGCCGCGGCCGCGCAGCCGCAAGGCGTTGCTCGAGCATCCGCGCTACTACGCCTATAGAGAAGAACTATTGAGCTTTCTGGAAGAGTACGAGCACGGCGTCGGGCACCGTGCCGCCTAACAACAAACGCTGGGAGTTTCCGACGATGATGAGGACACGCTTGCGATATGCCGCTCTTGGAATCGTTCTGATGGGTGGTGCCGCCAACGCCGACGGGTTCGATCCCATCAAGGGCGCCTTCGGCGAGACCAAGTACATCCTGGATACGCGCCTGCGCATGGAGCAGGTGGACCAGGATCCGCTGGTCGAAGAGGCCGATGCCGTGACACTTCGCGCGCGGCTCGGGTTCGAGACCGGCAAGGCCTGGAACACCTCGTTGCTCGTGGAAGGAGAGGCGGTGATCCCGCTTCACGACTCCTATCGGCCGGATCCGTCGTCGACCGAGAACGCCATCTACCCGGTGGTGGCCGATCCCGAAGCGTACGAGATCAATCGCTTTCAATTCACGAACACGAGTCTGCCGGGGACGACGCTCACGCTCGGGCGACAGCGCATCGGCCTCGATGACCAGCGTTTTGTCGGCGCGGTGGCCTGGCGACAGAATGAACAGACGTTCGATGCGTTTCGCGTCGTCAATCGCAGTGTCGCGAACCTCGTGCTGGATGCCACTTACCTCAACCGCGTGAATCGCGTGTTTGGTGACGACTCCGGGCAAGGCGACTACAAGGGCGATTCGTTCCTGCTGAACGCGTCGTACCAGACGAAGATCGGCAAGTTCACCGCGTTTGGCTATCTGCTCGACTTCGACGCCATCACCACGATTCCTGCGGGAATGAATCCGATCCGGGACTCCACGTC
>Ga0315910_10004303_pt1 | contig 11931 bp, 9 predicted proteins | sample EdamamesoilMG_FD_204470 | JGI IMG/M metagenome (GOLD analysis project Ga0315910, IMG submission 204470) | Garden soil microbial communities collected in Santa Monica, California, United States - Edamame soil | ecosystem: Environmental > Terrestrial > Soil > Garden | place: USA: California... | reverse complement strand
TTCCTACAAAGGGGCGCTCAGGGCCAACCCCGCGGTGACGCGCACCAAGGAAGAGGCCAAGGCACGGGCGGAAGAAGCCCTCAAGAAGGCGCGCAAGAAGGGCGCCGACTTCGCCAAGATCGTGGCCGAGTATTCTGACGAACCTGGCGCGGCACAACGCCAGGGCAAGCTGGGCAAGTTCACGCGCAACCGCATGGTGAAGCCATTTGCGGATGCCGCGTTCTTGCTCAAGGTCGGCGAAATCTCAGATGTGGTCGAGACAGGGTTTGGCTATCACGTCATCCTGCGAACGGAGTAGGCGCGCGCGCGGCGGGGTAGCGAACCTCGTCGCTCGCAGCTCACTGCCGCTGGCACTCCTCGTCGCCCCCGCCTGCGTGGTTTCCACGCACGGGGGTGTGGGTGCGCCGCTCGACGTACCGCCGGTGCCGAAAGCAATTTCGGAAGAGCCTACGCCAGCGACGCCAACCTCGATGATCAGCGAGCCGATGCGCCAGGAGCGCATCACAGCACGCCATATTTTGGTTTCGTACAAGGGTGCGCTGCGTGCTGCCCCGAGCGTGCTGCGCTCGCGCGAAGAGGCATTCGCGAGGGCGACCGAAGCGCTCAAGCGCGCCAAAGCCGGCGACCCGTTCGAAGCTTTGGTGGAAGAATACTCGGACGACTTGGGCTCGGCAGCGCGGGGCGGCAACCTCGGCGAGTTCGGGCGGCAAGACATGGTGGGCGAGTTCGCAGACGCAGCCTTCAAGCTGAAGCCCGGCGAGTTGTCCGAAGTCGTCGAAACCCAGTTCGGTTTCCACGTCATCTTGCGCACGCAATAACTCTTCACCGCAGAGTGCGGTGAATTTGCAGGTACCCCAGCCGACGGAGCGGGAGCGGGGATCAGTCGCGCAGGAGGTGTTTCGAGATCACGAGGCGCTGGACTTGGCTCGTGCCCTCGCCGATTTCGCACAGCTTCACGTCGCGCAGGTGCCGCTCGATGTCGAACTCGCGCATGTAGCCGTAGCCGCCGTGGATCTGCAGGCAGTCGTTGCAGACTCGTGTTGCAACTTCGCTGGCGAAGAGCTTGGCGGTCGACGCTTCTTGAGTGTAGCGCTCACCCCGATCGGCCTTCCACGCGGCGCGGTGGATCAAGAGTTCGGCGGCGTCGAGCTGGGTCTTGGCGTCGGCAAGCATCCAGCGCACTCCCTGGAACTCGGCGATCGGCTGCCCGAAGGCGGAGCGCGCCTTGGCGTACTCGATCGCCATCTGCAGAGCTCCGCGGCCCAGGCCAAGCGCCATGGCTGCGATCGAGATGCGGCCGCCGTCCAGGATCTTCATGGTGTCGCGGAAGCCAGCGTCGACCTCGCCCAGGCGCTGCGCGTCGCTCACGCGGACGTCGTCGAGGGTGACCTCCACGGTGTCGCTCGAGCGACAGCCGTACTTTTCCAGCTTCTTGCTGGCGCTGTAGCCCGGTGTATCGGTTTCGACGATGAACGCAGTGATGCCGCGCTGCGCAGGCACGTCGAAGTTGGTGCGCGCGAGCACGACACAGAAGCCCCCAACGGAGCCTTGAGTGATGAACATCTTCGTGCCCCGAATCAGCCACGAGTCACCCTCGCGCTGCGCCGTCGTCTGCAACGCGGCTGAATCGGAGCCGGACCCCGGCTCGGTGAGCGCCCACGCCGCGAGCCACTCGCCCGAAGTCGCCTTCGACAGGTACTTCTGCTTCTGCGCTTCCGAACCAAAGGCCAAGATGTGTCCGGTACCGAGACCGTTGTGGCTGGCGACGGTGAGCGCGAGAGAACCGTCGATGCGCCCGCACTCTTCGATGGCGATGGCGTAGGCGAGCATGTCCATGCCCGCGCCGCCGAAACGCTCGGGGATACGGATCCCCAAAAGACCGAGCTCCGCGAGCTTGGGCACGATTTCGCTGGGAAACCGCTCCTCGGCGTCCCAGGCCTTGGCGTGCGGACGCACCTCGCGCTCGCAGAATTCGCGCACGGCGGCGCGCAGTATTCGGTGGGACTCTGGTAGCTCGAAATCCACGGTTAGCTAGAAGGCGACGGCCAGCTAGAAGCTTACTTCTGTTCGGCGCTCGTGCCCGCTGATTCGAACAACGCCTTCAGTTTCTCTTCCTTCTCGGTCTTGTCGAGCAACTTGCCCGCGCTGTCCTGGCCGCCCGTGGCCACGAACTCCTCGTCGCCCACACCGAGCAACGTGTTCCCCTTCCGGCCTACAACCCAGGACACCTTGGGGCTGTCTTCGCCGCTCTGCTGCTCGAAAGCGACCGCCTCGAACGGCAAGGTCTTCAGCCCTTTGGCGCCATCGATCTTGCGCAGGGTCTTGTAGACGTCTTCGGCGGCAGCGTCGTCGGCGCGCACGCTTGCGATGACTCGGTAGCGCTTGGGACCTGCCTGGTAAAATCCCATGGCGCCGGGTCCTGCACCGGCGATGCCGAGCAGATCGCTCGAGGCGTAGCTGATGCCCATGGCGATGCGCTCCGCGGGCGGGAGCCGCTGGACGGCAGGCAACGCCGCCGCCGAACCCGGCAGCCCATCTCCCAGCGACTTCGCCAGGGGCGGGAGCACCTTGGCGCTCGAGGCGGCAAGCTGCTCGGGAGCTTCGAGTTCGTTCGCGTACGAGAGCTCCGCCACGTAGTCCGCACGCCAGACGTAGGCGACCCCCGTGCCAATCGCAGCTGACCCACCGGCTTCGAGCGGTTTGGGCGCATTTTCCAGCGGGTCGGCGTCAGCGACCACGCGCTTGGTGAAAAACCCGTAAGCACCTTCGGGCGAGTCGAAGCGGGACAGGTTCACGTTCACCGAGCCCGGCGACCCTTCGCCGTCGATGTAACGCAGGGTGACGACGCGGTTCAAACCGTAGCTCTTGTAAACTTCGCACTCGCCGTCGAACTGTTCGGTGCACACCGTGTCGAGCGTACCGGTCGCCTCTTTCCCGTAGCTCCTGGTTTCGCCATTCGGATCGAGGCAGTAGGTGGCGGCCGTCCGCGGAAAGAACTTGGCAGCGACGGTGTCCTTCACGTTGCCACCCCCCCCGGCACACGCGCCCGGTTTCGAGCTCTGAACGGGCGGAGGGGCAACGCCCTGCTCCTGGGGAGCCTCTTTCTTCGAACAAGACGCGAGCAGAGCGACGGCGAGGGTCGCGCACCAGAGCTGGCTTCGGGGGGTGGTCAACACTAGAGCTCCTTGATTAGACACGGGGTTTCTATCTGGGGCGGAGCTAGCATGTTCGCACCCCGATGGCGTTCCAATCGTTGCGACCCCTAGTGGCACCTATTGTGTTCTCGCAGCATATTTTTCATGACACAAGAAGCGCTACTTTTTGCGTAGTCTCGCAACCATTGCTCAGCCCCCCGGGGCCGAGCCTCTGAATTTACTGAGAAAATCACCTGTACATCGCTGCGCACCACCGGCTCGCATCTTGCTAGAGATGGTCCGATCAGCCTCGCCCACGCCATGCCCCCTGCCCCAGCCATTCGAGCTCACGCGTTCTTCCAGGCCCACCGCCGAGGCGCTCGCGGCTTCACGCTCATCGAACTCATCGTCGTGGTGGTCATCATCGGCATCTTAGCCGTGCTCGCCACCCCCGCCATCACCGAGCAGATGCGGGACCGCCGGGCGAACCAAGCCAGTCAAGAGATCGCCAACTTCTATCGCGGTGCCCGCATGCGGGCGCTGGGGCGTGGCTCCTCCGTGCTCGTCCGCTATCGGAAAGATGCCACGGGCGCCCCCGCCGGTTCGCTCGAGGTCTGGGAAGCGATCGCGGGCGCAGGCGGCGCGTGTGGCCCGATTCCTCGCAAGGGTTGCCAGGCGTTCCCGCCACCGGGCGACACGCCGGACACGCAGCAGCTGATCAACCAGTTCAACCCCGGCATTCGTGACCAGTTCGACGGCGTCGAAATCACCATGCTCGAGGCCGGTGGCGAAAGCGAGCTCAACTACCTCGACGTCTGCTTCACCCCGATGGGGGCGACGTTCAGCCGCACCAACCCGGGCCTAGCAACCATGGATCGCATGGCTGGAGTGCATATCGCGCAAGTCACGCGCGACGGTGTGGAGGGCGTGCGGCGCGATGTCTTGATCGTGCCCGGAGGGGCGGCGCGCGTGAAGGGCAAGTTCGCCGAGGAGGCGACCGAATGAGGGCGCACCCTTCCGCGCTCCACCGCGCATCGAGAGCACGGGGCTACACGGTGGTCGAGCTGCTCATGGCCATGACCGTTTTCGCGATCGGCGTGACGGGCATCGCCGCGATGCAAAAGATTACGCTCGCCTCCAATATGCACGCCAGGAAGCTCGCTACGGCCGCACACATTGCTCAAAGCTGGCAGGAACGCCTGGCCGCGGACACCTCACTTTGGCGTGCGAGCACCGTGACACTCACCGGCACACAGTGGCTCGCCAACGTCGGGGCCGGTTGGATGCGAGCGCCCGCCAACGCTGCCAATACCTTCGGAGGCCGCTTCGGTCCCCTCGGTGAATATACGCCCACGCTCGCGGATGCCTACTTCTGCGTCGACATTCGCTTGACGAACATGCGCTCGACGGCAAACGCAATCCAGGGGAACGGTCTCATCCGCTCCGAGGTCCGAGTGTTCTGGCCACGCGACGGTCACGAACCGTCCGGCAACGCCAAGTACTGCGCTCCTAACGGTGGCGCGACGATCGGTGAGGGTTCTGACGAGGACTACCACTTCGTCTACGACGTAGCCGCGGTGAGGCAGACACCATGAAGCATCGCGGAAGGCGCCAACGCAGCTGCTCCTCGTCGCGCGGCTTCACCCTGGTCGAGCTGATGGTCGCTCTCACCGGCGGACTCTTGATCTCGGTGTTCGTGTTCATGATGGCGAGTCAGGGCTCCAAGTTTTACCAGCAAGAAGCGCGCATCTCGAACGCCACGATCGGTGTCATGAACGGCTTCCAGCGGCTGCGTGCGGACATCGCGCGCGCCGCCTTTCTGGCTTCGCCGAACGTGGCGCAGGACCCGCTGGTCTGCAGCGGCAGAACGGACGCGGAGGGCTGGACGGAGGCGCGCAAGTCGCTGCGCGAGATGGCCGGAGTGCGCATCATCGAAGGCGGCTCGCGGGACGCCGAGGACGTCAACGAGGACGTGGCGGCGTTCTGGGATGGCAACAGTCTGCGCCCCGACCAGCTGATCCTGGCGGGGGCCTTCGGTTCTACCGATCAGTTTCCAGCCGCCGAGATCGGCCAACCGAACCCCGCTGGCCAACCCAACGTGTGGCGCGTGCACTTACAGCCGAACTCGGCCGCGATGGCGCGCCTCGGATATCGCACGGACGGAAACCAGAGCGAAGCCGAACGACTCGCGCTGGTGCAGGCCGCGTTCATGCCGGACGAGTCGGCGCGAGTACTCAGGATCCAGGATCGAAAAGGGGCACACCACTACGGCGTGATCGGAGCGGTTGGTATGGCCACCCTGGCCGCCAACGGCGAGCAAACGCCGTACATCGACCTGACCGCCGACGTCGTGCTGAAGCAGGAATCGCGCACCACGGCCTGCGGTCTACAAGGGCTCAACGTGGGCGCCACGGTCGACATCGTGAACTTCGTCCGCTACGGGCTGAAGCGCCTGGACGACGCCGAAACGTACCCGGAATTCACCGCTGTCTACGCAGACGAGGTCGAAGGAACCCAGGAAGAGACGCGGGCCGAGCTGGTGCGTGAGGAGCTGGACGTTGCGGGAGACCCCATCCCGGGGACCACGGAGCTGGTCGCGGAGTACGCCGTCGATCTCAAGTTTACCCTCTCGGCGCTGACGAACACGGGGACGCTCGTCGAGGTCAGCGACGCGGAAGACATCGCAGCCTACGCGGGCGATCCGCGCGCAGGGGGCGCGCGTCCCGATCGCATTCGCTCCGTGCACGCGCGGCTGGCGATCCGCTCCCGCGAGGCCGATCGTGCGGGCAAGATCCAAGCTGCCGCGGGGGTCCCCGACGGCTTGTACCGCGTGGGCATGGGAGCCAACGGAACCACGCCATTCGCTCGGGTGCGCACGCTGCAGGCCGACATCGCGCTGCGCAATCACTTGAGGGCGAACTGGCCATGAACACACACATTGTCGCCCGGCGCGCACCGGCTCACCGGCAAGATGAGCGCGGCGCGGCCGTCTTCATCGTAGTGATGGTCGTAACCCTGCTCACGGCGGTCGGCGTCTTCGCGATACGCTCGGCGAGCTTGGTCGACGTGGCCTCTGGCTACAACCGCCAGAGCCTGCAGACCGAGTACGTGACCGACTACGGCGTGCTCCTCACCGCACACGAGCTGTCTACCCAGGCTGCAAGCGCCTACACCAACGTCGCCCAGACGGGCAGCGACGATTGCTTGGCCACCAGCGGCGTCAACACCGGCGCCGTGGGTCAACCGTTTTGCTATGCGTTTCAATCCGAGGAGCTCGGCGAGCGCTTCAGCAGCACCGAAGGCTTGTTCGAAGAGTCGGACGGGCTGCCCGGCACGATCATCGACCCCGTCGGCCACGACGCCGACGACGTCGAGAACCTGGAAGCGCGCTTCGTGGTCGAGATGACCGAGGCGTTCCAAACCGGCAACGTCCGCGGCGCGGACCTGACGTCGAATCAGCTGGTGCCGGTGCAAGTGACCCTCTCAGCGCGCGGCTTCGTCAACCCTCCGCGCTCCGATGCCGCCGTTTGCGACGACGCAGCAGCAGCGGGCGGTATCCAAGAGGTGCGGTCGCACGTAGTGCTCCCCGCCGTGCCTCGGTTCGCAAGGTAACATTCATGAAGAGAACTCGTTTCTTTGCACTCGCTAGTTTGGGCTCGATCGCGCTGTTCCAGAACGTGGCGCTCGCCCAAGAGCTGAGCGTTCCGCAGCCCAACGTGATGCTGCTGGTCGACACCTCGGGGTCGATGGAATACCAGACCTCCAGCAGCGACTTTCCGGCATGCAAGCCGACCAGCAGTGCCGCCGCCGACAATCAGCGCAGCCGCTGGGTCGGGCTGGTGGAAGTGCTGAGCGGCACCATCACCGACTATCGCTGCGAGGCGGTCGATCGCCGTTCGTCGGCCTTCCGCAACGAATACCAGCTCGGCACCAACATCGATCCAGCCGACTTTCAGTACCAAAACCCCTACCATCGCCCGCTCAGCGGCACCTGCGCGATGGGGCCCGGTACCCTGAACACGACCAACGCCTTCGCCTGGAGCGAACCCAAGTGCCACGCGTACGGCAACGTGAACACCGCCTGCGCTGCCACGGCCTGCGAGTCGTTCCTTCAGAGCGGGGACGGCATCATCGACGCTTACGGCTCGGGCGTGCGCTTTGGCCTGATGACCTTCGACTCGCTCATCGACGAGGCGCGCGGGTACTCGGGCACGTCGCCGCAGCTCGCCTCCGGAGTCGAAGGCGCCTGGAGCTACTACGTCGGCAGTGCCTCCGAGGGCAAACCCGCCAACTGTAGCGCTACCAGCCCGTACGAGGTGGGCGGCCGCAACGCCGCCGCCCCGCCCTGGGAGGGCCGCATGGTCGCTTTCGGTGACCCGAGCCCCGAGCTGTCCGACCACACCACACGCAATTCGCAGATCGAGAAGATCTTGCTGACGACGCGTCCCTACGGCGCGACCCCCGTTGCTGGGCTGCTCTCGGATGCGCTCGGATTCTTCACCGAGGACGACGACGCGGACCCCTTGAACAGCAGCCTGAAGTTCGGCCCCAAAGACGACCCCTATGTCATCGGCGGATGCCGCAGCCAGCACATCATCCTGCTCACCGACGGCGAACCGAACCTCGATCTGCGCCCCTATTGCGCCGAAGAGCCCGGGGATAGCGGACTCGCTGGCGTGTGCCCTTACGCCGAGACGGACGAGATCGCCAAAGAGCTGTACGAAGCCGGCGTCACCGTCCACGTGATCGGCTTCGCGCTCGACGAGGTCGAGGTCGACGGCGAAAGCGTGAACTGCAGCGACATAGAAACCGACGTGCTGCTAGGGTCGAACGGCACCTCGGGCCTGTGCGCCGGCGACCTCACGAACAACAAGCCGCTCGCCGTTTGCTGCGAGCTCAGCTCGATCGCTTATCGCGGCTCCAAGGGCGAGTACCGCGCCCACTTCGCGGGTGACACCAGTGCGCTCCGCAAGGCCTTCGGTGACGTGCTCGCCTCGATCGCGCCGCGCGTCAGCCTCACGCAGCCCGCGGTGGCCTCTGGCGCCAGCGCCTCCAGCGACTTCGCCGCATCGATGCGCTTCTACAGCGCCGCCCGTCCCGAAAGCTTCAGCGTGTGGCGCGCCGAGCTCGAGCGCGAGCGCTTCTTGTGCGTCGACGGAGCTCCCCAGCGCCAGTCGATCGAAGAGTCCATGGGCGACGATTTCGTAGAAAACCTGCACTCGAATCCGAGCAACCGCCGCATCATCACCGTCGAGGCCGAGGCTGACAGCAGCGACAGCACGAAGGTCTACTCCGAGCGTTCGATCCGACCGCACATCGTCGGCACCGCCGTGGATGGCCTCGACTCGCTGGACTGGGAAGGCGGCGACGAGGTAGTCGCTTCACCGAGCGGGCTCGCCAGCGCGGTCGAGGCCCGTACGTTGCGTCTGAACATGGCGGACCCCTCGTGCGACGGCCTGAACGAGAGTGCCTGCTCCAGTCAGATTCTGAAGTGGCTCGTGGGGCAAAACCCAACGGCAGACGAAAACCATCGCTGCCGCTCTTCGGGGGAATGCAGCCTGATGGGTGCGATCGTGCACTCGACGCCGCAAGTCGTGGGTCGCCCCGACGCGCTCATCCTGGATGAGTCTTACGACGCCTTCAAGCTGACCTACGCCACCCGGCCGCTGGTGCTGTACACCTCCACCAACGACGGCTTCCTGCATGCTTTCAAGGTGGCTTCCGGCGACCCGACCACGGAAACCACCCCTGAGGCGCAGGTCAAGACCAAGACCCAAAACGAGCTCTGGGCGTTCATCCCGCCCGCCGTCTTGACGGGTCTGCAGACGCAGTACCCAGGTTCGCACCAAATCTTGCTGGATGGCGTGCCCGTGATCAAAGACGTGGTCGCCTCCGCTGCCGACGTTGCGCTCTTCGAACGCGACGCCGAAAGCGCGCGCTTCGGAGCCGGGCTGTGGCGCACGGTGCTGGTGCAAGCGTTCGGCGGCACGCGCGGAGGTTACTTCGCGCTCGATATCACCGATCCCGTGATCACCGGCGACACCGGCGGGCCGCGCTTCCTGTGGCAGTTGACGACCGACTCGGACGGAAACCCGCTGTTCGGGGAAGGTGGCGGCACTCCGCTGATCACGACCGCCTTCCTCGACAACAAAGAAGTCGCGGTGGCAGTGCTGCCTGGCGGTGAGGGCACGCGTGACGACGGCGCCGACCCCGTCGATCGAGAAGCGGTCACGACGTTCGTCGACGGAGACTATACGCCGCGCGCCAAGGTCCCCGCCTACAGCGGCACTGCGGCGCGTTCGCTCACCATCGTTCGACTCGACAACGGCGAGATCGTGCGCACGTTCCGCAACGACGCCGACGAGGTCGACGACCTCGACTCGGCCGTGGTCACCGAGACCGGCATCGACTCGCCGATCACCGGGACTCCGGTGGCGTATCCGTCCGAGGTGGGCGCCATTGCCGATCGCGTTTTCGTGGGCGATCAGGACGGTGGGCTCTGGCGCATCGACCTCTCGGAGCCCAATCCCGACGATTGGACCATGACCCTGTTCTACGACGCATTCCCGGAGCAGACCGCCAACGGCGCGCTCAGCTTCGAGCCCGAGGATGGTCAGCCGATCGCGACCCGCCCGATCATTTCCGTCGACGGTGACAATCGCCTGGTGGTGCTGTTTTCAACCGGCGATCAAGAGTCGATGTTCGCGAGCGACACGCACAACTTCATCGTCTCGCTCACCGAGGTGATAGAAACCGCCGACGGCGAGGACACCTTCAAGTCCAAAGTGAATTGGTACAAAGAGTTCGACGACGGCGAACGCGTTACCGGTCCCATGGTGCTCTTCTCGAGCCAGCTCTATGCGGCAAGCTTCGAAGGCGCGCCGGCGTCTGCGGTGTGCGGCGGCGGTAAGAGTACGGTGTGGGCGATGGACTTCATCGAGCGCGCGACGGCCAGCGACCCGTCCTCGGGCGGCTCCCCCCTCTGGAACATCAACGGCTCGATGGTTCAGTCCCGTCCCGTCCTCGACGATACGGGCGCCGAGACCGTGGTGTTCGGCTTGACGCTGACGCAAGAGCCGAGCTGCGTCGACACCAACCTCGAAGCGCTGGCCGAAGATCCGTTCATCGCCTTTGGCACCCACACCCAACTGCGCGGCCTGAACCCCGGCAAGTTCAAGCTGATCATGCACACCGGCGGCCTGAACAACAGCGACATCACCTCTGACGCCGCCGGCAACACGCAAGAAATCGAGCTAGAGACGCCGAGCAGCATCGCGCGCATCGACTCTTGGGCAGCGATCGTGGAATAGTCGTCTCGAACGCCGGAGTTACCATGGCTGAACGACGACCTGCTTCGGCCTCCGAGCACCCGAGCCGCCCGAGCGCGGAGCGCCGAGTCCGGCGCTTGCCTACGATCGCGCTCGTCGCGCTGTGCACCACGGGCGTGGCCGCGCTCGCGCTCGGCTGCGACCGCGGCGCCGGGCCACCGGCACCCAGCACCAGCGCCAGCGGTAAGCCGAAGACACCCGATCGGCTCGCGCCCGGTGAGCTCGCCGAAGGCAAAGGCACTCTGTTCGGACTGAAGATCCCGGTCGGGATGCAGGTCGACGCACAGTTTCCCCACTCGGGGCACGCCAGCGGCATCGTATCTGCAGCGCAACTCGCCGACTACGTGCGCCAGCGAGTCGAGGTGGCGCGCGTGGAGCTCGGTGCCTCGGGCACCGTCTTCCCGCAAGCCATCATCAAGGGCAGCGACCGCGAACGACGCTATCGCATCGAGGTGTCTTCCAAAGGCAGGACCAGCAAGCTCTCGGTGCAATGGCTGAACCCGGCGAAACCGCCTGCCGTCACCGGCCTCAGCGAAGAAAAACGCTGGGAGCGCGCCGGCATCACCCCCGACGGCAAGCTCATCGGCCAGCAACAACTCGAGTGATTCTCACCACGGAGTGTGCCGCGGGGCGAAGGGGAGAGTTAGCGGTCGCCTTCGTCTTCGAGGCGGGCAGCTTCGAGCAGCACCATGCCGATGCTCTGACCCGAGGCCGACGACGGCGCCGGCTCGGAGGGGCTGAACCAGAAGCGCCCGGACTTCCAACCGATGACCTGCTGCGTCGCCTGCACGAAGTCGTGCGGGCGCCCGCGAAGCTCTACGGAGGTCAGGCTGCCTGCGCGCAGGCCGAAGCGCGCCTTCGTGCCGCCCGTTTGCTCGACGCTCAGCTCACCGGTTCTGCGCTCCATCTCCAGCACCGTAAGCACGGTAGCGATGGACATTTGCGCTAGATCTCCGCGCAACGCCGCGGTTCCGTCCGCGGTCGAACCCGGCGGGACGCTATCGCGATCGCGACGCTTCTCGCGCAAGCGATTGGACATGTTGAGGAGCGAGCGCACCTGGACCGCGACCTCATCGTTGTTGAGCGGCTTCTTGAGGAACAAGTCGGCGCCAATGTTGAGCTTTTGCAGCGCCTCGAGGTCGCTCGTCAAAAACAGAATCGGCACGTTGGCCACCCGCGTCTTTTCAGCCCTGACCTTCTGCACCACCCAAAAGCCATCGATGTCGGGCAGCTCTTCGTCACAGATGACGCAATCGGGCTTCAGCTCGCACGCCGACTTGAAGCCCTGCCGCGCTTCGTGGGCTTGATGGACCTCGAAGCCGGCGTCGCTGAGGTAACGTTTGAGGACGGTCGACATCCAGTCGTCGTCTGCGATGATGAGCACAACGCTCGTGTCCACTCGAGCTAAGCTAGCATCAAGCACCCCTCGATCCGAAACTGCTTCCCGCCTCGCGCACAGCCTTTGCGCG
>Ga0315910_10004302_pt1 | contig 11931 bp, 9 predicted proteins | sample EdamamesoilMG_FD_204470 | JGI IMG/M metagenome (GOLD analysis project Ga0315910, IMG submission 204470) | Garden soil microbial communities collected in Santa Monica, California, United States - Edamame soil | ecosystem: Environmental > Terrestrial > Soil > Garden | place: USA: California... | reverse complement strand
GTCACGGCTGGTGGGTTCCGCGGGCCAAGGTCCAGCATTGGATTCCAAAGTCGCGCCAGACGATGGAGTACCTGAGCGACTACTACATCGGGCAGGGACGTACATACGTCAGGTCGGGCGACTTGCGCGGTCGACTGCATTTTCTTGGCCGACCGGCGTGGCTGTGGCGGCGAACGGCGTGGGCGATTCTCCACAGCCGTTGCCAACGCCTCGCTCGACCGCCGGGCGTCTGGCTGCGCAGCTTCGTCGCCGAGAAGAAACTGATCGGCCAATTCCTGGAGGCCCCCAAAGTGGCAAGATCGAACCGCGCGCAACGCGAGGAAGCCGTGGATTCCAAGTCATGAGATTCGAGCGCGTTCGCAAGCTCTACAAGTTCCGCGAGCTGTTGTTCATGCTCACGATCAGGGACTTCAAGTTGCGCTACAAGCAGTCCGTGATGGGTGTGCTTTGGGCGCTGCTGATGCCGATTGCGGTCGTGGCTGCCGGCATGATCATTCGGCTCGTTGCCCAAAGCGCCGAAATCAAGGGGTTTGAAATCTCCTCGATCATAGTCAAGTCGCTGCCCTGGGCGTTTTTCATCTCGGCATTGCGATTCTCCACCAACAGTCTGCTGGGCAACTCCAACCTGGTTGCCAAGGTCGCCTTCCCCAAGGAAGTATTTCCGCTGGCAGCCATCGCCGCCTGCCTCACTGACTTCGCGATCTCGCTGATTGCCGGCACCGTTGCGCTGCTGCTCCTGGGGCATCACTTCCCGGCGACGACACCCATCGCGTTCGCCCTGCTCCTGCCGATCATCGCCCTCGTCACCGGAGCCGGCTTGCTGCTGTCTTCGCTGAACCTGTTCTTCCGCGACGTCAAATTCATCGTCGAGGTGATCCTGATGTTCGCGATCTTCTTCACGCCGGTCCTGTACAACGTCGAGATGGTGGGAAAGTGGGCGCCGCTGCTCCTCATCAATCCGATGGCGCCGCTGCTGGAAGGCATCAGGGACACCGCGGTGCTGGGCCAGATGCCCGACCCGCTGTGGACGAGTTATGCCTGCATCATGTCTTTCGGCATCCTGATCGTCGGCTACAAGGCATTCAAGAATCTCGAAAACATGTTTGCCGAGCGCATCTGACGGGTATCGAATCAACATGACAACGCAAACGATACGCGTCGAACATGTCTTCAAGAAGTTTCGCCGCGGTGAATACCACGATTCGCTCAGGGACCTCCTGCCGGCGCTGTCCGCCAAGCTCTTCCGCCGGATGGCGGGGCGCCAGCGCGAACTGAAGCAGCAGGAGTTCTGGGCGCTGGACGACGTTTCGTTCAAGCTCGAACGCGGCGAGGCAGTCGCCATCATCGGCCACAACGGCGCGGGCAAGAGCACATTGCTCAAGCATCTGACCGGCGTGCTCACGCCGACTCGCGGCAACATCGTCATGAACGGCAGGGTGTCCGCGCTGATCGAGGTCGGAGCGGGTTTTCATCCGTTGCTCACGGGACGCGAGAACGTGTTCCTCAATGGCGTCATCCTCGGCATGACCCTGCCGGAGATCCGCCGCAAGTTCGATGAAATCGTCGCGTTCTCGGGGCTCGAAGACTTCATCGACACCCCGGTGCGCCGTTATTCCTCGGGCATGTTCGCGAGACTCGGCTTTTCGGTTGCCGCGCATCTCGATCCGGAGATCCTGCTGATCGACGAAGTCCTGAGCGTCGGCGATTTCATGTTCCAGGCGAAAGGCGTCGAGAAGATGAAGTCGATCGTTGCCGGCGGCGCAACTGTGGTCTTCGTATCGCACAACCTGCAGTCCGTCCTGGAGCTCTGCCCACGCTGCCTGCTGATGGACCACGGACACCTGCTGGCCGACGGCCCGACGTCGGAAGTTACCCGCAGTTACCTGGAAATCGGGCGGCGGCAGCACTGTACCGAAACCGGGCAACCGGCAGAAATCAGCTCCTGCACGCTGCGCAATGCGGACGGTCCGAGCAGCGTGTTCCAGGCCGGCGAAGAGATCTTCGTCGACGCGAAACTGAAAATCACGCAACCCTTGCGCGGCGTCGACGTGCTCGTCCGCATCATCGACGGCTCCCGCTACGAGGCAAGCAACCTGTCGCTCGAACGAATGGGTATCAGCCTGGAAACCCTGCAAGCCGGAGAACAGCTCGAGTTCTCGCTGCGCATGCTGGCGCACCTCGTGTCGGGCTCGTATCAGCTCTCCGTGGCGGTCCGCGACGTTGCCCGCGGCCGCGACATCGTCGCCATGCAACAACCCCTGGCATTCTTCGTCAAGGCTCGCCCCGGCGATCGTGGTGTTGCGAATCTCTATCCGACGCTCATCGACTACAAGCGTGGCGATGCAACTGCCGCGCAATCCATGGTGCCGAAGTAGCAGCACGATGATCATCGTCTCCGAACCCGTCAGACACGGGCTCGAGCACCAGGCGATCAACAGCGCGATGCTGAACGGCCTGCTCGAAGTCCTCGCGGGGGAGTCCGTTCACTTCATTGCCGACCCTTCGCATCTCGCGACGCTGCTGCCGGACATCGCCGAGTCGAACGCAGCGCGCCTGCACACCGAGGCCGTCAGCCTGGCCCCGCGGCATGCACAGCCGTATCAACGCCTCGGCGACGACTTCCGGATGGCGCGCCACACATTGCGTCTCGCGCGCGAACTCGGCGCTCGCGCCGTCATCTTCCTTTCGGTCACGCAGACCCTGCTGTTTGCCCTGGGCGTGCTGGGTACGGCAGCGCCGCGCGTGACCTGCCTGGGCATCATGCATGGCGGCCTGGCCGACCTGGCGCCGCGACGCGGGCGAATCGCACGGTACTTTCCCCGCGGATTGCGGCTGACAATGTCGCTGGCGGCCAGGCGCCGGTTTCGCTTCATCGTGCTCGAAGAGCCGATTCGAACTCAGCTGCGCCACATTGCGCCGCGCATCGCGGACCATACCCTGGTGCTGCCTCATCCACTGCCGTCGGATGTCATGCCGCTTCCCGACACCGATGCACATGCGCGGCCCGCTCGAGTCGGACTCCTGGGCCTGGCAACGCCGCAGAAGGGTTTGTTTGTATTTGCCGAATGCGCGCGCCGTTTCGCACAATCGCGGCCAGGCCAGGTCGAATTTCACTGCATCGGCCGGATACATGCAGATGCGAAGCAGCGGATCGCCGCCTTTCTCGAGCACTTCCGCACGCCACCCGCGGTCGCACCGCTCGAGCGTGCACGCTACAGGGAGTTGCTCGGTTCGATGGACTACGCGTGTTTCTTCTTCGCGGGCGGCCACTACGACCTGACGGCATCGGGAGCCCTGCTCGACTGCATTGCCGCGGGTCTGCCCATCATCGGCCGACGCAACGCGCTCCTTGATTCCATCGAATCGCGTTTCGGTCCGATTGGCGTGCTGTACGACCACGACGATCCGGATTCTGCGCTGCAGAAGGCGGTCGAGCTTCGTTCGGCTCCCGAGTACCGCGCATTTCGCCGCAACCTGCTCGCAGCCGCCGCGCAACGCACCACCCTCGCCACCGGCTCGCTCCTGAATTCCTTTCTCGGCCCGGCCCAGCAACCCTCCTGAGAGAGTCCGCTCTATGCGGGTCCTGCCGGACTCGAATGCTTGCCGCGTTTGCCGCGCTCGCCGCGAAACCGATCGTAGACTCTGTATGGCATCGCGAGCCATGTCGACCGCAACACGTGCAACACCAGGATCTGCCGCGCGGGGTCTGCGAAGTCGCGCTTGAAATCCCGATGTTTCCCGGCGCCGATCAGCAATTCGAAGGACCGCACGCCCTGGTGGAAAGCTCTCTCGATCGCATAGCCCAGGTGCAGCAACCCGAGCGGCAGTCCGGGCGCGACGGACTGATCGAATCCGCCCTGGAGATTGTATTCGCGCCCCTGTCGCCGGATGTTGTAGAGCGCGGAGGCGTCGCGGCCATCGATAGTCATCACTGAAAATTGCAGTTCGTCAGCGGCGGACAGCCGGTCGACCAGGGCGGAGTGAAACGCGCCGTGACCACCGTCGAAGAAGCGCCGACCCCAACGACACTGGTGCAGCCGGTCGAGCCGCTGCACGAACTCGCGGAAGGTCATGTGCGACGCATGTTCGATCCGGACCTCCCCCGCCGCTTCGAGTCGGCCGCGCAGATTGAAAATCTTGCGGCGGGCTGCCCCGGAGATCCTGGCCAGGAAGGCTTCGAACCCACCGCTGCTGCCGATGCTGTACCCGGTGAATCGATCGACATTGCGCAACAGCGCCCTGCCCAGGATGGGATGCAACAAGAGCGCGGCGGCAGTTGGCGACGCCTGGTCCAGGTCGGAGAGGATGAACTCATCCCAATCGGGATCGCGGTGCAGATGGTTGAGCAACGCGTCCGCCGCCCTGGCCGCGCAAGCGCGATCCACGATGAACTCGAGATACTCGGTACGCATGGTCCGCGGTCCGCGCCAGATGTTTCCGCAGAATTGAACGCGCGTGCTGAGCATGCCGAGGTGGCGCCTTGCGTCCTTGAACAGCGGAGCAATTCCCACGAGCTCTCCGCTGTGGCGACGCGCCGCGATCCAGTAACCCTGCAGACGGTGGACATGACCGAAGGTGCGCCACCAGGTCCATTGCCATTCCCAGCTCAGGAACAGCGGATCGGCATTCGAGCGTGCGTGCAGCTCCCGCCATTCGCGTTCGTGCGATTCGAGCTCTTCTTCGCTCCAGACTTCCGTGAAGATCGCATCCGCGGCGTTCGCAGCCTCCAGGATGTCGCCGTCCGAATCGCCACCCATCAGGAACCAGTCGCGATGCGCCTGCCCGGCGAGCGGGCCCGCGGCGTAAACATTGAAGAGCACGGCGCGGCTGCGCCAGACGTTGAAGCCGAATTCACGCAGCACGGCGTGAAACTCGACGTCCGTGGTCAGGCACGCCAGGCGTGCCACGTGCCGGTTTTCTGCGCAGAAAGCCGCGACGATCGCCCGCTTCAGCGTCTCGGCGGACGCCGGACCGACGTAGTCCACCAGCGCCGCACGTTCCGGCGTGGCCCAGAACACCCCCAGGGCCTCCAGGCGGCCTGATCGCCTGATGGCCACCAGCCGGTACTGCATCAGCGGGTGACGGCCGTAACGCCACTGCAGATAGGCCGCATCACGCACGATCACGTTGTCATAACCCGGCTCGGAACGACGCCAGAGCTCTTCGACGTCGGCCGGCAATTCGCCCGCCTTGCCGATCGAGACCGACAGCGCGTCATCGAGGCGGCGCCGGCGCCACGACATCATTCCCTGCACCATCTGCAGGATGCGCTTCGCCAGTTCGCGCGGATTGCGCGATTGGTTGAATCGCACGAACGACAGCGCGCTGCGATTGGCGCGCCAGCCGCTGGCTTCGTGAACGTGCGAAGCGACTTCGCTGATGCCGAGCGCCAGGATCAGCGGGTGCCGGCGCTGCAATTCCGCCTTGATCCGTCTGCCGATTCCGCCGCCACGATGATTCCTGTCGACGAAGAAATCGCAGCTCCAGATCGCGGCTTCACGTTGCTCTCCGAGCTTGACCGTGACCGGCATGCAGCCGTTGAATCCAACTACCCTGCCGTCGCCGGCCTCGGCTGCCAGCGGGCCGCCCCCGCCGGCGTTCCTCGCAGACTCGAACTGCCAGCTCCACAACTTCTTCTTCAGGACGGGATCGGCAAACCACTCGGCGGCCGCCTCGAAGTGATGCGGCTCGCAGGACACGATTCCGATGCGATCGTTCTGGGGCGACGCCGCCATCAGCCGCCCTTCAGGACCAGGCGCGCCAGGGCACGCCAGGGATGTCGGCTCAAGGGCCGATGACCCAGGGCGAGGCGGAAATCCTGCAATGCCTGCAGCCTGCGGCCGGAGGAAGCGAAGTAACGTCCGCGGCGTGTGTGGAACCGGCACCAGGTGTCGGCCATGATGTCGGGAGTCGCGAATTGCGGGTGATTCGCGAAGAAGCGTTCGAGCATGGCGCGGTTGGACTCGAAGCGGCCGGTCTTATCGCTGGAAATCTGGTCCGGCATGATGCGATACAGCGCCCAGCTCGCCGGCTCGTACGCGAACTCGCAGACCGCCGACAACCTCAGCCACAGATCGTAGTCGTCGGCGCGCCGAACGCGCTCGTCGAGACCGCCGACGGCTTCGAGGTGCTCGCGCCGCGTCATGCTGGTGTTGAAGTTCACGAAATTGTCGATCAGCAGCGGCAGCGTGATGCGACCCGAGTGTCGCGTCATGCGTATCGGCGGCAATGGATTGCCGTCCGCGTCGATCGAATCGGTTTCGCCGTAGAGCACTCCGACTTCCGGGCGGCGTTGCATGATCTCGACCTGTTGTTCCAGCTTTCCCGGCAACCACAGGTTGTCGGAGTCGAGAAAACACACCAGGCTCCCGGTGCTCATCTTCAGCGCGCGATTGCGCGCCACGGCCTGGCCGCTGTTCGCCTGCGTCTGCCAGCGGATCCGCGAATCTTCGGCGGCGAGGGCAGCGATGATCTGCGGGGTTTCGTCCTTCGAACCGTCATCCACCACGCACAATTGCCAGTGCGGGTAAGTCTGCTTGCGCACGCTTTCGATTGCGGCGCCGATGAATGCGCCGCGGTTGTATGCGGGCATCAGCACGCTCACTAGCGGATTCGCCACGCCCTGGAATACCGATTCGTTCATAACTTTCTGCGTTGCCCGGAAATAAACGCTACGGCTTCATGGCAATGCCTGCGGGTTTTCCCATGCGGGACACCGCCCGGAGGCATTTGCAAGCCCAATCTCTTTTTCCTTCATCCAAACTCGGTGTCTCCACAAGCGCACAGTTTTCGCCCGGATGTTCGCGGGTCTACACTGCCCGCCGGATCGCTGACTACGGTCCGGTGCTTGCATTACGTCACATTCGCCGATGCGAAGTTTTTTGGTCGTTGCCGGGGGTGAATCCGGACATGGAGTTCCGGGCATTCGCACCGGACGTCGCGAAGGGCCCGCGGGCCATGCGTGCAATGACGAGAGACATGCCGAGATCGACGGTCGCCTGCGCAAGTCGTATCCGCCTCTGGTCATGCATTCGAGTAGTTTACTAAGGAGAGCCATCAGATCATGAATTCAAATGCGCTGCGAAATCTTTCAGCAATCGCCACCGTTGCCCTTGCGACGACCGGCGTGATCGCCGCTCCCTCGGTGTCTTCGGTATCCGGTTCTGTTTCGCCGGGCGCCACCATGACGATCAGTGGATCGGGATTTGGTAGTGCCGGCCCCAACATCGTGATGTTCGACGATTTCGAGCGCGGCTCCATCGGCCAGGCCATTCCGCTGTCGGCGCCTGTCGGCCAATGGACCACGTCTGCACAGACACCCATCCTGAGCAGCACGGCGCGATCGGGCAGGTCGTCGTTCCTCGTGTACGACGGCGCCGCCGGCGACATGCGCCAGCTTCGCGTCACCTTCGGCGACCAGACCGAGGTGTACTTTTCGTACTGGGTGAGAGTTCCTGATGGCACGTTCTATCCGGGACGGGAAGTCACCGCGCCGAGGATGTTCTCGACGGACAGTTCGTGGAAGTTCGCCTGGTTGCTGGACGACTCCGACGGCTACAGCGACACGACGAAGTTCGACATGTGGTTCCCCGCGCATGCCGGCAACGGCTCGCACAATATTTCCAGCAACGACTACTACAGCATCGGATGGATGTCGAACTGGTGGTCATGGAGCAGCTGGATGCGGGTTTCCGTCTGGGCGCGCAACGGCAATCCGACCGGATTCCTGCAGACACTGAGCCAGGAAAAAGGCCTTTCCACCACGAGCTTCGGCGGCAAGTCGGTGTTCGGGGCAGATGCCTCCAACTCGTTCAACCAGCTGAACTTCCCGGGCTGGATCCGCACCGGCACAACCGATTCGCGCATCGCGCCCGTGTACGACGACATCTATGTGGCGGTTGGGCGCGGCGCCGCCGCGCGAGTCGAACTGGCGGATAACGCGCAGTACTCCGCGGCGCGCAACATTTCCCTGGTCCCCGTCACCGATTGGCAGTCCGGCAGGATCACCGTGAAGATTCCGGACGGCGGCGTCGGCAGCGCCAGCAACTGGTACGTCTTCGTCACGGACGCCGACGGACAGACGAATGCCACCGGCTACAGGCTCGGCGCCTGCACCGATTGCCCGAATCCGCCGACGGGTGTCAGCACGCGTTAGTCTTTTCGCGGCGTGCACGAGAAGAAGGTGTTGGGAGAGCCCGGAAATTTCGAGGCCTTGTAGCCGAAGGTGGCGAGGAACTCCGCCACCCTGTCGCCGCATTCGATGATGAGATCCGGTCGATCGCGCTCCAGCAGCGATCGCATGCCCTGCAGGCATTCGAGCTCGTGACCTTCGACGTCGATTTTCGCGAGCCGGATCCTGCCGGGCAGATTCAATCCATCGATGGCGATGCACAGCACCGACATCGAACCTGCACCGAGATGCGCGCGGTACTGGTTCTGCAGGCCAAAGCTGTCGTCCGGCACGTCCATGGTGAGTATCTGCGGCTGCGTCGAAGCGGCGGCATTGATGCACGTCACGTTGGCCAGATCGCTCACGTTGGCGGCGAGCAATGCGAAGGTCTCGGGCACGGGCTCGAACGCGATCACGCGGCCGGTCGGGCCGACGAGCGTCGACAGCCGATGCGTGTAGTGACCGATATTGGCGCCGATGTCCAACGCCCAGTCGCCGGGGGAGACCAGCTGGTGCAGGCGCTCGAATTCGGGTTCCGGGCTGGTGAAACGGCCGGCGGGCTGCTGCCTGTGGTAACGCGCGGCTCTCGCCAGCAGCTGGTATCGCTTTGGCAGTCGCTGCAGTGACGTACGCAGGATTTTCTTGATTCCCATCTATGGCTCCACCTTGAAATTCGGATCAATCCCGGCTTGCCGGCAGCAGCTCGAGATCCCGCTCCAGTAATCCCTTCCGCAGCTGCCACGTCGCCACGAAGCGGCTGGCAAAATCGCCGGACTGCCCTGCCAGGCCGTCGCCACGCGCCACCGCGACCTTGACGGCTGCAGCGATCGCCTCGCGATCGTTGCGCGTGAAAACCGCGATCTCGCCGAAGGCGTCCCGCAATGCCCGGGTATCCGACAGCACCAGGGATCGCCCGGCGGCGATGGCTTCGTAGGCGCCGCACACCAGGCAATCGTCACGCGTCGTCAGATCGACGACGCAGGCCGCATCCAGCAACAGATCCAGGTAGGCGCTGTCGGAAAGAAAGCCTGTCAGGTGCACGTTTTGCGGCAGCTCCCGCTGGCGGATGTGCGCCGGCGGTCGCCCGGTGAAACTCAATCTCCAGTTTGCCGGCAGCAGCGGCGCGGCGGCCAGCAATTCCTCGACCGGTTCGTCGTGCGCCCAGGTCGTGATGCACACGATCGAGGTGCGCCCGTCGGCGGGCTGCTCTGACTTCGTGGCAGCGCCGAGAATCTTGCCCGGCAGTGGATCCATGAGCACGAAGGGCCGTCCTCCCATGTCGCGGACCCTGGAGGCGAATGCCTCGGTGGTCACGATCACGAGCGTGGCTCTCCTGATCGCAAACCCCGCCACGCGCAGCAGGACCGAACTGCGGCCCTCCAGCGGCAATACGCCGGCATTGTGCGCATCGACGACCACCTTCACACCGGTGAGTCGCCCCCAGGCCGTGGCGATTGCAGCCAGGAAGATCGACGGACTCTGCACGAAGACCACGGCGGGCCGATCCCGCACGAGTCGCCACAGCGTGCGTGCGGCGCAGGATGCGTAGCGCAGGATTCCGGACAAGCGGCTGCCGATGACGAGATAGTCGGCGCGCAGCTCGGCGCTGAGCGATTCGCTCCTGCGATGATGATCCCAGGTGATCCAGACCCGATTGCCGCTCGTCATCGGGGCCTCGACTGCATGCCGGCGAGGTCCAGCAGCAACTCCTGCATCGCCGCCGCCGTGTCATCGATCGAAAACCGCGCCGCCGCCGTGGAGCGAAACTGCTTCGCGGCCGCGCCGCCGGGCGACAGCAACTCCTGACGGATCGCTTCGGCCAGCGCAGGCGCGTCGCCCGGGGGCAACTGCCTGGCCGGCGAATCCGCCAGCACCTCGCGCATGCCGATGCAGTTGGTCCCGATCACGGGCACGCCGCCAACCAGCGCTTCCATCGGCAGCAACGGACAGGCTTCCCAGCGTGACGGAATCGTCAACACGTCCAGGCCGCGCAGTGTCGGACCCACATTGGTGACGAACGGCAGGAAGTGGAACAACCGGCCCAGCCCTCGCCTCTCGATGTCCGCGCGGTCCTGCTGCAGGTAGCCACCTTCGCCAAATGCCACGACGCGAAAGTCGAGTTGCGGGTGCTGCGACGCCAGAAGCCCGACGGCGTCCACGAGTACGCGGAAGCCCTTCTGCGCCATGAATCTGCCCATGAAACCCACGATCGCGACATTGCCCGGTATCCCGAGCTCGGCGCGCAGGTCGCGGGCCTCGTCGCCCGCCAGTCGCTCGATGTCGATGCCATTGCGGATCGTATGAATCCTCGGTCCGCGCCGGACCAGCGGCAGGAATTGCGCGATGTTTTCCTGGACGTCCATGCCGACCGGCTGCAACACGTCTGCCCAGCGCAGCGTCGCGCCCAGCGCGAATCGCGCGCACGCCGATTTGAAGCCCTGCGCAGTCCTGCCATGAAACACGTCGTGCACGGTCACCACGTGCGGAACCCGGAAAAATTTCGCGAGCGGACTCGCGATGGCGCCGGTGATGTATCCCTGGCTGTGCAGCACGTCGACCTTTTCGCGCCGCAGCGCCCGCAGGATTTCCATGCCGAATTCGCGCAGGTTGGGTTGGGTCTCGATCACGCTGACCGACATGTTGTCGATCGAAGTGCCGAGCGCCGCCAGGCCGTTGCCTTGCGGGCCGACCAGGATCAGCCGTCCGACGCTGTCGCCGAGACGCGTGTACAGATAGCGGATGTAGGAACGTATGCCGCCCACGGGCCACCTGGCCGGTACCAGTACCGTCAACTTCGAGTTCGACATCAGCTGCCCTTCACCGCAGGCATGGGCGGCACGACAAGCGACGTCTTGACGCATCTCGCCCAGGCCGTGATCAGGCCTGCGAACAGGTACCACCAGGGCTCACTGATTCCGTAATGCGCGATGCTGAATACCAGGCACATCATGAACCAGGTCTGCAAGGCGCTGCCGAGCTGGATGTAATACCGCGCCCGATCGTCGGATGACGTGGCGAGGCCAGTCTCCTTGATCTCCCGAAGCGTCTGGCGCGCCAGCTGAAAGATCGCCACCAGCACCGCCACGAACAACGCAAAACCAATGACTCCGAGTTCGATGAGCGCCTCCGTATACATGTTGTGCGCGATGCGGTGTTTGCCGGTGGCATGAAACCGGGCCTCCGCGGAAGTGCCGAGCCCGGTGCCGAAGATGGGATGCTCGGTGAATACCAGGAACTCGGTTTCCATTCCCTTGAAGCGGCCCTCGGCTGTATCCGCACCGCGTACGTCCGAGCGCACCAGCGAAAGATATCGATCCGACCGGTCGCCGGAGAGATTGGCCAACATCACGGCCACACCCACGCCGGCCAGCACCGTCAACAAGGCGCGGCGGCGCGAGTGATAGAAGATGCCCGCGAAGCCAACGAGGAATGCAATCATGCCGCTGCGCGAAGAGGTCAGCACCAGCGCGTAGAGCATCACCGGCACCATCGCCAGGTACGTGAGCTTGAGCAGCTTGCTCTTCGAACCGAACATCAGGTAGTGCGCGAAGATGAACGCGGTCACGATGACGAATGCATATCCATTGGGATTGACCGTGTCCCACGGCGCGCTGGACAGGCGATTCATGAATTCACCGCCGCCCAGGTGGGTGTTCGATCCCCAATAGCCGTCGGTCAGATGGCGGCGAACGGGATCGATGACCCGTATGAATTGGCAGCCGACGAAAACCGCGACGAAGGTCCGCAGGCGCTGGGGAGAG
>Ga0315910_10004301_pt1 | contig 11931 bp, 8 predicted proteins | sample EdamamesoilMG_FD_204470 | JGI IMG/M metagenome (GOLD analysis project Ga0315910, IMG submission 204470) | Garden soil microbial communities collected in Santa Monica, California, United States - Edamame soil | ecosystem: Environmental > Terrestrial > Soil > Garden | place: USA: California... | reverse complement strand
TTGCGTTGGGCGTCAGCATCGTGCAGCTCGCCGCGCCGCTGGTTCGGATTCGCCAGGCCGTGGCGCGCGACTACCTCCAGCCGCTGGACAAGCGAACGGCACGCATCCTAACGAAGCTGACGGGCCAACCCGCTTCGCTCTCGGAACCACCACGGGTGGACCTGAGCGCTCTGCCGCGTCACGAAACGCTGCCGCCAAGCGCGTATGCGCGCGACAGCGCGGTGGACCAGGACGCCGTGACCGCACCGCCCCCCGAGGTCTACCCGATCCTGGACCCGAACACGCAAAAGGTGATCACTCCGGGGAGCCTCCCGCTCGACACCGAACGCGATAGCGTTCCGCCGTTTGCTGTGGAGAACGCCGGCGCATCGCCCACGATGCGACGCCCTTCAGACCCCGTGTTCGCCGTGGAGGTGGCGCCAGAGCACGCAGCGCGCGAGGCAGTGGCACCCGGCCCGGCCGACCGGCGCGACGAAGTGCCGGCAGCGACGCTGGCGCCCGCCGCCGATCGCACCAGCGGGCTCAGAACCGCAGCGCGCGCGATCGCGCGGCAGTCGAAGCAAGACGACGACAAGCCCCATCGCCGCCTCGGTCCGTACACCGCGGCCGACGCCGAGCGGGACCTGATGGGCGCCGACGACCGCGACCAGGTCCTGAACGCCTTCTTCGATTTTGCCGCGCAGTACTTCGAGTACTGCGCGTTGTTCGTGATGCACGGAGACCTCGCGGAAGGCCGCGACGCGCGCGGGCCCGGAGCAAGTCCAGAAATCGTGCGCGCGCTCGGTATTCCCCTCGACCTGCCGAGTTCAATCGCGACCGTGTACGAACGCGGCAAATGGCAACTCGTGAGGCTCACGGGTGGCGGTATCGACGTCGGCCTGGCGAAGGACCTGAGACGAGAGAGCGGTCCCCAAGTTCTGCTGTTACCCGTGATCATGCGCAAGCGTTGCGTGCTGATCCTGTACGGCGACCACGGTGAAGACGACGTGCGCCTGCCGAATATCGGCGACGTCATCTCGTTCGCGCCGCTCGTCGCGTCGGGGCTCGAACGAGTAATCCTGAAACGCAAGCGGGCGATGCACAACGACGTGCTCGTGAGCCGCGGCGTTCCGCTGCCATCGCGTCCGCCGCGTCGCTCGCATGCGCCGCTGCCTCCCGCGGAGGCGCGAGCGCGGGCCCTCGTGGGTGTGCTGGGTTCTGGAAGCAAGCCGCCACCGGCACCGACGGCTTCCGAGGTTCCTCCCGCAGACGGAGCGCCGCCGGAGGCGGGGAGCGACACGCTGGTCCCATCCCCGGCGCCGACCCGCTTGTCGGCGTTGCCACCGGCTCCCGCCTCGCCGGCGCACACGGCAGAGCCTGCGCCGCGTACCCGTCAGTACGGCGAACCACCGTTCGCGCGATCTGCTTCGGCCAAGACCTATAGCGGACTCGGACCGAGCACCGGTGAGCGACCCCTCGCACTCGATTTCGAACCGACACCCGGCGTCCCGCGCGCCGAGGTGGCTGACGGGCACCACGAAGCAGACGCGGAGCTTCAGCGAACTTCGGTGATTCCACAGCGTGTGGTGTCGATCGGCGCGCCCGGGAGCGAACCCGAGCCTGAACCCGAGAGACCCGTCTACGACCCCGGCGAGCTCACGCGCACGCAGCTGTCTCCTCGCAGTGAAGACGCATTTCGTGGAGCTGCGGCTTCCACGTCCGAGCCTCCCGAGACTGGCTGGGACGTCGAGTCGCGACGGCCCCCCGCCCCCAGCGAAGCGACCGCGAAGTCACCGGCGTCTCCCGCCATCGACGTCGGCGAGACCGAGCTCGATCGCGACGTCCTCGACGCGATCGCCCGCGACGAGCGCGCGCCACTGGCACCTGCGTCGCGTTCGATTGCGTACAGTGCGCGTCCCCCCTCTCGGCGCCAGAGCTCCGAAGAGCTGCGTCTACCCAGTATCATCGTCGACTTCGAAAGCGACAGCCGTGCACTGGTTCACCGGCTCTGCGCCGGCGATCACGAAGCCGGCGAGAAGCTGGTCGAGATGGGTGCGAACGCGGTGAGTGCGTTGGTCGCGGAGTTTCCCGGACCGATCACACAGCAGCTTTCCCGTGGCTCCCAGGAGTCACCGCAACGCGCGTCCGACTGTGGTCCTCTACTGAAAACGCTGGCGCGCATCGGCGCGCCTGCAGTTCCCTTCCTGGTGGTGCGGACCGCGGACACTCAGCCGCTCGTGCGCAGCTGGGCCACCCGCCTCCTGGGCGAACTACCCAACCGCGAAAGCGGAGTCGCGGTTGCGCGACGCTTGGTGGACGACAACCAGGATGTCCGCCGCGCTGCGCTCGCTGCCGCACGTATGCTGCAACGCGATCCGCTAGCGCGCGCCGCGATCCGCGAGCACATTGCCGACATCGCCCGCGACAGCGGTCGGTCCAACGAGGCGAGGCATGCGGCGCTCGAGGCACTCTCGGACGTGCGCGACGCCGAGGCAGTCCCGGTGTTGATCAGAATCCTCGACGATCCGCAGCGCGAGCTGGTGAAGTCCGCACGCTGGGGCCTCTCCGTCCTCACGCGCACGGACCTAGGCGACAACGCGCCCGACTGGGAGAAGTGGTGGCGCAAGAACGCAGGACGCCACCGCATCGAGTGGCTGATTGATTCGCTCATGCACGACGACGCCGATATCCGTCGTGCCGCGGGTGATGAGCTGAAGAGCATCACCAAAGAGTACTTCGGCTACTACGACGACCTGCCCAAGAGAGAGCGAGCCGGCGCTCAGGCCCGCTACCGTGAATGGTGGGAGGGGAAGGGTAAATCCCGCTTCGCCCTGAACTGAAGTTCCCCCCTTTTCACAAACATTGAAGAAAGTGTTTTCCTGGCCGTTTCTAGCCAGAGAAACCACGCTGATCCTCGCCTGCAGGCCTCGACACGGCACAGCAGGTGTGAGAGAAGTGGCCCCCTATGCCCCCTACCGGCCAACCCCTCGACCTGGCGCTGCGCGCCGCAAACGCGACGTTTACGGGTCGGCAGCGGCGTGAAGCGAGTCGTTTCGCTTCGATCGAATTGCGGTTCACCGATCCCAAGGCGGGGCCCTGGGAAGCCGCGGCGATCGTATCGGTCGCGGTGGGCGCCGTGTTGGTCGTGCTCGGACTCTGGTTCCTCTAGACCCGCGTTGCCTCTGGACCCGTCGTGACGCGCGTGCCGCGTCAGTTCTCGAGCGGAACCGGCTGGCGTTGTGCTCAAGTTTCGCGCGGTTCGACCGTCATAGCGGACATGACCCGCGTCATGCGAAACAAGTGGTCCGTCATCGTGACCACCGCACTTCTGACGATCTCTGCCGCCCCTAGCCCGCTTCGCTCGGAACCCCAACGCCCGCAAGTGGTCGAAGGCGGCGGTGCCACCACCCTGGGTTTCTTCACCGCAGGCGCTCAGGGAGCCGTGATTGCGCTCCCCGGCGACGCGCGCATCGAGCTCGATCCTGGCGCGTCGGTGAGGGTTTTTCCCTCCGCCCAGCGCCTGAGAATGCCCGAGGGCTACGTGGTGCCGACCTGGAGCGTGTCCGTTCGGTCGGGACGCGTGCGTGGACGAGTAGGACAACCGAAGCAAGCCGCGGTGCTGCTGACGGTGTCCGAGCGCTTCAGCAGCGTCGTTGCACGCGGCACCGGGATGCTCCTCGTAGACGAACACGAAGTCGCCGCGGTCAATCTGGCCGGAGCCTCGTACACCGTCGCGGGCGGACGCTGGCAGAGCTTGGAGGAAGGCGTTCTGCGCAGCCTCAAGGCAGGCGAGCGAGCTCCGACGACCCAAGCCACGCTGGCCAGCTCGAGCATTGTAGCGGGACAGCGGCTCTGGGTTTCGACAGCCAAGAAAGTGAGCGTGGATACCCTCGAGTGGAGCGCGGTGGCGGGTGCTTCTGACTACACGGTCGCCTTGCGACGCGTGGGCGAAGACGAGCCGCTGCAAATGCTCACGACACGCGACCCAAAGTTGCCCGGTCCGTTGGGGCCCCTTGGGCCTGGGCAGTACGCCGTAGCCGTGCGCGCCAACGACGCTCGAGGCATCCCGGGCCACTGGTCTCAACCGGTTCCCCTGCGCGTGGTGGGCGTAGACTTGCCCGGGGGTGGCTATGTCTCGGAAAGCGGGGCCATCCATTTGGGTCCCGGTCAGCAGGTGCTGTTCACACACACCGACGGCTTGGAGCTCAGCCACACCGGCGCGCTCAGATACGTGGCTGCGAGCACGCCAGTGTCGCTCTACAAGGGGCAGCGAACTCTGGTCAACTTCCGCGAGCCAGGATCGGGCAGCGCCGCCGGCACCTCGCTAGAGCCCCGCGCCATCGAGGCGGAAGTGACGCTCGGACCGTCGACGGCGAGCTGGCCCAAAGACGATGTCGAGGTGTCGATCCAGCTTCGCGCCACGAGTCATGGAACACCTCTCGACCTCGTCGAACCCCGACCCAAGGTCACGGTGGGCATCCAACCAGTAGACGTCACGTGGCGCTGGGAAAGCTCGCGCCTACGTGGAACCGTGCCCCGCCAGCAGGGAGCGGGCCCGTGGGTGGTGCGCGTCGAGGTCGAGGATCAATTCGGTGTCCCGCTCGGACGCAACGTGCTGGAGGTCACTTCTTCTTCTTCTCGTTGAGCTCGATCTTCCAGCTGATCTGCACGACCTCGCCGGTGAACGCCGGCACGATGATCGCTTCCATCGCGCGCAGAATGCAGGCGCCCACGGGCGTATCTGCATGCGGAGGAGCCAAGGTGGCTTTCCTCACCGCGCCGCTGTTCTCGAACCAGAGCTCGACTTCCGCTGTGCCGCGCGGCGCTGTCTTCTGCTCTTCTTCCGGGAGCGAGTCGGGGCAGGTGGCGGCTGAGCGCGCTGCACGCTGCAGCTCGAGCTTCGCCTGCTTCTTGTCGAACTTGGCGGCCTTCTCGGAGTCGGTCTCCTCGTCTTCGATGACGGGTGTTGCCGTCTTTTCTTCCTCGAGCTGCTCAGCGCCCATCGCCTCCTGCTCGGCCACGATCTCATCAGGCGTCTTGACGCCCTGAGGCTCGGCGGAGAAACAACCAGAAACCAACAAACCAAGACCGGTAAGGACCACGAACCGCATGGCGCGCATCCTATACAAGACCGGGAGACCCGAAAAGCAAATCGACAGCCCGATGCGGGCGGCGCCACACGAGGGGCCCGGGCTCACAGGTCGGTGATCTGGTAGTCTTTGATCTTGTAGAGCAGGGCCCGGTGGCTGATTTCCAGCACTTCAGCGGCTCGGGTTCGGTTTCCCTTGGTCTTTTGAAGCGCGCGGCGAATCAGGATCTCCTCGATGACTCGGGTCGTCTTCTTCACCGAGAGTTCGCCGCTGGCGAGTTGGACCTGAACCGGGTCGCGGGCTTCCCGCACGCGCTCTGGCAGATCGGCTCCCACGATCAGATCCCCCTCCGCCAAGACCATGGCGCGTTCGATCGTGTTTTCAAGCTCTCGAACATTTCCAGGCCAAGCGTATTCGTAGAGCAGCCGTCGGGCCTCGGTATCCAGGCCGCGGACGTTCGTGCCCAGCCGGGCGTTGTTGCGGTGCACGAAGTGGTCGACCAAGAGCGGGATGTCCTCCCGGCGTTCGCGCAACGGAGGCACCGCAATCTGCAGCACGTTCAGGCGGTAGAACAGGTCCTCGCGGAAGCGCCCCGCGTTCGTCTCCTGGGTCAGGTCCCGATGGGTAGCCGCGATGATCCGGACGTCGACGGGGATGTCCCGGGAGTCGCCGAGCCGACGAATCCGCTCCTCTTCCAACACTCTGAGGAGTTTGACTTGGAGCTGGAGCGGTAGTTCGCCGATCTCGTCGAGAAACAGGCTCCCGCCGTTCGCGCCCTCGAACAGGCCCTGCCGATCGTGCACGGCATCGGTGAACGCCCCCTTCCGGTGGCCGAACAACTCGCTCTCCAGGAGATTCTCCGGAATCGCCCCGCAGTTCACGGCCACGAACGGCTCGGCTCGGCGGCCACTCCGCGAATGGATGGCTTTGGCCACCAGCTCTTTGCCGACGCCGCTTTCCCCGGTGATGAGCACGGTGGTCTTGTATTCGGCCACCTTGGCGATCGTACGAAAAACACGCTGCATTGCAGCGCTCTTCGCCAGGATGGCCTCGAAACGATGCTCCTTGCGGATCTCGTCTCTGAGCACGCGATTCTCGCGCCGGAGCAGCTCACGCTCTTCGGCCTTCCTCAAGGCCAGCACGACCTCGTCCGGCTTGAACGGCTTCTGGACGTAGTCGTAGGCGCCCGCCTTCATGGCCTCGATGGCGAGATCCGTGTTCCCGTACGCGCTCATCACGATGACGGTCGCATCGTTGCCCTTCGCGCTCAGGGTAGACAGCAGATCGAGCCCCCCCATCTTGGGCATCCTCACGTCCGTGAGCACGAAATCGGGGCCGAAGCTGTCCACGAGGGCCAGCGCCTCTTCACCGCCCGCCGCCGTCTCGACCTCGTAACCGTGCCGTTTGAGCAGCGTTCGCAGCACGACCCGCAGGTTCTCTTCATCGTCAACGACCAGGACTCGGCGCACTATGAAAAAAATGCTAACCAACGGTCACGAGGGGCGCAACCGATCGCGGGCGTTGGCTTCGGTCTTGACCCATCGCCTTTCCAGACTATAGATACTTTCCACAAGGATCTCAGCATGTTAGTAGGACTGGACCAACTCTTCAGCGGGCAGCTTTCGACAGTACGCAAACGGTTGCGAGGTGAGTCCTTTGCCGTGCTCACTCACGCCGCCGCCATCGATCGGCGCGGCCGCCATACATTGGAGCTGCTCGAGGAGCTCGGGGCGACACCTCAAATCGTGTTCAGCCCGGAGCACGGCCTCGACGGCGTGGCCCAAGCCGAAGAAGCCGTCGCCGATCAGCGCGAAGAGGGCGCGCCCCAAGTCGTCAGCCTCTACGGCTCCGATCGAGAGTCCCTCAGCCCCAAGCCAGAGCTGCTGCAGGGCTTGAGCACGCTCGTGATCGACCTCGCGGATGTAGGCTCGCGTTACTACACCTACGTGTGGAGCGCGCTGCTCGCTGCCCGCGCCGCCCAGGCCCAAGGTGTGCACACGTTGGTGCTCGACCGGCCTAACCCCATCTCTGGCGATCCGCAGTTGACCGAAGGGGTGCCCCAGGACGCAGATCATCTGTCATTCGTCGGCCTCGAGCCACTTCCGATTCGCCATGGCTTGACCTTGGGCGAAATCGTGGCGCACTTCTTTGCTCGCGACGGCCTGCCGCTGGGGCCCGATGGAGCGCTTTCGGTCGCCGCTACGCGCGGCTGGGAACGGTACCAAACGGCGGCGGCACACCACCGCCCGTTCGTTCCGCCTTCCCCCAACATGCCCACGCTCGAGACGGCGTTGGTGTACCCAGGGGCGTGCCTGCTCGAAGGCACCAACCTTTCCGAAGGGCGCGGCACGACCACCCCATTTCAGCTGGTGGGCGCCCCCTTCCTCGACGGCGCAGCCCTCGCCGGAGCCTTGTCCGACCTCGGAACGCCGGGCTGTCTGGTGCGACCGGTCCGCTTCCGTCCCACGTTCGAGAAGCACCAAGGCAAAGTCTGTGGCGGCGTGATGATCCATGTCACCAACCCGCAGCTGTTCCGGCCCGTCGCGACGTACCTCAGCTTGATCTTGCTAGCGCGACGCCAAGCGCCCGACAGCTTCGAGTTCTTGACGCGTGTCTACGAGTTCGAAGCGGACAAGCCCGCGTTCGACCTCTTGTGTGGCTCGGCTCGCGTGCGCGAGGCCATCCTCGCCGGAGCGCACGTGGAAGAAGTCGTCGGCTTGCTGGCGCCGGCGCCTCGCGACTGGTCAGAGACGGTGCTGGCTGCCGAGGCGCGCGTGCAAGACATGCAGCTTTGACCACCGCCGCGACTCGACGCTCGGCACACGACAAGCCTCAAAAAACCACCTCGACTCCAAGGCTCGGGATCGTGAGCGGTCCGACTTCGTCTTCGACGCACGTGTACGCGTTGCAGCTCTTCGCGAGCGCTTCTTTGTTGAGGGTGGTGTTCAGGACCTCGAGCACGATCGCCCAGTAGGCGCCGCTGTCTCCGATCTGCCAGCGCTTTTCGCCGCGCACGTCGAGGCGATAAAACGGCGACGTGCGTGGCGGGTCTCTGGCGGCTTCCAGGTAGGCGACTTCCGCGGGGATGCCGGTGTAGTAGGTGCCGCGAAAGCCGGCGCGGTACCCATTGCCAAAGCGGTACGCTACGGCGCCACTCAGCACGTGCCGCCGGTCGAAGAGTGACGGTCCCTCGGCCCGTTCGACGGAACGTCGGGAGAACGAGAGTGTGTACGAGAGGTAACCGCTCAGGCGGCGTGCAAAGCTACGCTGCACCAACAGCTCGAGTCCGCGCGAAGCGCCGGTCGCGCGCGAGCTCTCCTCGATGCTTTCGTCACCGGCGTCGATGCGCGAGACCCCGGGTTGGTCGCTCAGGTTGAAGAGCGCACTCTGGAAGACCATCGCTTGAACCATGACCACGTCCGGCATCTGATAGCGAACTCCGGCGCTGCTCTGAAATGCGCGCTGTAGCCCCGCACCCAAGGTGGGTGTCGCGCCGGGCTGCGGAAACGGCGAGCTCGGCGGTTGGTCGGCGATGCCGAAACCGTGCAGCGCAGTCCACTCGGGCGACAGCACGAACTCGGCGTTGATTCTCGGGGAAACGCCCACCCTCGTGGTGCCGGGCGAGTGGTAAACGTCGGCGCGTACCCCCGGCGCGACGTGTACCGTCGGCGTTGCCTGCCATTCGAGCGAAACGTAGGCGCCTGCGACGGAGTCGACCCGGGAAGGATACTGTTCGAGGTAGTCCTCGGTGGCTTCGGGATCTTCGATGTGGCCGAGCGCGAGGCGATGCCGCTCCTCGTTGGCGTCGATCCCGGCGCTGGCGTCGAGGGTCGAGCTCAGGCGCTGCTTCACGTCGGCGCGCCACTCGGCGGTCCAACTCGTGAGTTCGGCCTCGCCCTCGTGCTGCAGCGATTGATCGAACCCGAGGATCGAACGCACTCGCGCACTGCCTCCAGGAAACGACCGTTGATACCCGAGGTCGAGCCGGTGGAACTCGGCGCCTAACACGGGCTGTTGCTCGCCCTCGTCATTCTCTTCGTCGAGTTTGTCGCGCGATCCGAAGGCGAAGACCGTGATGCGATCGTCGGGAGTCAGCTGGCTAGTGAGCCGCGCCTGGTAGTCCCAGAACAGCACCGAGATCTCGGGGGCGAACAGATGGGCTACGGGGTTGGCGTACGAATAGCGCCCCGAGAGCGTCAGGCTCGTCTGGTCCGTGAGCGGCACTTCGATCAAGGCCGAGCTGTCGTAAGCTCGCACGTTGGCCTCGCCATGCAGCTTTCCGCTGGGTTCTTGCAAATGCCCCGCGACGACGCCCCCCGAAAACCTGCCGTAGCGGGCGGGGTACGGCCCCGCGTAGAAGTCCACCGACTCGACGAGCGCGGGGTGTACCACCGATGGCCCTGCGAACACGTGAAACAGCGTAGGCACGCGGATGTCGTCCAAGAAGTAGCCGAGGTTTCCTGGCGGCGCGCCCCGGACGTAGAAGTACGGGGCGCCCGACAGGGTCGGCGTCACGCCGGGAAACATCTCGATCGCGCGGAAGGTTTCGCCGAAGGCGCCGGGCAGTTGGCGAGCTTCCGCTCGCGAGATCTGCCGGGCCCCGGTCTGCCGCTCACCCTGCACCTCTATTTCCATCGGAGGAGGTGGGGGTAGCGCCTCGATGGGTGCGCCGCCCGCGGCAGGCGTCGACGCGCTGAGGGCGGGCAGCTCGGTCGCTGGCTCTGCGACAGCGGCTTCGAAGTCGACAGCGAAGCGAATGCGAGCCGCGACGACCTCACCGTTCCGGAGGGCTGGTGCGAAGCGCCACCCGCGCGCCGCGTGCGCCGCCGCATCGGCGAACGGCGTCTCGCCCTCGACGACGCGCACGCTGACGACGGCGCCTGCTTTGTCGATCACGAGTTCGAGAACCACGGTGTGGTCGCCCGTTGCACCTTCCGGATACGACACGCTGGTCTCGGACACAGGCTCCGGCGCGCTGACCCTGGGCGCCGGCGCTTTCGGCGCAGCGCTCGCTTGCGCCGAAGCCCGGCCTGGCCACAGCGCGAGCGCTCCCACGAGACTCGCGCACCAAACTCCGAGCGCCAAGCACGGTGCGCGGCAGCGGCGAAGTCTGGTCACCTCGCGAAGAGTAGGGTTACACTCAGCATCGAATCAATGCCGTTTCGCTCACTTGGCTCGACTGTGCACTGCTCGATCGTGCTCGGCTCGATCGTGTTTGCGTCGGGCCTGGCGGCGTCGCTCTTGACGTTGGGATGCGACAACGGCTACCCGATCGCGCCGACTGAATGCGACGACTGGTGCCATGCCACCCAGCGCGCTGATTGCAAGGAAGACCAAGTGCCGGACGACTGCGTGAGCAGCTGCGAAGAAACGGCGCTCGGCCGACAATACCCCGAGTGTGAACCCGAATGGGTGGAGCTCACGGAATGCTACCGGCAAGCACCCGACAGCGCCTTCACGTGCGTGCAGGACTACAGTCAGCCGTTGAATTCACTGTGTTTGGAGCAGCGCCGGGCGGCCAACTACTGCGTGTCGGAGCGGGCGGGGCTCTGCTTCGATCAATGCGTGCGCAAAGTCGAAACGTGCGGAGAAACGCTGAGCGACTGCGAATGGCAATGCTCGGTCGAGACCGAGGACAACTGCGCTGCGGAACAGCTGGAGCTCGACCGTTGCCTCTTGGAAGAACCAGTGGTGTGCCGCGCCGAAGGCTCGCCCGACAGCCTGGACGATCTGCGCTGCTACGAGCCGCTGGTCGAGCTGCTCGAATGCACCGGCTGCGAGGGCCCCGGGTGTGACGAGCTCCCCACCGAGCGCTAGAAACTACGGGGGCCTGGAGACAGCCTCGAGGGGCGCGGCAGCCAGATTCACGCGATAGCGGGGCTCGAACAGCACCACCGTACGCAGCTCCGGCGCGGGTTCGCTCGGCAACCCGATGATCTGCTCGGGGGCCCCCTGCTGTAACGGGCCGAAGTCATACTGGGTTTCGGTCGCAGCCATTTCGAGGGTGCTGCGCGCGTCGGGTAACCCCACGAAATAGACGTGCACTTCGCCGAGGTTGTCGACCTTCGTATTCAGCAGTCGGAGCGCGTAGTTGTTGCCGTTTCGCACGAGTTCGACGCGACCCTCGACGCTTTTTGCGACCCGCTTGAAGCTGCCGGCGAGCAACACTTCGGTTTGATCCGACGCACCCGGGGCCTCGCTGCTCTCAGCTGTGTCGGTCTTCGAGGCGCCGGAACCCTTACAGCCAGGGCATGCGCCAGCCAGCGCGACGACCAGCGCCGCGAGGAGTCCGCAGCGATAGTTGGTCACTGCTGACAGATCGCCTCGACGTCTCGCACGGTCTTCGGCAGCCCATCGCTCAGGACCTCGCACCCGTCTTGAGTCACGAGCACGTCGTCCTCGATGCGGATGCCGCGCACATCGCGAAACTGAGCCAAGCGATCGAAGTCGATCAACGTGCCGAGCTCGGCATCTCGCCGGGCGGCGCTCAAGAGCCCCGCAACCTGATAGAAGCCGGGTTCGATCGTGACCACCATACCGGGATCCAAGTCGCGGTCGAGGCGCAGGTAGCGTGTGGCCGGTGAGTCATCGCGCTCGCGCCCTGGTTGATAACCCGCGGCGTCCCCCAAGTCTTCCATGTCGTGCACGTCGAGCCCCAAGAGGTGCCCGACGCCGTGCGGAAAAAACACGGAGGCCGCGCCCACCCGCAGCAGTTGCTCGCGAGATCCACGCAGGATACCCAAGTCCGCCAGCCCCTGACTCACCACCTCGAGTGCGGTGAGATGCACGTCGCGGTAGCCCACCCCGGGGCGCACGTGCGCGATGGCTGCCTGCTGAGCCGCGAGCACGACCTGGTACACGT
>Ga0315910_10004300_pt1 | contig 11932 bp, 13 predicted proteins | sample EdamamesoilMG_FD_204470 | JGI IMG/M metagenome (GOLD analysis project Ga0315910, IMG submission 204470) | Garden soil microbial communities collected in Santa Monica, California, United States - Edamame soil | ecosystem: Environmental > Terrestrial > Soil > Garden | place: USA: California... | reverse complement strand
CGCTCTCGGCCAGGCATTTCCTGAAGTCGCGCTTGGTGACGCAAAGCAGTTCGCAGGTCTCGATCGTGACCACGCTCGCCGAGCGCGGACTGTCGTCGATCAAGCCCATCTCGCCGAAGTACTCCCCGGGGCCGATCAGGCTGAGGATGACTTCCTTGCCCTCGGCGTCGCCCATCATCACCTTCAGGCGGCCGGAAATCACGATGTAGAGGGAATCGACCGGGTCTCCGGCGGCCATGATGACGGAACCGCGCGGCGCGCTGCGCCGCGTCACCACGCTGACCAGCGTGCGCAATTGCTCGTCCGGAAAACTGGCGAACAGCGGCACGGATTTCAGTACCGTGGTCGAAACGGTGGTCGCCATCGCCGGCATCTGGTTTTTCCGCTTGTTTCGCGCGTAAAAGACCCCACTATGTTAGCAGAATCACTCCCTTATACTTTCGCCATGGACAAGAAGAAAAAGCACTCCCGCCTGCTGATTCTCGGCTCGGGCCCGGCCGGCTACACCGCAGCGGTCTACGCCGCGCGCGCCAACCTGAAACCGGTGCTGCTGACCGGACTCGTGCAGGGCGGCCAGCTCACCACCACCACCGACGTGGACAACTGGCCCGCCGATGCCGGCGGCGTGCAGGGACCGGAGCTGATGACGCGCTTCCAGCAGCACGCCGAGCGCTTCGACACCGAAATCGTCTTCGACAACGTCGCGAAGGTGGATCTCGGCCGGCGGCCCTTCGTGCTCGAAGGCGACGATGGCACCTACACCTGCGACGCCCTGGTGATCGCGACCGGCGCGTCGGCCAAATACCTGGGCATGCCGAGCGAACAGAAGTTCATGGGCCAGGGCGTATCGGCCTGCGCCACCTGCGACGGCTTCTTCTTCAAAGGCAAGGAGGTGGCGGTGATCGGCGGGGGAAACACTGCCGTTGAAGAGGCGTTGTATCTTGCCAATCTCTGCAGCAAGGTGACGCTGGTGCACCGGCGCGACAAGTTCCGCGCCGAGAAAATCATGGTCGACAAGCTGATGAAGCGCGTCGCCGAGGGGAAAATCGTCCTCGAGCTCGATTCGACGCTGGCGGAAGTCCTCGGCGACAAGACCGGGGTGACCGGGATTCAGGTGTTGAACTTGAAAACGAACCAGAGCAAGTCCCTCGTGCTGAAGGGCCTGTTCATCGCCATCGGGCACACGCCGAACACGCAGATCTTCGCCGGCCAGCTCGACATGGAAAACGGCTACATCGTCACGCGCGGCGGGCGCGAAGGCGGATCGACCGCCACCAGCGTCGCCGGGGTATTCGCCGCCGGCGACGTGCAGGACCACGTCTACCGCCAGGCCGTGACCAGCGCGGGCAGCGGCTGCATGGCGGCGCTGGACGCGGAGAAGTACCTCGATGACCTCGGATGAGGAGCAGGACGAATTCCGCAGGGCCGTCGCCGGCGTCAAGCCGCTCAAGCGCCCGAAGCGCGTCGTCCTGAAGGGACCCGCGCCCGCGCCGATCGCGCATCAGCGCCAGCGCGACGAATCCGCGGCGCTCGCCGAAAGCATGCTCGGCCCGCTGGCGGGCGACGAGTCGCTGGAGTCCGGCGAGGCGCTCAGCTACCTGCGCGCGGGAATCGCGCGCGATACGCTGCGCAAGCTGCGGCGCGGACACTGGACGATCCAGGACGGGGTCGACCTGCACGGCCTGACGCGCGACCAGGCTTCTGCCGCCGTCGTCGGATTCCTGGAGCGCTGCGCGGCGCGCGGCCTGCGCTGCGTGCGGATCGTCCATGGCAAGGGCCTCGGAATCCTCAAGGCCAGGCTCGGGCACTGGCTGCCGCGGCGCGACGAGGTGCTCGCCTTCTGCCAGGCGCCTGCGAGCGAGGGTGGCGGCGGGGCTTTGCTGGTACTGCTGAAGGTTAAACGCTGAAACCTGGATCCCCGCATTCGCGGGGATGACGTCTCAGACGGCCGATTCGTTGGTTTCGCCGGTGCGGATGCGCACCACGTGCGACACGGAAGTGACGAAGATCTTGCCATCGCCGATCTTGCCGGTGCGCGCGGATTTCACGATCGCCTCGATCGCCGGCTCGACCTGCCCGTCGGTAACGACCACCTCGATCTTCACCTTGGGCAGGAAATCCACGACGTACTCCGCCCCCCGGTACAGCTCGGTGTGGCCCTTTTGCCGGCCGAAGCCCTTGACCTCCGTGACCGTGAGGCCGGTGACGCCGACTTCCGACAATGCCTCGCGCACTTCGTCGAGCTTGAACGGTTTGACGATCGCTTCGATCTTCTTCATCGCGGGCTCCTCCCCGACTCCGGGGTTCTGGAGGCTAATTCTATAATGCCCGTGTGGTAAAAAGCGGGCAATGGAACGCCTCCAGGTGGTCGAATCCCTCGCAGGCGTGCCGGCCATCGAGTGGAACGCCCTGTCGCAGGGCGATCCGTTCACATCACACGAATTCCTGAGCGCTTTGATCGACACCGGCTGCGCGAGCGCGCGGGCCGGCTGGCGGCCACAGATCGTCCTGCTGGAACGGGATGGGCCTTCGGGATCCGGGCTGGCGGGCGCCATGCCCTTGTTCCTGAAATCCCACTCCTACGGCGAATACGTGTTCGACTGGGCCTGGGCGGACGCCTACCAGCGCCACGGCCTGCAGTACTACCCGAAACTGCTGTGCGCGGTGCCGTTCACGCCGGTCGGCGGGCCGCGCCTGCTGGCGGCAAATGACGCCGACCGCGCGCGCCTGCTGGCGGCGGCGCTGGAGATGGCGAAAGACGTGTCGTCGCTGCATGTGCTGTTTCCGCCGGCGGCAGAGGCCGGACTGATGCAGCGCGCGGGAATGATGCTCAGGAGAACGGTGCAGTTCCACTGGACGAACGACACCACGGGCGGCACCTACGCCGATTTCGGCGATTTCCTGTCGCGCATGACGCGCCACCGCCGCAAGGTCATCCGCCAGGAGCGCCGTCGCGTGCACGAGGCCGGCGTGACGTTCCGCTGGCTGCGCGGCGCCGAGATCGAGCGCAGCCACTGGGAATTCTTCGAGCGCTGCTACCGGCGCACCTATGCCGCGCACCGCTCCAGCCCCTACCTCAACCTCGAATTCTTCCTGCGACTCGGGGCGACGCTGCCGCAGCACTGCCTGATGATCCTCGCCGTGCGCGCGGGGCGACCGATCGCGGCCACGCTGAATCTGATCTCGGCGGACAAAATCTGGGGTCGGTACTGGGGAGCCGCGGAACACATCCCGCTGCTGCATTTCGAATGCTGCTACTACCAGGCGATCGAATACGCCATCGCGCACCGGCTGCGGCTGTTCGAGGGCGGCGCCCAGGGCGAGCACAAGCTGTTTCGCGGACTGCTGCCGGTGGAGACGCATTCGGCGCACTGGCTGGCGCATCCGGCATTTGCCGACGCGATCGAGGACTACCTGAAGCGCGAAACCGCCGGCATCGCGCGCTACGTGGACGAACTGAACGAGCATTCGCCCTTCAGGGCGCCGTCGTCCCCTTTGCCTTCCTGAAGCGTTTCACGCCGTCAAGGATTTCCTTCTTCGCGGCGGCGGCGCCGAGCCAGCCCTGCACCTTCACCCACTTGCCGCGCTCCAGATCCTTGTAGTGCTCGAAGAAATGCCGGATCGCGGCCAGCTGCGCCTCCGGCACGTCGCGCGGCGAGCGCACGCTGCGGTATTGGCTGGTCAGCTTGTCGATCGGCACGGCCAGCAGCTTGGTGTCCTCGCCCGCCTCGTCCTTCATGCGCAGCATGCCGATCGGGCGGCAGCGCACCACGACGCCGGTGATCAGCGGCAGCGGCGAGAGCACCAGCACGTCCACCGGGTCCCCGTCCCCCGACAGCGTGCGCGGCACGTAGCCGTAGTTGCAGGGATAGTGCATCGAGGTGGACATGAAGCGGTCGACGAACACCGCGCCGGTGTCCTTGTCCACTTCATACTTCACCGGATCGGCGAGCATCGGGATCTCGACGATCACGTTGACGTCGTTCGGGACGTCGCGTCCTGCGGTCACACGCTCCAAGTTCATTCGCACTCGTGCTCAGGGTTCATGGCCGAGATTCTATAATTGTTCTTTCCGGGGAGACGACATGAGACTGAAGAGCAAAGTGGCGATCGTGACGGGCGCGGGCAGCGGTTTCGGCGCGGGCATCGCGAAGCGCTTCGTGGAGGAAGGCGCCAAGGTATACGTCGTCGATATCGACGAGAAGAACGGCAAACGGATCGCCCAGGAGATCAAGAGCACATTCATCCAGGCCGACGTCACGCGCGGCGCCGATTGGGCGCGGCTAATCGCGGAGGCCGCGGGCGCGAACGTGATCGTCAACAACGCGGGCTGGACGCACCGCCGCAAGCCCTATGTCGAGGTCAGCGAAGCCGAGTTCGACAAGGTCTATGCGGTCAACGTCAAGAGCATCTACCTCTCGGCGATCCACGCGTTGCCGGCGTTCCGCAAGCTGGGCGGCGGCAGCATTGTGAACATCGCCTCCACGGCCGGCCTGCGGCCGCGCCCGGGCCTCACCGTCTACAACAGTTCCAAAGGCGCGGTGATCCTGATGAGCAAGTCGATGGCGGCCGAGTTCGGTCCCGACAAGGTGCGCGTCAACTGCGTCAACCCGGTGTTCAGCCCGGATACCGCCCTGTCGGCCGAATTCGCGGGCGGCGCGGTCACCGACGAGGCGCGAAAGGCGTTCCTGGCGACCATCCCGCTCGGCCGGTTCTCCACCCCGCTGGATGTCGCCAACGCCTGCCTCTATCTCGCCTCCGACGAAGCCGCGATGATCAGCGGCAGCTGCATCGAGGTGGACGGCGCGCGCTGCGTCTGACTAGCGAAAATCTGGTCCGATGCGATCGAGCGCGTCGGTGACCAGGCAGTTCGCGCCGATCGCGAGCAGGCGGCGCGCCTCGGCGGGATCGTTCACGGTCCACAGCAGGATCGCGTAGCCGGCCTCATGGATGTCGGCGGCGCGCTTGCCGTTGAGCGCCTTGAAATTGCAATGCAGCGCCGCGCACTGCAGGCGCCGCATGGTTTCCAGCCAGTCCGCCGGCAGGTCGCGGACGAGGTAGCCGCGCTTGAATTCCGGCGCCGCGGCCTTCGCCGCTTCCAGCGCCTCGACGGAAAAGGACGACAGCAGCGGCGCGATGGGCGCGGCCTTCCAGAGCGACTTCGTCAACTTCGCCACTGCCTCGCCGGTCGCGCGCTCGTGCCCTTTCGCCGGCTTGATCTCGACGTTCGCCCACAGGCCGAGCTCGAGGCACAGGCGGGCGGCTTCTTCGTAGCTTGGAATCCTTTCATCGTTCTGCGTCTTGAACGAAAAAATTTCCTGAGAACTCATCGTCGATACTTCACCGCGCCCGTTCGTCGTGCGGTCCACGGTTTCGTCGTGGATCACCACCGGCGTGCCGTCGCCCGCCAGCATGACGTCGAACTCCACGCCCTTGAAACCCATCGACGCGCCAAGGCGGATCGCGCCCAGCGTGTTCTCGGGCGCGAGCGTGCCGCCCCCGCGGTGCGCGACGATTCTCGGATAGGGCCAGTTCATGTCGGACGGTTCCTCGGTTTCAGGCGCACATAGAGGATTTTGCGCACCAGCGCGACGAGCGAGTCGTCGTTCGCATGCCGCACTTCGACCTGGAATTCGGGCAGGACCTTCTCGCCGCCCTCGGCCTGGGCGCGAATCTCCGCAAGCCTGGCCTCCGTAAGCACGAAGCGCGCACGCACCGTGCCGCGCCCCGGCGCCACGTACTCGATCGAGCCGGATTTGTCCCACACCAGGTAGTCGCCGCCCAGGTTTTTCAGCAGCATGATCATGAAGAACGGGTCGGTCATCGCGTACAGGCTGCCGCCAAAATGCGTGCCGACCGCGTTGCGGTTGAGGCGCCCCAGCTTCAATTCGACCTCCACTTCGCGGAAATCGTCCGTAAAGCGCTGCACGCGGATGCCGGCGCCGAGGAACGGCGGCCACCACTTCATCCCCTTGCGCAACTGGGCAGCGCTGAATCGCATCCTGCCCCTAGCGCCAGCGGATCTTGCGCTCTTCGAGCACGCGGCGCGCGACGTCGGCGCGGTCGGTGATCAGCCCGTCGACGCCGAAGTCGAGCACTCGCGCCATCCCGGCGGGGTCGTTCACCGTCCAGGCAAGCACCTTGATGCCGAGGGCCTGCGCCTCACGCACCTTCTGCGCATCCAGATCTCCATGGAAGCACGACCAGAGCTTGCCGCCCGCGGCCCTGATCATCTTCGGCACCGAGCCGTGGTCGCGGAACTGGATGCCGGCGGTCCAGTTCGAGCCCTCGGGGCGGGTGGCGCCGATATTGTCCATGCGGCGCTGGATCGACAAGTACACGGTTTCGATCTCTGGCGCGATCTTCTGCACCACCTGCAGCGTGCGCCAGTCGAAGGACAGGATCTGCGAGCGCGACGCCATGCCCGCCTTGCGGATCTCCTCCACCACCGCGCGCGCGAAGGGCTCGGGAAGCAGCGTTTCGTCGGGCCGGTCGGGGGTCACCTTGGTCTCGATCGCAAAGCGCACTTTGTCGTCACCCGAACGCTTCACCAGGTCGAACAGGTCGGACAGGCGCGGGATGCGCGTGCCGTCGAGCGCCTTCTGCTCGGAGAACTGGCGCGCGTACTCGGTACCGGGCTTGATCCGGCCAACGTCGAACGCCTGCAGCTCGGCCCAGGTGAGCGTATTGATCGCCGGACCCCGTTGCTCGAGAAAGCGCCCGGAGGCGTCGCGCGTGATGTCCGGATTGAGCGTCGGGTCATGGGAGATCACCAGCACGCCGTCGCGCGTGATCGCGATGTCCAGCTCCAGGGTCGTGACGCCGAGCTTGAGAGCGAGCTCGAACGAGGGCAGCGTGTTCTCCGGCAGCAGGCCGCGCACGCCCCGGTGGGCCTGCAGGTCCAAGGCCTGAGCCTGAATGGCGACGAGCGTCAGCGCGAGAAAAAACCAGCGCTTCATGCGTCGATGCGCTTACCGCTGGCCGGATCGAACCAGTGGGCGTTCTGCGGGGCGTAGCGCACCGCGAGCCTGCCCGCCTGCGCCTTTGCATCCGCCGGCAGGCGCGCGGCGATGCGCGCGCTCGAGCCGTCGCCGCCGGGTTTTCCTTCATGCCCGTAGACGATGATGTCGGCGCCCAGCGGTTCGATCAGGTCCACGTCCATGGTGAGCATCGCGTCGGAGGCCGCGCAGGGTTCCAGGTGTTCCGGGCGCACGCCGAGCAGTTTGCCGTCTTTCGGGATCAGGTTCATCGGCGGCGAGCCGATGAAGCCGGCGACGAAGGTGGTGGCGGGCCTCGCATAGACTTCCAGCGGCGCGCCGATCTGCTCGGCGCGGCCCGCGTTCATCACGATCATGCGCTGGGCGAGCGTCATCGCCTCGACCTGGTCGTGCGTGACGAACAGACTGGTGGTGCCCAGGCGCCGGTGCAGGGCCTGCAATTCGCCCCGCATCTGCACGCGCAGCTTGGCGTCCAGGTTCGACAGCGGCTCGTCGAACAGGAACACCTGCGGCTCGCGCACGATGGCGCGGCCCATCGCGACGCGCTGGCGCTGGCCGCCGGAGAGCGCACGCGGCTTCCTATCGAGAAATTTTCCCAGTTCCAGAATTTCAGCAGCTTTATTAACTCTCTCTGAAATTTCTGAAGAAGAAAGTCCTCGAATCCTCAAACCATAGGCCATGTTGTCGTACACGCTCATGTGTGGATACAGCGCGTAGTTCTGGAACACCATCGCAATGTCGCGGTCCTTGGGTTCGAGCCTGTTGACCACGCGGTCGCCGATCGCGATCTCGCCGGCGGTGATCGTCTCCAGCCCGGCCACCATGCGCAGCAGCGTCGACTTGCCGCAGCCCGAGGGCCCGAGGATGACGACGAACTCGCCGTCCTTGATCTCCATGTTCACGCCGTGGATCACCTGCAGTTCCGGCGTGTAGCTCTTGCGGACATCCCTGAGCGATACGGCAGCCATTATTTCTCCGTCTCCACGAGTCCCTTGACGAACCATTTCTGCATCAGCATCACCACCAGCGCCGGCGGCAGCATCGCGAGGATCGCGGTCGCCATCACCAGGTGCCATTCCGTGAGCGCGTCGCCGCCGACGATCATGCGCTTGATGCCGATCACGGAGGTGTACATCGATTCGTCGGTGGTGATCAGCAGCGGCCACAGGTACTGGTTCCAGCCGTAGATGAACTGGATCACGAACAGGGCCGCCATGGTGGTCTTCGACAGCGGCAGCAGCACGTCCATGAAAAAGCGCATCGGCGAGGCGCCGTCCACGCGGGCAGCCTCGGCCAGCTCGTCCGGGATGGTCATGAAAAACTGGCGGAACAGGAAGGTCGCCGTGGCCGAGGCGATCAGCGGAATCGTCAGGCCCGCGTAGCTGTTCAGCATCCCGAGGTCGGCGATGACCTTGAAGGTCGGGATGATGCGCACTTCCACCGGCAGCATCAGGGTGACAAAAATCATCCAGAAGAAGAAATTGCGCAGCGGAAAGCGGAAGTAGACGATGGCGAAGGCGGAAATCACCGAGATCGCCATCTTGCCCAACGGGATTACCAGCGCCATCACCAGGCTGTTGATCATCATCTGGCCCACCGGGGCAGTCGCGCCGCGCGTGGTCCCGGAAGCGAGTACCTGGCTGTAATTTTCCCAGAGGTGCGGTCCGGGGAGCAGCGGCATCGGCACCTTCAGAATTTCCTCCAGCGTGTGCGTGGAGGCGACAAAAGTGATGTAGAGGGGAAAGGCAACCAGCGCGATGCCCACGATCAGCACCGCGTGGGACCAGAGGGTAAGGAGGGGACGATTCTCGACCACGGCCTAGTACTGGACCTTGCGCTCGATGAAGCGGAACTGCGCCACCGTCAGCGCAATCACGATCACCATCAGGACCACCGACTGCGTGGAAGAGCCGCCGAGGTCCGCCGATTTCACGCCGTCGTGATAGACCTTGTAGACCAGGATCTGCGTCGCGCCGGCCGGGCCGCCCTGCGTGGTGGCGTCGATCACGCCGAAGGTTTCGAAGAAGGCGTAAACGATATTCACCACAAGGAGGAAGAAAGTGGTGGGCGACAGCAGCGGGAACACGATCGTCCAGAAGCGCCGCAGCGGCCCCGCGCCGTCGATCGCCGCGGCCTCGATCAGCGATTTCGGCACCGACTGCAGCCCGGCGAGGAAAAACAGGAAGTTGTAGCTGATCTGCTTCCAGACCGAGGCGATCACCACCAGCGTCATGGCCTGGTCTTCCTGCAGCACCCAGTTCCACTGCACGCCGACCTTCGTCAGGACGAAGGTGATGATGCCGACCGACGGCGCGAACAGGAACGCCCACAGCACGCCGGCGACCGCGGGCGCGACCGCGTAAGGCCAGATCAGCAGCGTCTTGTAGGCGAGCGCGCCGCGAATCACGCGGTCGGCGGCGGTCGCGAGCACGAGCGAGATCGCGATGCCGGAAAACGCCACCAGCGCGCTGAACACAGCGGTGATCTTGAAGGACTTCAAGTAATGCTCGTCGCCGAACAGCTGCTCGAAGTTCTGCAGGCCGACGAACTCGGTGTTCAGCCCGAACGCATCCTGCTGCAGGAAGGAGAACCACACCGCCTGGCCGGCGGGCCAGAAAAAGAATACGAGCGTGATCGCGAGCTGCGGCGCGACCAGCGCGTAGGGCAGCCACGCCGAACGGAAGACGACCCGTTTTTCCATTCGGCGCTACCGCGTCAAAGCTTCAGGACTTTCCCTTGTTGGCCGCTTCAAACTTGCGAAGGATGTCGTTGGCGCGCTGCACCGCGCTGTCCATCCCGCTTTTTGCGTCCTTCTTGCCCGCGAACACCGCCTCCATTTCCTCTTCGATCACTTCGCGGCCCTGCACGAAATTGCCGAAGCGCAGGCCCTTGGAGTTCCCGGTCGGCGGCTTGTTGCCGAGCTGGCGGTTGGCGATGTCGGTGCCCGGATTCTTTTCGTAGAAACCGGATTTCTTGGTTACGTCATAGGCCGCGTTGGTGATCGGCACATAGCCGGTCTCCTGGTGCCACTTCACCTGCACCGGCGTCTGCGACAGGTAGGTGAAGAACTTGGCGATGCCCTTGTACTCCGCCGGCTTCTTGCCTCCGAACACCCACAGCGTGGCGCCGCCGATGATGGAATTTTGCGGCGCCCCCTTGATGTCGTCGTTGTAGGGCAGGAAGTTGACCGAGAATTCGAACTTGGCGTTCCTGCGGATGTTCGCCTGGGCCGCGGAACTCGAAGTCAGCATCGCGCACTCGCCGGAAAAGAAGCGCGCCTCGGCCTCATTGCGCCGGCCCGCATAGGTGAACCAGCCGTTCTTCGCGAATCCGGCCAGCATCTCGACGTGCTTCACGTGGTGCGGCGAATTGATCTTGAACTCTGTATTGAAGCCGCCGAACCCGTTCTCGAGCGTACCAATGGGCAGGTTGTGCCAGGCGCTGAAGTTCTCGACGTGCACCCAGGACGGCCAGCCGGTGGTGTAGACGCAGGTCTGGCCCGAGGCCTTCAGTTTCCCGGCGGTGACGGCGAACTCCTTCCAAGTCTTGGGCGCCTGATCGGGGTTGAGGCCCGCTTTCTTGAACGCGTCCTTGTTGATGTAGAACACCGGCGTGGAGCTGTTGAAGGGCATCGACAGCATGTTGCCCTTGGGGTCCGTGTAGTAGCCGGCAACCGCCGGGTGATAGACCTTGGGGTTGAACGGCTCGTTCGACTCTTTCATCATCTGGTACACCGGCTTGATCGCCTTGCCAGCGGCCATCATGGTCGCGGTGCCCACTTCAAACACCTGCAGGATATGCGGCGCGTTTCCCGCGCGGTAGGCCGCGATCGCCGCGGTCATGGACTCCGGATAGGTGCCCTTGAACACCGGGACAATTTTGTAGTCCTTCTGGCTCGCATTGAATTCGTTTGCGAAACCGGTGACGCGGTCGCCCAACGCGCCGGTCATCGAGTGCCACCACTGAATTTCGGTCTGCGCCAGCGCGCTGGCCGGATACGCGCCCGCCACCGCCATGGCGACGACTAAGTGTTTGATACGCATTGAAGTCTCCTGTGGGTCATGAATTATTGAAACCGGGCGAGTCTACGTTCGCCTTATTTCGGAAATACTACAGAAATATCTGCTGCTGCAGTGCGGCGATTCCAAGCCGACCGCGCGCGGCGCCGCTATCGGCTTTTCGCCCCGTCCCTGGGTCCTCGGGGCGCGCGGGCAGGCACGCCGGGTTCCGCGCCGCCGCGGTTTTCGCGCTCAAACTTGCGCAGCAGCGCGTCGCCGCGCTCGGCGGCCTGGTCGAGGGCGCGCTTGGGCTCCACCTTCCCCTCCCAGACCGCTTCCAGTTCTTCCTCGATGATCGCGCGGATGGCGGCGAATTCGCCGAGCCGGATGCCGCGCGATTCGCGCGTCGGCTGGTTGAGCAGCAGCTGCTTGATCGCGATCTCATGGCCGGGGTGATCCCTGTAAAAACCCGCTTTGGCGGTCAAGTCGTAGGCGGCGCGCGTCACCGGCACATAGCCGGTGCGCTGGTGCCAATCGGCCTGGATTTCGGGCCGCATCAGCCAGGCGAGGAAGCGCGCCATGGCGCGGTTCTCGGCGGCCGACTTGCCCGCCATCGCCCACAGGCCGCCGCCGCTGATCAGCGAGTGGTGCGGCGCGCCCCGGATATCGTCGTAATAGGGCAACTGGGAGGCGCCGAATTCGAATTTCGCCTCGCTGCGCAGCTGTGCGTAGCTCGCCGAACTCGCCGTGATCATCGCGCACTCGCCGCGCGCGAAACGCCGCTCGCCCTGGATGCGCCGTCCACTGTAAGTGAAGTAGCCCGAGCGCGCCCAGGACGACAGCATCGACACGTGGCGCACCATCAGGTGGGTATTGAAGATCAGCTTCGCGTCCAGCCCGGCCAGCCCGTTCTCGCGCGTGGCGAAATCCTGGTTG
>Ga0315910_10004296_pt1 | contig 11939 bp, 8 predicted proteins | sample EdamamesoilMG_FD_204470 | JGI IMG/M metagenome (GOLD analysis project Ga0315910, IMG submission 204470) | Garden soil microbial communities collected in Santa Monica, California, United States - Edamame soil | ecosystem: Environmental > Terrestrial > Soil > Garden | place: USA: California... | reverse complement strand
CGCGCGCCGGTGTACGGCAAGCCGGCACGGGCGGAAACGACGGTGGAGGTGGCGTACGACGACAAGGCGTTGTTCGTGCTCGTCGTGGCTCGTTCGCGGCGCGAGTCGGTCACGCGCACGCTCCGCCGCGACGACGCGGCGATCCGAGACGACGACGGCGTCGTGCTGCGTATCGAGCCGAACCATGGTCAGGGCGCGGCGTTCCTCTTCGCCGTGAACGCCGGTGAAGCCCAGTACGACGCGATCATCGACGACGACGGGCGCCAGGTCGTGCCGCAGTGGGACGGCGTCTGGGAAGCGAAAGTGGGCAGGGAATCGGGCGGCTACGTCGTCGAATACCGGATCCCGTTTTCGATCCTCGGCGTTCACGCGCAAAGCGTGAGTGCAATGGGGTTCAGCGTCAGCCGCACCACGGTGAGCCCGAGCACGGTGAGCGATCTGCACCTCGCCGACCCTCCGCAAAAGGCCGACGCGCCCTCCACCTACGGCACGCTCCAGGGGCTCTCCGGGATCCGCACCCAGCGCGCGCTCGAGATCGTGCCGTACGTCGCGGCGCGGACCGACTTCACGCGTCACTTCTCACTGGATCCGCGCAATCGGCCCACGCTGGCCGCGGGCGCCGACGCGCGCATGCAGACGGGACGCGGATCGTACGCCGAGCTCAGTGCGCTCACCGATTTTTCGCACGTTGCCATCGACGAGGTGGCCGTCCAGAGCGATCGCTTTCCGCTTTTCTTTCCCGAGCAGCGCCCGTTCTTCATCAACGGGCTCAGCGAGCTCCGCTTTGGTCAGCCGGGGATCCGCCAGCTCGTCGACACGCGGCGCATCGGGCTCGACGGGGGCCGCGTCGTGCCCATTTTGGCCGCCGGCAAGGCGTACGGCCACGCCGGAGCGCTGTCGTACTCGGTGCTCGAGGTGCAGACACTCTCGCGGCTGCCCGACGAGCGCGTGCCGGACGACGACGGCTCGCCGGCGGACAATGTCGCCGCCGCACGGCTGCGCTACGCGCTCGGCCGTCGTGGCTCCGTGGGCGTCATCGGAGCGACCCGGCAGCGCACCGCGCCGGGCGACCACTACGCGGTCGGCGTCGACGCCGAGCTGCGCTCCGAAGACGGCAAGTTCAGCTTGTACGGCTTCGGGACCGGTGCATCCACCGAACAGCCGGGCGTCGCCGGCACGACGGACGCCGCGACCGGGACGCTCACGCCCGCCGTGCCCGCGCGCACGGCACGCGGCCAGAGCGCGTACGCCAGGCTCAATTACGCCGGGCGCGTCGTCAGGACCTACACCGATTGGGCGTGGAGCAGCGACGACTTCGATCCCGCGCTCGGCTTTTACAGCCGCCTCGGGGTCGCCGAGCACTACGCGTCGCTCAACGTCGTGCCGCGGCTCAATCGCTGGGGCGTCGAAACGGTCCAGTTCGGGGGCAGCGCGAGCGGTACGTTCAGCGAGGACTACTCGCGCGCCCTCAAAGACAACGTCTCGAGCGGCGTGGTCGTCACCCTGGAGAATGGACAGCTCTTCGAGGCAACGGCGGGTTACGCCATCGACCACGTCGAGCAGGACTTCCCGCTCTTCGGTCACGACGTGGCGGCCGGCATCTACCGCGGGCCCATCTACACCGTCAGGGCGACGACACCGGTGCGCCGCGCGCTCGAGGCGAGCTCCAAGTACTCCCACCTGCGGGTCTTCGGCGGCTACCGGCACGAGCTCACGCAGGGGCTCGCGATCAAGCCGAGCCGCCACCTCCAGGCCAACGTGACCTATCAGTACCTCGACGGGCGGCTCGACGAGGCGAGCGAGCGCTTTGCTTTCGGCGTAGTCAACGGCGGTCTCGTGCTTTCGGCGAGCCCCACGCTGACGCTCGACGCGCTCGGACGGCTCACGCTGGAGCCCGACCGTGAGCGCTTCGGCACCCAAGTCCGCCTGCGCTACCACTATCTGCCCGGTAGTGACCTTTACCTGGTCTATCGGCGTGACGCCCCGCTTGCGAGCAACATCGGCGAGAGCTTTCAGGAGCTCACGCTCAAGCTCACCTACTACTTCGAACAGACGCTCGGGTTCTGAGCGGCGCGAGAGGGTGGCTAGTCCCCGACCCATTTCTTTCGCCGGCGCTGCGGGCGCGCGCTCGGACCGGTGGCGCCGCGGTCGGCGGCGGCCGGCGCTGTCATGTCGAACCGGGTGACGATGGTCGGGTCGATGATCGCCACGACGGCACCGACCAAGGTGATGGGCGCTGTGATCAACGCGCAGGTCGTGAAAGCCGACTTTTGCCGGGCAAGATCGGGGTCCGGTCGATCGGGGGGCGGCTTACTGACGGCCACACCGATCCCGCAAACGGTCGCAACGGCGCCCGCGAAGACCGCCGTAAGCCCAGAAGCGGTCGCGATGGCGTGACTGCGTTGCTCGAGCTGATTGATGTTGGACGGTGGCGTCGACAGCGTGTACCCCTCGTGTAGATTGAGACTGCCCTGCTGTGGCGGGCCTACGACCGAGACGATACGCGCAAGCTCTCGAGACGACGCGCAACCGAGGTCGATGGGTTTTTGCGGGGCCGCCTCTCGGCGCTCAATCAGCTCTGGATGCAGCTTGGAGAAGCTCGCCAACTGCATGGGCGGAGCTCCCTGCGCGCCTAGCAGGAGGCCGTTGGCGCAATAAGTCGGAAGCCGGAAGCGGTTTCCCGTGGGCAGTGAGACCCTTGTATCGCCGGAATACTCAATGGTGCCCGAGCTTCCCTCGCTCAAGTGCGTCCCCGACCAGCGTTCCTCCGCGTGAGCCGCGTGCGGATCCGCGACGTGAACGTATTGCTCGAAGGGTTGGCATGCCGTCGTTGCTGCCATCTGCGCGATACCGAGCAGCGAAGTCGTCAGGAGTATCCGCATTTTGCGAATTCACAGTAGGCCGGCGCACGGCCATGCTGCAATCACCAAGGCCTGTTGCTGTGTTGTGCCGTTCCCCGGAAGACCAAGCAGGAATGCCCAAGCGGCGACTCGAGCAACACAAGGACGCCGCGCTCGACGGCGACGGTTGCGCACGAAGCAAGATTATTGGCGTTGTCAGACCACGTGACCACGCCTAGCAATAGGCGAGATCTGCTCTCTGCAAGATAGTGAATCGGGACGCGAGCCCGATCGGGAAGAGGGGACGGCATGGCTAGGGGTCAATCGGTATCGGGCTGGTCGAGCGCAACCAAGAGCATTGCGGGGATCGCCGCGTTCATCGGCGCGGTGGCTGGGCTCGTGGGAGCCTGGAAGGAGCTCAGGGGAATCGTTGTCCCGACGCCGGTGGACGTGCCGGCAGCGCATTCGGTTCCCGTCGCGCCTCCGCCTTCCCCGGCTCAGCCTGCGGTATCGCCGCCAGGGCGTGTCACATTGCTCTGGGTGCCCTCTGACTGCCCGTCAGGGAGTACCCCGGCGATAGCACTCGGCTCCTGCGGGGAGCAACGCTCGCTCGAATGGTTGAGGATGGCGATGGACAATCTCCGACGCGAGAAGCGCTTCGGATTCGATTTTCTTCCCGCCGGATTCAAGCTCGTCGCCGGAGCGTTCGGCGACAACGCGAACTACAAGCTTGCCGTTCACGATCGCGAGAACAACGAGCTCTGCACGGTCGGCGTCGGCTACAACCTGAAAGAGAACAAGAAGGACGGAGGGCTTCGGCTCTACAAGCGCGCAACGCTCGCCGGCGCCTTCTACGGCACCGACCAAACCTGGACTGACGCCCGCTGAGCTGGATCGGCGCGAAATCGCCGAGCCGGAGTCCCGTCGCTTACGGACAAGCCGCGAGCTTTGCCGCCTGGTCGCCGAGCTTCGCGAGGGAGGTGGCCAGCCCGCTCGCACCGGTGGCGATGGTTTGAACGTCCCGCGCGTAGGAGGTCAGGATCTGCTTCACCTTCGCCGCGGACTGGGCCCTCTCCTTCGTCTTGGCGACGGCGACCTCGGAGGTGCCGCTGCCGACCACGCCGTCGGCGGTGCGCTTGGCCATCGCAATCTTCGGCTTCACGCCCTTGGTCTCGGAGGCGCATGCCGTCTCCGTGACGATGACGCCCACCTGCGCGTCGAGGCCCGTGACCTCCGCGGCGATCTTGCCGAGCTTTTCGACCTGTTCTTTGAGCTCGGCAACCTGCAGCTCGAGGAGCATGAGCTGATCCTTCTGCGCGGGCGTTGGGGTTGGAGCTGCCGCTGCGAGCTTGCTTCTTGCCGCCTCTGTGTCCGCGAGCGTCTTCTGTACGCGCCCCGCCTTGTCTGCCGCCTGCTTCGTGAGCGCAGCCGATTGCGTCTTCGCCGCCTTGGCGCTGGTGGCGAACGCCGTCGGCGATGTCACGGGGGCGGAAGGTGTCGTCTGGGCGTGCGCCGTCGACAGGGCGAGGGAGCCGGTGGCGACGAGGGCAGCGATGAGAAGCGTGCGGGTGCGGTTGAACGAAGGGCGGGGAGTCATGGTGGCGGCATCGAAGCCGAGGAGGCGGCGGATGGCAAGCGCTCACACCGGTGGCTGACGGAACCCACCGCCCTTGATTGCCTTCACCGCGCCGCTCTGAGACCATCGGCCGGATGCGATTTGGTCGACGTTCGGGAGCGGCACGGCTCGGGGGCGCGTTGCTCGTCACGGTCTTTCTCGGCGCGAGCTGCAGCGACGAACCGGCCGTCGATGATCAAGGGACCGGCGGCGAAGGCGGCGGGTCGAGCGGTACGCTCTGCGAGTCGAGCCTCGACTGCCTGGAGGGGAGCGACGGGCGAACCATCTGCGATCCGTTGCTCCGCGCCTGCGTGGAATGTGTGGCGAGCGCGGATTGTCCCGACATGCACGATTGCACCGGGCATGCCTGCGTTCCTTACACGGTCTGTGACTCTTCGCTCGATTGTCCGCTCGGCGAGGTCTGTCACGACGAGTGGGAGCGTTGCGTCGAGTGCGTCCGCGACGCGGATTGTGACGAGGGCGAACGCTGCGCTGAGAGCCAGTGCCGCCCGCCGTGCGATTCGGACAACGATTGCACGCCGCTCGGGCTGCTCTGCGATCAAGCGGGAGGCTATTGCGTCCGATGCTTGGAGCATTCGCAATGCGCGGAGCTCGAGCACTGCGCCGCGGGTGACTGCGTGGCGGATGTTTGTCGCCCCGACGTGCAAAGCTGCAGCGGCAATGCGGTCGTGACGTGTGATGACGACGGAACGATGGCGACGCTCACCCCGTGCGCAGCGGACGAGTCGTGCCGGCTCGCGGGAAATAGCGCGAGCTGCGTTGGGTCGGGCGAGGGCGGCGCTGGTGGCGAGCCGGGAACGGGTGGAAACTCGGGGACGGGCGGCGGATCCGGTGGTCGCGGTGGATCCGGTGGCGCTGGCGGCGCGAGCGGAGGCACCGGCGGCGCAGGCGGCTCGAGTGGGTTGGGCGGCTCGAGCGGCGCATCGGTCGGTGGCGCGGGTGGAGCGAGCGCTGGCGGAACCGCTGGCTCGGGTGGAGGGGGCGGAGCCGGCGGCGCGTCCGGAGGCTCGTCGGGCAGCGGTTCTGGATCCGGCGGCACGGCGGGCGCGGCAGGTGGAGGCCCCGCTGTGGGGCCGTCGTGCGAAAACGAGAACGGCGACGAGTGTCAGGGCGAGAGTTGCTGCACGAGCCTACCGATGCCCGGCGGGTCGTACTTGCGCGGCCGCAGCACGGAGAGCTGTGACAGCTGTGTCGACGGGTGCCCGACCGAAGGCGAGGGCTGCGACACCGATGAGCTGCCGGAAACGACGATCACCATCTCCGCGTTCTCGCTCGACAAGTACGAGGTGACGGTCGGGCGCTACCTCGCCTTCGTTGCGGCGTTCGACGCCTGGCGCGCCGGCGGACAGCCGATGGATGGCGCCGGCGGGCACCCACTCGTTCCGGGGTCGGGCTGGAATAGCGGGTGGAACACGGCGCTCGCCGCCGATAGTGCGACGCTCACCACGCGCATCGAGAGCTGCTCGAACAGCACGGCCGAGGGCGGCGCGGTCAATGACCCGATGAATTGCGTCGATTTCTACGAAGCGTTCGCGTTCTGCGCTTGGGATGGTGGCCACCTGCCCACCGACGCACAGTGGGAGTTTGCCGCCGCGGGCGGTGACGAGAACCGACTCTACCCTTGGGGCTCCGCCGTCCCGACCTCGATGCTCGCCGTATTCGATACCACGGGACCGGCGAACGTCGGCTCGGTCCCGGCGGGCGCCGGCCGCTACGGGCACCGCGATCTCATGGGCAACGTCTGGGAGTACATGCTCGACCTCTACGCGCCCTACCCGAGCGCCTGTGTCGACTGCGTGAACGTCACGACCGGAACCAATCGCACGCTGCGCGGCGGAAGCTTCGGCAACGCCATGTCGACGATGCGCGCGGCAAATCGCTACGACAACGGTCGCCCCGCCACCGACCGCACGAACAGCACCGGGGTTCGCTGCGCCCGATGACTGTGCGCGACGTTGTCGGCTTCCAGACTTGATCGCGAGCTGTACGAGAGCGACGATCAAAACAAAAGTCGTGATCGGTTCTTGACAGTGCGGGCATCTTGCTTCATGGTGAGAGTGCCGATGCTGAGGAAAACGCTATCCATTCAACCGATGTTTCGCGCGAGCGAAGCCGGGCGGGATTGCGTGCACTATCTCCCCGCACTCGGCAATCAGGAGCAGGTGACGTAACGGGCGTATTTTTCAGGGTTTTTCCCTTGAAAGCCGCCCGGTGAAACCGAGGCGGCTTTCGTCGTTTAAGGGTCCGGGGATCGTCTCCGGGAAGCGACCGGCGCTGTAAACGCCGGGCCGTTGTCGGCTAGCTGGTGACCTGCGCGCGGCTTCGCCGCGCTCGGGACCTCCGCTTCGCTCCGGTGCGACTCCAGACGGGCCCACACGAGAGGTGTGTCGTGAAGAGCGCCAATGCGCGCAACGCGAGACGTGCGTCTACAGCATGCGTTCGCGCGACGGGAGAAGTGTGTCCATCGATCGTGAATCGAGATTGGAGAGTTCCATGAAGACCAAACGAAAACGCAACGTGAAGCGAAAGGAGAACGGGATCGAAGTGTAACGACGCATGCTCGGTTTTTACCCGACGCGGAGAAGGTTTGACTCCTTCCGGTCCCACCTCACGGTCCGAGGTGTTGAGGCGGCATGCCGGATTCTTACTCCGTGCGGCGCGGGTTCGACTCCCGCCGGACCGACTGTATTTCGGAATCGTCCAACAGGCAGGACACGAGTCTCTGAAGCTCGTTATCCAGGTTCGAATCCTGGTTCCGAAACCCAGACGGGACACGTGTGTCCTCAGGGACACCTGTGTCTCCCGTTCTTTGACAATGGAAACGCAGCAAGACGGCGCTCGGTCCCTCGAGCGCGGCCACGTCTGCTGCGTGGTGGCGGAGGCGGCTTGAAAAACCGTCTCCCTTTTCCGAGGTTGGCATGTGGCAGGCCGGCACGGTTGTTACCCGTTGCTGATTGCACGTTCGACTCGTGCCCTCGGAGCGAAGGTCCCGCACGCGTGCGGGAGGCAACGGCGGACGCGAACGGTCCGCCCCCCTAGGTACGCCGATCTTTCTGGGAAGGCTTCTCCCTCGTAACGAGACGCGCGCGGTTCGATTCCGCGGATCGGCTCCATGCCGCACTCGACTTCAGGTGAGGTCGCCGGTCTTTCACACCGGCCAGGCGGGCTCGATACCCGCGTGCGGCACCAGGCACTTCAAGCTGGACTGGTGAAAGCGCCGCGCTGAAGACGCGGAGAGCTCGGTTCGATTCCGAGGGAGTGCACCCGAGACTGGGTCCAAGGTGGGCCGCTCCGCTTGGGACGGAGACATCAGCCCGGTTCGATTCCGGGGTCTCGGACCGTGACGTGAGGGAGCTGGTGAACCCGGCACGCCGTGAACGTGTCCTCTGACGGGATCGAAACCCGTACGTCACCCCGTCCTCGCCGAGAGATTCGGCGGCCGCCCTCCTAAGGCAGCTTGCGAACGTGCGACTCGTTCCGAGGACGCAAAGGCCACGTGAGTCCGCTGGCGTGGACGGCGGCTTGTCAAGCCGTGTCGAGAGGGGATCGAAACCCCTACGTGGCGCAACGGACCGAGCAGCCCATGGCGGGCAACCGGTTTCCAAGTCCGGAGAACAGCGTTCGATTCGCTGGCTCGGTGCCATGGGGATGTGCAGAAGGCTGCGCGCTTGCCTTGCAAGCAAGCTCACTCGGAGCGTTACCGAGCATCTCCACCGCATCGCTCTCGTCCGACGGCTCGGATCGCCGCTTGGTATGCGGCGCGCGCGGGTTCGACTCCCGACGAGAGCTCTCATCGGCGCGCGAGTATGGCCGAGTGGCCCAGGCACCGCTCTTCCAAAGCGGCTAGGCGAGTGGCCTGCGCGCCTCGGCTTCGCCGAGGATGCTCGGGACCTCGCCGGGCTCGGTGCGATTCTCGCTGCTCGCACCCTTCGCACCACAGGTGTTCCGGTAGCACGCCACCTTGCCAAGGTGGACGAGCGAGTTCGATTCTCGCGTGGTGCACTCACGAGCAGCACTGGCCGTGCGGCGCGCGCTGCAAACGCGTGACGGACCGGTTCGATTCCGGTGCTCGTGTCCGATGGCTCCCGCTGCTGGACAGCGCTGCACCTTCTAAGCGCAAGCGGAGAGGATCGTCACCTCTCGGGAGCGCCGAACGTCTCGTTCTTCTAACGGCTCAGGAAGCCCGACTCTCGATCGGGAAATGCGGGTTCGATTCCCGCACGAGACGCCAACAGCCCCACCGACGGACGGTACCGAGTCTACGAAACTCGGGACGGAGGATCGTTACCTCCTGGGGCTGCCACGATGTCCTCGCTCGCGGATCGAGCGGCGCGCCTCCGAAGCGCGTACGTGGTGGTTCGACTCCACCCGAGGACGCTGCGGGCGAGTGAAACGGTTTACATGCAGGGCTCATAACCCTCGCGACACCTCGGTTCGACTCCGAGGGCCCGCTACAGCTGACGTTCCAGGGCGACGGCGCGCCTCATACGCGCGGACCGCGTGCGGTTCGAGTCCGCCCGTCAGCACTCCGATCCAGCGTCGTCTAACGGTAGGACGTGGGCCTTTGGAACCCACCATGCACGTTCGATTCGTGCCGCTGGAACCATCCGAGGTCGGGCTCAAGGTGGGCCGCCTGTTTCGGGAACAGGACATCAGGTGCGTTCGATTCGCACACCTCGGACCATGCGGGGCTCGCCTTCTGGTGAGGGCCTCGGTCCTACAAACCGACGCAGCAGAGTTCGATCCTCTGGCTCCGCACCTTCATCCGCCCGTCCCTCCAGTCGAGGGAGCGCGTCTTATACACGCGCGAGCTCGGTGCAACTCCGAGCGGGCGGACGATTGACGACGCACGTAGCGGTCCGGCTGACCAACGGGCTCTGATAAGGCTCGAGGCGAGGTTCGACTCCTCGTACGTGCACGACTGATCGGAGGCGAGTGGAGCAGGTGAACCCACGTGCTCGACAAGCACGCTTCGCCGGGATCGTTACCCGGGCCTCCGACTTTCGCACGAGTGGCGGAATGGCAGACGCCTCGGTCTCAGAAGCCGATGACCCTCACGGGTCGTGCTGGTTCGACTCCAGCCTCGTGCACCTCATCCCGACATGGCGGAATGGCATACGCGGCAGGCTGAGAACCTGTGCGCTTCGGCGCGTCCCGGTTCGAGTCCGGGTGTCGGGACTAAACGCACGGCGGGCCGTGCACAACCCTAGGAGAAATGGTCATGCACACGCGCACTCTCTTGCTCACACCCTGGTACTTCCCCATCAAAGTTCTTCGCTGGCAGGACGCGGTGAAGATGAAATACGAAGAAACAGTCGACGTCGTCGTCGAGTACGAAGACGAGATCCGTTCGCCGTCGGTCACGTGGCGGATGCCGGCAGTCGTGCGCCTTCGCAAGATGGCGAAGACCGAAAGCCGCGGCGTCAAGTTCTCGCGCCGAAACGTCTACCAACGCGACGGCTACCAGTGCCAGTACTGTGGCGAAAAGAAGCCGGCGCGCGAGCTCAGCTACGATCACGTCGTCCCGCGTTCCGCGGGAGGGCGCACGAGCTGGGACAATATCGTCACCGCGTGTCGCACGTGCAATACGCGGAAGGACGATCAAACCTGCGACGAAGCGGGCATGTGGCCGCTCCGAAGGCCTCGTCGCCCGGCGGCGCTGCCGATCGCACCGCCGCTCTTCGACCGTGACGTGCCCAGCGAGTGGCAGGGCTTCACGGCGGGACTCGCCGATTGATTCAAGCGTTCGAAGCCACTCAAGGAAGGTGAAGGCTCAGTGGTGAGCCACCGGTCTCGAAAACCGGGGGTGCCTCGTGCACAGCCGTTCGACTCGGCCGCCTTCCTCCACGGAAGCGAAAGAGTGCGTGGGCGCTCGCCCGCCTGCTAAGCGGTGCGCACCATGGTGTGCCTGGTTCGACTCCAGTCGCTTCCGCCGTCTCCGCCCCACGTTCCTCGCCTCTTCCCTCGGTAGGGGACGCGGTTTTGTACTCCGCGCCGACCGGGCTCGACACCCGGAAGAGGCTCTATCAATAAACAGGAGCCGAAGAATCATGCAGGTTATCGAAACCAACCACGTGCCGATCAAAGCCTGGGTCGACGGCGTCGCCTTCGAGGACGCCGCTCGACGCCAGGTCGAAAATGTCGCGAGCATGCCATTTGTCTACAAGCACGTTGCGGTCATGCCCGACGTGCACTGGGGCATGGGTGCGACCGTCGGGAGCGTGATTGCGACGCAGGGCGCGATCATTCCCGCCGCCGTCGGGGTCGACATCGGTTGCGGCATGGTGGCTGCGCGCTTGGACCTCCGGGCGACCGATCTCCCCGACTCGCTGGCTGCGATGCGCTCGACCATCGAACGCGCCGTTCCGCATGGCCGCACGGCGAACGGCGGCCCGGGCGACCGTGGCGCGTGGCGAAACCCACCGCAGGCGGTGTCGTCGTCGTGGTCGAACCTCAAGTCGCGCTTCGACGGCATCGTCGAGAAACATCCGAAGATCGCCAAGAGCAACCACGAAGTCCACCTCGGGACGCTCGGAACCGGCAACCATTTCATCGAGCTCTGCCTCGACGAAGCGGACGACGTCTGGGTCATGCTCCACTCGGGCTCGCGTGGCGTGGGGGGGCGCATCGGCTCGTACTTCATCGAGCTCGCGAAGGAAGACATGCGGCGCTGGTTCGTGAACCTGCCGGACATTGACCTCGCGTACCTGCCCGAAGGTACGGCCAATTTCGACGACTACGTCGCTGCGGTCGGTTGGGCACAGGACTACGCGCTCGCGAACCGGGCGCTCATGCTCCAGGCCACTGTCGCGGCGATTGCCGGCACGCTCGGCAAGGCCGTCTCGTTCGCTGAGACCGCGGTTCAGTGTCATCACAACTACGTGTCGCGCGAGCAGCACTTCGGCGCGAACGTGATCGTCACGCGGAAGGGCGCGGTCCGCGCGCGCGACGGCGAGCTCGGTATCATTCCGGGCAGCATGGGAACGCGGAGCTACATCGTGCGTGGCAAGGGCAACCCGATGTCCTTCGAATCGTGCTCGCACGGTGCAGGGCGCAAGATGTCGCGCGGAGAAGCGAAGCGCACCTTCTCGCTCGAGGATCACGCGAAAGCCGTCGAGGGCGTGGAATGCCGGCGGGACGCCGACGTCATCGACGAAACGCCCGGCGCGTACAAACCGATTGACGCCGTGATGGCGGCTCAGAAGGACTTGGTCGACGTCGTCCATGAGCTCAAACAGGTCCTGTGCGTCAAAGGTTGACCGTACAAAGAACGCCGGATGTCCCCTGTGGTCTCCTCTCGTGATCAGATCCGGGATCCCTCGACATTAATGGGGGGATGGTGGTCGATCGTGGCTTCAGCCTGATCCTCCGGCGGGCGCTTTTCGCAGCCTTGGTCGCGGTTCCTCCCGTTGGAGGCTGCGGGGACGGGTCTGACGGGCCGGGGGGGGCGCAAGAGCAGGCCG
>Ga0315910_10004295_pt1 | contig 11940 bp, 9 predicted proteins | sample EdamamesoilMG_FD_204470 | JGI IMG/M metagenome (GOLD analysis project Ga0315910, IMG submission 204470) | Garden soil microbial communities collected in Santa Monica, California, United States - Edamame soil | ecosystem: Environmental > Terrestrial > Soil > Garden | place: USA: California... | reverse complement strand
TTCGCCGCGTAGGCAATGGAGCGGTAAGGGCGCCCGGCGTCACCGGCTCCCGCGTCCTGCGCGGCGGGATTGGCCGGATCCACGTGGCGCGTCGCGGCCAGGCCCTGCCCGCCTGCCAGGACCGTCGCCAGCAACAGCATGTGCAGCAGCCTTTTCATCGGCTTCCGTCTCCGCCCATCAACCCGCGTGCCCCGGAAGCGGCCGCCGGTCAGAGCAAACCTCGAAATAAAGCTGTTCCATGCGCGAGACCTGGCTCGCCCACGAAAAATGCCCGTGGGCGCGGTCTGCGGCCGCCACCCCCATCGCGCGCGTCAGCACGGGATCGCACGCCAGCGATTCGAGGGCGCGCGCCAGGTCCTCCACGACCTGCCCCGGCTCGCCGGGACGGATCTTGAAGCCGCAGGACGGGTCAACCAGCACGGCCGGGCCGCCCGCGTCGAGACAGACGACGGGCAAACCGCACGAAAGCGCCTCCAGGACGACATTGCCGCTCGAATCGTGCAGGCTCGGAAAAAGAAACGCGTCATGGCGCGTGTAGGCGCGCATGACCGCCGGGCGATCGAGATGGGAAATCCAGTCCACGGCATCGTCGAGGCCAAGCCGCCCGGCGGTTTCCCGCAGCCAGGCCTCGTCGGGCCCGCGACCGATGACGGTCATGCGCGCGCCGGGATGCCGCTTGCGGAACCGGGCGAATGCCATCAACCCGAGGTGCAGGCCTTTCCAGTACACCAGCCTGCCCACGTAGAGGACCTTGAAACCGGCGCCCTCCTGGAGGTGAGGCTCCACCGGCACCGGCCGCGCGTCGGTCCCCAGTTCCACCTGCACCGTGCACTTGTCGCGGAACCGTTCCGGTATGCTGCTCAGCGTTTCGCCTGTCTTGCACAACGTTGCCGCCGAGCGCCGGAACATGGCGGCCATCAGCGGATCGATGTGCACGACCCAGTTCGCAAGGTCGCGCGCGAAATCGAACAGGTATCCGCGCAACGGAAAGGTTTTTCTCAGCTCCCGCGGCGCCCTTTCTCCTCCGCCGACCGGCCCGAACACGAACGGCGGCCCGAGAAACGCCATGAAGGAGGGATGCCGGAACACCCCGAACGTGATGTGATGCACGACGTCGAAGCGGATCTCGGCGCACAGCCTTCGCGCGACCTGGTAGGCGCCCCATTGCCACATCACGTAGTACAGGCGGGCACAAAGCCCCGCATGGTTCTTCCAGAGACGCGCCCACGCCGGCATATCGTAGTACGCGAAACTCAGGTTGGCCACCGGGTCCTCGGCGAGCGAACGCTCGATGCACTCGCGGTTGTTGGCCCGCGTAAGCACCCGCACGTCGTGGCCGGCGCGCGCGAGCCGTGTCGCCCAGTGCCAGCCGATGCCGGGCTCGGAACCCAGGTGCGGCTCGCACGCGTAGGCCGACAGCAGGATGCGCAACCGCTTCGTCCCGCTTCCCGGCTCTCCCGGGCGCGCTGCCGCGGTCATGCCACCATCCATGTCGAACGCCTTTCCACCAGGGACCAGTAACCGCGCATGACGTGCTCCTCGCGATCGACTTTCCCGCTCGCGCGCGAGTAATGGAACAGCACATCGAGCAGGTAGGCCAGCGCAAGCGCGGAAATCCCGGACGCGCGCCACTTCGATTCGGGGTAATACTGGCGCGCGAACGTCTGCGCACGCCGCATGACCGATGCCAGGAACCACCGGCCGATGCTGCGGCCCGCCGCGGCGCGCTGGATCAGGTGATAGTGGAACAGGTCGGCCAGCGGGTTCGCATGGCGCTGCGCGTATTCCCAGTCAAAAACGAAAATGCCCTGCGGGTGAAGCCGGATGTTCCACGAGGCGAAGTCGCCCTGGGAGAGCACGAAAGGCCCCGCGAAATCATGAAGCGATCTGCGGCACTCGCTCAGCGCGGCCCGCAGTTGCGCAGCCTCGTCGCGCGTCGTCATGAACGCGATCTCCGGCAGCGCGCTCTCGAGGGATTCGCAGCAGGGCGACGCGTCGAACCGCATGATCTCCATGCAGGAGCGTCCGAGCCGGGAAAGAAATCGTGCGTGTGCCGCCGTGAAATCGGTGGTCACGCAGGTGGTGGGCGCGAGACTGGTCACCAGGTAGCGCCGCCCGTTCGGCACCGTTCCCTCCGCGAGCAGGCGGGGAACGTGCGTCGCGAGCTCATCCACCTCTTCGAGCGCTCGCAGCCAGTTGGCCTCGGCCGCCACCATGACGTCCGCGCTGGGCGCGAGCGCGATCTTGGCGAGCGCCAGGCCCTCTCCTTCGCTCGAGATGAGCAGGGCCGATGCTTTCTGGTACGGGCCCGTCGTGCCGATCTGGATGGCCGCCCGCGGTCCGGCGGACACACCGCCGGGCCGCAGCTGGCAATGTCGCCAGCCCGCGCCCGCAGCGCGTCGCACCCGGAACTCCGGCAGGAGGCCCAGGGCGGGCATCAACGCGTTTAGTTTCAGCAGCACCGTCGCGTACAACGTTCTCATCCGGCCGCCGGTGAAATGGGGCAGCCACTGCTTCTGCATCCGGTATTCCCCGGCCGGCACCAGCAGCGGCCGTTGCCGCCCGCCGAACAGGACGTGCCAGCGCCCCGGCCCGAGGGACAAGCCGATCTTCCCGGACTGGAACAGCACGCTCGAAATGGCGCGCAGCGGTTCGTCGACGTTCATGCCGAGGAGCCTCCCGGACCTTGCCGCCCGAGCCAGGCCAGGTGCTCACCCGGCACCGAGGCCGTGTAGCCCCCCGCCACCGCCTTCGCGGTCACGCGGACACACCGCGCCGCGATCCGCAGCATCACCGCCGCGAATCCGCGCGTCGCGATCGGATGAACGCGGCGCACGCGTATCAGCGCGTCCTCGTCGCGGCCCTCCGCCCTGCGACTGCGCGTCTTCTGTTGCGGATAAAACCGCATGCAGGAAAGGTAGCGCGGGATGTGCGCGATCCGCGTGCACGACGAGAACCGTTCCCACAGGTCCGCGTCCATCGCCAGGTCAAACGCCGGGTCGAGGCCGCCGACCGCCTGGTAGAGGCTGCGCCGCCAGAACATCGAGGGCTGCGGAACGTAGTTATGGTCGTGCAGGAAAACGAAGCGGCTGAAACCCATCTCCTTCTTCGGCCGCAGAAACGAGCCATCCGCGCCGATCCACAGCGCGTCGCCATAAGCAGCCATCACCTCCGGGTGCTCACTGAAGAACCGCGCCACCGCATCGAGCGCGCCCGGCAACAGCAGGTCGTCCGAACAAAGCCACCCGTGAATATCGCCCTTTGCCCGTGCAAATCCCTTGATGAGCGCATCGGTCTGCCCGCGATCGGGCCCGGACTGCCAGTAGGCGAGCGAGCGCTCATGGCTACGGATAACTTCGACGCTGCCGTCGGTGGAACCACCGTCGATGACGATGTACTCGAGATGCGGGTAGCCCTGGTCGAGCACGGAGCGCATCGTCAGGTCGAGATAGCGCCCCTGCTGGAAGGAACAGGTCACCATGGAAATCAACGGCGCCTGCGGGCCCGTCTCACCGATGGTCCGTAGCGGAGATGAAGCGGCGGGTTGCATGTCCGTTATCCTCGCCGGCTAGGTCCGCGACAAGCACGCCTGGAAATGGTCCCTTACCAGCGGGAACCACGGTTGATTGCCCCGGCCGCCCAGGGCCTGCGCGATCGACACGTACTGGCGGCCGGCGACGTAATACAGCGCCGACTTCAGCGCATCGCTGGCCACCCTCACGAGCGATCGATGGCGGCGGCTCTTGTGCTGGATCTCCTTCCAGTAGACGACCTTGAAGCCGTGAGCCGCGGCGATATGGGCCAACGACTGCTGCGACCAGAACACGTGGTGCTCCAGCAGGCGCACGTACCACCATTGATCGATCCCGAAACGCCGCGGGCACAAGCTCTCGCTGTTTCCCGTTTCGATCAGCACCAGGCCGCCCGGCCGGGTAAGCGTGCGCAGGTTCGCGAACGCATCCTGCGGGCGATAGAAATGCTCGACCACGTCGAACAGCGTGACCACGTCATAAGGCTCCCCGCTCCATGCGGACAGCGGATCGTCCAGGAAGCCCTCGATGAACTCGCCTTCAAGGTGCCGCTCGAGGCCGGAATAGCGCATGACGTCGAAAGCGGAACGGCGCCCTTTCAGGCCCGTCGCCGCATGCGCGCCAAGTAGCGCCCCGTCGGCCGCTCCCACGTCGAGCACGTCCAGTCGATCCGCGCCCCACAAGCGCCGCACGGTTCTTATCTCGGGCGATAAATCGTCCGACGACTTCCACCTCGCTTCCGCGTATTTCCCGAAAATTCTGGTCAGGAAAGCAGGCGAAGGAACCTTTGACTTGTAGTAAGCGGTACAGACCCCGCACCGGCTGACTGCGATGCCCGAGTCCGGCATCGGGATCGCCTGCTTCTCGAATACGTAGCTCCTGTCGGGCAGCAATGCGTTGGCCGCTGCCGCCTGCGAGCCGCAGACCGGGCAGCATTCGACCGCCGTCCACGGTGCCACCACCGGTTCCGGCTGCTCGAAGATTCCGATCGGCATCACACCGCTTTGGGCTGACATCACCGCGAATCGAGCAAGCACCATGCCCGCGGCCAGCGACCCGGAAAATTTGTTGATGACGCCGGGAGTTAGCACAAGGACATCCGGCAAGTCGGCGCATGTGCGCGGTCCGTACTGTCGTGGATCGCCGACGGCACAGGTTACAACCGCTCTATATTGCTGGCCGGTAAAGATTTTCGTTGTCGTGACCGGACGACAGCGTGCGGAAAAATATTCCCCGTGCCGCACGAGGACCGGCTGGCGGGGAAACCGTCGTGAAGGATCGCTGCCTGAAAGTTTTCGGATAATTCATACGAGAGGAGGAGTCATGAATCGGGAAACACCCGCCCGTCCACGCAGATGAACGAGGATATCCAAGATCCTGACGGGCGCCGAACGGGTCGCCGCGCTCGCCGGCTGCGCCGGCGCGGGTGTGAAGACCGGGCAGCACATCGACGGCAGTGCCATCACGACCAGGGTGAAGACCGCGCCGCTCAACGCGAAAAACCTCGAGTCGGCGGGAATCAGCGTGACGGCCCTCAAGGGTGAGGACCAGCTGAGCGGTTATGCGCGGAGCGAAACCGAAAAACAGAACGCGGCAGTCATCGCCCGCGCATCGAGGACGTCCGCTCGGGACCGCTTACGACCCCCGAACGACGACCAGGTCATTCTTCACTGATCGCACGCCATCCACGTCGAGCGCGATCCTGGCAGCACGATCGCTGTTGGCAGGCGTATCGGCGGTGCCGTTGAGCGTAACGACGCCGGCGACGGCGTTGACGCTGACCGTGACCGCCCTGAGGCCCGGCTCGGCCGTGATCGCCGACCTCACCCTGGACGCCAGGGCCGCGTCGCCGGGATCGGGTATGTCCATCGGCACGGCGACCTGCGGCGCGGCGCTGCTGCCGCTCGCGGACCTGGATTGATCGGGAAGAATCTCGAAGTTTTCGCCGAACTGCTGGTTGGGCTTCGGATCCTGCTCCTGGTTGCATGCCGCCAGGCCAAGCGCGAGGGCGCCGACCAGCGCAGCGTGAAGCGCGTTACGCGGAAACGTTCCGGTGTCGAATCTCATGTCGCTCTCCTTTTCTCTGCATCCAGTCAGGGCGCGGGGCTGCGCCGTCGCCGCCCCGCCCCTCCAGCCAGGTTTACTGCCGCTTTACTACTACTTCTTGCAACGCGTGTCCTTCGGGTACTTCTTGCAATCGGGCGGCGATTTCGGATCCTGGTCCGGCGACGCCTGCGCGACGATCATGCGATCGGTCGCCGGCACGGCTGTAGTACTCGCGAAGCCCGTGCCGGCGAAAGTCGCGAGGCAGGCCGCCAGCAGCAGGGAAGAGGTTTTCTTGAACGCGGTTTCCATCCTCATGATTGATCTCCTGTGGGTTCATTGCACGGGCCGGAAGGCCCGCATCCCCTCACGAGCGACATCCGTGCCAGAACTGGTGAATCCCGAAAAATCAATCCGTTAAGTCGTCGAGCCGAACCCGGGCACCGGCCGCGCTGTCGCCGCCATGCAACGCGCGCCGCCCGTTTCCGGATAATTCGCTGAATCCGCGGCGATTCGGACTTTGCCAATCGGCGACAGTAACGCGGCGCGGCAAGATCGCGGGTTATACTCCGGCCTCCCATAACGATTGCACGGAATACCGGATGAAAGTCAAAACCAACGGCATCGAAATCAACTACGAAATCGAGGGCAACGGCCCGTGGCTCACGATGAGCCACTCGCTCGCCTGCGATCTGCACATGTGGGACCCGCAGATGCCGGTGCTCACGGGCAAGTTCAAGGTGTTGCGCTTCGACACGCGCGGCCACGGCCAGTCGGGCGCGCCCGCCGGGGAATACACGCTGGAGCAACTCGCCGACGACGTGAAGGGGCTCCTCGACTCGCTCGGCATCCGGCAGACCCACTGGGCGGGGCTCTCGATGGGCGGCATGATCGGCCAGGCGTTCGCGCTCAAGTACCCGGGCGTGTTCCAGAGTATGGTGCTCGCCGACACCACCAGCCGCCGGCCGGCCGGCGCGGAGAAAATGTGGGGCGACCGCATCCAGGTGGCACGGGAGAAAGGCATGGACGCGCTGGTCGAGAGCACCCTCGAGCGCTGGTTCACCGAGCCCTACCGCAATTCACGCAAGGACGTGATGCAGCGCATCGGCGACGGCATCCGCGCAACCCCCGTCAACGGCTTCGCCGGTTGCTGCCACGCCATCTCGAAGGTGGACTACCTCGACCGTCTGAAGGAGATCAGTTGCCCGGCGCTGGTCATGGTCGGCGAGCACGACCACGGCACGCCGCCGGAAGCCGCGCGCGTGATCGCCCAGAACCTGCCGGGATCGGAGCTGAAGATCATCCCCTCCGCCGCCCACCTGTCCAACGTCGAGCAGACGCAGGTGTTCAACGAGGCGATGCTGGGTTTCCTGGATCGCGTGGCGCGGTAGCGGCAGCCGCGCCCGCAGCGTCGAAAGTCATTCTCACCCGCACCTCGCCCGGTTCCGCGGCGACCTTCGCCGCGACCCGCCCGGCGGGAACCGTCAGATCTCCGGTCAGGTAGCCCGCCACGGCGCGGGCGCGCGCGTCCGCCAGCTGGCGCGGCGCGTCGTCCGGCAGGCGGACGGTCTCGTTCAGCCGCTTCAACAGGGCCTCGTAGAATTCCCGGTCGGCGCTCGCGCGTCCGACCACCGCGAGCGCCGCGTTGACGCGTTCCACCGGCTTGCCGCGCGACTTGCCGGCTTCGGCGGCGAACTGCTCGAGCGCCTGTTCGGACTGGCGCTCGATAAAAATCGCCTCGAGGGCGCGCTGGGTCCGGGCCTCGGTCACGTTCACGGGCTCGGTCACGGCATCGGCCGCGGTCGGGCGCCGCAATTTTGCCGAAACCGCGCTCTCGACGTCGCGTTGTCGCAGCGCCGCCAGGTCGGCCGCGCCGTACTGGCCCTCGGCGACGAGCCGCAACTGCGGGCGCTTCGCCGCCCCTTCGGCGACGCGCTTCAGCTTCTCCCGCTCCGGCGGCAGCAGCGCCGCGCGGCCGGGATCGAAGACGATGCTCTCCAGGTTCTCCGCGCCGCTGCCGCCGAACAGCGCGCCCAGCGCCCGGAATGGCGCGGTCACGATGCGCGTCAGCACGTTGCTGATCGCCTGCCAGATGAGGTGACCGTAACTGAATTTCGGGTCGTCCACGTTGCCGCTGACCGGCACCGCGAGATCGATCCTTCCCTGGCTGTCGGTGAGCAGCGCGACGGCGAGGTCGAGCGGCAGGGAGAGCGCGCCCGGCGTCTCCACGCGCTCGCCCAGCGTGAATTTCTCCAGCACGACGCGGTTTTCGCCGGAAAGCATGCTGTTGTCGATCTTGTAGCGCAGGTCGAGCGAGAGACGCCCGGACGCGATGCGGCGTCCGGCGAACGTGACGGTATAGGGAGAAAGCGACGGCATCTCCACGTTGCGGAAAGTGACGGCCAGGTCGAGAAACGACTTCGGGCGGAACGGCCGCAGGCTGCCCTCGACGCGCGCGAGACCGAACTCGTCGACGCGGCCGTCGAGGCGGACCGAGGCGCGGCTGTCCCGGTCGGTGCTCACGCCCTGCACCACGCCGCCCAGTTCCCGCACGTTGGCGGCGAACGGCAGCGCGAGGCTCAGGTCGGAGAACTCGACCGCCCCGTTCTCGACGCTCACGCGCCCGATATTGACCAGGAATAGCGGCTCCGTATCGGCCAGGGCGACAGGCGGCGCCGGTATCGCAGGCGCTGCCGGAGCCGCCGGCGCGACCGGGGCCGACCCTGCAGCGCTGACCCCCGCCTGCCCCGACTCCAGCCTGACCGCCTTCACCAGGTTCACGCTACGGTCCTTGAACACCACGATCTTCGCGCCGAGGCCGGCGACGCGCACCTCCCCGATCCTCAACTCGTCCGGGTCGAGACTCAGGCGGACCGAGTCCGTGGTCAGCGATTTCCAGGCGAGCAGGCGATCGCCGCTGTCGGCCTCGTTCAAGAGGAGATTGTCGACGCTGACCGGTCCGGACGCGCGGATCACGTGGCGCCCGCCGCGCAGGCGGTACTGCGCCTTGACGTCGCCCGACAGCTCGCCCGATGCCAGCACGGCGCGCGTGCGGCTGGCAATCACGGGATGCAGCGGCTTGAGGTTGATGCGGTCGAGCTTGACGCGCCCCTCGGCCTGCTCGCCCGACAGCTTGAAAGTGCCGTTGGCGGACAGCGCGCCGCCCTGGGCCAGGCGCAGCGCGGCGTCGAAACGGATCGGCTCCTTGCTGTCGCTGCGAAAACCGTTGATGCGCGCGCGCAGATCCTGCACGTCGTACTCCACCGGCGCGCCGAAACCGGCGTCCGACAGCGCAACGCGCGTGCCGGCCACTTCCGCGACATCGACGGCGACGCGCCAGGCATGGCCTTCTTTCTTCGCATGCTCCAGCGCGTCGGTAACTTCCCGGCGCAGCAGTCCCGTGTTCGAGGCGGAAAACAGGTCCACCAGCGCAACGGCACCGCTCCTGTCGCGCGCGACGCGCACATTGCCGCCGGTGACCGCCAGCCGGCCGATGCCGAGCCGGTTCTCGCCGAGGTTGAAGCTCCCGTCCTCGATCGAGACGGTATCGAGCATCGCGAGCGGCTCCGCCGGTGCGGGCGCCCCGGCCGACAGGCGGCTCAAGGTCAGGGCGACTTTCTCCAGCAGCACGTGCACGCCGTCCGCGCGCGTCTCGACCGTCGCGGCGAGCCCGGCGGTCACGTCCTTCGCCGCCAGCCACAGCGGTTTCGGGCGGCTGCGGTCGTTGTAGTCCAGCCCCACGCCCGCCACCCGCAGCGAATCCACCCGCGCCTTCCACGGCTCGTGATGCGGCGCCGCGTCCCGCGGCGCGGGTTGGCGCCCGGCGCCCGCCTTGACCAGCTTCTGCCAGTTGATGTGGCCGCCGGCATCGACATCGACCGCGACCGTGCCGTCGCGCGCCGCGACTTCGGCGACCGCGAACTCGCGCGCGGCCAGATCGAAGCGCCCGCCCGAGACCTCGACCGACGCGAGCGCGAGGATCGGGCTCTTCGCGCCGGTCGCGGCAAGCAGGATGTCGCGGCCGGCGACCCGGATGTCCTCGACCGTCGCCTGCGCAACGCCCCCGGCATAGGCGACGCGGTAGCGCGCGCTGAAATCGAACTCGCCCCGGGGCTCGGCGACGCCCAGTTCGTCCTGAAGAAAGCGCCAGGCCGTCAGCGGCTTCACGCCCTTCACGCTGATCTCGCCCTGCGATGCGATCGGCTGCAGCGAAACCTCGCCGCGCCAGCCGATATCACCGCCATCCGCCAGGCGCGCGCTCAGTGAGTAGGTGCCGCGGCGGTCGGGAATCGTGGAAATGTCGCGCAACTCGAAGTTGATGGGGCCGAGCGTGGTGCTGGCCGGCGTGCGATCGGAGCGGTCGCTGAACGCGATCGCACCGTCGCGCATCACGACCCGTTGCAACAGCAACCGCGGCGGCTTGCCGTCGGGACGCGACGCCTGCTTCGGCAGATCGTCCAGCAGTGCGAAGAGATTGAAGCGTCCCCCGGGCGCGATGTCGGCCTTCACGTCGAGCCCTTCGAGCGTGACTTCTGAAAACGTCCACGCCCAGCGCGCGAGACTCGTCAGCTCGAAATCGACCAGCAGGCGCCTGAATCCCGCGATCGGGACGTCGTCGCGCTCGGCCAGCGCGAAATCCCTGATCTCCAGCCTGAACAGCAGCGGGTTGAAACGCACCGTGCCGATGGTCGCCTTGCGTTGCAGATGGTCCGACACGAGCCCGGGAATGGCCCGCTCGAGTATCCGCGGCGCCAGCAGAAAGCCCAGCAGCAGGTAGAGCGCCACAATGGCCGCGGCGACCGCCACGGCCCGGGGACAGGGAATCCTTCTCAGGAGGACAGGTATGGCCATGCGAGAAACGGGAGCAGCGGGAAACGTCACTGATTATGGAGAAACCGCCGCCGTTTCACAAACCCGTTTCATAAAGCGGCGGCGGCAGGGCGATGCGCCGCAACATGAAAGCGGGAACCGCGCTCAGCCGCGGGCGGCGCGGCGCACGCTGAGGTGCCCGTACCAGCTGCTGCCGACCAGCAGCGCCGAACAGGTCACGAACACCGGCGCGAAGCCGAACAGGGTGCCGATGCCGCCGAAAGCGAGCGGCACCACGAGATGCGTGAAGTGGTTGAACGTCACCCGCAGCCCGGCACCCTCCGACGCGCGCCCGGGCGGCGACAGGCTGTAGATCAGGGACATCGACATCGGCTGCCCGACGCCGCAGCCGAGCCCCAGCAGGAACGAAGCGGCGGCGAGCAGGAACGGGTTTTTCAGGAACGGGAACAGCACGAACACCAGCCCCGCGAAGCCGATGGCGTAGAGCAGGATCTGGAACTCGCTCCAGCGCTTGGCCATCGCCGGCAGCGCGATGCGGATCGCGAACACCGCCGCGGCGAAGCAGCTGATGACGATGCCGATTACCGATGCCGACAGGCCGATCGAGTGCCCGTAGATCGGGAAGTAAAACAGGTAGAGATCCCAGGCCACGGAGATGAGCCCGCTCGCGATGATGGCGTCGCGCAGCTTGCCGTTGCGCAGGAGATCGAACGAGCTGCTTTTCTTCCCGCCCTCCTTCCCGCCGACCACGGCCTTCGGCAGCAGGCGCCCTTTCACCAGCAACAGCACGACGGCGATGAAGGGGCATACCGCCAGCATCAGGTAGGCGGGCTGGTAGCCGAGGTAGTCGATCGAGAAGCCGGCGATCAGCGGCCCGAGGAAAGACGCGATCGAAAAACCGACCGCGAGCAGCGAATAGTTGCGGGCGCGATCCTCGGGCCCGCCGAGCGCGCCGGTGATGCCCTGGACCGGGACGAAGAAAAACTGGAAAGCGGTTCCCACGACCAGTGCCATGACGCAGAGGGAGGCCACGCCGGGAACGAAGTAAGGCAGCAGCAGCCCCGCCATCACCGCGAACGTTCCGGCGATCATCGGCACGCGCGAGCCGACGCGATCGACCAGCTTGCCGACGTAGAGCGCGATCAGCATCGGGCACAGCGCCCACAGCGCCATCATGACGCCGACCGTGAACTGGTCCACGCCGAGGTGAAGCGCATGCAGCGGCAGCGCGACCTTGGCGCCGCCGAAGCCGGCGTGGATCAGCACGCAGCACAGGACGATCAGGACCATCGGCATCGGCAACGGGGCGGAGGCCGGGCGGCGGCATCACGCAGGAGAGGGAACGCCGCGGATTGTACCGCGATCGGGGGCCGGGCGCTCCGAAACTCCACTATATGAACAACCGCATGCCGCCGAATAGCCACAGTCTCATAGTGAAAATCGAAGAGGCAGCGAAACCCGCCACATCGGCCCGCCGGATTAGTCCATAAAATGGCAGGCGGGAAGACACGACGCGACACGCGCCGGAGGTTTTTTC
>Ga0315910_10004293_pt1 | contig 11940 bp, 9 predicted proteins | sample EdamamesoilMG_FD_204470 | JGI IMG/M metagenome (GOLD analysis project Ga0315910, IMG submission 204470) | Garden soil microbial communities collected in Santa Monica, California, United States - Edamame soil | ecosystem: Environmental > Terrestrial > Soil > Garden | place: USA: California... | reverse complement strand
GCGCGGAATCGGCGCGCAACTACGCGGCCGGCGTCATCTCGCCCGCGGCGCTGGCGAGCCTGGTGCGCGACCTGGACGAGACCGGCTGGTTCGAGGAGAGCCTGCCGCCGATCGACACCTCCAACCACGACTGCGTCGAACTGACGCTTTCCCGCGATTCGGGCCGCGTGCGCGCGCTCTGGGACGAGCTCGATCGCAGCGACCTCGATCCGCTGGTCCGAAACCGCGCGGCGCAGACCGAACTCATGCTCGCCTGGGCGCGCGTTCGCGACATCCTGCGCGGCCTGCGGCCGGAAGCGACGCAGGAACTCGCCTTCGTGCTCGTGCGCGGCGGCTTCCGCGGACTGAGCTTCGAGGACGGTGCGCAGGCGGAGTGGATGCGCTGAACGCGGGCGGGAGTCTATACTTCCGCCCCCATGCCGCCCAGCGAGACCCGCGCCGCCGTCCTCGGCGTCGAAGACGTGCACAGCCTGCTGCAGCGACCGCTGTTCGAGCTGGTACTCGAAGCCGCGGCCGTGCACCGCGAGCACCACGACCCGAGCGCGATGCAGTGCTCGCAGCTCTTGTCGATCAAGACCGGCGGCTGTCCCGAGGACTGCGGCTACTGCTCGCAGTCGGCGCATTTCAAGACGCCGACGGCGCGCGAGCCGATGATGCAAGTCGAGCAGGCGCTGGCCGCAGCGCGCGAGGCCAAGGCCGGCGGCGCGGATCGTTTCTGCATGGGCGCGGCCTGGCGCTCGGTCAAGGACGGCGCTGAGTTCGAGCGCGTGCTCGACATGGTGCGCGGCGTCAAGGCGCTGGGCCTGGAGACCTGCGTCACGCTCGGCATGCTCGAGCCGCACCAGGCGAAGCGATTGTGCGAGGCGGGCCTGGACTACTACAACCACAACCTCGACACCGGCGAGAGCCACTACGCCAACGTGGTCAGCACGCGCACGCTCGACGATCGGCGCGCGACGCTGCGCGCGGTGCGCGAGGCGGGCATCCACGTCTGCTCGGGCGGGATCCTGGGCCTGGGCGAGAACCTGCGCGCGCGCGCGGAGCTGCTGCACGAGCTGGCCTGCCTCGAGCCCGCGCCGGAAAGCGTGCCGATCAACGCGCTGGTGCACGTCGAGGGCACGCCGCTGGCCGGCGCCGCCGAGCTCGACTGGACCGAGATCGTGCGCGCGGTCGCGGCGGCGCGCATCCTGATGCCGCGCGCGACGGTGCGCCTGAGCGCGGGGCGCACGCAGATGGACGAAGCCGCGCAGGCCTTCTGCTTCCTGGCCGGCGCCAATTCGATCTTCGTCGGCGACGAGCTGCTGACCACGCCCAATCCGGCGCCGGCGAGCGACGCCGCGTTGCTCGCCAAGCTCGGCTTGCGCGCCGCGTCCTCACGCCGCGCCACCTGAGGCGCGCCTTGGGCAGCGGCGATCTCGATCGCGAGCTGGAAGCCGAGCTGGCGCGCTGGCGCGAGCAGGGCCGCGAGCGCACGCTCGAGCCGCGCGGCGGCGTCGATTTCACGAGCAACGATTACCTGGGCCTGGCGCGCGATCCGCGGCTCGTCGATGCGGCGAAGCGCGCGATCGAACGCTTCGGCGTCGGCGGCCGCGCCTCGCGCCTGCTCGGCGGCGGCTGCGAGCTCGACGCGCTCGCGGAAGCGGCCTGCGCGGATTGGCTCGGCGCTCCCGCGGCGCTCTTGTTCCCCTCGGGCTACCAGGCGAACCTCGGCCTGATCGGCGCGCTGGTCGGCCGCGGCGACGCGATCATCAGCGACGAACTTGCGCACGCCTCGCTGATCGACGCCGCGCGCTTGTCGCGCGCGCAGGTGCTGATCCAACGCCATGTCGATCTCGCCGACCTCGAGCGCTGCCTGCGCGCCTGCTCGGGCGCGCGGCGGCGACTGGTGCTGACCGAAGGCGTGTTCAGCATGGACGGCGACCTGGCGCCGCTCGAGGCGATCAGCGAGCTGTGCGCGCGCCACGAAGCCTCGCTGCTGGTCGACGAAGCGCACTCCGTCGGCCTGCTGGGCCCCTCCGGCGCGGGTGCTTGGCAGCTGGCCCGCCCGCGACACGCCGCGGTGCTCGCCGCGCGGCTGGTCACCGGCGGCAAGGCGCTGGGCGTATGCGGCGCCTTCGTGGTCGGCAGCCGCGCGCTGCGCGAGCTGCTGCTGCACCGCGCGCGCAGCTTCGTGTTCTCAACCGCGCCCACGCCCGCGGTCGCCGGAGCGCTGGCTGCCGCGATCGGGATCGCGCGCGAAGCCGACGCGACGCGCGCGCAGCTGCTTGGACTCGTCCGCGAGCTCGCGCGACGCCTCGATCTGCCTCGACCCGCGGCGGCGATCGTGCCGCTGCTGGCGGGCAGCGAGCTCGCGGCGCGAAACCTCGAGCGCGAGCTGGCCGAGCGCGGACTCGACGCGCGCTGCGTGCGACCGCCGACGGTGCCCGAGGGCACCTCGCGCCTGCGCATCGTCGTGCACGCCTTCAACACGCCGGCGCAGATCGAAGCGCTGGCCTCGGCGCTGGATCCGCACACGCTCGCACGCCCGGGCCCGAGCCAGCTCGCCGTGCCGCGCCGCTCGTCCACCGTGTTCGTCGCCGGGACCGACACCGGCGTCGGCAAGACTCTGGTCAGCGCCCTGCTGGCGCGCGCGGGCGCGGCGGCCTACTGGAAACCGGTGCAGACCGGCGGCGAGAGTGACACGGCGGAGGTCGAGCGCCTGGCGGGCGAGCGCTCGCCGTTGCGGATTCCGCCCCTCTATGAGTTCGCCGCCGCCGCTTCGCCGCACTGGGCCGCCGAACTCGAGGGGCGCGCCATCGATTTCGAGCGACTGCGCGCGGGACTGACGCAGGCACAGGAGCGGGCCTCGCGCCTGGTGATCGAGCTCGCCGGCGGACTGCTGGTGCCGCTGGACGAACGCCGCACGCAGCTCGATTGGCTCCAGGCGGAGCGAACGCCCACCGTGCTCGTCGCGCGCGCCGGCCTAGGAACACTCAATCACACCCTGCTCTCGCTCGAGGCCCTGCGCGCGCGCGGAATCGAGCCCCTGGCACTGTTCCTCGTCGGCGAGGCTTTCGGGAACAACGCACAAACTCTTCAACGAATGTCCGGCGTCGCTAGCATCATCGTCGTTTCACGCCTGGACGAGGTCTCGGCATCCCGCATCGAGGAGCTGTCGCGCTCCGCGGAACTTGCCGACCTGTGGTCCGCCGTGGACGATTCATGCCGGACGATGCCACGACAGCCACGCTGACTTCGCGCGATCACGGCGCGCTGTGGCATCCGTACACGCAGCACAGGACCGACGCGACTCCCTTGGCGGTAGCCGGCGCGATGGACGCGCTGCTGGTGCTCGAGGACGGTCGCGAGATCATCGACGGCATCTCCTCGTGGTGGACCTGCTTGCACGGCCACGGCCAGCCGCGGCTGATCGAGGCCATGGCGCGCCAAGCCGCGAAGCTCGACCACGTGATGTTCGCCGGTGCGACGCACGAGCCCGCGGTGGCGCTCGCGGAAGACTTGCTGCGCTGCTCGCCCAAGAGCATGACGCGCGTGTTCTACTCCGACGACGGCTCGACCGCGGTCGAAGTCGCGCTCAAGATCGTCTTCCAGTCCTGGCTGCAGCGCGACGAGCCGCAGCGCACGACCTTCATCGCCCTCGAGCACGCCTACCACGGCGACACCGTGGGCGCGATGTCGGTCGGAGATCCCAATCCCTTCTTCGCAGCGTATGCGCCGCTGTGCTTCCGCGTGCTGCGCGCGCCGGCGACGGTCGATGGCGTGGAGCACGCGCTCGAACGCGGCGGCCGCACGATCGCCGGCGTGATCGTCGAGCCCCTGGTGCAGGGCGCAGGCGGCATGCGCATGCACGATCTCGACGTGCTGCGCGGCATGCGCGCGGCCTGTACGCGATTCGGCGTGCCGCTGATCGCCGACGAGGTCATGGTCGGCTTCGGACGCACCGGTTCGCTGTTCGCGTGCAACAAGGCGCAGGTGATCCCCGACCTGATGTGCATCGCCAAGGGCCTGACCGGGGGCATGCTGCCGCTGGCCGCGACGCTGTGCACCGAGCCCTTCTACGAGGCCTTCCTCTCCGACGAACGCGCGCGCATGTTCGTGCACGGCCACAGTTTCACGGCCAATCCGATCGCCTGCGCGGTGGCGATCGAGTCGCTGAAGATGTGCATCGAGGTGCAGATCCGCGCGCAGTTCGAGAAGATCGGCACGCGCATCAAGCTGCAGCTGGGCGGCGTGGCCGCCGACAGCGAGCGCGTGCTCGAGCTGCGCCGCACCGGCGGGATCGTGGCGCTGGAACTGCGGCCGCCCGAGGGTGAGACCGCGCATTATTTCTCGGGCCTCTCGGGCAGGCTGCGCGCGGCTGCCTTGGAGCGCGGCGTGCTGCTGCGACCGCTGGGCAACGTGCTCTACGCGATGCCGCCGGCCTGCACGACCAACGAGCAGTGCGACAAGATCGCGCGCGTGATGGCCGAGCTGGCGAGCGGCGCGTTCTAGTCAGGACTTCGCGCGCATGCTTTCGATCGCGATCGCCAGCCAGCCGACGAGGAAGGCGAGCCCGCCCAGCGGCGTGATCGGCCCCAGCCAGCTCGGTCCGCCGTTGGCCAGCCCGTAGAGCGAGCCGCTGAACATCGCGATGCCCGCGACGAAGGCCCAGCCCGCGATCCCGCGGCCGGGGCTGCGCTCGCGCCACACTCCGAAGCCGAACAGCGCCAGCGCGTGCAGCGCGTGGTAGTGCACACCGGTGTTCCAGATCGCCAGGTGCTCGGCGTCGATGCGCGTTTTCAATCCGTGAGCGCCGAACGCGCCGAGCGCGACGGCGAGCAACATCAGCAGGGCGCCGATTGCGATCCACGACTTGGGCTTCACGCGCGCAGTGTACGATCGTGCGACGCGCATGAGCCAGTCTCGCTCCCTGAGGTCGCTGCTCGTGCGTGCCGCGCAGGCCGTTCCATTCGGCTTGGCCGGCTATCTCGTCCTGCGCCAGTTGTTCGGGCCGATCCTGTGGCCCTTCAGCCTGATCGAGCCGCTGCTTTGGTGGTTTTGCCTGCCCTCGTTCGCGCTGCTCGTGTTCGCTCTCGCGCGCAAGCGGAGAGAACTCGCTGGCGCACACGCGGTGATTGCACTCGCGTGGCTGCTGCTTTTCGGCCACGGCCTGTTCCCTCCGAAGATTCCCTCAGCGCGCCCTTCTCTGCGCGTCCTCAGCTTCAATCTCGGCGCGGACCTGGCTCCGCCCGAGCAACTGGTCGAGCTGCTGCGCGAAGTCGCCGCGGATCTGGTGCTGCTGCAGGAGCTGGGCCCGCGTCAGGCCGCGGCCATCGAGCGCGAACTCGGGGCGGTTTACCCCAACCGCGATCTGCATCCACTGGGCGTCGACGGGATGGGCCTCTTGGCGCGGCATGCGATCCTGGAGGTGCAACTGATGCCATGCGAACCCTTGCGGGCCGTGCAGCGCGCACTGCTGGATATCGAGGGGGAGCATGTGAGCGTGTTCAACGTCCATGCCGATCTGCTGCACACCTGGCTGTGGCCCTTCAGCGGCGGCATCGCTCAGGTCGAGAACATCGCGCAAGCTGCGGCGCGCGCATCGCCGGCGATCCTGGGCGGCGACTTCAATGCCACCGAGAACATGGAGCTGTACCGGCGCATGCGACGCAGCGGGATGGAAGATGCATTCCCGAGAGCCGGCAGTGGTTTCGGGTTCACTTTTCCTGTATTCGGCCGCTACCGGGGACTCCCGCTGCCTCCCTTGGCGCGCATCGATTCGATCTGGTATTGCGAAGCGTACAATTGGAGCGCAGCGCGCGTGCTGCGCGACGCCGGCTCCGATCATCTGCCACTCCTGGTCGAGCTCTATCGCTGGTGAGCGCCGCGCGGTTCAGCGCGCATCCGCCGGCGGCTCGCCCTGGATCGCGTTGCCGATGTCGGCCGCGAACTCGGAAGCGCCCGGTGGGGCCAGCAAAGGCGTGCGGCGCAGCAGGTTCTCGAACTCGCGCCGCGAGCGCATCTCCTTCTCGATCAGCGCTTCGATCTTCTTGCAACGCAAGCGCTCGCTCAGTCCATGCAGCCCGAGCTGCTTCCATTCCTCCTCGGGAAGCAGACGCTCGACCAGCCGTGCCAGAGCCGGCGGAAGCGTCTGAATCGTGGCGTGGATGCGATCGTTCTCCAGTTCGTAGGCCGCGCGCGCGCGCCACATCAAGCCGCCGGCGACCGCGGCGAAACCAGAGGACCACAGGGCCAGCGTCGGCCCGAAAGCCATGCCCGTGATCGGCAAGCCCATCTCGGTCGGATCGAAGGAACCCAGCTCGATGGTCTTGATCGGATCGAGCAGCTTCAGCGGAATCGAGGAGAGGATCGGCACGGAGATTTCCATCAGCTGCCAGCGGTTCTCGCTGCCCTGGTAGGCGATCCACAACCGCACCAGCAGCATCACGGCCAGCGCTGCGCATGCCGATGGCGCGAGAATCGGCCCGCTGGCCTTCTGCTCCAGCGGCCGCCGCGTCAGGAGCCAGAGCAGGACGACGACCTCGAAGAAAAGCCAACTCCCGCCGGGCGCGAGCACGCCAGCGACCAGGAACGAGAGTCCGAGGAAGGCGCTGGCGATCGAGAGCACGTCGAGCGCGTCGCGCGGCAGCGTGTTCGAGCGCGCGCCGGCGAGCAGCGTCGCCGCCAACGCGACCACCGCGCCGATGCCCAGCGGCGCGAAGCCCGTGCCGACCAGGGCGCCGTCGCCGTCGAGCTGCAGCGCGAGCAGGAGACCGCCGAACGCGATCAGCAGACAGGCGAAGCTGAGCTGTCGCTCGGCGTTCACTTGCCGCAGTCTCCGTCGATGTCGGGGAACAGGAGCCGCGCTTCCTCGTCGCAGCCCGCCAGGAAGTCGTCCTCCAGCAATCCGAGGTAGGCGCGAGGATGCCGCGTCTGCAGCGCGCGGCCGAAATCGGTCTGCGACTTCGCCACGGTCCCGCAAAGTCCGCGCACGAAAGAGCGCGCGCGCTCGAAGGGTGCCTGGCTGCGGCCGAAGGTCGGCGCATCGTAGGCCTCGCGCATCACGCGGCCATAGAGCAGGAACACCGCGAGCGCGGGCTCGTGCAGCGTCACGTCGTCGGCGGATTTCTCGGCGAAGCGCGCGAGCCAGGCTTGCATCAGGTCTCCGATGCGCTCGGAATGTTCGGCACCGAGGAACATGCCCGGCTCCCACTGCGTGCGCCGCGCGAGATCGACGAGCAACATCGCCGCGGCCAGGCCTTGCGGCGCGTCGCCGCGTCCCAACTCGGCCAACGTGCGCTCCAACTCTTGTCCGCGCGGCGTCGCGAGCCACTCGATCGTCTTCGGGCAGGCCTGCTGCGCGGCCAGGCCGGTCTGCACGCGCTGCCACGGTCCGCGCAAGGCCTCGGGCAAGAGTGCCGCAAGCTCAGCGCTGCGTCGCGAACCGCTGACGCCGAGCAGCTGCATCGGCGAAGCGATCGTCGGCCGTTCCTCGCGCTGCTCCGGCGCGACCCGCACCGGCGCTTCGAGGCCGCGCAGGAGGATCGCGGCGACGAACAAGGCCGCGGCCACGCTCGCGACCAGTGCGAAGGGAACGGCGCCGCCGCGCTGGTTTCGTTGGTGCGCGCTCGTGCGAGGGGTTCGCATGCGGACCCAAGGTGCCGGGCGCAGGGCCGCGGTGCAAGAGAAGGAGCCACCCGACTCCCAGCGTCGGACGGCCCCGGGCCCCATGGACTGTGCATCTCCCGCGGCCGTGCGCCCGCGGGTCGGCGCTCACTTCACCTGCCGCCGCTCGAATTCCTCGCGCAGCGAGCGCTCCAGGCCGGCGATTTCCTGGTCCATCGCGCTCAATCGTGCGCGGTCGATTTCGCGTTGCAGCGAATCCAGGCGCGCGCGCTCCCAGGAGATGCTGCGCAGGCGGTCGAGGCGGCGTTGCAGCTCGCCGTAGTTGGCGAACTCGGCTTCCAGTAGCGCCTTCGACTTGAGCACCATGTCGCGCAGCTCGGCGACCTGCGGGTCGTTGCGCTCGCCGTTGAGGCGTTGCAGGTCGTCGATCAAGCGCTCCAGCGAATCGCCGCGTGCGTGCACGCTGCGGCGCAGGAACTCGGCGAACTGCGCGGCCAAGACAGCGCGGCGGTAGCCGTGGCTGGTGGCTTCGAAGCTGCCGGCCGCTTCGCGCGCCGTCACGACCTTGGAGAGTTCGCTCGCCTCTTCGCTCGCGGCGCTCGCGATGCCGTCCTTGTGCGGCGGCTTGAAGCGCACGCGCACCGTGGCCAGCGGCGTCTCGCCGTTGCCCGCTGCGTTGGTGCGCACGATTTCGTACAGCGCCGTGATCTGGTGGCCGGAGTTGATCTCGCCGGCGTCGATCTTGTCGTTGCGGAAATCCTGATCGGCGATCGCGCGATTCTCGTAGCCGAGCAGGCGGTAGCTCTCGACCTGCGCGGGATCGAACTCGACCTGCACTTTCGCGTCGCGTGCGATCGGCACCATGGTGCGCAGGAAGTTGTCGACCAGCGCGTGCTGGACCTCGGCGGCGTCGTCGACGTAGTTGCACAAGCCGTCGCCCTTGTCGGCGAGCTGCTCGAGCAGGTTGTCGTTGTGGTTGTCCATGCCCACGCCGATCGTGTTCAAGTAGATGCCGGCCTTGCGCTGGCGCTCGACGTGCTGCACGAGTGCGTTGGGATCGGTGATGCCGACGTTGGCGACGCCGTCGGTCAGGAGCACGACGCGGTTGGTCGCGTTCTTGGTCAGCGCGGCCAGCGCCTGCTCGTAGCCCATGCGCAGGCCCGCTTCGGTGTTGGTGCTGCCGTCGGGTTGCAAGGGCTGGATCGCGCTCTCGATCAGGTCGCGCTTCGCCGCCGAGGTCATCGGCAGCATCAGGCGCGTGTCGCTCGAGAAGGCCACGATCGCGACCGAGTCGCGGGCGTCGAGCTGCGTGATCAGCATACGCAGCGCATTCTTGACCAGTTCCAGGCGCTGCTCTTCCTTCATCGAGCCCGAGACGTCGATCACGAAGGTCAGCGCCAGCGGCGCGCGCTCGGCGACCGGAACTTCCCGGCCGCGCACGGCGACGCGCAGCATCCACTTGTCGGGGCGGTCGACGAAGCGGCCGGGCGCGAGCTCGGTGGCGATCGCGAAGGTGCCTGCTTTCGGCGAAGCGACGTCGGGCGCGAAGTAGTTGACGAACTCTTCGGTGCGGATCTGCGCCTTCTCGGGCAGATGGTTTTCGACCAGGTACTTGCGCGCCAGCGTGTAGCTCGCGGTGTCGACGTCCATCGAGAAGGTCGACTGGCGATCGGTGGCGCTCCACTCGAACGGGTTGTCGCCCCAGAAGCGGAAGAACATGTCGCGCGGGCGTTCGTTCGGACGCGGGCGGCAGGAGGCGATGACTTGCTCGATGCGCGCTTGGCGTTCTTGCGGCGTCAGGATGCGGCGACGCTCGCCGCGCTCGCCTTGGCCGAGGTAGTACTCGTCGCTGCCGTCTTTCTTGAGTCGATCGGCAAGCTCGAACTCGCTGAGCTTGTCGTCGCGAGACGTCTCGTCGTTGTCACTCAGGTAGCCCAGCGCCTTCAGTTGCTCCTCGACCGGCATGGACGTCGGCGCGGCCGCGGCCGCGACTTTCGCTGCCGGCACATAGAGAACCTCCTCCTCCGCGTCCGATTCCCCAGGCAGCTTCTTGGCCTCGCCTGCAGCAGCCTTGGCCCTGGACCCCGCGAACGGATCCCCAGGTGTGAGCAGATTCGAACGCGAGAGCGCACCAGGAGTCGAAGGGCCGCTCGCCGTTGCCGGCGGCGGCGCTTGCGCCGGCTTGGCCGCCAAAAGGGGTGCGGCGCCTCCGCCTCCGCCGCCGGCCGTGACCAGGCCGACGCGCGCTTCGGTCGTCGGCGCGGGCGCGCCGGGGTTGGTCGCTGCGCCTTCAGCCGGAGGCTGCGGCGCAATTCCACCGAACACGTCCAGCCCAAGTGCCGTGCCCGCTCCGGCCGCGGCGCGCTTCTCGGCTTCGTTCTTCGCGTCCAGATAGAACAGATCCGAACTCTTGCCCTCCGCGGCACTCAGCGCGGTCGTGGGTTGCGGTTCTTGCCGTTCGCCCCAACTGCGGAGCTGCTCGGGCGTGGGCTGGCTCGTTCCCGGTTGCAACGCCGCGCGGCGGACGTAGAGGGCGTCGGAGGCATCCTCCTCGCTCAGCTCCGCTGGCGCCGCCTCAGTCTGCTCGCGCGCGACCAGCGGATCCGGCGCCGGGGAGCTCGCTGCAGGCTGTCCCGCAGGCGGCTGCCAATAGCCTGTCCCCGAGCTGCTGCCGTCGAGGTAGCCGAGCCCGGTCAGTTCCTTGCCGTATGGCTCGCCCTTCTCGGACCGCGCTTGCAGCGCGTCGAGCTTGGCCACTTCCCTGTCCGCCGGCGCCGCATCCCGCAGGCGCATCGGCCCCGCGACGAAGGCCTTCCAGCCCAGGAACGAAGCGCCGACCACGGAGACGATCGAAGCCGCCGCGCGCAGCGTGGTCGCACGGTACCAAGGCAGCACGCGCACCGGCGCATCCGGTCCGCGTGCGAGCAGCGTCGCGGCGCGCGTGACCTCCGTCGTCGCGCGGTACGAAAGCGTCTCGTCCTTGCCCATGGCTCCCTGCACGATGCCGATCGTCGCTTCCAGCCGCGCGCGCTCTTCGCGCAACGCCGGATCCCGAGCCAGCGCGGCTTCGACTTCGACGCGCTCGCTCGCGTCGGCTTCGCCGAGCACGTACGCGCACAGCAGTTGGTGCAAACGATCTTGTTCGCTGATGTTGATTTCGCTCACGACCGCACTCCTTGGGCACTCTGCCCGCCTGCAACGACCCCCACCGCGGCGCCGCGGCTCGACAACGCTGTGCCGAACAACGGCGCAAGCTCCTGACTCAACGAGCGCAGTCCGATGCTGACCAGCCATCCGACCGTGCCGACTTTCTTCCCGGTGATCTCCGCGATCTCGCGGTAGCTCTTGTCCGACAACAGACGCAGCACGAGCACTTCGCGCTGCTCGGCGGGCAGCTTGTTCAAGCTGCGCTCCACCGCGGCGCGCGTGTCGCCCGCTTCGATCGCGCTGGCGCTCTCGCGCGCCGTCTCGCGTTCGGCCGCGTGTTCCTCGCGCTGCTTGCGCCGTTCCTCCGCCCGAAGTGTGTCCATCGCTTGATTCCTCACGACTTTGTGCAACCAGGAAGAAAGCAGCGCGCGCTCGGCAGCGGCGTCGCCGCGGACTTCCGCAGGCAATTCCAAAGGTCGCTGCACCAGCTTCATGAACGCCTCCTGCACGACGTCCTCGTGGGATCCGTCGGCCCCGACCAGGGAGCGCGCGTGTCGCAGCAGAGCCGACTGGTGGCGCGCGATCAGGGTCGAGAGGGCTTGGGAATCCCCGCGCTGGAAAGCGTCGAGGAGTTGTCCGTCTGAGGGTTCGTCCATACGGCGAAGGGCAGCTTCGTGAAGTGGAACGGAGGCCTGCGCGGGCTTCTTGGCGAGAACGCAGCTTTTCGCTTCGGGTTGCGCCCAGGGGCGGCCGGGCCCATCATCCCTGCCCGTGAGCACGATTTTCGACCCCAATGCCGCCGCCGGAGCCTCCGCGGGCCTCTACGGACTGGGCTGCGAGCCTGAAAACTCCCAGGTCCTGGTCTTGGGGGTGCCCTTCGATGCCACGGCTTCCTACCGCAAGGGAGCGGCTCGCGGCCCGCGCGCGATCCTGCGCGCCAGCCTGCAGGTCGACCTGTTCGATCTGGCCCGCGGGCGGCCGTACGAGGCGGGCATCGCCATGCTGCCGATCGATCCGCGGCTGGATGCGCTCAACCGGGAGGCCGGGGCGCTGGCGGATCAGGTGATCGCGGTCGGCGGCAACCTGGGCGGCGATCCGGCCCTGGAGCGGGCGCTCGCGCGCGTGAATGCGATCGGCGCTGAGCTCAATGCGATCGTGCACGAGGCGACGCGCGGCATGCTGGCGCAG
>Ga0315910_10004292_pt1 | contig 11941 bp, 7 predicted proteins | sample EdamamesoilMG_FD_204470 | JGI IMG/M metagenome (GOLD analysis project Ga0315910, IMG submission 204470) | Garden soil microbial communities collected in Santa Monica, California, United States - Edamame soil | ecosystem: Environmental > Terrestrial > Soil > Garden | place: USA: California... | reverse complement strand
CGAGCTCGAGGGACCCAATCACGAGGATGCGCTCGTCAGGTTCCAGCTGATCAGCGTCCCGGGGCAAGAGGCGCGCAACTATCGCCGCCGCCCTCTGGTCGAGGCGGCCGACGTGGTGGTGTTCGTGGCGGATGCATCCGAGGCGGGTATCAACGACACGCAGCGTACGTTCGCGCGGCTCAGGGTCTCCATGCGCCGCCGCGAAACTCCGCTGCCCCTCGTGGTGCAAGCCAACAAGCAAGACGTCGAGGGGGCGCTGACAGTGCCGCAATTGCGCCAGAAGCTGCGCCTCTCCGACGACGTTCCGTTCGTCCGCGCGACAGCCAATCAGGGCAAGGGGGTCAAGCCGACGTTGACCCTCGCCATGCGCCTGGGCGTCGAGAGCATCGACACCGAAGAGGTGACCCCACTGCTTCCGCAGCTGGCCAACGCCGACACGCTGTTCGATCACGTGCTGGCGTTCGAAGACGAGCCCGACAACGGCGAACCCATCGAAGTCGAAGAGCTCAACCTGAACGCCGAAGAAGGCGAGCTGTCGCCCGAAATGATCGCCGCGCACTTGAGCGTGTCCTCGCTCGACTCGCTCGAGCGCAAAGCGCAGCGTGCCGCCACGAAGAAGGGCAACAGCCGCACGGCAAGCACGGGATAGCGTCGGTCAGCCGCGCAGTCCAGACAGGAAACTGACGAGCTCTTCGGGCTTGCCCCGCGGATACGTCTGCCGAACCCGCGGATACTTCGCAGGAGCTTCCGCGCAATGGCTTGGTTCGACGACGACCCAGGCGGGAACCGCACGCGCCTCGAGCTCGCGGCGGAGCTGGTTCAGCTCGTCGTCTTCACCGATGTTGAGCACGAGCGGGCGCACTGCTCCGAGCAACGGGGTAACCCGGGCATCCGTGACCGCCTGCTTCAAGGCCTTGCAGTGTTCGCACCACGGCGCCGAAAACTCCACCAAGAGCAGGCGCTTTTCGCTCGCTGCCGCCTGGCACTGATTCGCGAGCAGCTCGCGCGCCTGCTGGTCGGTGAGCGGAGGCGGCCAGCCCGTGAGCTTGGTGGCGCCCGGTTTTCTGGCCCAGACCGCCAACGCTCCGATCGCCAGGCTGAGCACGACGAACGCCAAGAGCAGCAGTTTGGTCGCGCGCGCAGACAACATGACGAAGCCGCGCAACTATAGCCCGACTTGGCCGCCTGTCACTTGTGGGAGCTCACTCCTTCACGAAGGCGTCGACCCTGACCCAGTCCTGGCCCCCGCGATTGTCGTAAACGACGGCCCAGACCCGGAGCGGCCCCGGTTCTTGTGGCAAGCGCAGCTTGGTTCCGTAGTCGTCGTTCCAACCCGTCGTGGCATCGTTCAGCAGCTTCACTTCGGAGGCCATCCGCCCCTGGTCCGTGTAGTAGCGGATCCACATCTGCTCGTCGTAGTCGCGGTCGTAGGCGATCTTGGCGACCTCATCGGGCTCCGCGTTGTCGCAGGTCGCTCCGCTGCCGTCCTCATCGGAACAACTCACGCGTTCCGGGATGATGGGCTTCACGTCGATCTCGGGGCAATCATCTTCGTCCGACTCGGTGCACACCTCGAAGCAGGGCACATCGCCATCGCAGTCTTCGGGGAGCGCGTCGTCTTCTTCGAGGCAGCTGGGGCCGATACACGCCGAGGGCACGTCCATGCCGGCGAGCCGGATGCCATCGACGATGGGAGTGCGGTTCTCGATGTTCTCGTAGAGGAAGATCTGGCTGTAGCCGAACACGAAGTCGTCGGTGCCGAGCGCTTCGCCCTTGTCGTCGTTGCAGGTGAGCCCGAAGCCTTCGCTCACGTTCTGAAAGCCGAGTTCGCCCGGGCAGAGCGCGAAGAACACGAACATCGACCCAAAGTCGGGAAGATTCGGATCCGGCGGCGCATGGTAGATCGGGTCGTTGCAGGCGAAGGCATCGCCAATCTCGTCGCAAGCCTTGAGCGAGGGCAGCACGAACTCTTGGGGTAAGAGTTTGCTCGGTGGGTGTACGGTGCTCGTGGGAACGTTCAGCGTAATGCTGTCCCCGGGCTTACTCGCCAGCGCGCGCAGTGTCGAATCCGCCAGCACGTTGTGCAGCTGCAAGCACTCGAAGTAGGTGTCCCGCGGCGGGTTCGCGCACAGCGGCAGGAGTGCGTCTGTCGGGTCCCAGGGCCTTTCGCCCTGGTTGTCGTCGCCGGCGCACCCGTCGGGGTCTGCGAGACACTCGCAGTCGGGATCGGGGGGCTCGGCGGTGGGGTCGCAGTCGCTTTCGAGCACGCGACTCACGAGATCCATCTCCGCTTCGGTCGCGGCAAACCAGGTGGGCGTGATGTCGCGCCCGTCCGCGTCATGCCACAGCATGCTGAACGTCACTGGATCGCCCGCCTTGGCGTACGACTTGGTCTTGTGGACGCCGAGCACGCGCACCGTGTCTACCTCGCTCGAGCGTTCGAGCTCCGCCCCGCAGCCAGTGAGGGCGAGCACAGATAGAGCGAGCCACTTCTTCAAAATTCACCTCGCAATCCCAGACTCGGGAGGATGGGCAACCCGCGTTGGTAGGTGGATTGACTGAAGTTGTAGTTGTAGCCCGTCGCCTCGACCGCGGCATTGTTGTAGACGTTTTGAATGTCGAGGTAGGCGCTGAAGCGCCAGGTGCGAAACTGCCAGGCTTTGTCGAGCCGCACGTCGAGCTGGTGAAACATGGGCAGCCGCCGGCTGAACTGCTCACCCGAGAGCGGCACGTAACTGCCCGCTTCGGCCGCGTAAATGGCGGGCAAGCTCGGGGGACGCGCCACCGGCGTCTCGAGGCCACCCGAAATGAGGCGGAAGCGCGCCCCGAACTCCCAGCCGTCGCCCAGGCGGTAGCTGCCGAGGATCACCAAGTTGTGCGTCTGGTCCCACTCGAACATGCGCTCGGGATAGCCGGGCCCGTCGTCGCGCATGGATTTCGAGAGCGTGTACGCCAGCCAACCGAAGAAGCGCTCGTCGGGCTTGTACTTGAGCAAGGTCTCGAGCCCCATGATTTCACCCGTGCCTTCGTTGGCATAGGTGAAGGCACCGCTCGCATTCGCGTCGCGGGAGACCTGATTCGTGAGATCTTTGTAGAAGCCCTCGACGCTGACGTCGACCTGCTGGGTCAGCTCTTGTTCGACGCCGAGCGAATAGTGGTACGAGCGGTTCGACAGCAGTTCTTGCGTGCCGAACACCTCGTCCGTCTCTTGAAATTGCGGGGGCTGATGAAAAACGCCGGCGCCGCCCTTCAGGGTGGTTTTGCGCGGGGCGCTCCACACGTTGTCGTTTTCGCCGATCAGGAGGTAACGGGCGGTGATGCGCGGGCTGAAATCGCCGTTGCTCGAGTCCTGCGCGTAGTCGACGCGCGCGCCCGGCACGACGCGCAAGCGGTCGTTCACCTGCCACTCGACATCGGCGTACCAACCCGGTCGAAAGCCGAAGTCTTCGGTGTGAGTTTCGGCGGGGGGCTGGGTCGCGAACGGGCCCGGATCGGGCTCGCCTGGTCGCGGCGGCGGCGGAGCGCGCACCAAAACCTCGAACCACGCCGACAGGAAATCCAAACCGGCGTTGATGCGGACGCCTTTGGCGACCTTGAATCCAAACTCTTGCCGCAGCGACAGCGGATACACGTTCAGATCGAACAGGAACGTGCCCAGCGAGAAATCGACCTGATCGCGGCCGACGGCGATCATGCTTTCGCTTTCGACGGACGGGCTGAGCTCGGTGCGGTAGACCGACTGCACGCGCTGAAACGCGGTACCGAAAGTCAGGTTGCCGCCGAAGCCCGGGTCCTGCGCGAGCGGATCGTTGATGAGGATTTCGAGGTTGTCGTCGGAGCCGTAGAAGCGCGTCGAGAACGTCTCTTTGTCCGAAGGCCGGTAGTCCAAGATCAGCTGATAGTCGTAGTACACGGGCGCTGAGGTGACCCCTGCCCCCGCCTCTTCGAGCACCGGCTTGATCCAGGCATCGACCCAGCTGCGGCGCCCGGCCGCGGCGAAACTCCAGTTCTTCGAGTTACCGACGGGCCCTTGGATCAAGAAGCGACCGTCGATCAGATCCACCTGACCCATCGCGTGGTAGCAGCCCTTCTTGTCCGTCTTGGCACCGTAGTCACCGTAGCAGTCGGTGTCTGGCTTACGCAGCGCCACGTCGACGATGCCACCTTGGACCTGGCCGTAACGCACTGAAAAGTTGCCGGGGTAGAAGTCGATGCGGTCAAGCAGCTCGGTGGGCACGACGCTCGAGAGCCCGCCGAAGTGGTAGATGATCGGCACGTAGGCGCCGTCTACGGAGGTCGTCGTGTCCTGCGGCGCCGAACCGCGCACGATCAAGAGCCCCGCGAGCCCGGGCGGCCGCGCCACGCCCGGCAAGCTCTGCAGCGAGCGCAGCGCGTCGCCGCTGGTACCGGGGATGCGGTTGATCTCGCGGCGTTCGATGGTGCGCTTGGTGACCTCGCGCGGAGGGCGCTCGCCGCGCACCTCGATCTCGATGGCCCCTTCCACGTCGCTCACCGGCGAGACGCGATAGGTGAGCTCGGTCACCTGTCCCGCATCCACCTGTTCTTCCAGCAAAAAGGGGTCGAAGCCCTCGGCGCTGACCGATACCTGATACTTGCCGGGCGCAAGCCCTTCGAGCATCCAGTTACCGTTCTCGTCGGTCTGGGCGCTGGTTTCGGTGCCGTCGACGGCGCGCACCACCACGCGCGTGCCCGCGAGAGGCAGCTCGCTCCCGGCGACCAACAAGCGCCCGCCGATGTTGCCCGTGCTGGGCGCTTCGGCGGCAGCTTCCGCCTCTGGTTCGGCCTGCTCGAGGGTGAACCGATACACGTAGCCCCAAGTCACGGCCCGCGGTTTGCCGTTCACCATGGCGGGCGAGAACTTGAGCTTCAGCGCGGCCTGCACCGCCGCTTCGTCGAAACCGTGACCCACCTTGTCGATGGGCTCTGCGGCGGTGACGTTGCCTTCGACGTCCAGGGTGAGACGCAGCTTCACCTCGGCCTCGAGCCCTTGCGCTTTGGCCTCAGGCGGATATACGGGCGGCTCGTAGTGAACGAGCTCCGGCTCGACCACGGTGGGTTTGGGGGGAGGCTCCGCTTCCCTCACGGCTGCGCCTTGCGCGCCGCGCGGCACTGCTCCTTGTCCGCCTTGAGAGCCCTGTCCGCCACCCTGCGCACCGCCACCCTTCCCCTCTTGGGCCCGGGCGGAGGACGCGCTGAACAGCAAGAGGGTGAAGATCAGGAGAGCGTGAAGAGCCAAGGTTCGCACCGGAAGCTAGGTCTTGCGACTAACCCGGCGCCCACGCGCATACAAGTCCCAAAGGCTTGATTTGTGGTCCGAAACGCGCAGAATACGCGCCGTTCGCCCGCCACACCGGCCGTCCAGATAGTGGCGAGTTTGCGCATGACACGCGCGCCGACCCCGTGAACCACCCAGTCACTATGATGATCGCATCCTGGAACGTGAATTCTATTCGAGCCCGCGCGGAGGCCGTGCTCGCGTGGCTCGATCGCACGCAGTGCGACGTCCTCTGCATGCAAGAAACCAAGGTCGTCGACGATGACTTTCCGCGCGACGAGTTCGCGCGCCTCGGATACGACCTCGTGATCTCGGGGCAGGCCACGTACAACGGCGTCGCCATCGCTTCCAAACGACCGCTCGAAGACGTGAAGGCGGGGTTTCTCGGGGACCCTGACGCCAGCGAAAAGCGGATTCTGAGCGCGCGCGTCGCTGGCCTCCGGATCGTCACCGCCTACGTGCCCAACGGCAAGAACATCGAGTCCGAAGCGTTTCACTACAAGCTGTCCTGGCTCGAACGCTTGCGCATGAACCTGACGCAATACGCCAAGGACCGCGAACTACTGCTCTGCGGCGACTTCAACATCGCGCGTGAAGATCGCGACGTCTTCGACGTGGAAAAGATGCGCGGCCAGTTGCATTTCCACCCCGATGAGCACCGCGCGCTCAGCCACTTGCTCGACTTCGGCCTCACGGATTCGTTGCGCCTGTTCCACCCCGAGCCGGGCCTCTATACTTGGTGGGACTACCGCGCCGGAGCGCTGCGCAGAAACCGCGGCCTTCGCATCGACTACATCTTCCTGAATCACGCGCTCGCCGAGCGCTGCGTCGAGGCCGGCATCGACAAATCCGAGCGCGAACGGCCCAAACCCTCCGATCATACCCCCCTCTTCGTGAAGCTGCGCGACTAGGCTGTGAGTCTTCTTGTCGCCCATCGAACGACCTGTGCGGACTTCGCAAGACTGAGAAGGCCATTCAAGAAGCCCACAGGGTTTAGCGCTAGCTCATAAAAAGAAGAAATCTTGGCGAGGCCTTGGCGTCTTCGCGTCTTGGCGGTTGATAACGTACCTGGTAGGAACGAACTCCTGCACTAGACCGGCGAGGGCGCTAGCCGAGCTCCCCGCGGGCTCTTACTCCCGCTGGTGTGCTCGAGAGGCCGGGCGTCGTGGTCGAGCGTCGGGGCCCGCGGCGGACACGAGCTCTGGCATCACGCGCTTGAGTATGCGAGCGGCCTCGATCGAAAGCCGGCCGGCGGCGAGCCAGGCGTCGAGCTCGGGTTCGCGTTCGAAGGCCTGCTCGACGCGCTCGAGCGCCGGTAGGTAAACGACCTCGCGCGCCAGGCCACCACCGCGCTGCACACGTTGGGCGATCTCCATCGCCAGGGCGTCGGGCGTACCGCAGTCGATCAAGATGCGCACCGTTTCCAGCCAATCGGCGCCCTCGGCCGCCGCGCTGGCGGCGAGGTGACGCCGTCCGAGCTCGACCTGGCGCTCGCGTCCGAACAGACCCGCGCGGCGTTCGATCGCGAGCGCGCGCCCTTCCTCGTCATCGGCCGCGCCCGCCGAAGCGACGCGGAAGAGCCCGAGCGGCGCCGAACGCGCGCGCAGCCTGGGGAGCACGTGCCCTTCCACTTCGTGCAGAGCGATGCGGTGAGCCTCTCGTGCGCGGAGCAGGACTCCGGGCTTGATCAGCACGCCGTCGGTGGTGGTTGCGGCCACGCTTTGCAGGTCGTCTCTGAGCATCACCGAGATAGGGAGACGCCGGGCGGCCACTGCGGCCAAGACCTGGCTGAGCAGGCTCTCGGGGTGCGCACGATCGTCGCTTCGGATCGCGCCCTCGGCGCGCTCGGCGGGCCGCGGCCCGAGCGCGGTCCAAGCACGCGCTCGCTCGCGGACCGCGCCTGCCACGGGCAGCGGGTAGCGTTCGCGCGCTAGCTGCTTGAAACGCGGCACGCCCACGGCCTCGGCGATGCGAGCCTCGAGTTCGAGTTCCCGAGCGCGGGCCGCATACAGCGCCTCGACTGCGTCCCCTCGGGCGAGTTCTGACCGGAGACGCTCGAGTTCGCTGCGCAGTTGCCCGAGGTCGGGGGGCGGGGCGTAGACCCAAGCGGGGTTCGTGGGCCGCCCCTGCGCCCAGAGCTCGCTCACCCGCCGCGCCTCGGCGGCAGCGTTCAGAGGCCGGCAGCGATCGACGAGGGCGATGCTGCGCTCGGCGAGCCCCAAGACCGCTGCGGCGCGGGCGAGCCTAGCGCTGCCGGCAAGCCCAGCGCTCATAGCTTGTTGGCTGCGATGTTGCTCAACTCACTGCGCTCGCCCCGCGTGAGCAAGATGTGGCCGACCAGGGACTCTCCCTGCAGGCGGTCCGCGCTCACGGTGAGGCCGTTGGTGGCAGCATCGACGTAGGGGTTGTCGATCTGAAATGGGTCGCCCGTGAGCACGATCTTGGTGCCCTCGCCACAGCGCGTGATCACCGTCTTGACCTCGTGTGGCGTGAGGTTCTGAGCCTCGTCCACGATCACGAACTGCTGCGGCAAACTTCTGCCCCGGATGTAGGTGAGCGGCTCGATCTGGAGCAGCCCCTTCTCGAACAGGTGTTCGAGCCCGCGCATGCCGCGGCGCTTGCCCTCCGCCACCATCAAGAAATCGAGGTTGTCGTACAAGGGCTGCATCCACGGATTCAGCTTTTCTTCCACGTCACCCGGCAGGTAGCCGAGATCGCGCCCGAGGGGCATGATGGGGCGACTGATGAGCAGGCGCGAGTAGGCGCCGTCGTGAGCCGTTCGCTGCAAGCCGGCAGCCAACGCGAGCAACGTCTTGCCGGTGCCAGCCTTGCCCATCACCGTCACGAGCTTCACCGAATCGTCCATCAAGAGGTCGAGCGCGAAACTCTGTTCTTTGTTGCGTGGGCGAATCCCCATCACGCCGTCTCGCGACACCTTCAGCGGCACGATCTGATTCTTGTCCGCCGCGTACCTCCCGAGCGCGGTGCGCTTGCGCGGACTCGTGTCGCGCAGCACGACGCTGACGTTCGAGTACAGCGACTCGCCGTTGGGAGGCGCCATTCCGGCGCCGTCGAAGAACCCATCGAGCTGTTCGGGAGTGACTTCGATCTCCAGCATCCCCGTCTTGAGCTCGTCGATGTCCACCGCCTGGTTTTCGTAGGTTTCGGTGGTGAGCCCCAGAGCATCGGCGCGGATGCGGAGGTTCACGTCCATCGTCACGAAGATGGTGGGTTTGTCGGGCGACGCATCACGAAACTCGATCGCGGTCTGCAAAATCGCGTGGTCCCCCGATTTGGGATTCAACGCGATCGAGAGTTCGGGGCGGCGCGTCGGCACGTGCACTCTGAGCGTGCCCCCATCTTCCAACTCGACCCCTTCGGAGAGCGATCCGTTCTTCTCGCGCAGGGCGTCGAGCAGGCGCGAGACCGTACGCGCATTCCGCCCGCGTTCGTTGTGGTCACGCTTGAACTGGTCGATTTCCTCGATCACGTAAATGGGTAAGAGGACGTCGTTGTCTTCGAACTTGTAGAAAGCGTGGGGGTCGTGGAGGAGAACGTTGGTATCGAGGATGTAGTTTTTCTTCATCGTTGAGTCGTGACCCGTGAGGCTTGGCTACTCTGATTCGCTGGTCCGAATGGACCCCGCCGCCTACCTAGCGTAACCTGCCTCGCCTGGGATCGCGGCTCAAGCCGGAAGTGCCAACGCCGCGAAATGCGGAAAAACCGGAAGAAACGCCCGGACGTTGCTGGACGGGTTGACTTTCGTCGTCCGAGGACGTTTGCCTCGGGCGTCGTGAGAACCCTGCTGCCCTCGTGGTCGCGTCGGGCGAACCTCCCACCGGCCCTGGTGGGCCGGCGCGCGTGCGCCCACGTGCTCGTCGTGGCCGCCGCGCTCGGCTGTCAGCCTAGTGCGCCTGTCACCACGCCGGGCGCTCGGCATCTCGAGATTCCGTTCAGCCACGAACCCGAGCTGGCGGGCGGCGCTCCTAGCAACGACGGAGCGGCGAGCGCGACGCCCGCGCGCGTCGCCTTGCCGAGCCAGCTTCCGAGCACATTCGCCCGGCAACAGACTTGCGAGCGCGAGCACTGCTCGCTCGTGGGCTGGCTCCCTGATCCGAGCTACGCCGAAAGCCCCTTCGAAGGAGTACCCGCTCAAGCGGCGATCTGGGTGCACGTGCTCCGCGCCCCCGCGAAGCTCAGCCTGCCGCCCAGCGCCGTGCTCGAACTCGCCGTCGTGTGCCTCAGCGGCGAAATCGGTGTGAACGACAGGCTCCTAGCCGCGGGGACCACGCCTGCTCCCGTTCTGCTGAGGCCGTGGATGGCGCTGCGAGCGGCGGGCGCCGGCGTGGACCTCGAGTGTGCTGAGGGCGAGTGCCGCGCCATGCTCGCGCTGATCGCTCCGAACTCGACGCTCGCGAGCGCGCTCGCAACGACACCCGCTTCCGCGCCCCGCACGGTTCCCCTCGAGACCAGGAGCTTCGACGACTCTGCCGTGGGCACTCAGAGTCGAGGCCAGTACCAGGCGCGGGTGCTGTTCGGTGACACTCGAACCAGGCCGCCGCTGCCGTTCAGTCTGATCCTGCTCGAAGCCGACGCACCCGTGCTGATCGCGCCCCATAGCCACACTGGTTCCTGGGAAAACCTGTTGGTGCTCGAAGGCCACGGCGACCTCGAGCTGCGCGGGCGCTCGTATCCGATCGCGGGCGGCGAGAGTCTGCACATAGCGCCGCGCGTGCGGCACGGCTACGTCGCGCGCGGCCAAGCGCGCTTCGTGGCGCTGCAGCTCTACACGCCCGCCGGACCCGAGCAGCGCTACCTCGCCCCCCAGGTTGCCGGTCCGGCGGCGGTACCGGATGCCACGAGCGCGGGCGCGGGCGCAGCGCAGGTGCCGCCATGAACCGCGAGTTTCGCACATTTTGGGCGGCCGCGGGCACGGTCGGCTACGTCGCGCTCGGCGGGCTGCAGACTCAGCAAGGCTGGCTGCCTTGGTTGTGCTTGTTCGGCCTTCCTCTGCTCCTTGCGGACGTGTGGCGGCGTACCCTCAAACCGCGCGGGGGTACCCAGCTGGTTCTGAACCAACCCTCGCGCACCGCGCTCAGGGCGGTCGCCTGGGGCGCAGCGCTATGGCTCTCGGCGCGCGCGGGCCCAGTGGGCAGCCCAGCCTTCGACGCGATCGCCAACCTGGGCGCCGGCACGGCGCTCGTGGCGTGCCTGTTCACGCTGGCACGCGTCGAAGGCACCAGCGGAATCTTGGTCCCGGCGCGGGCAACCCAGACGCTGGACGCAGTCATCTTCACCGCTCTCTTGTTCGGCATCGCCACCAGCGTGCCGGCGACGCGCGCGCTCTTGCCACCGGACTTCATTCGTCTGGACCCGCTCGCGATCGACTACGTGACGACCGCCGCTGGCATCGCAGGCCTGATGGTTCTCGTGGCCACGACCTGGAGGCTGCGCCTGCTCAGGCGGCTGGAGCTCGGGGTGGGCGACCGGGCTTCGGGCGCGCTGGCGCTGGCGCTCACTGCCTTCGCCATCGCGGTGCCGGCGGCAGCCTTCGACGTGGCTCCGCCGGACCGCATCCTGCCGGTGTCGGTGGTCGCGGCTTCGCTGCTCTGCGCCTGGACCGCCACCACGCCGGAGCCGACGGCGGTCTCGGCCGCGCTGCGCGGTATCTTGGCCGTGATCCTGCTGGGTGTGCCCACGTTGCTCATCGCGGGTCTGCTGGTACGCGCCGTGCCCGACTACGGAGGACCTGTCGTGCTCGGCGCGTGTCTCGCGTCGATCTTGGTCGGCCTGATCGCGCGCGCCGTCGCTCGGCCACTCGGGCCCGAGCAGTCGCGCTGGCTCACGGCGATCCATGCCGCAACCGAGGACGCGCTCCTACCGGAACCGGACGAAGCGATCCGTTCCGCGCTGGTCGCGCTCACGCGCGCCGCACCCACGCCCAACGCCAGACCCGAGCTGTGGCGGAACGACCCCCCCGAGATGCTGAGCGTCGACGTCGCCGGCTACCTTCACGTCACGAAGATCGACGCCCCCGATAAGCTCTACGAACTCGCCGAGCTGGAGCCCGAGCGCACGGTGCGTGCCGAGGTGCTCAGCGCCGTGCAAGTGCGACGTCCCGAAGTGCGCTCGCTCTTGAGCTGGTTCGAGAGCCGCGCTGCCTTTTGTGCGACGGTGGTCTCGGACGAAGACGGACCCATCGGCTTCATTCTGCTGCCCCGAGGCAGCCGGCGATCACCCATGACCTTGGAAGAGGCCAAGGCCGCGAGAAACCTCGCCGATCGGCTTTCCGCGCTGCTCGCGGTCTCGTCGGCGTTGGCGCGATCCCGCGAACGCGAGCTCGCTGCCACGCGACGCGCCGACGCGATCGACGACGAGCGGCAACGGCTCGAGCACATCATCGCGACCGAAGCCAGCAGGAACCGCGTCAACCCGGAGTATTGTGCCGAGCCCATTCGCAGGGCGGCGCATGGGCCCGCGGCGCGCCACACCCTCGAAGAGCTCGAGCGCGTTGGACGGCTGAATAGCCCGCTCATCCTGCGCGCCGAACTCGGGCTCGACCCGGTCGGTTGGGCGGCGGTCACCCATTTGAGCAGCCCGCGACACGATGGCCCGTTCGTCGTACTGGACGGCGCGAGCCCCGCC
>Ga0315910_10004291_pt1 | contig 11942 bp, 6 predicted proteins | sample EdamamesoilMG_FD_204470 | JGI IMG/M metagenome (GOLD analysis project Ga0315910, IMG submission 204470) | Garden soil microbial communities collected in Santa Monica, California, United States - Edamame soil | ecosystem: Environmental > Terrestrial > Soil > Garden | place: USA: California... | reverse complement strand
GCCGCGCAGTTCGGTCCCCCCACGGAACGAACCGAGGAGGCTGCCGCGTGGACGTTCGATCGACAGCGCATCAGCATCTTCGCGGATCGCGACAAGCCGACCTCCCAGTACGCGACGAGCGTCATGGTCGAGTCCATCGAAGCCAGCAGCGCGCTCTCCGGGCAGCCCGACTTTCCAACCGGGGTCAGCGGTTTCGAGTTTGGCATGACTCGCGCGGAAGCCAAGCAAACATGCAAGCGCCAACGAGGGCTCTTCATCGACATCAAACAAGCTGAAGCCCGCGGTTTTGTCTGCATGTCCAGCAAGCTCGAGGCTCCGTTCGCCTCGACCGAGATGGGAGGACTGTACTGCGACGGGCGCCTGTGTGAGTTGTCGCTGACGCTGAGCGAAAGCTCTCGACGAGCGCTGCTGCTCATGCGCGCCAAGTACGGTGACACTCCACCTGCCGCAGCGGAGAATCCCAGGTGTGGACCCGACGCGAGGCGCTACTTGTGGCAGTGGTCGCGCGACGAGCAACTGGTGGGCGTGGTGCGCCTCGTGGACGACTGCAGCCCCATCGTCTACTACGACACCGCGGAGGGGTGGAAGCTACGCACGGGAAACTAGCACCCCGCACGGACACACCGCCCCTGCTGCGTCGCAGCAGTCGCGAGATTGACAAGTTCAAGTTTCGCGCTCAGCCTTTTGGACGGCGACGCGGCGGGAGACGAAGCGGACATGACACGCAGCAAACTGTGGGTGAATTCTTGGGGCGCCTGTGCGCTCGGCTTGGCCTCATTCGCACGCGCAAAGAGCGGCGGCGACGAGCCCAAAGGGTCGACGCACGGGGTCGGCGACACCGATGACGGCCGGGAGTTCACGATCGACTACAGCTTTGACGACGGACTCTTGTCGAGCGTCGACGTCGGGTGGAGCGGTGGCTCCGCCACCCTGCTCACGCACCGATGTGACGCCTCGGTCACCCAGGTGCTGACTCAGGACTCCACAACGACGGTCTTCGACGTCAGCTACAACTACGGGTGCGCGGCCGATCCCGTGCTAGCAACCTCGTGTCCGAAAACATGCGCGCCGTGACGCTTTGACGGTGTAGCGCGAGGGCCCCGGCTCGCCGTTTCCCGAGCCTTGCCGATTGGGGGTTCCATCGCACGCGCCTTGCGGCACGCGGGGTCGCTAACTATTCGGATTCACACAAAAGCCGGTCGGGGCGAGAGGATTCGAACCTCCGACCCCTTGACCCCCAGTCAAGTGCGCTAACCAGGCTGCGCTACGCCCCGGCCACCTCAGCGACTACCTCGTGAGAGGCCTTCGCTTGGTTGAGGGTGGGGGGAAACTAGTCGCTTTGGCGGTGAATGCAAGGGGCACGTGCAGGAGGTTGTTCGATTCTGCCAGCAGGCCGAAACTGGGTGGCCTTTCGCGGGATTTGCGGGGGGTCGCGAGGTCCCAGCTCCCTGGCTCGCTCGGCGGGCGACTCAGGGAGTGACGGGATCTTCGGAAATGCATAGCTCCCCTTCGCTCGTGAGATCGACGACGTAGCCCTCGGGGCACAGCCCGTCGTCGCCGGGGGGGCCTTCGCAGTAGTACTCGCCTTCGCTGGTGAGGATGAGCTGGTAGTCGGGCGGACACTCCTCGTTGCCGGTAGTGCTGGTGGTGCCGCCCATGCCGCCCGCGCCAGCGCCCGTGGTGCTCGTGCCGCCGCTGCCTCCCGTATCGGTGCCGCCGCTGCCCCCCGTGTCAGTACCGCCGCTACCGCCGGTGCCGCCGCTTCCAGGAGGAGGCGGGCAGTCGTCGGGTTCGACCAGGATGGTGTCCTCGGCGCCTTTGGAAGGCGAGGCGTGCACGTAGTCGATGTCGACGTCGCACAGGTCGCCCGAAGCGAAGGCGCCCGGATCGAGCCACACCTCGTACACCATCCTGAAGTCCCACTCGGGGGCGTTGGGATCGGGCGCGTAGTCGGAGTCGGTGCAGGGGGAGTTGACCGTGTCGCAGTAGCCGCAGCCGTTCATGTTGCGGTCGAGCGAGCTGGTGGCTTGGAGCACATCGCCCGCGTCGCCCACGAAGAGCTCGCCGTCGCCGCCGGAGACGCCCAGCGATCGGTAGCCGCACGGGGCGCTCGCATCTTCGGTGATGAAGTCGAGCTTGAAGTGCATCGAAAGCTCGCCACCGCAGTCGTAGAGCTTGAGCTCGACGTGGTCGCTCTTGACCAAGTCCGTCCAACGGTGGCCGCGTCGAGCGGGCCAGCCCGTATCGGGCGAGCACTCGCCGTAAACCGTGTCGACGAAGTCTGGATCGAACGTGACCCGAACGTGCACGTACTCTTGGCCGTTGACGACCTCGGTGACGTGTTCGACGGTGGCCGCGGGGTCTACCGTGCCCGGGCCGAAGAAGCACATCACGCCCTTGGTCTTCTGCTCGTAGTCGTCGAACGCAGCGCCGGCGCAATTGCCGCCTTTGGGGTGGCAGTCGAAGGCGGTTTCGGGGCCACAGCCATCGCCGAGCGGCGACGAGTTCACGCCGCCGCCTGGGATCGGCGTGATCGAGACCGTGCCCCCGGAAGTCGCCGACGTAGTCCCCGAGCCCGAGCCCGAATCCGCGCCTCCGGAGTCTGAAGCGGAGCCACTGGAGTCCGAAGCGGAGCCACCAGCACCGCCGGAATCGGAACTCGAACCGTCTCCACTCCCCGACGAGTCGTCGTCACCGCTGCTCGCGGAGTCGCCGCTGCCTCCGGCTCCGTCGCTTCCCGAAGAGCCGCCCGCGCCACCCGAGGCGGTGTTCCCGGATCCAGTGTCATCCTGATCGCCGCCGGCTGATGCACCGTCTGAGCCCCCACAGGCACCCAAGCCGGTGAGCAGCAGCGCTGTCGCGCTGATACCGAGGACGTTCCATGCTGATTGGTTTGCCATTGATGCCCCTTGGTCTCGTTCGTCGAATCAGTAGATGGTTTCGATCCCGCAACCGACGGAATAGAAGAACTGCGTGTCCGGCTGCCGGACATCCGCGCAGCTGCGATCGCAGAGCAGGATGCGGCGCTCGGCGCTGTCATCGCTGAAGTACCAGCCGCCGCTGCCGTCGTCGCAGGCGTCGGCGTTTTTCACGTGCGCGACGCGCCGCACGACGCACTCGCTGTCCATGAAGACGACATCGGTTTCGTCGTAGTCGAGCACCACGCCGTCAGCGGGCTCGTCCACCTCGATCTCGCAGGGGACCTGCGCCGCCCCGCGGATAGAGTTCAGTGCTTCGAGCACGCCCTCGCTGCTGTCTTCCGCCGCCAGGTAGGCGCGTTCGGTCCCGCCGGCTTCGGCGATGTTGACGAGGTTGTCGAGCGAGGGGCCGACCCCCAGCACGTACGAAGGCACACCTGCTTCGGCGCATTCTGCCGCCGCGGCGACGGCATCTTCCAACGTCGGCTCGCAGGAGCCGTCTTCGGAACTGATGGGGGCCTTGGGCTCACCGTCGGTGACGATCAGGTTCGCGACGACGCCTCCGGGATGCTCCTCTTTCCATGCGCTAGTGACTTGGCAGGCGCCCCGAATACCGGCTCCTGTCGGAGTTTCACCGGTGGGCTCGAGCGCTTTCAGCGTGTCGACGACCGCGGCGGCGTTGTCGGGCAAGCGCTTGATGTTGACCAGCGGATCCGCATAGTCGTTTTCGTTGCACGAGGTTTCCCCGAGCGGCATGTGGCCGAAATGTCCGAGGCCGACGCCGATGCCTGAGCTCCGCCAGTCGAGCAAGAAGTCTTGCATCGCGCTCGAGACGGCATCGATACGCATCTCTCCTGTGGCTTCGTCGATCACCGTGGCCATCGAACCGGATTGGTCGAACATCACGTAGAGATCGAGCGGGACGACTTCGCCTTCGTACAGCGAGCCGACACACCCAGCTTCAATCTGGAGCGACTCGCACGAGCCCGGCTCCCCGTTGACGCCGAGCACCTCAGCCTCGCTCGAGCCGCCTCCAGAGTTGCTCCCCGAGCTGCCCCCCGACGAGCTCGAGGTACCTCCGCCACCGCCAGATCCGGAGTCCGACGACGAACTGTCGAGGTTCAGACGCGGCGGCTCGGACGCGTCGTCCCCGTCGCTCTCGGCGTCGTCGTTGGTGCCCGAGCATCCGAGCCACACAGGAACGATCAATGCTGCGCACGGCAGCGCGAGCCGCGCTTTCAATCTCAAGGCCATGGGGTGCGTCTCCGGGGCGTCCGACTTTTCGGCCAGTAGCCCACGGCCACCGACATCGCGTTCGTGGGGACTCCACTCTCGGATTATTGCGAAATCTGCGCACCACCACTTACGCTGGAAACGATCGCTTACAACGTCCAGTTGCCTCAAAGTGGGAAGCTCGCGAGAGCGCGCTGCAGCGCCGCTCCTCACAACTAAAGTCCCCAGCGCGCTGCACCGTAGTCGCTAGGAGCGCTCTGAGCTCCCGCACGTTCACGCATGTCAGACAAGCCCCCTCGTCCACCCTCGCCTGTGCCGCACCGCAAGCGCACGCCAACGGGTGACTCCAAGCTGCAGCGCCTCCCCACGCCCGAAGGCGTGAAACCGGCGCCCGAGCAGGCCGCAGCCCCACGCGCCCGGAAGCGCTCGGGAGCGATGCACGCCGCCACGCGTCCAGACAATCCGCTCGCCGTCTTCAAGGCCAAGGAACAGCAAGCAGCTGCGCCGCCCGCGCACGTAGCTGCGCCCCCCCCGCAAGTGACTGCGCCGCCGCTGCCGGCCCCTGCGCCCGCGCCCCTGCCGCCGCGCGTCGCGCCACCTGCCGCGCTGGCAGCGCCAGTTCCCCCGCGCACGCCGACCAAAGCCAGCAGCCTGGCGCTCCCGCTCGCTCCACCGCCACGGCCAGCGCGCGCGACGTCAGCGCAACTCGCGCCCCCACCACCGCTCGCCCCGCCCACGCACACGGCGCCACCACCGCCGCTGCCAGCGGTGCACAGCGCGCCTCCCCCAGCCGCGCCGCCCCCCATTCCGAGCGCGCCTCCACCAGCGGAAGCAGCAGCGGAAGCAGCTCCGGAGCGTCTCGACATCACGGTCTCCGCGGTGCCGCATCCCCGTTTGCCGCTACCGCCAGCGCTCTCCGAACCCACACCGGCAGCGCCAGCTACCGAGCAGACCCCCGAACCCTCTGCGCTCGATCTGCTCGAGCCGGTCACGACTAGCCCGAACGTGAGCCCAGCGGCACCGAAGAGTCGCAAGCGCACGGCGCTGGTGCTGTCGAGCGTGGCCGCACTCGGCGCGCTCGCCGTCGGCGGGTGGTTCCTCGTGCCGAGCCTGCACGCCCGCGCGGCCCCGACTCAGAGCAAAGCACCGGCGCCTGTGGCCGCACCCAAGCCGACCCCCGCGAGCCCTGCCGCGGCCACCCCGAGCGAAGCGCCGCCGCCCAAGCCGGCGCCTGCCCCCGACGCACCGGCTCCCGAAGCTCCGCGCGCGACGGGAGCGAGCACGATTCCGTGGCTGGATGGCGAGCCAACCGAAGGTTGTGTGCCCGCCAGTGCTCCCGCGGCAGCGGCCAGCTTCGAAGACATCGCGAAGTCGCAACAGGCTCTGGCGAAGGGACGCAGGCTCTTGATGCAGGGCGAGCTCAGCGCCAGTCTGAGTGCGCTGTGTGAAGCCGCGCGGCTGAACCCGCAGCACTCGGGTCTGGCCTTCGAAGTCGCACGGGCCGCGCTCATCGCGCGCGACGGCGTGACGGCGGCGCGCTTCGCGGAACACTCGCTGGCTCTCACGCCGCCCGATCGGCGCAGCCGGGAAATCTGGGCCGATGCGCTGGCCTGGCAAGGCAACGTGGAAGCCGCGCGGGACGCTTGGCTCGGGATCCACAAGCTGTCGACCCCGAGCGAGAAGACCTTCGCGAATCTCGCGCTCGGCGCCGCGATCGAAGCTCGCACCGCGGCCAAAGCGGGCGACTACGCGACGGCCGAACGCTACCTGCGCAGGTCCCTCGCCTTCGATCCGGACAACGCTGGCACCACCACGCAGCTCGCGCGCGTCCTCTTCATGGCTGGACACCACGCCGTTGCGGCGCACTGGGCCGAGCGGGCCCTCGCTCTCGACGGAGCAGATGCCGAGCGGCAGGTGCTGGCAGGCGAGATTCAGGCCAAGCTCGGCAACGCCACGGCGGCGAGCGGCCACTACAGCCGGGCGCTCGAGCTCGACCCCCAAAACGCCATGGCGAAGCTGCGCCTGCGCGCGCAGAACCTCTAGCGAACAGCTACGGCTACGGCACGCGCCCCGCGACCTTGCACGCGGAACGCGAAGCCCCCGGTCAAACCCGCGATGGGCGGCTTCAATTTGCAAACCTCGAGCTCGCACTCGGCATCGCTGGGCACCAGCTCGAGGGCGCGCTCGAGCAGCTCTTCGGTCAGGTACTCCACCAGCGCGAATTCGCGGGCCTGGCAGATCTCTGCCAACGCTTCGGCGAGCGTCTGCATGCAAATCGTATCAGAGAGTTCGTCCGTCGTGCAGGCGCGCGGAGCGCGCTCGAAATGGATCGTGATGTCGAGAGCGACGCGCTGAGGCGTCGCCCGCTCCGCTGCCGTACACCCTAGGCGCACCTCGACTTCGAGTCCGCGCATGCTCAAGCGGTGACCGCGCGTCCGATCGGCTCGGGACGTCGATCGAATCAACGGGGTGAGCGAACTCGCTCGCACTAGCCCCTCACGCTCCACCACTTCGGACAGTTTCACTGGGTGCGCACCGGTCGTCGTCATCGAGAACTACCTCCGAAAAGTCGTGGGCGATTAGAGGCCGTTCCCATCCATTAGCCAAATCGATTATTCTATCCGTAACGTTCAATGCAGCTAAACAGTCTGGACCTGAACAAACTCCATACGTTCCTGGCGGTGGTGGACCAGGGCGGCGTGGGTAAGGCCGGTCGCGCGCTCGGCCGCACCAGCTCCGCCATCAGCCAGAGCCTCACCTCGCTGGAGACCGCGCTCGGCTGCCCGCTGTTCGACCGCGTGGGGCGGCAGCTCGTGCTGACGCGCGCGGGCCGCCAGCTGCACGCCCGCGTCTCGCAGTACCAGGCGCACCTCGAGCAGGCGCTCGAGGCCGCGCGCGGCGCCGAGACGGAGGTGAGCGGAACCGTGAGTCTGGGTCTGTTCCTCGGGTTCCCGCGGCTGCGCCTGTGCGAGCTCTTGACCCGCTTCGGACGCCTGCATCCCGCGGCGGCCATCCGCACCATGTACGGTCCCGAACGCGAGCTCGAGCGCCGCCTCGTCAAGAACCAGCTCGACTACGTGTTCTCGTTCCGCGCCGCGGCGAGCGCGTCGCCGGTCGCCTCGACCGAGATGTTCTCGCAGAACCTGGTGCTGGTAACAGGCGCGCGGTACCTGAAAGCCGGCTTCGATCTGGCTCAATTCCGCGACACGCCGGTGGTGGACTACTACCAAGGCGATCCGCTGATCCAGCGTTGGCTCGCGCACCATTACCCGAACGCCAAGCTCGCCGTCAACGTGCGCTTCTGGGCTGCCACCACCGATCTCGTGCTCGATCTGGTGCTCGCCGGCGCGGGCGTGGGCGTGCTCCCCGACCACGTCGTCGAGCCCCACCTTTCCGGCCGTCGCCTGCGCGTGCTCGGCACCAAGCGGCGCCCCTTGGTGGACCGCATGTGGCTCAACGAACCGCGCGAGGCTCATCGCGACGCCACCCTGAAAGCCTTCCGAGCGCTCGCGCTCGAAGTGCTCCGCAGCGACTAGCTGCCGCTGCCTACTGCTCGTACAACCACACTCGAAGCAGGCTCAACAACTGATCCGAGTCGATGGGTTTGGTGATGTAGTCCGACGTGCCCGCACTGATGCACTTCTCACGGTCGCCCTTCATGGCTTTCGCGGTGAGCGCGATCACCGGCAACTTGGCGAACCTCGGCTGCTGACGAATCCTGCGCGTCGCCTCGTAGCCGTCCATCTCGGGCATCATGATGTCCATCAGCACGACGTCGATCGAGGCGTCTTGATCGAGGTGATCGAGGGCTTGCCGGCCGTTTTCGGCGAAACACACCTGCATCTGGAACTGTTCGAGCAAAGCCGTCATGGCGAACACGTTGCGCAGGTCGTCGTCGACGATGAGCGCCTTCTTGCCCGCGAGGCCGGACTCGGAGCGCACCGCGCCCTTGGCGCCCTCGGCGTCGACGCCCGTCCCCAGGACGCGCGATCGGTGCAGAAACAGCGCCGCACGCCCCAAGAATTCTTCAGGAGACCGCACCAGCTGCACCAGCATGCGTTTGCCCAGCTGCTTGAGCTCGCTGAGCTCGTGCGGGGTCGGCTCATTCTCTGCGAACACGATGATCGGCAGCCGCGTGGCATCGGGCTGCTCCGACAAGGCGCGCACCACATCCGCAGCAGACCCGTCGGGCAACTCCAAACTCAGCGTCAAGCAATCGAACGAGCCGCGTCGGAGCGCGTCGAGAGCTTCGTGAATACTGCGCGCCTGCACGGTGTGAACGTCGCTGTTGCCGATCGCTCCTGCAAGCCGCATGCGCAAGCTATCGTCGCTCACCGCCAAGAGCAACTGCTTCACCTTCTTGGCAAGGAAGTTCTGCGTCAGTTGTAGCGTGGATCGGAGCGTGGACTCTTCCGCTGGCTTGCGCAGGAATGCGATAGCGCCTTGTTCCAGGCCGCGCCGTTCCTCGTCCGAGGCGCTGATCACGTGCACCGGGATCTGTCGCGTCGCCGGATCATGCTTCAGTTGATCGAGCACCACCCAGCCGTCCATGTCCGGCAAACCCAGGTCGAGCGTGATGGCATCTGGCTTGAGGCGCCGTGACAGCTCGAGCCCGTCTTCACCGGTCAGGGCCACCACGCCCCGGAACCCGTGCTCGCGCGCGATGCCGAGCAGGGTACGCGCGAAGCTGTCGTCGTCTTCGATCATCAAAAGCACGGGCGCCTCGGAGTTCGTTTGCGTGCGGTCGTCTTGCACACGCGCGGGGGCAGCCAGGTTCGCGTGCATCGAACGCTTGCTGTACGTGGGGTTCGGACGCGATTCCGCGGCGCCCGCCTCGGGAACGTAGTTGCTCGGCAAATACAGCGTGAAAACGCTGCCCCTACCCGGCTCGCTGGACAAGTGCAGCTCGCCCCCGAGCAAGAACGCGATTTCGCGGCTGATCGCCAAACCCAGCCCCGTGCCACCGAACTTCCGACTGGTACCGCCGTCGGCCTGCTGGAATGCCTCGAACACGATCTTCTGTTTGTCTTTTGCGATACCGATGCCGGTGTCGACGATCGAAAACGCGACCACCCGCGCCGCCTGCCGCAAACTCACCGACTCGGCGCCGAAGTCGTCCGCATGCACGGGAGTGACTTGAAGCGTCACGCTGCCGGTCTCGGTGAACTTGAGCGCGTTCGCCAGCAGGTTCCGCAGCACCTGCTTCAAGCGCATGTCGTCCGTCGACAGCCACTCCGGGAGATCCGGGCTCATCTCGATGCCGAATGCCAGACCCTTCTCGTCGGCGATTTGGCGGAAGCTCCGTTCGACGAAGTCGTGCAGCTCGGCCAGGCGCACCGGGCGCATTTCGAGCGCGATCGTGCCCGACTCGATCTTGGCCAGATCCAAGATCTCGTTGATCAGGCTGAGCAGGTCGGCCCCGGAATGATGAATGGTGCGGGCGTACTCGACCTGGCGTTCGCTCAGATTCTCATGGTGATTCTCGGCGAGTTGGCGCGACAGGATCAGCAAGCTGTTCAGCGGCGTCCTGAGCTCGTGGCTCATGTTGGCCAAGAACTGCGACTTGTAGCGCGACGTCATCGCGAGCTGGTCGGCCTTCTCTTCGAGTTCTTGTTTGGCGCGTTCGACCTCACGGTTCTTCTTCTCGACCTCCGCCTTCTGCTCGGTGAGCTGGCGCGCCTTTTCTTCGAGTTGCTCGTTGGTCAGCTTCAGCTCTTCTTGACCCGTCCTGAGCTCTTCGGTCAGCCCTTGCGACTGGCGGAGTAGTTCGTCGGTACGCATGGTTGCCTCGATGGTGGCCACCACGATGCCCAAGCTGTCGATCAGCTGTTCCAAAAACGCGAGCTGGATCGGGCTGAAGTGCTTGAACGCCGCCAGCTCGATCACGCCTTTCACCTCGCCCTCGAACACGATCGGGGCGACCACCAGGCACGACGGGGACGCTTCGCCCAGGGCCGACCCGATGCGCAGGTAGTTCGGCGGCAGGTTCGACAGCAGGATGCGTTTACGCTCGAGCGCGGCTTGCCCGACCAGGCTTTCGCCCAGCGCGTATTGCGCCGGTGTGCCAGATCCAGCGTAGACCGCGCACAGCTTCAAGACCGCATCGTTATCGGACTTTTCGCAAGTGTAGAACGCGCCGTACTGTGAATCCATCACCGGCGCCAACTCGGAGAGCACCTGTTCGGCCACGCTGATGAGCGCGCGCTGCCCCTGCAACATGCGCGTGAAGCGAGCCAGATTGGTCTTCAGCCAGTCCTGCTCTTGATTCACCCGCGTCGTGCCGGCGAGCGTCAAGATCATCTGATTCAGGTTGTCCTTCAGGAGCGCCAACTCGCCGCGAGCTTCGACGGAGATCGACTGGGTCAAGTCGCCCTTGGTCACGGCGGTGGCCACGTCACCGATCGCGCGCACCTGCCGCGTGAGGTTGCCGGCGAGTTCGTTCACGTTGTTGGTCAGGTCGCGCCACAGCCCGGCTGCGCCAGGCACGTCGGCCTGCCCGCCCAGCTTGCCTTCCACACCCACGTCGCGCGCCACGCTGGTCACCTGATCGGCGAACTTCGAGAGCGTCACGATCATGTTGTTGATGGTGTCGACGAGCGTCGCGATTTCGCCCTTGGCTTCGAGCGTCAGCTGCTGCTTCAAGTCACCGTTCGCCACTGCCGTCACGACGGTGGCGATGCCGCGCACCTGTTCCGTCAGGTTCTGCGCCATCACGTTCACGTTATCGGTGAGCTCGCGCCACGTCCCCGAGACCCCGCGCACCTCGGCCAGGCCGCCCAAAATGCCGTCGGTACCCACTTCGCGCGCCACGCGCGTCACTTCGTCAGCGAACGAACTCAGCTGATCGACCATCGTATTGATGGTGTTCTTCAGCTCCAAGATTTCTCCGCGCACCTCCACCTTGATCTTGCGCGAAAGGTCGCCGTTCGCGACCGCGGTCGTCACGGTAGCGATGTCGCGCACCTGGGCCGTCAGGTTCGACGCCATCAAGTTCACGTTGTCCGTCAGTTCTTTCCAGATGCCGGAAACGCCGCGCACTTCGGCTTGACCGCCGAGCTTGCCCTCCACGCCCACGTCACGCGCCACGCGCGCCACTTCGTCAGCGAACGAGCTCAGCTGATCGACCATGGTGTTGATGGTGTTCTTGAGGTCCAAGAACTCGCCGCGCACCTCCACCGTCACCTTGCGATCGAGGTCACCGCGCGCGATGGCGCTCGACACGCGCGAGACGTCACGCACCTGGGCCGTCAGGTTCGACGCCATCAGGTTCACATTGTCAGTCAGCTCTTTCCACGTGCCGCGCACGCCTTCGACCGCCGCCTGACCACCGAGCTTCCCTTCGGTGCCTACTTCGCGCGACACCAAGGTCACTTGCTGCGCGAACGCGCTCAGCTGATCGACCATCGTATTGATGGTGTTCTTCAGCTCCAAGATTTCGCCGCGCGCATCGACGACGATCTTCTCTTTCAGGTCGCCCTGGGCGATTGCGGTCGCAACCTGAGCAATATTCCGCACCTGCGTGGTCAGGTTGTTGGCCATCGAGTTCACGGCGTCGGTGAGGTCGCGCCAGGTACCCGACACACCCTCGACGTCGGCTTGGCCGCCCAGCTTGCCTTCGATACCCACGTCGCTGGCGAGGCGGGTCACCTGCTCAGCGAACGCGCCCAGCTGATCCACCATGATGTTGATGGTGTTCTTCAGCTCCAAGATTTCGCCGCGTGCGTCTACCTGGATCTTGCGCGTGAGGTCGCCGCGAGCCACGGCCGTCGTCACGCCGGCGATGTCGCGCAC
>Ga0315910_10004289_pt1 | contig 11943 bp, 6 predicted proteins | sample EdamamesoilMG_FD_204470 | JGI IMG/M metagenome (GOLD analysis project Ga0315910, IMG submission 204470) | Garden soil microbial communities collected in Santa Monica, California, United States - Edamame soil | ecosystem: Environmental > Terrestrial > Soil > Garden | place: USA: California... | reverse complement strand
GCTGGCAGCACCCATCGAAAGCGTCGAAGACTGGCAGAATCCGAACATGGTGAAGGTGGTGACCAACGCCGCCGGCTTCGCCGAATACTTCAGCAGAGCGCCGATTCCGTTCGTGCGCGACGCGGTAGCAGCAGCTGGTTCGCCGAAGCTGCCCGAGCCGCTGGCGGCGCTGCGTCACATCGGCATTTATGCTTACCGAACCCGCGCCCTCTTGCAGATTGCCGGGCACCCTCCCGTGATGCAGGAGCAATGCGAGTCGCTCGAACAGCTCCGCGCGCTTTGGCTAGGTATCCCGATCCACGTCAGCGTAGTCGAACGAGCACCCGCCCATGGCGTGGATACTCCTGACGATCTGCGCCGCGTCGAAGCGGTGCTAAAGAAGCGGGGTCATGGGGACTAAGCTTGCCGATCTGCACAGCCTGGGCAGGGTCGCGGTTTTTTCTAGAGGTATCAGCAAGATCCCCGAACTTGCAAAGATGATCGGGGCGAACGAGCTCGTGTTTCGCCCGTCGCCCTACCAGGCGGTCGAAGTGGATGCCGTGGTTGGCTGGGGTCACAAACCTACGGCGGCAGCGGCGCGAGCCTATGCCGAGACGCACCAACTGCCCTACGTGCGGCTCGAGGATGGATTCTTACGCTCGGCGAGCGTGGACGAGAAGAGTGAGCCGCTGTCCGTCGTCGTCGACGACGTCGGGATCTACTACGACGCCACCGGCCCCAGCCGCCTCGAGCACTGGCTCAACGAACAAGCAGAAGACTCGCCGGAGAGGCGCGATCTGATTCGACGGGCCGCGGCGTGCCGGCAGCGCATCGTCGACGCCAAGCTGTCGAAGTACAACAACACGGTGCGTCCCCCGCCGGCGTGGCTGCGCGAAGTGCAGCGCCCGATCGTGCTGGTGGTCGATCAGACGTTCGAAGATGCTTCCGTGCTGCTCGGCAGTCCCGGCGGAGCCACGTTCGAGAAGATGCTCGAGCAAGCAATCGCCGAGCATCCGAACGCGACCGTCGTCGTGAAGACACACCCGGACGTGTGGTCCGGCAAGAAGCGGGGCTACCTCGGCGGAACGGCGCGCGCGGGTGTTCGCTACTTGCACGAAGCCGTCGATCCCGCGGAGCTGTTCGACATCATCGGCTGTGTCTACACGGTGAGCTCGCAGCTCGGCTTCGAGGCGCTGATGCGCGAGGTGCCGGTGGTGTGTTTCGGGACACCCTTCTATTCGGGATGGGGTCTGACGGACGACCGCGCGCCGGTCGCGCGCCGATCCCGGAAGTGTAGCATCGACGAAGTCGTGGCAGCCGCGCTGATCCGCTATCCACGCTACATGCACCCGATCACTCGGCAGCTGTGCAGCGCAGAGTCCATGATCGAGCACCTCGCGCTGCAACGTGCGCAGTACTCGAAGAACAGCGTCAAGCACTACTGCTTCGGCTTCAGCGCGTGGAAGCACGAGTACGTGCGGCACTACCTGAAGAGTCCCGACGGTGACGTCGTGTTCTGCAGCAACGTCGAGCAAGCGCGACGTTCCGGCATCGATCGGCAGAGTCGCATCGTCGTCTGGGGTCGCAGGAAGCCCAACGAGGTCGATGACCTGGCACACGAGCTCGAGTTGCCCGTGATCACGATGGAAGACGGGTTCGTGCGCTCCGTGGGGCTCGGATCGGATTTCGCTGCCCCGTGGTCGCTGGTGACGGACGAACAGGGCATCTATTACGACGCGACACGCCCAAGCGACCTGGAGCAGACGCTAGAGACCGCCGAATTCTCGAACGCCGAACTGGCGAGTGCGCGTGCTTTCGTGGGGTCCATCGTTCGGTTGCGGGTGAGCAAGTACAACTTTGCGATGAAGAACGCTGATCGCCCCCAGCGGCCTCCCGGGCGTCGCGTGATCTTGGTGCCGGGTCAGGTGGAGGATGATGCTTCGATCGTGCTCGGAAGCCCGATCGTGCGCTCGAACGAAGCACTGCTTCGCGAGGTGCGTCGCCGCAACCCCGAAGCGTTCATCATCTACAAGGTACATCCCGAGGTCGTGAGCGGTAACCGTAGAGCGGGGAAACTCGCGGCTGAACAGGGGCTCTACGACCAACTCATCGCGCGCAGCCCGCTCGCTGAGTGTCTGGACGTCGCCGACGAGGTGCACACGATGACCTCGCTGGTTGGGTTCGAAGCGCTGCTGTGGGGCAAACGCGTGGTTACCTACGGGCAGCCGTTCTACGCGGGCTGGGGCTTGACGGAGGACGTGTATCCTCCCGAAAGGCGCACGCGCCGTCGCTCCCTCGAGGAGTTGGTCGCGGGGGCGGTCTTGCGCTACCCGCGCTACTACAGTTGGAGTGCGCACTGTTTCAGCAGTGCAGAGCTAGTGGTGAATGAGCTCGGGGTGCTGCGTGATACGTCTCGTGTGGATCTGAACACCTCGAGATCCATCGCTCGACGCAGCCTTCGCCGCGCACGGACCTGGATGAAAAATCGGCTGCGTCCCAAGCGTCGGGGGGTCAGCCACCGGCTACAAGGTCGGAACGTGCTCTTGCTGCAAGGCCCCGTGGGCCCGTTCTTCGCGCGCTTGGCGGAGCAGCTGCGGCGGGCCGGGGCCGTCGTGCACAAGATCAACTTCAATGCGGCCGATGACTGGTTCTATCGAGGACCAGGGCTGGTGCGCTTTCAGGAACCGCTGGAGGCGTGGCCAGCCTTTCTTTCGGAGTTCCTGCATGCTCATCAGATCGATACGTTGATGCTTTTCGGGGACACGCGTGCGTTCCACCAGACCGCGCTCAGGCTCGCTCAGGAGCTCGAGATCACGCCTTACGTCTTCGAAGAAGGTTACGTCCGCCCCGACTACGTGACGATGGAAACGGGCGGGGTGAACGCCAACTCGAGCTTACCCAAGACGCTCGACGCCTACGCTGAGCTCGCACGACACCCGATCCCCAAGGCTGAGCCGGTCAAACACGGTTTCGGAATGCTCGCGTGGTACAGCATCGTCTACTCCGCGGCGCTGACCTTCGGTGCAGCGCGCTATCCGCACTATCGCCATCACAAGGATCTGAATGCTTGGCGAATGACCCCCGTCTGGGCGACGGGGTTTCTGAAGAAGGCCTGGTTCGCGATTTCTGAGCGCGACCAGCTGCACGAGCTTACCCGAGACTTCGAGAAGCGTTTCTTCTTGGTACCGCTCCAAGTGTACCATGACGCTCAGGTCGTCAATTCTCGGTTCGGTTCGAACGAGGCCTTCATCATCGAAGTCGTGAGCTCGTTCGCTGCGCATGCCGACCCGCGCGACCTGCTCGTCTTCAAGCATCACCCGCTGGACAGGGCGTATCGAGATTACGGGGACTCGATCAACGACGCCGCCGTCGCCGCGGGAGTGGTCGATCGAGTTCGTTACGTTCACGATCTGCATCTGCCGAGCCTGCTCCGTGCCGCCAAGGGTACGGTGGTGCTCAACAGCACGACAGGGCTATCATCGTTGCATCACGGAACCCCCGTGAAGGTATTGGGCAAGGCCGTGTACAACGTCGATGGCCTCACGTATCAGGGGTCGCTGGCGGACTTTTGGTCCAACCCGAGTGAGCCCGATCCATTGGCGTACAAGCAGTTTCGCGATGGCCTGATCGCTGCATCCCAGGTGAATGGGTGCTTCTACAGTACCCATGTGGCCGATCGCGTGATTGAACGGCTCATCGCCATGAGCGGGACCGGTCCGGTGCGGACTCGCGCTGAAGTCAGCGTGCCCGCAGGTCTCGAGAGCTCGCCCCGCGCGTGACCGGGCGCCAAGCCCACCGGGGTGGGGTCCAAGTGGACGCTACCGCCAAGCAGCGCCCAATTCATGCGAGACGAGCGAGGTTACTGAAGCAGGGCCGATGACCCAGATAGGGTTTTAAGCAAAATCGATGCCAGCTTGAAACAGTCGGACGCCGCGGCTATCATCGCTGGGTGAGTGACGGGTTGGAGCTTGAAGGTCTGCCCCTGTTGCGGACGGTAATCACGCAGGGTTCCGTGAGCGAGCGTGATGTCATCGTCAGCGGCGTGCCGGACGAATGGACGCGAACCGCGCAGTCCGTGCGTAGCGCAGGGGGAAGAGTAGTCGGTTTTCATGCCGTGCGTGGTGCCAGTTTGGCCGAGCACGATGGGTTGCCGGTCACGAGCGCCGGTGACTTCGACGGGCCCGAGTCCCCCGTGGTCGTCTACAGTGGCGCTCCGAAGAAGGCGTGGTTCACCTGTGCGCCGCCAGCACCGCAGCGCTGCTTGTGGATGCGACCCCTCAACGAGCGTTTGATGCGCGGACGTTATTCGCCGAAACTGCTCCAGCAGCACGCAAGCGAGCTTCGGGAAGTCCACGACGCGCTCGCCGACCCGCTCTCGCAGAGTACCTTCCGGGCTTTGGTCAAAGGTAGAGTGTCGGGTGATTCGGGGTACTTTCGAATCTCGCCCTATCCAGAGTACGAGCATCCGGTCGTGAGCGCTCGCCCCGGCGACGTCGTGCTCGACGTAGGTGCTTACGATGGTGACACGGCGCGACGCTACTCGACGCGAGTCGGCCCGCGCGGTCGAGTGTTTGCCCTCGAGCCGTCGTATCAGAACTACCTCAAGCTCTCGCAAAACTGCGCCAGCGAGGCGCTCGACAACGTGTTGCCGCTCTGCGTGGGCGGCGCGGCGGTCACGGGGGTCGAGCGGTTTCAAGAAGGAAACGAGGCGTCCTCGGCGCTCACCACTGAAGGCAACGTGGAGGTGCCGGTGACCACGTTGGACCACCTGGTAAACCTGCTCGACCTTCGCACCGTCGATGTCATCAAGCTCGACGTGGAAGGCGCCGAGCAACGTGTGCTCGACGGCGCGTGGCATTCGATCCGCCGCTACCGTCCGATGCTTCAGGTCAGCATCTATCACAAGTCGAAGGACTTGTTCGGGCTGCCGCTGCTATTGATGCAGCGGCTGAAGGATTACACGTATTTCTTGGGACACCACAGCTTCTATCACGTCGAGTCCGACCTGTACTGCTGTCCCAACGAGCGCTTGAACGGCCAAGCTCTCGCGCCGCTCAGGAGCTGAAGCGGCGCACGACCTTCGAGTCTGCGAAGAATCGCATCGGATCGCGGAACAGCTTGCGCGTCTTGCGATAGGTCGCCTCCGCGAAACCTCGCTTGCTGGCGGGCGATTTGCGGGCGTGCTTCGCGGCTGACTTCTCGCCCTTCGCAGGAGTCGGAGCCGTGCGCTGGGGGCTCTGCGCCGCGCTCGGGGTCTTGTTCTTGTTTTGCAGGTACAGCGCGAACGAATCGTACAACACGGACTCGCGCGGATAGGCGGCGGTCGTGCGCAGGGGAAGCTCCAGGTGTTTCCCCAGCATGTTGATCGAATAGAAGTTGATCGCTGTCGTCACTCGTTGACGAGAACCGGTATCTTCGCCCTCGAGCCGCGTCTGGAACCGGCCCATCGAGTAAAACTCGAACCTCAAATAGTGGATGAAGCGCAGCACACGCTCTCGATCGACGGCCAAGTCGTCACGCGTGAGCGCACTGAGTACATCGTGTACGCCGTCGCAGACGTACGCGGCGTTGGGGACGTTGTAGAAGGATTCGCCGAGGACGATGACCGGCTTGTTGAAGGCCAACGACAACACGCCGACCCCGCTGTTGATCACCATCGTGGCATCGCAGGCTTCGAGCAGATCGTGAACGTGCGCTTCCGGCGCGACGATCTTGACGTTCCAGGCCTCGATGTCGAGCGGCTCGCTTTCGAGGGGGTGTTGTTTGATGACGATGCGCCAGTCATCGGGCAAACGCGCCGAGAGCTGGCGCACCGTCTGCAAAAGCCCCGCGGTCCCGCCCGAGTTACCGGAGAAATAGCGAATCACGGTGTCGAGGGGGCGTTGCAAGGCCACGAACAGCACCTTGCTGTTGCCCAGCCCATACTGCAGGCGCAGCGCTGCCGCGCCGGTCCGTGCGCCCTGCGACTCGAGCGCGTGCTCCCCCGACCTGAGTTCGTTGATGTACTGCTCGACTCGCTGGCGTTCCGGGGTGCTGAGCTCGCGGTTCCACCGCACGGGCGCGTAAGCGTCGCTATCTGCGTTGAATCCGGAGTCGAAGAACACGCTGTCTGGCAGCGCACCGCGATCGGAGACGACTACCTCGACGCCAGCGGCCCGCGCGGCTCGATACAACGACAGCCGCTTCAGGTTCCCATAAGGATTGGGAAACATGACCCGGTCGAAGCGCTTCTTACTGACGAAGTCCAAGAACGCCTGCTCGTCGATGAACGACGACTCGGTCGCGAACACCATCCGCCCGAGCAACGGGTAGATGTCGAGCAAGCTGCGGAAAAACGGAGCGCGCCGCTTGCCCAGGCAGAGCGTCGAGCCGCTCCAGTGGTCGGGCAGGGATTCGTGTTCTTGGAGCGGGTCTTTCTCGAATGCACGCAGACGTTCGACGAAGAGCTTCTTGTTGTGCTGTCGCCACTCGAAGTACTTGACGTCCGGTTCAGTGGCCTTGGGGGGCGAGTGCCAGAGGTGCACGAGAAACAGCCCCCTGCGCAACGAAAAGTCGCCGTGCACCTTCGCCCAGCCTCGGTAGCCCCGGTACTCGAACGTCTTCCAGCCATTGGTCGTATGATGCAAGTCGTCCGGCGGCGCGAACTTCATCGAGAGCAACATCAAGCGAAGATTTAGGTCGAAATCTTCGAAGCCGTGGCCCTGGAAGCGTTCGTGGTTTCCTCCGAGACTCAGCAGATACAGGCGGTTCACGACGACACAGGACGTGCCGGGTGCGAAATTCTCGACGACGCCTTCGTTCCTCTCGTAGAGCGCGGACAAGAAGCGGTGGTGCCGTTCGCCGCTGGGGGTCTCGTGAAATAGCTGGGTACCGTAGGGGGACAGGTACACGCACGGGATCATCAAGAAATCGCGCTCGTTCTGAGCGAGCCGGTCCTCGTCGATGACCCGGAACAGATTCTCGTAGAACGAGCCGCAGGGCATCAGGTCGATGTCCTGAAACATCACGTAGCGCGCATTCACGTACATAGACCCGGCGTTGCGGCAGCGCCCAACCGAGAACGGTTCGTGTGCCGAGTCGACGAAGATATAGCTCGCCCCCAATTCGCGACAGAGCTGACGGACGCGCTGAGCGTGACCGTGGCTCGAACCGGAATCGACGACGCAGAAATGAACGCGCTCATCGCGGGTGGATTCGAGCAGCCAGCGCACGCGATCGAGCGCGTCTGGTTTCGAAGACTGCTCGCGGTACGGCAGTATGACGCAGAGTTCGTGCTGCTCGGTGGACACGTCGGTCGTGTCGTCCGCACCCGTGTAGACCGAGACGTCGACGTGGGGAATGCGGTCGCGTGTGGGGCGTTGCTCGACGATGTAGTCGATAACGTCTTCGAGATCGCCCGCTTTCCCGGTGGTTGGGTTGATGTACGTCGTATAACGAAGATAAGCTGCGGCGAAGACTTTCTCGAGCGATGCGCTGCCACGCCGAGGCAGCGCAAGGTCGTCCTGAGTCAGGCCCCAGCCTGCATAGAACGGCAGCCCAAAGCAGTGCACCCGCTTGCCCAGCATGAGCGCTTCGAAGCCCATCTGGCTGGACACCACGTAAACCGTGTCGAAGCCGTCCAACAACGAAATGGGATTGATGTCGTCGTAGATGATTCGCAGCGAGCTCTTCAGCGACTCGGGCAGCGCCGCGATATAGCTGCGCTTTCCGCCGGTGATCGCATCGGGGTGCAACTTCGCCCACACCTCGGCGCCGGGGTTCTCGCGCAGCGCTGCGGTGACCATGCGCTCGAAGACGTTGGTCGAGTAGCCAGCCAGTGTGACGGAGCCATCCTTGTATCTTTGGTCGCACACGAGCACGCGTCGCGCGTTGGTCGTGAACGGATAGGGGAGTACGGGCGCGTGGTTGTACTTGGTGATGCGCTGGCTGGTGAGTCGCTGAATCAACGCGCGAGACCGTTCGTTGACGCTGGTCGTCATCCACGCGGAGTCCTGGATCATGGTCTCCAATCGCGAGGGGGTCTGCGGCAAGTAGTGAAGGCCGAGATCATCCTTGATGAAGGAGTAGGTGCGGTCGTCTTTGAGCCCCAGCCCCAACGAGCGCACGAAGCCATCCTCCATGAAATAGAAGGGCAAGCCATGGTCCTGGGCGAGTTGCTTGCTGCGCGCGACGCTCTCGTCCCCCTTGGCACCCCAGCACACGACACAATCGACATCGATCTCGTCGCTGTCCTCGGAAATCAGGTGCACCGTTGCCGTAGGACTGAAAGCCAGCCCCAGTCCATGGCTGTGCATGTCTTTTACAAAACTCTGAAGTGTGCCGATTCGTTCGATTGTCCTGAGGCCGTGCATTTCTATTTGTCGATAGAATGCCTCGCGAAGCTGGGCTTCGCCAAGTCGCAATTGCCCGACTTGCGTCGGGCCCGAGGTGCCCCCCAGTCCCGTCGTGGCTGGTCTCGAAGGGCGCGGGCTCGCGCAGCGTCAACCCCTGTACATTTATCGGAAAATCAGGCGGCTGGCCGCGGCCGCGCGGCCAGGGTGATGGCTGGGCGGACGCGCGATCAGCGCGCCTTCGTCCCGACGGCCACCAGTCCCTGGGCCGTCACCGCATAGGGGCCGTTCCCTTGGCGTTCGTGGAAGCTCGCCACCAGGGCCTGCGTGAAGTCTGCCTTTTGACCGCTGGTCATGTGGCGATACAGGTCCATCCACGAAGGCGTCATCTGCAGCACGGAGCGTGCGAACAGGTCGACGTGCTCGAACGTCCACACGTGTGCCAGGGCGACGACGTGGACCGACCGAAAGCCAGCGTCGCACATGAGTTGGGTGAGCCGCCGCGGATTCGAGAGCGAAGTCCAGCACGACTGAGGCGACTCACGCTCGGGCAGCGCCGAGTCGACGTGCATCAGCGCGTCACCGACGATGCGCATGAGCTCGACGTGGGCAGGGATGGCCCAGGTGGCGATGACGGCCTGTCCGCCGGGCTTCAACACGCGGTACATCTCGCCCAGGCCCTGTGCCGGGTTCGGGAAGAAGACCAAACCGAAGAGTGACCCGGCGGCGTCGAACGCGTGACTCTCGAGCGCCAGCGCTTGCCCATCCATGAGCGCCGTTCGAATCGTGCCCGCGGGCGCACGCTTACGGTTGGTTTCTACGAGCTCGAGCATGGACGCGGAGAAGTCCGTCGCCAGCACGTCCGCCCCGCGCTCGGCGGCGGCGATGGCAAATTCGCCCGTGCCAGCTGCGACGTCGAGGACGCGCGAGCCAGTCTCGATGCGCACGAGACGCACCGCGTCCCACGCGAAGGGTCGGGTCAAGCCTGCGGCGAACGCCTGATACGCGGTCGAGCACGTGGTCCAAGCGTCAGCGCGGGATTCCGGAGCCACGATCTGCTCGAGTTCGCTGTAGTCGTGGTCACGCTCGCCCAGAATGAACTGACCACTCTCGCCAGGGGTGTCGCTCGTGTGAGGGACTGATTGGTCGCGTCGTTCGTCGGCCCCCTGCATGAATCGACCCATAGTGTCCTCCTATGACATACATAACTGAAGTCGCCTGGGCGGCGCAAATACTCATAACAGGGTCAGCGTACGGTTACGCTGACAGCGTGCCGGTTTTCGCCAGCGATTCGTGATTAGCGGCCGGTGTCCGCGCGGACACAGCCACGATTGGCGCGGTTTTCGCCGAAAGAGCACGCAGCGTCGCCGCGAACAGCTTCATTCCTGTCAATTTCGCTTGAAACACGAGCGCCATGCTGTCGTCGCAGAGTGGGTGTAACGTCCGGCGCATGTGATGACTTAATTGATAGTGAGCCCACGGGTCGGTACGTAAATTTCCAAGCGCAGAGCCGCCGTTGAACCCTGGCAGGCGCGGGGCAAATGCGGCGACCCGAAAGCTTCGACGCTCGCTGCGTCTCGAGCGCTTGAACGCGCACCTGCGGGCCCAACATTGCAAGTGCGTGGCTGGTATCCCAAAACGCACAGGGGTTTTTCACGGCGGAGTGCGTTCGACGCGCGGCGAGGTGACTGCGCGATTGCGGTGGAATCTGCCGAGTGTCAGAAACCCGGGCGAGCTTCACCAAAGCTGGTGTTTCGCGCGCTGGCGCTTCGAGCAGGCTTTCCAGCGTCGCGCTGTCCAGAAGGCTCGACTCGGCTGTTCCCAAGCCGCGCCTTAGCGGGGGGCTTGGATGCCTGCGGGCACTGGACTACGGACCCGGGACCACCTCGCCACATAGAGTACGCTCAAACTTCTGTCATGACCGTGAAACATGCAGTAAGCGGAGGCACACTCACCTGAAAAGGTCGTCAGCGTTGAAGTGTCACGCTGACCATGGTCCAATAACGCCACGCTCTGCTTAATGAACCGCTAACCGTAACTTCTGGTTCTACGATGCAACCTAACAACATGCCAACGGATCAGATCGCACGGCTACTGCAGCAGGGGCTGGAACACTACGGTCGCAACGAAGTTCTAGAGGCAGTGCGCTGTTGGCAAGAGGTGCTGGAGCTCGAGCCTCACCACCCAGTGGCTCGCGACTACCTAGAGTCGGCTGGCGCCGATGCGCAGGCGCCTCAGAGCGCTCGGCGTGCCGGGCGTGACGCAGAGATCATCGACTTCGGGGTGGCGCGCGCCAACCTGGCCGGCGTCGATCGTGACAGCTCCGGAGCGACGGCAGTCTCGAATACGCTGCGGCAGAGTTTCAAGGCAGAGGTCGCACAGCTCTTGCGTGACAAGCGCTACGAGAGCGCGCTCGATCTCCTGTGTGCGGCCCGTGAGCGACACCCCGACGACCCCGAGATCGGCCGCAGCATCGAGCTCTTGCGAGCACGGCTCGAGACGAAGACGCTGCCGCCGTTTGCTTCCCGGGTGCCTCAGGCGCCGCCCGCGCGGACGGTTCCTTCACGGGCCATCACGGGCCTTCCGCCAGCACTTGACGTCGGAGTAGCCGAGGAGGACTATCCGAGTCTGTTCAAGCGCGCCACCGAGGCCTACATGATTCGAGATTTCGAACTTGCCATACAACTCTTCGAGAAGTGCCATCGAGAGCGTCCCGACGATCGCCGGCCGCTCTACAATCTCAACGCACTTCGCCGGCGAATGAGGGGTGAGTGAAGACAGCGGTGGTCGCTAGCCAGAAAGGCGGCGTGGGCAAGACGACGCTGGCGCTCAACCTGGCCTTCTCGCTGGCACGTTCGAACTTTCGCGTGCTCTTGATCGACGCGGACCCGCAGGGCGCTGTGGGCCACTCGCTCCAGGGCGTGCGTCAATCGGCAGGCCTGTACGGGGTGCTCGGAGAGCCCAGCGCGATGGACGAAGCGTTGCTGCGAACGCGCATGAACGAGCTCAGCATTTTGCCCGTGGGCGAGGTGCCCCCCGAGCGCGCTCACGAGTTCGCCAATCAGCTCGCCGACGGTAACGCTCTCGGCGACCTGTGCGCCCGCATGAACGGCAGCTACGACTTGATCCTGATCGACACCCCTTCGGGGTTCGGCGGCGCCACGCTCGGTGCGCTGCGAGCGGCAAACTACGTGGTGTCGCCGTTGCAGGCCGAGCCGGTGGCGCTGAAGACGCTGCCGCAGCTCTTGTCGCTGTTGGGCGTGCTGCGCGGCGAGGGTGTCGACCTCGAGCTGGCAGCGATCGTGCTCTGCATGCTGCAACAACGGAACACCGAGTCGCTCGCGGTCGCCGAAGAGGTGTGGTCGCGCATGCCGCGTGAGCTGGTGGTCGAAACCACGATCCCGCGCGATGCGACGGTGCTCGCGGCGAGCGCTGCGGGCGTTCCGCTCGGCTTGCTCAGTCGCGTGCGGCCGCCACCGCTGGCGCTCGTGTTCGATCAGCTCGCTCTGGAGCTTGCGCCGCGCTTGGGGTTGACTAGCGAGGGTGACGATGGTCCGGTCGGCCTATTTGCCTGACAACAAGGTTTTGGCGAATCTCGTAGCGGGGCTGCGGGCGCCGCTCGGTGCGACGCCCG